>Ga0210410_10003031_pt1 | contig 14945 bp, 13 predicted proteins | sample IncBWC4MmetaG_FD_161058 | JGI IMG/M metagenome (GOLD analysis project Ga0210410, IMG submission 161058) | Forest soil microbial communities from Barre Woods Harvard Forest LTER site, Petersham, Massachusetts, United States - Inc-BW-C-4-M | ecosystem: Environmental > Terrestrial > Soil >... | reverse complement strand
GGTTTCGACAGATCGGAAAATTCTAGCTCCTTACGATGAAGTTACGACGAATCTGCGAAAACATACGGCCGGGTCGTCCATGCCTTGCGAATAGATTCCTTTATGGCCGGACGACTAGAAGAGCTGCGTAATACCATTGAGCATCGGCATGATTGCCAGGCCGAGCACGTCAACTCCGTTCGGGTGGTTGAAATGGCGGGCTTCAGAAAAACCTGGCAAGGTGTGGTCGAGGTTTTCGAGCTAACAGGCCATCCCGACGCGAGAAATTGTTACGCGTGGCGCTGTGGCACGAGCGCCGAAGCTAAATACATCGCCATATTGGACATTCCGCCGGTAGACTCCCCGCAAGCAGCGGTCAGGTTAGCAATCGCACGCGGGGACGACGCCTGACGTTTGGTGAGCAACACTGCCGCGCTATTTATTGGCGCATTTGCTGCTCGTTTTCAGCCGGAATGCGAAACTTTCTCCTAGTGGTCTTAGCTTTGGCCGCGGTGGCGTGGTACTTTGGGATCGACCCTACCGACTTCCTTCCAACAGTGCCGCAAAGCGATGCTGCTCGCGACAGAGTCAGACACGCGCCCGCAGCCCCGGAACAAACACCGGGCGCTGCACCGCAACGGAGCAGCGCAAGCTTGGTGGCCGATGCTCAGGACGGATCGCTAGTGAATCGCTGGAAGCCGGACCCAAGCGTCTCTCCACGAAAGCCGTAAAGCCCGGCGGCGTCAGAATATTCCTGTTCTTTTTCGAGCCGGAAAATTCCACCAACCGCCGATTCGGTTTCAGCGAATGCTGAAAGTTTCCGATTCTAATTGGATCGGGTTTATAATAGCTGCTTTCCCTGATCCGTGAGAAACGCGCGCTTCAAGGTATTTATTTTCGCTCTGCTGGCCGTGCTGCTGGTCGTCGCTCTGTGGCCTGCGTTTCAGTCACCCGGTCAGCCTGAGGATGAAGGAATCGCCCTTGTTTATCCGGAAATGTTCTTGAAAGGACATCTGCCGTATCGGGATTTCGAAAGCGTTTACGGCCCCGACAATCTGCTTGTTTTGTCCGGAGCGTACGCGCTCTTTGGGGCGAATGTTTTCGTCGAGCGCACGGTTGGATTGATCTATCGGCTGCTCATTCTGCTTGCGGTTTTTGGAATCGCCCAACGCTGGGGAAAGCTGATCGGTGCAGTGTGCGGCCTGCTCGCAGTGGGGTTGCTCAGCGCTACCGAAGTCTGGGTAAACACATGGTTCACTGGGATCGCGCTCGCGCTCTGCGCACTCTGGACCCTGGCAAACCCTCGGTCTCGCGCGCGATGTTTTGCCGCCGGAGTTCTTGCCGGAACAGCGTTATTGTGTCGTTGCGATTTCGTCATCGCGCTGACCGCCGCGCTTTTGCCTCTCTTTCTCTCGATGCCACGCAAAACGAAAAAATGGTTTCTGGCCGGCGCGGCGGCCGGTTTGCTTCCGTTGCTTTACTTCGCGATCGCGGTCGGACCGACGCAACTAGTGGAAAGTCTATTTGTGCTTCCGGTTATTCGCATTGGACCGCGCGGACATTTGCCAATCTCGAATGCGCCGGCGGAAATTGTCTGGCTTTTTTGTTTTTACATCGCCGCCAGCGTGGCCAACGTGGGCGTCGCTCTTCTCGATCTACGCGGACACAACCCAGAACGTGGACGTTTGTTTCTGGGTGCGGCGCTGTTTGGACTGGGTCTGGTTCATTACCCTTTGTCGCGGTTCGACAGCGGGCACGTGTTCAATGCCGCCGTAATTTCTTTCATTTTATTGCCACTTTCGATCTCGATTCTTGTCTCCTTATTGGCGAAACCGTTACCGCGCTGGTCCGCAGTAATCGCGGTCGTGGCAGTGATGCTAATCGTCATTCCACTAATCAAATCGAGCCGGCGCGAAGAAGGCGTTTTCATTAGCCAGAACGGGCGCTCGTTCCCGGTGGCAAGAAATCAACTGCCGCAAGCGGCCGATCGGTTTCTCGCCGAATTGCAAAGAGTTTCCGTGCCTGGTCAGTTTTTGTTTGTCGGGCCGGCCGATCTGCGACGCACGCGTTATTGCGACACCTGGATTTATCATCTTTTTCCGCAGTTGCCGCCGGCGACTTATTTTCTGCAAATGGATGCGGGTTCGGCCAATGCTCCCGGTTCTCGCCTGGGACATGATGTTGCCCGTGCAGACTGGCTGCTTCTCAATCGCGCATGGGACGTCCTTTATGAACCGAATCGTTCGGCGGAATTTGGCCCGGACGAGCCAAATAAGGTCGTGCGCGCAGAATTCGATTTCTGGGCGGAATACGGTCCCTACCTGATTTTCCGGAATAAGCGGCTTCGCAACCTGGTCGAGCAACGGCCAGCGAATGGTTAGTCGGCGACGGAAATAAGCTGAGATGAAGTTGCCGCGTAATTTATTGGCGCATTTGCTGCTGTTTTTTTGGTGATGAAAAAGCTAGCTCTCTTCCTCTTATTTGCGCTCGCGGTGGCGTACTATTTTGGATACGAGCCTTCGGACCTGATTCCATCCGGGCCGACACCTGCACCGAAAGTCAGACGCGCGCCCGCCGGATCCCCCGAACAAACACCCGGAACTCGACCTCAACCGAGCAGTGGTCCCCTGGTGGCATCCCAACCTGACGACGGATCGTTAGCGAATCGCTGGAAGCCGTACCCGAGCGCTTCTCCCGTAAAGCCGTAAAGCTCGCGCGGCCTCGACTCAACCGAACGTTAACGAAAATTAATGTTTAGCAGCGCTGGGTCTTAGCGATTTTGCCCGGAGCTTTGGGGATTTTTTCGAGGTTTCGTTTTTGTTTGAGTACCGCCGCGAGCCGGCGAAGCAGCCGAACCGGCTGATGGCGGGGTGGGAAGCGCTATCCCTGATTGCGATTGGACTAGAGAGATATCCGAACTGTTGACGAACCCGTTTACGGTTACGTCTTCGCGGAAATTATCCGCAGTCACCGCTTGCCCAGATTGCGATTGAGTTTGGACGATGTCGCTCGAATCGACAGCGCCATTTGCGGTGGTGTCACCGACCAGCACGCCCATTTCTACCGAAACGTTGCTGGAATTACCTTGCGAATCAACCACGTTATTCAAAGTAACCGTGGTGTACTGGGCGTTGGGGACTCCGGTGAGATTCTCCGTGCATTGATTCGTGTTCGGCCCGCTGCTGACGGAGCCACCAGCCGTGCCGGCGCTACCGCAATTGGTGACGTCGTTCACGAACGTAAACACAACCGAGTAATTGCCGCTACTGCCGCCGCTCCGACACTCAACTCCACGGGTTCCGGTGAGCGGCAGGTTAACGTCGAACGTGCCAGCGGTCCCATGGGTCATCCTGGATACCGCGCTCACCGAAGGAAAGGCGAGAAATTCGGGCCCGCCATTGCCTTGAGTGCGACCAACCGGTGCGGCAAAGACCGTCTCCGCGGCTCCGGGCGTAAATTTCAAAATATCACCAGAGCCGCCGTTCGGAATCGAAAGTTCAGCGACAAAGAGATTACCTGCGCTGTCAAAGGCGAGCCCTCGTGGACCCTTTGTAAGGCCCGTCGCGAAAGTCGTCTCCGCTCCATTCGGAGCAAACTCGAAAATCTGGCCGTTACCGCTGCCATCCGCAGTCGAGGCGAAGAGATTACCGGCGCTATCGAAAGCCAGGCCTTCTGGCCCTTGCATCGAGACGAAGGCGGTTGGACCGGCGAAGACGCTGCGCCCACCTGCGGAAGTGAACTTGAAGATCGTTTCGTCGGCCGCATCCGCAGCGAAAAGATTGCCCATGCTGTCAAAGGCGAGGCCGAACCCCTGGCCGGGCACGGCACCAAATGCAGTTACTACACCGGCAGGAGAAACTTTGAAGATGGTGCTGGCAAGGTTGGGATCACTTTCATTGTCACCGAAAACAAAGAGATTGCCCATGCTGTCGAACTTGATGTCCTCGAGGAAAAAGTTGTTAGGGAACGCGGTAGTAACAGTGCTTACCACGCCGCCCGGCGTGACTTTGAAGATTGTTCCCACAGCATCGCCATTCACATCGAAATTGGTGCTTGCTACGAAAAGATTGCCAACGCTATCAAACGCAAGTCCACGCGGCTGGACGACGCTGGCAACGAACGTGCTCTGCGCTCCAGCCGGCGTGTATTCAAAAATGGCGCCGTTTCCAGTCGAAGCCGGGTGGTTAACGGAAGCGAACAGGTTTGCGGTTTGGGCGTGAGCTTTACCAGCAGCCAGGATCGACAAAGATGAACCGAGCAGCAGGGCGAGAATCTTAACTGGGTCAGGAAGTAGTTTCGAGGTTTTCATTGTTTTGAGGTAGTTGTGGAACTTGATTATATATATAAGCCTCCACTGCTTAGCCGCGCCATTTGAAGGCCACAACGGACATGGGATTTATCGCTGCAGGGTGGATCGCTTGTTGCTGTTCTTAAACTGTTGCCTAGCGAATAGCGAGCTTTTTATGGGTAAGACACGACCTCATCCGCGAGCTCGAGCGGCCGAGCACCCGCCAAACTTGGTCGTTGATTAGCGAGTTTGCGTCGAACTCCGAGCCGGACTTCGCGGCTTCGTCCTCGGAGACGAAGCTGGCTTGCTACTTGGCAATGTCGATGTCGGAGTGGCCGATGGTGAACTAGGCGGCGGCGGAAGGGCCGTGCCTGATTGCGATTGGACGAGCGCGATGTCGGAACTGTTAATCAAACCGTTCACGGTTACATCTTCGCGGAAATTATTCGCAGTCACCGGTTGCCCAGATTGCGATTGAGTTTGGACGATGTCGCTCGAATTGACGACGCCGTTGGCGGTGGTGTCGCCGACCAGGACGCCCATGGTGGCGGAGAAGTTTCCGACGTTATTGTTGGTGTCAGTGGCGCCAATAAGTTGAACCGTAATGTACTGGCCGCTCGCCGCAGTCACGTCGACCGAGCACTGGTTCGAGTTAGGACCAGGAGTAACAGTTCCGGCACTCGGAGTGCCGCAACTGTTCATGGGATTCGAGAAGGTGTAGACTATCTTGTAGGAATTATTTGCCCCGCCACTGCGGCATTCGATTCCAGGCGGACAGCTTCCCGGGCCGCACAACTCAGCCGCATCAAACAAAGTAACATCGAACGTGCCGGCAGAGCCGTGAGTTTTCCGTGACACGACCTTCGTTAGGTTTAACAGCGGCGCGCTGGGCAAAGGCCAGACATAAGCGCCGCGACTTCGGGTCCAGACCGAAAGGGTTGTGTTGCCGCGATCAATCTGCATGTCCCAGATCATCGCGTGTGGCAGTCCGGTGTCGAAACGATACCACGTCGGCGAAGCCGCGGTGACATCGTTCGTGTAGTAAAGACCCCAGTCGGTCCCGGCGAACACTTGCTGCGCGAATTTCGGGTTCGCGATAATCGAATCGACCGGGATGTCCGGCAGATTACCCGTCTTGTCGCTCCAGGCGAACGTCGCGCAATCAACAGTGCAAACGACGCGAAAAACGTGTCCGGGTGTAGTCGGTGTGTTGGCATTGAATCCACCCACCGCCGCGTAACCAATGGGCGACGTCGTTGTGGTCGGATCCATCGCCACGTCGAGAACGGGACGGTTAGGTAAAATCGCATTGCTGCCGGTGAGATCTACCCATGTTGCCGACGCACCGAGCGCGCCTGCGCTCGCGCCGTGACCATATTGCACGTTTCCGTCGTTGGTCCCGACCATCGCGCGCGCCTGGTCTTTGGGCTCAAACGCAAGCTGATTAATGAAGGACCGGTTTCCCAGAGTTCCTTTGACCAAGCTCATACTGACCGGCGCCCAAGCGTTGCCGCTGGTCAGTGTCTCCCAAACACGGGTCGTGCCGACGATCAAATGACCGCAGCCGCTCGGCGGGCAATCGTTGACCGGATCGCCCGGAATCCCTTTATAGATTTCGTACGGGAGAACGAAGGATTGAACATCAGGCGAGCCGGGGTTGCTCCACGGGCTTGAGTCAGGGACCCAAGTGGCGGCGGACGTCGTGCAGTCACCCGCGCTCATGTCACAATAATTGAGTTGGCCGCCGTTGTTCCCCTGCCAGAATCGACCGCCGACTGGATCGATACGCGCGAAAAAGCCGTCGCCCCCGACGCCCATCTGCCATTGCACTGGTCCGGTCGGACTGCCGGAAAAAGTAACCGAGCTCGAGCCGTTGTCCTGCGCGCCACCGTTCGCCTGCGGCGAGGCCGAAGTCGCAAAGTTTGCGCCAATATCGCCGGAGTAAAATTCAATCGTGTTCAAGCCGGTGTCCACGTTGACCCACGATGGCTTAACACTTCCACTGGCCGCGTTGGCGTTGGTGGTGGAGTAAACGCCGCCGTCACTGCCGGCTAACAAAATGCTGGACGAGCCCGGCACAAAGGCGAGCGCGTGCTGATCCACGTGCACCACTTCAGTATTACCGCTGTAACCGCAGGTGGTGTCATTCCAGGAACTGTTTCCATTCTGCCAAAACCAGATTTCAAAAGTGTCGAAGAAGACGCGGTCCGGATTATTTGGATCGACCGCGACACCCTGGTCGTACCAGTTTTGTGTATAATCGCCGGCACTGCCGCTGCAGTCTAGAAGCGATGCGCCCGGCGATCCGGGAACCTGTGTCCAGGTCGTGCCGCCATCAATCGAGCGCCACGCCCCGAGTTGGCAGCCTACTCCGCCGCAGCTCGATTGGCTCGTGATCGCCTGGACTTGTGCATAAATGTAATTCGGATTGCTCGGTGCGACGGCGATATCGATCCGGCCAAGCTGGTCGCCAACGCCGGCACTGCTGTATGGCGTTCCGCTCGTGGCGTTCGTTCCAGTCCAACCATTGGCATTGGTACTGATTGGAGCGAAATCGCTTGGACATCCGCTCGACGGCATTGTTCCCTTGTAAATGCCATTCGCCCCATTCTGATTGAGGTTGTACTGCACAGTCGTGGCAAACCCGCGCACGCCGACCGCCGCAACGATGCGCGTGTTGCTGCCGGTGTCACTCAACTCCAAGCCAGTGATGTCCTGGCGTTGGGTGTTGAAGCTGTTGGTCGTGCATGGCCCGGTCCAGTTGTTCCCGGCGTCGTAAGAAAAATAAAGTCCGGTTTTTGTACCCGCGACCACGTTGTTGCTGTTACGCGGATCGACGCGCACTTTGCCGACCGCATTGTATTGCGGGAATTGACCCGCCGGTTCTGCAAGCGCCGGCCCGAAAACGTTGGCGCCTAACACCGTCCAAGTCGCACCCGCATTGGTTGACTTGAGAACGCCCTGGCTACCCATCGAGAACGATCCGTAATTCAGGTCGCCGGTGCCGGCATAAATCGTGTTGTGATTGTTCGGGTCGATGGTGATGGAGTCGATAGTAATGGTCGAGATGAGCGGCTCATCGGTGGTGACACTCCACGACGTGGAGCTGTTGCAACAGTTGGTTGTCTTCCAGACGCCGCCGCCAACCGAGCCGAGGTAGGCAACGATGCTTCCGTTAGTGGTCGTGGTTGGATCGACCGCGATCGTGTTTACCCGGCCCTCTGTTTTTGTGTAATCAAAGCAGCCCGAGCAGCCGGTCATTTGCAAGGGCGCCGGACCAAGCGCGGTAAAACCGCTGGAGCTAAGTGCCAGCGGCGAATTGAGCAGATCTGCGCTCTTCAAAGGAACCCCAGCCGGAATTGCGCGAGTGATAGCCGAATCTTGCAGAGCGGCCGCGCGCAACCAGGCCGGATTGAAAGTGCCGGTCGGATAAGTCAGACGATTGTTCCATTCCTCTTCCATCCGGTTGAGATCGTCCCGTTTGCCGCCCGGAACCGGCATATAGCGTTCGCGTTCACTTCGGTCTACGCGCCCGGTCTTAACCGCGCCGGCTCCTAGGGGCGCGAGACTGAATTTTGCCAGGCAAATGGCGCTTCCGAATAGAGCAATCGCCAGCAGCACACGGATCTGGAGGAAACCCGACCAACCAGGTTTCTTTTTCATAGGGTTCTACTCCTCGAAATCGTTTCTAACACAGAACCGGACGTATCGGGGAAAAGAAATCCCGCCGATCTCAACTGCTTGCGATCCTAGAAATTCCTATTGGAGCGAACGTGAACTGAATACGAGGACCAAATTAACCTTCATATTCAGAACTCAGAGCAATTCATCACCACGCGGCCGCGACACTTCTCGCTCCGGCAAATCACTTTGCATTTCTCCTGCACTGCAATTGCGCCGCAGACAGGACACTTGATCTCACTTAGGTCAGGCGACGTTGCCGGGTCTGCAATTTCAGCTGAAGGCTGAAAGGAATCTTCCACGCGAGCCGTTTCTGAAACTAAGGGCGCCAGCGCGGAACACGGCCGTTAAATTCCTGCTGCGATGCGCCGACGTTGATTTGCATATGCTCATTGCCGACGCCGCCGGTGATGTAGCTAGTGAATTCGTCGCCGCCGAATTTTCCAGACGAGTGACCGAAGATGAAGCCGACCTCGCCACCCGTCCAAGCGAGCGACGCTTTTTCCGTGGCCAGTGATTCAACAGATGCGTAATCCTTTCCGTCCTTCGGATCTTTCACTGGCCCCGAAATGGAATTTCCTTTTTTGCGCGGCTCGGCGTTGACCAACGCCATTGGGAAATTCCCGACCGGCGCCGTGCCCATGCGCCCCATGGCGGTCGAGCCCGGCACACGTCCATCCAAGAATTCGCGCATCGAAAGATTACGAACCAAATCCGCGCTGTCGATCGTGCTAAAAAGTTCGGGCCGGTAAAAGCCGAAGATCGGATCGAAATCGGCGCGCGCCGTTTGCTGCATCAGGCCAAATCCGACCAAGGAAATTACGGCAAAGAGAGCGCGCTCCATCAAGCTAGAATTCACAACGAAAATGGTATCAACGCCAGTGAAATTTTGCACGCCTCAGATTTAACCTCTTAAAAGGTCAACAGTTGCGGGGTCCTTTTCAATTCTTGGACCGGGTGCAACGAACCCGGTGGCCAGCGTCAACTTGGCCGTTTCACTTGTTTTCAATATCGAATCGGTGCAGCAGCCGGTGCGCAAAGGGGGCGATCATCAGCCCTGCGATGCCGACGAAAGCGAGACCCGAGAACAGGGCATAACACGAAGCAAAAATCTTGGCCGCATCCGAACGGAGCGGATCGACCGGACCCATGCCGCCCAAAATCATAGACGCATTCAGAAGCGAGTCGATCCAGCTCAAGCGTCCGATGTAACGGTATCCGAGCACGCCCATACCCAGAGCGACACCGACCAAAAAAAGCGCAAGCAGCATGTGGCGAGCGACGCGGCGAGCGAATTTCGCGCGACTCAGAAGCGGATGATTTCGACGCTCATACATCGCAAGCTACGCTGTCGCCTCTTTCAACGATTGTCGAAAATATTCGATCGTCTCCCGATTTTGATTCAGAGGACGAGGCTAGCGCGATTCGCTTTCGAATTGTCGGATCTTTGCCGCCGTAGCCGGATTTGGATAGATCCGATAAATTTCCTGATATTCGCGGAGAGCTTCGCTTTTGTTTCCGAGCGACTGGAGTGATTGGGCCTTCCGCAAATGGGGCTCGGCCTCCTTCTCCAGTCGATCGCACAACGACGACGCCGAAGTGAGATAACGCCACAATGGTTTCTGATTGTCAGCAGTCGGTTCATGATAGCGGTTAAGAAAACCCAATAATTTTTTACGTGCCCCCGGCGTGTCCTTGGCGGCTATGTCGCGCGTGATTTCATCGACCAGAACAAGTCCTTCGACTGCTTCAATTTCGGCCAGGCATTCGTAGGCCACTACTTCGTACCCCAACTTCGCGCGAAAATCCCGTGCTCGACCGGCCAGGGCAGTGACACTGGCTGAAGCCGGCGCTGGTAAATTTTGCACGGCTTCGAGTCGATCCATCTCGCGGAAATTCCCAGTCGCGTCGCGCACTTGAACAAGAACGGATTCCGTCTGCTTTCTTAGCTCTTCAATCATCCGATGCTTTTCGGTCGGATTAACCCGCGGTGGACTGGCGGCTGGCGAAGCCCCGGGCTGCGGTCCTGTTTCAACGAGACTTGGTAATGAGGAAGGCGGAATGCCGAACGGGGGAGACTCTTGGACTCGCCCTTCAATAGCTTTATCCCGACGGGTATCTTTCTTGGCTGGTTGTTCAACGGGCGACGGCACCGAGGATCGTGATGGGGTCGGCGTTGGTGTTTGTATCGCTATCGGTGTGACCGTTGGTTTTGGTTTTGCCGTCGGTTTTGGTGATGGTGTTGGCGAAGGCGATGGAGATGGTGATGGTGATGGTGATGGTGATGGTGATGGTGATGGTGATGGCGTTGGCGTTGGCGACATCGTTGGGGACGGCATTGGTGTCGATGTTGGTGTAGCCGTTGGCGTCGGTCTTGGCGTTGGTGTTGATGTCGGAGCCGGCGATCGGGTTGGCGATGACGATCGTGATAGCATTGGCAATGGTGTAGGCTCGACTAACGGTTCCACGGTCGGCTGCGTCGCAGCGGCCTTGGCTGATGGTCCCTTTGTCGGAGCCGGCGTACTTGTTGACCCAGGCTCAGACCAGTCGCCGACTTTATTTCCGTTGAGGAAGGTGGTCTGCAATCTTGTTTGACCCTGTTCCTTGATTACCTGCCCCTCAAGTTTCCCCTGGACCATTCTGCCGGTATAGCTGTTGACGACCTTTCCGAGTCGATACCAAGTGAGCGTACCTTCTCCGGTGGCATATCCGTCTGAATCGCGAGCACCGGACCACTCCACGTGCTCGGCGACTCCTCGCAGATTATTCCAAACGAGGGTTTTTCCGTCTAGCGTGCGTTGGTACCTCGCGGCACTCGCGCCATTCGCGAACAACAAAAGGAGAGTACCGCAAACAAGAATGCATCGGGCGCTCACGGCCGGCGTTGTTTCAGTTCGAGCGAGCACGCTTTAACGCATTCCGGAAATATTCAATTGTCTTCTTGATCCCTTCGTCGAATTGAACTTTTGGTTCCCACCCAAGGACTTTTTTGGCGCGGGAAATGTCCGGCTGCCGCACTTTCGGATCGTCCACCGGGAGTGATTTATGTTCGATTGTCGATCTCGCGCCGGTGATGCGAATGATTTCCTCGGCGAATTGTTTGATCGTCATCTCCCGCGGATTACCGAGGTTGACCGGCTCGTGAAAGTCTGACTGCGAAAGTTTGAAAATTCCGTCGATCAGATCCGACACGTAACAAAACGAGCGCGTTTGCGAGCCGTCGCCGAAAACGGTCAGCGGTTTGCCATTTAACGCCTGGCCGATGAATGCGGGCACCACGCGACCGTCGCGCAAACGCATTCGCGGGCCGTAAGTGTTAAAGATGCGCACGATCCTGGTGTCCACTTTGTGATAGCGGTGGTACGCCATCGTCATCGCTTCGGCGAAACGCTTGGCTTCATCGTAAACGCCGCGCGGCCCGATCGGGTTTACGTTGCCCCAGTAATCTTCCTTCTGCGGATGCACCAGCGGATCGCCGTAGCACTCCGACGTCGATGCCAGAATGAACGTCGCCTTTTTATCCTTGGCCAGACCGAGTGTGTTGTGCGTGCCGAGAGCCCCCACTTTCAAAGTCGGGATCGGCAATTCGAGATAATCGATCGGACTGGCCGGCGACGCGAAATGGAAAACGTAGTCGATCTTGTCGTCCGGCAGAAAAATGAAATTGGAAACGTTGTGCTTGATGAAATGGAAATCTTTGTTGCCGGCGAGATGGCCGATGTTCGCCGTATTGCCGGTGATGAGATTATCGATCGCAATGACGCGATGACCTTCCGCCAGCAAGCGATCCGTCAAGTGCGATCCCAAAAACCCGGCGCCACCGGTGACAACGGAAACGGGTTTGGATTTTTTCTCGGCCATTCGACGAGTTATCTAATTCCTAAGCAATAAGTTGGCCAGAGCGATTTTGAGTCCGAGCCGGACTGGCATCTTTTCGTTTTGAATTCTAAGTTGCGCACAACCAAGCCGTGCCTGATCAAACATCCAACCTCAAACAGCGACAATGATGCGCATTCTATCCGGCATCCAACCCAGCGGCGTCCTCCACATTGGAAATTATTTCGGCATGATGCGGCCGGCGATCGAGCTGCAAAAAGAAGGTGAGACCTTTTATTTCATCGCCGATTACCATGCCCTGACCAGCGTGCGCGATCCGAAAACACTGCGCGAAAACTCGCGACTGGTTGCACTCGATTTTCTCGCATGTGGACTCGACCCGGACAAAGGCGCGCTGTTTCGACAATCGGATGTGGCGCAAGTCACCGAGCTGGCCTGGATCTTATCGACGGTCGCGCCGATGGGACTCTTGGAGCGCGCGCATTCATATAAAGACAAACTCGCGCGCGGCATGTCGCCCACGGTTGGATTGTTCAGCTACCCCGTCCTGATGGCGGCCGACATTTTGATTTACGACAGCGACGCGGTGCCGGTCGGCAAAGATCAAAAGCAGCATATCGAAATCACCCGCGACTTGGCGGGGAAGATCAACGAAACGTATGGGTCCGAGCCGGACCGGCCTATTTTCAAACTGCCGGAGCCGCGAATTAATCCGGACACACAGGTGGTCCCGGGCCTCGACGGGCAAAAAATGAGCAAGAGCTACGGAAACAACATCGACATCTTTGGCGACGAAAAAGAGACCCGGAAACGCGTGATGAGCATCGTGACTGATTCTACGCCGGTGGAAGCGCCAAAGGATCCGGATAAATCGACAATCGTTCAGCTCTACTCGCTGTTCGCTTCCAAAAGCGAACTCGACGAAATGCACGCGAGATTCAAAAAAGGCGGCACCGGCTACGGCGATTTCAAGAAAGAGCTCTTCGAAAAGCTCTGGGAATATTTCGCGCCAATGCGTAAACGCCGCGAAGAAATTCTGCGCGACAGATCGTACATCGACAATGTCCTTTCCCGGGGCGCCAAACGCGCCAACGAAGTTGCCGACCAGGTCATGGCGCGAGTGCGAAAAGCCGTCGGCTTACGCTAACTAAGTTTCATAAGCCGTTTGGGCGCAGTGTTGCGCCAGGCTGCGGTGAGCGCTTCGCGCACGATGTCGATCTTCGCTGCAGGCAGATAGACATTCGTGTTTCCGCGCCGGCCCCAGGCGCCTTTCACCGGCTGAAAAACACTTGGGTCGTCGCGGACGAACTCTTTTTGTTCGTCCGGGGTTAACTTCACCACCGCGGAATCATCGTCGGGATATCCGAGCGTCGCGAAAATCTTTCCGCGCACTCGAAAATCGGGATGATGCATGTGCGACGATTCAACTGCTTCCGGAAAACCGAGAGCCAGCTTGCGAAATTCATTTACTGTCATAGCTCGCCAAAATCCCAGGATCGCCCAGCTGTTCGATCAAGCTGGAGTTGTCGCAAATAAAGGAAGAGCGGCAGTCCAAGTGAAACGCCGACGAGACACACCGAGAGAATCGGCAACCAAAGAAGGCGCATGCCCAAGCGTTTTCCTTCGATCGGAATAAACGAGATCAGCACGATGGCCGAAACAATCACGTCCAAGGCGAAAAACGCGCTAATGTGATTGGCGAAAAGATCGCGAATGAAAAGCGGCATGTTCAACGCGTGATGCTCGACGATCCACGGAATGAATTGCGAGTAGGGAAGAAGCAGGCCAATCACAGCGAACGCGAGATAAAGATGTCGCAGTTTCATGGAAGCGTTGTTCCAGAAAAGCGGCGGACCCGTCGAGCCTATTTAAACGCTATAGCGCCTTTAGAAACGCCACCAAGTCCCGGCGAAAGCTTGTCTCGGCGGCGTTGTAGCCTTCCCGAGTGAGACGAATCTTGCCGTCCCGATCAAAAACGATTAACGCCGGAACTCCATGTAATCCCAAACCGTCGTGCGCCTTTCCTCCTTCATCGAAAGCGAGCGGCAGATTGATGTGGCGACTTTCCACGAACGAACGAAACCGATCGGGTGTGTCACGGCCGCGATCGCTCGCCACCAGAACAAATTCAATGTCCCGGTTGTCATTCAGGTCGGCGCGCGCCGCCGCCAATTGTGGGAGTTCGGCAATACATGGAGCGCACGTAGTCGAAAAGAAATCGACCACGAGGATTTTTCCGCGCTGTGGCGCAACCGGAACGAAATCGTTACTTACGGGTTGCAGGACAAACGCCGGCGCCGATTCGTCTTTGAAACGAGTAAATGAGTTCGCCAACTGTCTCGGGGCGTACCAGCCGCAATACCACGTCGATCCAAGAAGAAGCGCGGCGATCACCAACACAATAAAACCGCGCTGGTTGTGCCAGGTTCGGACGCAAACTAATCCGGCAATGACCGCGACCATCCAAAGTGCGACGTTTGGCCACAGCGCCGGAATTTTCACAAGGACCTCGTTCCAAAAGATTGCGACCAACGGAGCAATCAGAAGAATGGCGACAAACCAGGCAGCCCTGCTACGTCCCAACCACAAGGCGGCAAAGAAGAGAACGACGGCGCCGAGCGCGTAGATGAAACGCAGGTCGTTGGAGAACTGGAGTGCACTTCCGTACACGATCAACAGGCCAAGAATTCCCAAAGCGAGAGCAGCCAGGCACACTTTCCAAACCGAGCGAGGTTTCGAATCCATATGTCAGTGAGATGCGTAAAGGCCGTCTTCCGGATTCAAAAATCGCGTGGCGAAAGTTTTCCCGCTGACTTATCGCTCGGATCGATGTCCTTCGACTTTTGGATGAGTTTCGGAACAGCGTCTAGCCTATTTGTTTCGCGATTCCGCTGAAGCGCGGCGTACTCGGAAATAGAGTCCGATCAAAGCCGTGGCCAAGATGACTGCCAGCCAACTCAAGAAATGAAGTATTGTTGCTTTAGCGATCCAATATCGCGACGGAACCTCAAGACCGGGAACAGTGGGATATTTCATGGACAGTATGGCAACCGCGGGGATGAAAAGATAGAACGCCATCACGAGAAGCTCCCACGGATTGCGATTAGCGTTCTCTGACGATTTTGGCTCGCTTCCTGACATCCTAGTAGCCTCTCCGCTC
>Ga0210410_10003030_pt1 | contig 14949 bp, 11 predicted proteins | sample IncBWC4MmetaG_FD_161058 | JGI IMG/M metagenome (GOLD analysis project Ga0210410, IMG submission 161058) | Forest soil microbial communities from Barre Woods Harvard Forest LTER site, Petersham, Massachusetts, United States - Inc-BW-C-4-M | ecosystem: Environmental > Terrestrial > Soil >... | reverse complement strand
TCTGTTTGCGGTCAAGCGATTTTACGAATTCGCGGGTGGCTCTGGCGACCGCGCCGGGAAGGCTGGAGGCTTCGACTTTGCCGGAGGAAGTTTGCGCTTCGTTCTTGCGGTCCTGATAGCTGAAAGAAACTTCGAAAGTTTTCATGTTGTCCTCGGTTGGTGGATTGGGCCGGGCTGAGCGAAAGCCTCAGGTCTGAAGACCTGAGCTACAAGCTCGCATAAACGCTTGCTGGTGAAATCATACAACAAGTTGGGTGGAAAGTAGATTTTGGGGGACGGTGAATTCGGATGCAGGGGTCAAAACCCCGCGGCGGAGGAGCCGAATGGCACGAGTCAGTGTTACAAACGACAAAAGCTCGTGCCCTGTTACGAGGCAGAGGCGGAGTGCCAGCTATTCTCGCGCGAAATTGGAGGCGGGCGGGTCACAGACCCGCCGCTACGGGATCAGTATGGCGCGGAAACTAATTGCCGCCGCCGTCCTGGAGGACTGCGTCAACTTCGGGGGTGACTATTCCTAGATTGACGTAAATGGGGCGCATTACTTTTCTTACTTCGGTAATTTGTGTGAGGAACCAGAAGGCGCCGAGAAGACAGCAGGCGCCGCTGACCATTACGGTGCGTGGCGCGCCGATGGCGTTGGCCAGCGTGCCTGCCAGCAGGCCGCCGAAAGGCGCCATGCCGACGAGGGCGACGGTGGAGTAGCTCATGACGCGTCCGCGCTTACTTTCTTCCACGATGGTTTGAACGATGGTCATGCTGGCGGCCATTTGTTGCATCATGCCGAATCCGCAGAATGCGAGAACGATGAGCGAGAGCCAGAAATTTCTGGAGAGGCCGAAAACAATTAGTCCCGCGCCGAAGAGGGAGGAGGAAATGGGAATCATTTTGGTGAGTCCGCGCACGCTGGACCGAACGGCGAGCGAATAGGCGGAAATCAGCGCGCCGACGCCGACCGCGCCCATAAGGAATCCGTAGGTATGTGGGCCACCGTTCAGAATTTTAAGAGCGAAGACGGGCATCAAGACGGTGAAGGGCCAGCCCATCAAGCTGATGACTGCGAATAACAAGAAGATGGTTCTGATGGGTGTTGAGTTGGCGACGTAGCTCCAACCTTCTTTAAGTTGCTGAAACATGGACGCGGCGCCGTGCGGAAAAAGCCAGGGTTTCAGACGCATCATCAGGAGCGAAGCGATTACGGGGAGGTAGCTGAGGCCGTCTATTAGAAAGCAGTAACCGGGGCCGAAAAGCGCGATGACTACCCCGGCCAGTGAAGGACCGAGAAGGCGCGCCATATTGACCATGGAGGAATTCAGCGCGATGGCGTTGCCTAGATCCGCTTTGTCTTCGACCATCTGGACGAGAAAAGCCTGGCGGCCGGGCATATCGAAAGCGTTAATGAGGCCTTGAAATGCACCGAGGCCGATGATTTCGGGAATGTTGATGTGGCCGGTGAGAGTGAGGGCGGCGAGGGCGAGCGATTGCAGCATGGCGAGAATTTGCGTGACGACGAGTACGCGGCGGCGGTCGAGGCGATCGACCCAGACGCCGGCGATAGGAGCGAAAAGAAATGTGGGAATTTGTCCGGCGAAGGCGACGATGCCGAGAAGCAGCGGAGATTTGGTGAGCTGATAGACGAGCCAGCTGGTGGCGATGCGCGTCATCCAGGTACCGATGAGGGAAATACTTTGTCCGGTGAAAAAGAGGCGGTAATTACGATGGCGGAGTGCACGCCAGATGCGAGCGCGGCCGGATAATTCTTCTGTTGGACGAATTGGCGCGCTGACGGATTCGCTCAACTATTGATTCTCCCATTCCCAGCTGAATTGTAAGGCATTAATTTGCGGCGCCGGGGGCCGCAGGGGCCAAAGCCCCGAATTTCAACTAACTTTCGGCACGGCTGAAGCCATGCCCTGTTACGAAGCGTTCAGCCAGTACGATCTGTTTAGCGGCCATGCGACATCTCTGCACTGTTCCAACTTCCAGACGGCATCTAATAACCTTTTTCTTTGTCGACGAGATTCAGAAGCGGCTCGCCTGCGGCGAAGCGGCGGATATTTTCCTTCAGCATTTCGGTGACGCGAGCGAGAGAGACGTCGGACGCGCCGGCGATGTGCGGAGTGATGACGACATTTTCAATTTTCCAGAGCGGGTGATTGGCGGGAAGCGGCTCGGGATCGGTGACGTCGAGGCCAGCGCCGGCGAGATGATGATTGGTGAGCACTTCGATCAGGCCGTCCATGGAATAGATCGTGCCCCGCGAAACGGCGATGAAATAAGCGCCGCGTTTCATTTCCCGGAATTGAGTTGCGCCAACCATTCCTTTGGTTGCTTCCGTTTCGGGAACGGTGATGAAGACGACGTCGGCGAGCGGGAGGACGGAGTCGAGTTGATTGGGCTTGACCATTTGTTTGATGACCGGCGAAGGCGGGGCGTCTTTGGGATCGACGCCGATGATGGTCATGCCGAATCCGGCGGCGCGCTCGGCGATGTTGGTGCCAACTCCGCCAACGCCGACGATGACGGCGGTTTTTCCGCGCAGGTCGGTGAGTTGATTCAGATTGCGCGGCATTTCCCATTTACCTTTCGCGGGGATGGTTTGGTAGAGGCCGCGGGTAAGTGCGAGCAAGAGCGCCATCGCATGATCGGCAACTTCGGGGCCGAGAACTACTTTGAGGTTGGTGAGGATGACGTCAGTATTTTTGAAAACCGGAGCGATGCCTTCGACGCCGGAATTCATGATGTGAACCCACTTCAATTGTTTCGCGGCTTGAAGTTCAGCGCGATTGAGTTGAGTGGCGATGAGGGCGTCGGCGTCGACGACTTCAGTATTAATTTGAGCCGGAGTGGGCGAGATGATTTGCACATTTGGTGGAGCGGATTTTCTCAATTCTTCGACGGTGGCTTCGGGGAGGCCGGTGATCAGGATTTTTTTCTTGGCGGGCTGGGTGACCTGTCCAAATGCAAACGCCGCGAGCAGAGTAAGAACAGTCGAACGGATTGCGAATGTGTATTGCATATCGGTCAGCGCCCTTGACGAATTGTACATCGAAGGATGCTTGCAGGGAAAAGCGCGTATTTAAAGACGGCTGTGCTTAGCGAGTTTGGAGACGGGCGGATCGCGGACCCGCCCGAGCGACGGCTGAACCGGTGCGACCGTAACTTTCAAACATCACGGCGATGCGCGGATGATTTGGGAGAGTAGATTCGTGCTAACATTTTTTAACTCGCGTGAAATTCTCCGGCGAAGCAGCCGGAGAGGTGCGAGCGTGGCGGTACGTGTGTCGAATTCGATTCGATTGCTCGAGTAACGGCGAAAATCAGCGCTGAAAACAGCCAAACCAGCATGGACATTTCCTCAGAGCTGCGATATCCGACCAAGTGGTATTCCAAGCTGGTTGTGGCCATCATTGCGATTTTATTTTTTACGCTGCTTTCTTCGACTACTGTTTCCATTTTCCTGGTCTACCGCATCCTTACACCCACTCGTTCACAAATGGATTTGAATTCGACGGATTTTCCGGGGCGTCCCGAGGAATTTGCGTTCACGGCTCCGGGAGGAACGCAAAGGACCGGCTGGTTTTTCCCCGGGCTTCGTGGAGCGCCGACGGTGGTGTTGTGTCATGGCTATGGATCGAGCCGCGCGGAATTGTTGACGCTGGCGACTTCAATTCAGGACCGTCAATACAATGTTTTCATTTTCGATTTTGCGGGGCACGGAACAAACCAGGGCCATACGACATTGGGATTTCAGGAGACGCGGGAGTTAAAGGCCGCACTGGACGGGCTGGCGCAACGCGACGACGTGAACAAGGACAGCTTCGCGATTTGGGGAACGAATCTGGGTGCTTATGCGGCGCTGGCGGTGGCGGAGAAAACTCCCGCGGTTCGCGCTCTGATATTGGAGTCGGCTTACAACAGGCCGACGGATTTTCTGCGGTTGCAAGTGACGCGCTCGGGTCTTTCGCATCTGCCATGGTTGCAAAGCATGACGAGGTTCGCTTTTGATTTTGAACATCGCGCAGATCGGGACGTGCCGCCGGATTCTACAGGGCTGGGGGCTACGAAGGGAGTGTACAAATTATTCCTGGAGTCGCCGGACGAGCGAGAGCTGGCAGTTTCCACGCATTCACTTTTTCTGCGAGCGCCGGAGCCGAAAGAAGAAGCGGTGCTGGCGCAGGGAAATTACGCGGGCATGGCGGATGAAGCGAAGCGCGGATACGAGAATCGGATATTGAGTTTTCTGTTGGCGAATCTGCCGGCGAATCCAGCGGCGGGGAAGTAAACCCAAATCAGATTAAGGCGAAATAGAGCGGCGCGTGGCGGGCTGGATGCGCACGAGCCACGCGGCGGGGGCGGTCTGCTGGACGGGGCTACATTCCATTCCGCGGCGACGAATATCGCGGCAGCCTGCGTCATTGGTGAAAAGCCAGAACGAGCTGCCGGATTCCGGAGTCCATTCCGGAATTTGGCGGTCGAGATAATATTCCAACCCGTATTGCCAAGCGCGATCTAATTTGTATGAGCCGAGGGAGCCTGCGGGAATTTTTTCGGCAGTGGTGGCGGCGTTGCCGGATTCGGCGGCGAGAAATCCCTTAGCGGTAGCGCGCGAAGAAACTGAAGGATCAATCTGAGGAACCACGAACCAGTTTGCGGCGAGCAGAAGAAATGCGATGAGCGCGGCGTTGGTCAGCAGGGATGCGGCGATGCGGCGCGCAGAACCGAGAGCGGCGACGAGCGCGCCTCCGGCGGCTGCGACGGCAAGAAAATACCAAATGTTTCGGAGTTGAGCGAAAGGTGACGTGGGAAGTTGGCGATGGAGCCAGAAACCGGCGCCAACGACGAGCGCGAGCCAAGTTGCACCGAGGCCCATGGTGACGCCGCGGGCGGCGTCATCGCGAATGCAGCGGATGCGGCTGGCGGCGGCCGCAAGCAAAAGGACGAGTGGGGGTACGGCAGGCAGAATATAGCCGGGCAATTTTGATTTTGAAGCGCTGAAGAATATGACGATGAAGATGGTCCAGCAGGCGAAATAAAATCCCGGGCGGGCGAATCGTGCGCGCCATTCTTTTATGACTGCGGCGCGCAGGCCGAGCGCGAAGATCAGGGCGCTCCAGGGCAGAATCCAAAGGACGAGAATGGGCGGGAAGAACCACCACGGTTTAACGTGGTGAAAAACGGGCGTGAGGAATCGCTCGAAGTTGTGCTGGAAGATAAATACGTTGAGGAAATCGGGATTTCTGCGCGCGCAGATGAAATACCACGGGCCCGCGGTGATCAGGAAAATCAGAATTGATAACGGATGCGCCAAGCGGAAAGAGCGCGTCCATTTTTTTGAACATGCCGCCCAAATGGCGATGCTGCCCGCTGCCAGGACCGCGGCGGCGGGGCCTTTGGCGAGGGTGGCGGCACCGAGAAAAAATCCGAATCCTGCGCGGCACCAGAGATTTGGATTCTCTTCAAAAACAAGCGCGGCTCCGCAGGCCATTGCTGCAGCGATCGTTCCGGTGAAAAGCATGTCCGGAGTCGCGGCTCGAGAGAAGGCAAGAGTGGCGACGCTGGTTGGAAACATGAGGAGCGCGAGAAGACTTGTAGTACCGCCGTAGAAGCGCCAGCCCATCCAGGCGATCGCGGCGGCGGCGAGGATTGCGGCCAGGGCTGAGGGAAGTCGCGCGGCGAAATCATTTTCGCCAAAAAGCTTGAAAGACGCGGCGGCGGCCCAGTAATAGAGCGCGGGCTTTTCAAACCAGGGCGCGCCGTTCAGTCGAGGAGTGACCCAGTCGCTGGTACGTTCCATGGCGCGAGCGATGGAAACGTAGCGGGGCTCATCGGGGCCGACGAGGCCGAGAGCGCCCTGTCCACTGAAGTAACCTGCATAGCTAACGAGGATAACGATGACGAAAAACCAATTGGAAACGCGGGGACGGCTGCGAGGCTGCTCGTCGTAATTGTCTTGGAGATGAGCTACGGGACGAATTGGGGCCGAGGGGTTCAAACGCTGGAGTCTAACATTTGACGGGGAACGGCGTCAGCTATGGGAGTGAAGTGTGAAGGATTAGAAAGAGCGGGAATCGGCGGCGCAGGCCAGGTTCAGAAGCAGGCGCTGGTCCACGGCCACTGCGAGGCACTGGGTGGCGGTGGTCATTTCGTTCTGCGCCCAGCCACCAACACTCGGCAGATTGCTGAGGATATTCATCGCGGAATAATAGGCATTCAAACGACGCGCAGAGTTCGGGAGAGTCTTTACGTCAGGCATCAGGCGATGAAGGCTCATCAGGCGGCCAAAGTCTTCGGCACGCATGGCGGCGTTCTTGAATCCGGCGGCCACGAAGAACTTTTCGGATAGCGGCTGAGCGGCCATGCTCAGGATCATCGCGCGCCAGTAGCCGAAGAAGAACTGCATCCCCGCGATGATTGATGCCACCAGCATGAGCTTGCTTAGCACTTTGTATGGTTCCTCGTAGACACACTTTGCCGTTTCGGTTCGTGCGGCACAATGGAGCCTTAGTACCATTCGGGAGTTTGGAATTTGGGGTGTGGCTGGGCTCTAAGCCTTTAACTTGAGGAGTGGCAGGAGTTTGCGGCCACGGGCGCGCATGGCGGGAGTGCCACTCGCGGTCAGAAATTCCAAGATGGGCACCAGGCGCTTTCGCAAGCGGGAATCTTGGTGGGAAAGGTCGGCCAGAGCTTGCATGGCGAATGTTTTGACGATGCTGCTTTTGTCTTCGAGATAGTCGAAGAGAATTGAGGCGGCGTGGTCGCGCTCTTTTGGGGTTAGCTCGAGGCGCGGAAGGATTTGGGCTACGTGCCAGCGGACTTCTTGCTGCGGGATGGCGGCGATTTTTTTGAGGATGGTGCGCTTACGGGTCTGCAAGAGTTGCGGGTGGAGGGCTGAGGCTTTTCGATTGCATCAGCGGCGCGCATGCGGACTACTGGATCTGAATCCTGCATCGCCGCGAGGACTTGCGCGAATAACTTCGCGTTGCTCGAGACTTGGTGAGCCACTCGGTTTGAGCGGCGGATGGAGCGGCGATCGCCGCCCCGCAATCTGTTCAGGATGTTGCTCATATTGAGTGCGGACGGAGCGCGTTCAAAGTTGATCGAGAGTAAAAGTGATGTACGTTAGCCCGCCATCCCTTTGAATCTGCAACACTGCGGGAACTCCCGGCGGAATTGATTTGAGCGCGGCGCGGAGCTGGTCGAGCGTCTTCATCTGCACGCCGTTGAGAGTTCGTATCACGTCGCCGGTAACGAGGGCCACTTCGGAGGTGGAACCCGCAGCGCGAGCGCCGACGAGAATGCCGTAGGGATCGCGAAGTTCAGGCAATTCGGCTGCGAGTTTGGAATCGATGGCAATGCCGAGAATGCCGAGCGGGCGCACGATACTTTTTTCCGGATCGGCGAGCGCGGCAAGTTGATCAATCTGGTGAGGGCTTTGGCGCACAGGAATGTCGAAGACCAGGCCGGTAGCGCCGCGCATGATTTGCATGTGAACGGTATCCCCGGGGCCGTGAGTCATCATTTGAAAACCGAAGTAGGGGACGCTGGTTACGTCTTTGCCGTCGACGCTAATGACGATGTCTTGAATTTTTAGTCCCGCGGCTAACGCCGAACTTCCTGGAGCAACATCGGAAATGAGTACGCCAGAATTCTGGGGCAACTTCAGCGCGCTGGAGAGTTGCGGCGAGATGGATTGCACGGCGATGCCGATTTCTCCGCGATGAACGTGGCCGTACTGCTGGATCTGCTGGAACGCAATTCTGACGATGGCACTGGGAATAGCGAAACCGAGACCTTCATTACCGCCGGACTGCGTGAGAATGAATGTGTTCACGCCGACGACTTCACCATCCACATTGACCAGCGGCCCACCGGAATTTCCGGGATTGATGGGGGCGTCGGTCTGGATGTAGGCCATCAGCGAATCAGGGTTTGTCTGGCGAGCGGTGGCGCTGACGATGCCCATGCTTACGGAGTTGGGAAGACCCTGCGGACTGCCGAATGCGAATACGAGTTGACCCTGGAGAAGCTCGGAATAGCGGGCGAGTGGGAGGGCAACTAGTTTGGCGGCGCTGTCTAGTTTGATTACGGCGAGATCGAGTTCGGGGGCGGTGCCGATGACGTGTGCTGGGACGACGGTGCCTCGAGCTGCGAGCAAACTGCTGGGAGTGCTGTCCCCTGATGCGGCGGGGAGATTCACTTGAATGTGTTCGGCGCCGTTCACGACGTGCGCGTTGGTGATGATGAAGCCGGCGGAATCAATGACGAAGCCGGAGCCGATGACGCGCTGGCGGCCGACGGTGATGTCGGCGTTACCGTGGGAGTTTTCTTCCACGGTTGCGTAGCCGGTGACGGCGATCTGAACGACGCTGGGCGAAATTTTTTTGACCAGAGTTTCGACCGAGGAGTTGAGTTGGTGAAGGGGATCTGGGGATGATTTCGTTTGCGCGATTGCTACGCCAGAGCTTGCGAACAGCGCGATTGAAGCGACGAGAACGACACGGAGAATGATGGGAGTTCGTTTTGAATTTAGTCGAAGGTGGATGCGCACTTGTGACCTCCTGAAACTGTCGCGCGACGTAATCATAACTCATCGGGGGATTCTGGCCACTTCGGAACGATAGCGGGGCGGTCAGGCATGACGAAGTCGGGGCAGTGGCGATCGCGCGGTGCACCGGCAGGAGTGCCGGTGCTACTTGAGAACTGGCGGCATGGGCTGCGGTTCTGCATAATGGCAGCGACGGATGGAGCGCGTCAATGGTTGGAATATGCGGCGGTGTGGCTGGTGCTGAAGACGGCCGGGATTTTGCCGCGACGGGCGGCGCGGGCATATGGGGCGGGCGTGGCGTTTGTATTTTTTGCGTTGGTGCCGCGTTTGCGGCGGATTGCGTTATTTAATTTGAAGTTGGCGTTTCCGGAGTGGAGCGACGCGCGACGGCGCGAAGTTGTCAGAGGGATGATCCGTCAGCTTGGGTGGATGGGTGGGGAGTTCTCGCAGTTTCCCAAGTACACGGCGGAGCGCATCAAAGAAATTGTTGTGCTGGATGGGTTGGAGAATTTTTTGTCGGCGGAGCGGGCGGGTAAAGGCGTTCTGGTTTTGACGGGACACTTTAGCGCGTGGGAGTTGGCGCCGTTTGCGCAGGCGCGCTTCGGGTATCCGCTGAATTTTCTGGCGCGGGAAGTGGAGAATGTGCGCGTGAATACGCTGGTGAATTCGTATCGGACGCTTTTTGGGAATAAACCTATCGAGAAGAATCAGTCGGCGCGGGCGGTCTTGCGGGTGTTGGGCGAGGGCGGGACGGTGGGAATTTTGGCGGATCAGAACACGATTTTGGGAGAAGGAGTGTTCGTGGATTTTTTCGGAATTCCGGCGTGCAGCACGACCGGAATTGCGCGGATGGCTTTGCATACGGGCGCGGCGGTGGTGCCGGGATATATTTTGTGGGATGCGGCGATTGGGAAATATCGTTTGAGATTTGACCCGGCGTTGGAATTGTCACGAACAGGGAATACAGAAGTAGATGTGATTGAGAATACGGCGCGATTCACGAAAGTGATTGAAGGAATTGTGCGGAAGAATCCGGAGCAGTGGGTGTGGGTACATAAGAGATGGAAGACGCGGCCGGTTGGCGAGAAGTCTGTATATCCATTTTAGTTTTCAGACGACTGAAATTCGGGAAGCGAGGAACCCAATGGAACGCACTGCACGAGAATTGGCGCAGCATTTGGGCGCGGAGTTGGAAGGGAATCCAGATGTGCGGGTACGAGGGTGCGCTTCGGTGGCCACAGCGAAGGCCGAGAACCTGGTGTTCGTGGACTCGCCGAAGCAATTGGATGCCGCGGCGAAGTGCGCTGCTCGATGCATTGTATTGGCTCCCGGAACAGAGATGACCGGGAAGACAGTGCTGCGCGCGAAGAATCCGCGGCTTGCGTTCGCGCGAGCGATTGCGTGGCTTGTGCCGCACGAAATTATCGCGACCGGAATTCATCCGACGGCAGTGGTGGCGAACTCTGCGAAGTTGGGCGAGGGAGTTTCGTTAGGGGCATACGCGGTAATTGAGGCGGGAGCGGAAATCGGAGCGGGGAGCGAGATTGGAGCGCATTGTTTCGTTGGAGCCGGCGCTCGATTGGGAGCGGGCTGCAGAATTTATCCGCGAGTGACGATTGCCGGTTGCGTGCAATTGGGTGAGCGTGTGGTTCTACATTCGGGGGCGGTGATCGGGTCGGACGGATTCGGATTCGTGCCCACGGAAAGTGGATTTGAAAAATTCCCGCAAATTGGATCGGTGGAAATTGCAGATGATGTGGAGGTTGGCGCGAACACCACGATTGATCGTGGGGCGCTCGACGCTACGCGCATCGGGCGCGGAGTGAAGATTGATAATCTGGTGCAAATTGGACACAACTGCGAGATCGGTGAACACACGGTGATTTCGGCGCAGGCTGGATTGGCAGGCTCATCCTATATAGGACGGAATGTGATGTTGGGCGGGCAAGTGGGAATTGCAGGACATGGAAGGATTGAAGATGGAGCGCAACTGGCACCGAAGACTGGAGTGGCGTCAGGGAAAGTGATTCACGCTGGAACAGTCATGTTTGGGGCCCCGGCGCGACCCTTGGACAAGGCTAAGGAGATCAATGCGCTGATGGGAAGGCTGCCGGAACTCGCAAAACGAGTGCGTCGACTGGAGGAAGCATCGACAATCTATGTGAAACCCGAATAGTTGCGTTTTGGGAATTTTGTACAGTACCAGTAGTTATTTGTTGACCCGTGGGCGAATCCCGCCGATAATACCAAAATCAATAGGAACGTCATCTTACCGGTTGAGACTAGCGAATCTTGGAGTTTGACGACGGGATTTTTGTTACCCGATTGGCTGCAAGTGCAAGTGAAATTGGGAGTTGGGGACAACCTGGGCGCGGCCGGCAGCTTCTAAAGGTACTGGAAGCCGACCAGGAATGTGGTTTGGAAGACTGACCGAATATGGCAACTGGAACGAGACTGGAATGGGAAAGTGGCGCGCAAGCTGCAGCCGTGCGGGCTGTCGTGCCTGCGACGCTGGCGGACAGGCTGGCGCAGGTCATAGAGCGCGGCGCGCAGCATTTGCTTTCTCTTCAGGCGGAAGAGGGGTACTGGGTAGGGGAGCTGGAAGCTGATACGACGCTGGAATCGGATTACATCTATTACCTGAACGTTCTGGGCAGAGCCGAGCCGGGGCGAATCTCCAAGCTTGCGAATTATGTTCGTCAGCGGCAGTTGCCGGACGGCGGATGGAACACTTATTTTGAAGGGCCTTCTGACCTGAATGCGACGGTGAAGGCGTATTTCGGATTAAAGATCGCGGGCGATTCAATTGACGCGCCGCATATGTTGCGCGCGAAGAAGCGCGTGCACGAGTTGGGCGGACTAGAATGGACCAATTCCTACGTGCGATTTAATATGGCGCTGGTGGGAGCGCTTGGTTGGGACATGACCCCCGCAATTCCTCCCGAGTTGATGCTTTTTCCGAACTGGTTCAACTTCAATATTTATGAAATGTCATCGTGGACGCGCGGATTTTTGGTGCCGATGTCCATTTTGTACGCGATTAAGCCGCGATGGACGTTGCCGATGGACGTGAGCGTCGAAGAGCTTTTCGTCAAGCCCGGACGCCGAGCGGTGGCGTTTGACTGGGACAAGCAATTGGTGTCGTGGCGAAATTTTTTTCTGCTGGCGGATCGCACGTACAAAATTTATGACCGGCTGCCGTGGAAACCTTTGCGCAAGCGCGCGCTGACTCAAGCAAAAGAGTGGATGTTGGATCACATGGAGCACTCGGAGGGATTGGCGGCGATTTTCCCGGGATTCATGAACTCGACGTTCGTGCTTATGGCGACGGGACATTCGCTGGATGAGCCGATTACGGCGCGCGAGATTGCGGAATTCGGAAAACTGGAAATCGAAGAAGAAGACACGATTCGGATTCAACCGTGCGTATCGCCGGTGTGGGATACGGCGATTGCGTTGACGGCGCTGGCCGAAGCGGGATTGCCGCCAAATCATCCGGCGATGGTGAAGGCGGCGGACTGGCTGCTGGACAAACAAATCACTCATCATGGGGACTGGCAGATTAAGAATCGCGACGCGGAGCCGGGCGGTTGGGCGTTTGAATTCCGGAACGACTGGTATCCGGATGTGGACGATACGGGATTTGTGCTGATTGCTTTACAGCGCGTGGATTTTCCCGATCGTGGACGCATGGAAGAAGCAATTCGCCGCGGGGTGAACTGGCTGCTGAGCATGCAGAATAAGGACGGCGGCTGGGGCGCGTTTGACCGCGACAATAACAAACATTTTCTGACGCGCATTCCTTTTGCGGATCACAACGCGATGATTGATCCTTCGACGGCGGATGTAACCGCGCGTGTGATGGAATCGTTGGCGAGGCTGGGAATTCCGAGCGATCACCCGGCGATGACACGCGGCGTGGAATTTTTGAAGCACGATCAGAAGGCGGATGGATCGTGGTACGGACGCTGGGGCGTAAATTACATTTATGGGACGGGCGGCGTGTTGCGCGCGCTGGAAGCGGCGGGAATGACGGCGCGGGAAATTGCACGTCGCGCCACGTCGTGGCTGCGCTCCGTGCAGAATTCGGATGGCGGATACGGCGAGACTTGCGCTTCGTACGACGATGAATCGCAAAAGGGAATTGGGAAGAGCACGCCTTCGCAGACGGCCTGGGCGCTGATTGGATTGATGGCCGCGGGCGACATGAAAGAATCGAGTGTTATGCGAGCGGTGGAATTTTTGCTGACGCGACAGAATGCGGACGGATCGTGGGATGAAGATGAGCCCACGGGCACGGGGTTTCCGCGCGTGTTTTATTTGAAGTATCATTTGTACAGGAACTCGTTTCCGGTGTATGCGCTGGGCCGGTATCGGAATATGCTGGAAGGACGGAGTGAGTACCACTCCATGGAGCTTGACGCTGCCGATTTTCGCAATCGCAGCAATTAAGGGTTTCGGTAAAGTTTGAGTGAAGTCTGGGGGCTCAATGCGTTATCCGCTAAAGATGTCCGCAAAGATGGCCGGTTATATTGCGGGCAAGAAAATTCACGGACAGAAAAAATTCCCGATGGTGCTGATGCTGGAGCCGCTGCACGCGTGCAATTTAACGTGCACGGGCTGCGGACGCATCCGCGAATATAAGTCCACGATTAATGAGTCGCTGACGGTGGCGGAATGTCTGGCGGCAGTGGATGATTGCGAGTCGCCGATTGTTTCCATTTGCGGCGGCGAGCCGATGATTTATCCGGAGATCGGCCAACTGACGAAAGAGATTCTGGATCGCGGCAAGCACATTATTTTGTGCACGAATGGAATGTTTATCCGCAAGAAACTGCATGAATTCAAACCGTCGTCGAGCTTCTTCTGGAACGTCCATTTGGATGGCATGGAACGGACGCACGATTTGTGCGTGGAGCGCGACGGAGTTTTTCGCGACGCGATTGACGGAATTAAAGCGGCGAAGGCGGCGGGATTTTTGGTGTGCTCCAACACCACGATTTATAAAGAGACGGATTTGAACGAGATTTCGGAACTGTATTCGTATCTGGATGAATTGGGCGTGGACGGATACATGCTTTCTCCCGCATACAGCTATTCGGCGGTGGCCACGAAAGATATTTTTATGTCGCGGGAAGATATCCGCGACAAATTCCGTGATGCGGTTGGTCTGCTGGGCAAACACAATTTGATGGTGTCTCCGATTTATTTGGATTTTCTGCGCGGCGAGCGCGAATTGGATTGCACGGCGTGGGGAACACCGACTTTTAATCCGCGCGGATGGAAAGGTCCGTGCTATTTAATTACGGACGAACATCACAAATCGTACAAGGAATTGGTGGAGAATACGGACTGGACGAAATACGGCCCGGGAAATGATCCGCGCTGCGCCGATTGCATGGTGCACGTGGGATTTGAAACGACTCCGGTGTTGGGCGCGCGTCCGAAATTGGGCGACACCTGGAAAATGTTGAAGTGGCAGATTAATGGCAAGATGGGCGGCAAGCGGTTTATCGGCGAAAATGCCGGCGGCAATTGGACTGACAACGGCGGCGCTGGCGGAACAGGCGCGGCGCGTCCAACGAGTAATTTTATTCCGGCAAGCGAACTTGGATCGCAAGATCGCACGCTGAGAGCTCCCTGAGATTCATTTCGTGACCGTAGCATGACCTCGCTGGTCACTGGCGCAACCGGATTTCTCGGAAGCCACGTAGCGCGTCAATTGGCGGCACGCGGCGAGCGAGTTCGTGTTCTGGCGCGGCCGCAAAACGATCGCCGGGCCCTGGCGGAAATTCCCGTAGAAATTGTGGAAGGAGATTTGCGCGATCCGGCGTCATTGGATCGTGCGGTCTCGGGCGTGGAGCGAGTGTTTCACGTTGCGGCGGATTATCGGCTGTGGGCGCGTGACCCAAACGAGATCTACGCATCGAATGTCGCGGGCACGAAGAATTTGCTGGATGCAGCACGGCGTGCGGGCGTTGCGCGATTCATTTATACGAGTACGGTCGCCACGGTGGCAGTGGATCGTCCGGAATTACCGAGTGAGGCGACGGAATCTTCGCTGGATGAAATGATCGGGCATTACAAGCGCTCGAAGTGGATGGCGGAAAACGAAGTGCGCAAGTCGGCTCGGGAAGGATTTCCTGCGGTGATTGTGATGCCGACGACTCCGGTGGGGCCGGGCGATTGGAAGCCGACGCCGACGGGAAAGATCGTAGTCGATTTTCTGAACGGGCGCATGCCGGGTTACGTCGACACAGGATTGAATTTCGTTCCCGTGGAAGATTGCGCGCGCGGGCATCTGCTCGCGGCGGAGCGCGGACATATCGGAGAACGATATATTTTGGGCGGCCGCAATCTGACGCTCAAGGAAATGCTGGACATGCTTGCGGCGGTCAGCGGAC
>Ga0210410_10003028_pt1 | contig 14949 bp, 13 predicted proteins | sample IncBWC4MmetaG_FD_161058 | JGI IMG/M metagenome (GOLD analysis project Ga0210410, IMG submission 161058) | Forest soil microbial communities from Barre Woods Harvard Forest LTER site, Petersham, Massachusetts, United States - Inc-BW-C-4-M | ecosystem: Environmental > Terrestrial > Soil >... | reverse complement strand
TTTTTTTCGACAGCAGCGCCTCGGGCAGTTTCAAGTTCCATTTGCATTTCTGAAATTTCGTTCGATGCATGTGGCAACAGACGCCGATATTCACATGGAATACGTGAAAAATTTTATTGCCGGTCGTGCAGAGCCAAACGCATCCAACGGCCGTACCCGACGCGTCTACAAGCTGACTAACGATCCGCGCGTCACTTGGATTGGCAAATTCATGCGGCGCACTAGCCTGGATGAAACTCCACAATTCTGGAACGTTCTGATGGGGCAGATGTCGTTGGTCGGGCCTCGGCCACCTATCGGTTATGAAATCGAGGCATACGATGTGTGGCATCGGCGCCGCTTGTTGGAAGCAAAGCCCGGCATTACCGGGCTTTGGCAAGTACAAGGCCGCAGCAGGACCACTTTTGACGATATGGTCCGCCTAGACCTGCGCTACTCGCGAATGTGCTCGCCGATTTCTGACTTGAAGATTCTTCTGCAGACTCCCCGCGCGGTATTTTCGGGAGACGGCGCGTTCTGAAACGCACGAGCCGCTCTCAAAAGTTTTCTGCAATAACACGGAGCTCCCATCCCCTCCGCTATGCTGTCGCTACACAAACCCGAGTACAAGGTGAATCTGGATGGCTACTAGCTTTACTGTTGGAACTTCCCCAAATCTACCGTTAGGCCCAGGTTTTGGCAGAGACGTTATTCGTGTGGGAGTCATTGGCTACGGTTACTGGGGCCCGAACATCGTGCGCAATTTTCAAGGCCATGAAAAGGCCGACGTGGTCGCGGTCTGCGACAAAAACCCCAAGTCGCTCGCCCGTGTGCGCCGGGCCCATCCAGAGGTGCCGGTAACCTCCGACCAGATGGAAGTGCTGACCAGCACACAAGTGGACGTTGTTGCTGTAGTCACGCCGGTTTGGACGCACTTCGAGCTCGCAAAACTCGCTCTTGAGAACGGCAAGCATGTATTTGTCGAAAAGCCGTTCACGTGTACGGCGGCGCAGGCCGAACAGTTGATTGAATTGGCCGACCGCAAGAACCTAAAGATTATGGTTGACCACACGTTCCTTTTTACGGGCGCTGTAAAAAGGATCAAGCAACTCGTCGAAGACGGCACACTGGGAGCTCTCTACTATTATGACTCGACCCGCGTAAATCTTGGCCTTTTTCAGCACGACTGCAATGTAATTTGGGACCTCGCGCCCCACGACTTGTCCATCATGGACTACCTCATCATGACGAAACCCGAAGCGGTGGTCGCAACGGGCGCCAATCATCTTAATGGTCACGCCGACGTCGCTTTTCTAACCATTTATTACCCAAATAACTTGATCGCGCATATCAATGTGAATTGGCTTTCGCCCGTAAAAGTTCGCACCACGTTGCTGGGCGGCGAGAAAAAAATGCTGGTCTGGAATGACTTGGAAGCAGACGAGAAGGTCAAAGTCTATGACCGCGGCGTGCAGATGCTCAGCGGTGAAGCCGTGTACCAACAGCTCGTCAGCTACCGTACCGGCGACATGTGGTCACCGAACATCGAACAGATCGAAGCATTGAAAGTGGAAGCTTCGTACTTCATCGATTGCATTCGCAACAACAAGCGGCCCTTCAATGACGGTGAGGCGGGGCTGCGCATAGTGCGAATGCTGGAAGCCGCGGACGAGTCCCTCAAGCAAAAAGGAAGAGTTGTAAAAGTATAGCCGCCTAGACGCCGCGTGCCGGAAATCACAAAATGAAACTTTCCATCGTTATCATCTGTTGGAATGACCTTCGTGTTATCGGCGATTGCTTGCGCTCCATATACCAAGGAACGCATGCAACGGATTTTGAAGTCATCGTGTCCGACAACGGCTCAACCGATGGCTCCGTCGAATTCATTCGACAACAATTTCCCCAAGTTCGGGTGATCGAAAATAGGGCTAATCTAAGGTTCTCCAAAGGGAACAATGTCGGGATCCGTGCTAGCCAGGGCGACTATGTCCTCATCCTCAACCCAGACACGATCATCCACGATTGGGCCTTGGATAAGTGGATGGATTTCGCCGATCGCCATCCTGAAGCAGGAGCATTTGGCTGCAGAGTCGTCGGTGCTGATGGTTCGTACCAAGAGTCTGCGCGGCCTTTCCCCACAATTCGCCGCGATCTAATCGCGGCGCTCTATCTGCGCCCGCTTGCAAGGTTGTCGAAGGTTTTTACTTCCGATCACTATTGGGCTTGGAAGGGCGATACAGAGCGAAGAGTGGACTGGCAATGCGGATGCTCCGTCTTATTTCGCGGAGATCTGCTTCGAAGCTTGGGTGGTTTTGATGAACAGTTTTTCTATTACTACGAAGACGTGGACCTGTGCCGCCGCGTATGGCAGGCCGGGTACCCCATAATCTACACGCCCGACGTAACCATCACTCATCTAGGTGGACAATCAACTACGAAACGCTTTCCGCTTAGTTTCGAACTGGACAAGCAGATAACCCGCTATCGCTACTATCACAAATATTACGGCAGGAGTGGAGCGCGTCAATGTCGATTGGTTCTGCTGACTTGGTATTCCGTTCGCAGACTTGTTTATGGAATTCTGCAGATGATCAAGCCAACGGAATTTAGAAAACATCGTCTTGACTTATATCGAGCAGCGATTACATGGAATATGCAGGTTGATCCTGTGAGGCTGGTGGAGAAGCACGAAGAGCCCACGATTTCCGTCGATATGACTGCGCGAGTTCTCGAAAGATAAGCGATTTCACAATTTCCAAACGCACTCCGATTTGGTTTCCCTAATCTCTCCAACCGCTAGTTACGAGGTGCAGCTCCGATGCAGATTGGCATAAAGTCGAAGAGCTTGGGTGACGTCGTTGTGGTTGTCCCCGAGGTTTTCCGCGATAGTCGCGGATTCTTTACGGAAACGTATCGGGAAGATCAATTCGCGAAGCTCGGTTTGCCGACTCGGTTTGTTCAGGACAATCATTCGCGCTCTACAAAAGGTGTCGTACGCGGTTTGCACTTTCAATGGGATCCGCCCATGGGCAAGCTAATGCGCGTCACACTTGGCAGTGCGTTCCTGGTTGCGGTTGACATTCGGAAAGGGTCTCCAACCCTTGGGCAATGGGTCGGGGTCGAGGCTTCGGCTGAAAACCTCTACCAGGTTTGGGCGCCGGCTGGTTTCGCGAGGGGCTTTTGCGTTTTATCAGAACACGCTGAGATTCAGTACAAATGTACCGGGCACTACAACAGTAAAGCTGAATCGGGGATTCTGTGGAACGACCCATCGCTGAAGATTGAGTGGCCGCTTCCTGCCTCCCAAGTCCAACTTTCTGAAAAAGACAAAAACGCACAAACCCTCGAACAGTGGCTTGCCTCTCCGCAGTCCGACAATTTTCAGTACGAGTTTGCGCAGCAAGTAACTGCCTAAACAAAAATCCCCATTGTTAGCTGCCGGGAAGCACACGGCGGCTATTTACGGAGTGCATAAAATGAAACTTCTGATCGCGGGCGGTGCCGGCTACGTTGGCTCTGTCCTTATCCCGAAACTCCTGGATCGAGGCTACAAGGTCGACGTTGTGGATCTGTTCTGGTTTGGTAACCGTCTGCCCCGGCAAGTCGGCGTCATCAACAAGGACATCTTCCAGCTAACCGTCGAGGACCTGGCATCCTACGAACAGGTCATATTCCTTGCGGGACTATCCAATGACCCGATGGCGGAATTTTCGCCGAATAAGAATTTCATTTTCAACGCGGCTGCTCCTGCGTACTTAGGATACACAGCGAAAAACGCCAAGGTAAGAAGGTACATCTACGCGTCATCGTGCTCGGTGTACGGTTACACCGAAAACGAACTCTTTGATGAAACAGGACCTGTCGCATGCGCTTATCCCTATGGAATCTCAAAACTACAGGGTGAACAGGCCGCGACGCAGCTCGCCGATGACAATTTTTCGGTCATATCTTTGCGGAAAGGCACCGTTTCCGGGTATAGCCCGCGGATGCGCCTTGATTTGATCGTCAATACGATGTTTAAAGCCGCTCTCAAAGAGCGAACCATCACTATCAATAATCCTTCGATTTGGCGACCCATCCTTAGCATCGAAGATGCCGCGACCGCGTATATACGCGCTATTGAGGCAAATTACAAAATCTCTGGGATTTTCAATGTTGCCTCCGGCAATTTTACGGTGGGAGAGGTCGGCGATCTCGTGAGGGCGGCCATTGAAACGCAGCTCGGTGTGCGTCTGAACCTCGTAATCAAGCACATTCAGGATTTTAGAAACTACAAAGTCTCCATGGAAAAGGCCAGGAATGTCCTTAGCTTCCACCCGAGCGGTGACGTTTCCTCTATTGTTAAAACACTGATCGACAATATGGACAAGTTCCGCGATCTGGACAATCCGCTCTATTCCAACATTCAGACCTTTAAAGAGATGGAGAGCGGAATGGAGACTTATTCGATGGCAGTTGCAGGTACGCGATGAAGATCGTTGTAGTCGGTGGGAATGGCCAACTCGGTACGGATGTGGTGCGCGCATTCGCGGAGAAAGGCGATGACGCGAGGGGACTAACCCACGAAGACATAGAGCTCTCTGACCTCGATTCCGTTGCTAAGTGCGTTCGGGAACTGCGGCCTGATCTGATTGTGAATACCGCGGCGATGCACCACGTCGAAACATGTGAACGAGAGCCAGAGAAGAGTTTTGGTGTAAACGCATTAGGTCCGAGAAACCTTGCAATGGTTGCGCGCGACGCACAGGTGACCCTGATGCACGTGAGCACAGATTACGTGTTCGATGGCTCGAAACAGGCGCCTTACGTCGAAGAAGACGCTCCATTGCCGCTGAATGTCTATGGGTGCAGCAAGCTTGCCGGTGAACATTTCGTCCGTACGCTCGCTCCAAAGCACTTTGTGCTGCGTACCTCGGCTATTTATGGAAAGCAGCCTTGCAGAGCGAAGGGCGGTCTGAACTTTGTGGAATTGATGCTGAAGCTTGCGCGAGAACGCGGAGAAGTCCGTGTTGTAGATTCAGAGTTCGTCACTCCCACTCCTACTTCACAGTTGGCGCAACAAATTGTTGCCCTAAGTCGCTGCGAATCCTATGGCCTGTATCACGCCACCGCGGAAGGCAGTTGCTCCTGGTTTGAGTTCGCTCAGGAAATCTTCACCATTACCGGGACGCCGGTCAAGTTGACACCTGCAAAGGCGGGCGATTTTCCCATCAAGGTTCCTCGGCCGACCTACTCGGTTCTCGAAAATGGGGCTTTAAAAAGTCTTGGCCTCAGCATTTTCGAGCCTTGGCAAAATGGTCTTCGTAATTACCTCGGAATATCGAAAGAAACCGCTTACGCGTCTGTAGCTCGTTAGTTGCTTATCCCAACTTAGATTACGTTCAATAAACCTCATTCAGGAGCCGTTTATCTCAATGACGGAAAACAATGTATCTATCGCGCCGGACGTCAAACTCGGCAAGGACGTAAAGTTGTCGAAGTTTATTAACCTTTACGGCTGCGAGGTGGGTGATAACACGAAGATAGGGGCCTTTGTTGAGATTCAGAAGAACGCGCGCGTAGGGAACAATTGCAAGATTTCCAGCCACTCTTTTATTTGCGAGGGCGTTAATATCGAGGACGGCGTTTTTATCGGTCACAGCGTGACGTTCATCAACGACTCTTATCCTCGCGCCGTCACCAGTGATGGCGAATTGCAAACCGAACAAGATTGGGTTGTCGAGCGGACCCTGGTGCGAAAGGGTGCCTCGATTGGTTCCGGCTCCACCATTCTGTCTAACGTGGAGATCGGAGAGCGCGCGATTGTCGGCGCGGGCAGCGTGGTTACCAAGGACGTGCCTGCGAATGCCATTGTCGCCGGGAATCCCGCAAAAGTTTTGCGTTACATACGAGAGGAGCAGAAGATCGCCTAACCATGCACAACGACCACATTCCCTTTTTGGATCTGAGCAGTCTTCATCAGCAACTTGAGGCCGAGCTGTTGCCGGTATTTCAAAAGTGTTTGAGGAGTGCCGGTTTTGTGGGTGGACCGGTGGTAGAGGAATTTGAACGCGAGTTCGCCGCCTTCTGCGGCGCGTCTCATTGTGTTGGAGTGGCGAGCGGCACGGACGCGGTTCGCTTCGCTTTAACCGCCGCGGGCGTCAAACCCGGCGATGTTGTCGTCACCGTTCCGCATACTTTTATCGCTACCACTGAGGCTATCAGTCAAGCCGGAGCTCGACCGGACTTTGTGGACATCGACGAACGTACCTATTGCATGGATGTCACGAAATTACAGCAATACCTCGAACGGGAATGTTCGATTGACCCCCGAAGCCAAAGACTAATTCACCGCAAGCTTAAAGCCCCCGTCACTGCGGTAGTTCCCGTTCACATCTACGGTCAAGTCGCGGACATGGACGGGATACTGGATCTAGCTCGCAAATACAACCTGCTTGTTATTGAAGATGCATGCCAGGCGCACGGAGCCGAGTATTTTTCAAAGAAGGAAAATGCCTGGAAAAAAGTGGGCAGCATGGGACGTGCGGCGGCCTTCAGTTTTTATCCCGGAAAGAATTTGGGCGCATGTGGTGAAGCGGGCGCGGTTACGACAAATGACGAATCCATGGCGCGGAGCATGCGCATGTTGCGCGATCATGGCCAGGCGCGCAAGTACTACCACGATATCGAAGGCTATAATGGACGCCTCGACGCCATGCAAGCGGGATTCCTGACCGTCAAGCTTCGTCACCTTGCCGATTGGAATCGCCAACGACAGCAAGCCGCGCGATTTTACGACGAGATGCTTTCTCCCCTCGACGGCGTCGGTCGGCCGTACTGTCCCGAGTGGGTACGTGCGGTCTATCACCTCTATGTCGTTCGCGTTCAGGATCGCGATGGCCTGCAGAAAAGACTGACGGACTCAGGAATCGGCACGGGAATTCACTATCCCGTTCCCCTTCATTTGCAGGAAGCGTATCGCCACCTGGGGTACGCCGCAGGGAGCTTTCCTGTGTCGGAGAAAGTCGCTGCAGAAATACTCTCGCTGCCAATGTACCCGCAGCTCGGCGAGGATCAGATTCGCCGTGTCACTCAGGTAATGTCGGAATCGCACTCCTCACTCCACGTTGCAATCCCATCTGCTCAGCCGCAGCCGGCTGCTCAGGTTTAGTCGCAGGAGATAGTCTCCGATCATGTCGGACCGTCAGCCAATGAAAATCTGCATGCTCGCATACTCGTTCTACGAGACGGATTCGCGCATCAAACAGTACGCGAATGCTCTTGTCGAACGCGGCGATGCCGTTGACGTCATCGCTCTTCGTCGCCCAGGCCAACCCGCGCACAGCGTTCTCAATGGCGTGAACGTTTTCCGCATCCAGACTAGAACGATCAACGAGCGCGGACCTTTCACTTATCTCTTCAGGATCATTCGTTTCTTCCTGCTCTCCGCAGGGTTTATCGCTTGGCGGTACGCCTCGCAACGTTATCAGCTTGTCCATGTACACTCGGTCCCCGATTTCTTGGTCTTTGCGGCCATCATCCCCAAGATCTTCGGCACGCCGGTCATTCTTGATATTCACGATCTCCTTCCAGAGTTTTATGCCAGTAAGTTTCATGTAAGTCTCGAGTCTTTTTCCTTTCGTTGCCTCGTGCTTGTGGAGCGTTTGTCGATCGCTTTTGCGAATCATGTAATCGTCGCGAACCACCTTTGGTGCGAGCGAGTCGCCGGCAGATGCGGACATCCTGAGAAGTGTTCTCCGATTCGCAACTATCCGCCCCTGGGATTGTTCAACCCTCAAATCCGCAGACGCAATGGCGAGAAGTTTCTGATCACCTATCCCGGCTCACTGAATTGGCATCAGGGCGTGGACGTGGCCATCGCTGCTTTCGCGAAGATCAAGGACGAAATGCCGGACGCCGAATTCCATATCTATGGGGAAGGTCCAGCGAAAGAATCGTTGATCCATTTGGCGGATTCCCTCGGCCTAAACAATCGCGTGATGTTTCATGGTTTGCTGCCGACCGAGCAGATCGTACAGGTAATGGCGGACACGGACCTTGCTATCGAGCCTAAGCGCGCAGGTTCCCAATTTGGCAATGAAGCGCTCAGCATGAAAATTTTCGAATTCATGGCCGTCGGCGTCCCATTGGTCGTATCGCGAACCAGAATCCATCAGTACTACTACACGGACGCATTGGTGAAGTACTACGACGACGATGACGAGGCAGCGCTCGCCGCCAATGTCATTTTGCTAAGGAACAATCCCGACCTCCGCCAGCGTCAGGTCGCCAACGCGTTGAAATACGTAGCGGCCCATAGTTGGGATGTCGAGGGGCATCAATATCTTGGAATTGTGGATTCTCTTGTGGCAAAGGAGCCGATCCCGGTCCTTCAGGCTTCGCCCGCACCGCTTGAAACCTGCGCCATTGTTACTTCCAAAACGAATCAGGGCTGAAGACGAATGCAAATTTCAGTGATCGGTGCTGGGTATGTTGGCTTGACGACCGCCGCTTGTCTTGCCGAGATTGGCCATCAGGTTCTCTGTGCGGATAATGACCTCGGCAAACTAGAGAAACTCAGGGCGGGCCGCCTGCCGTTTTTCGAGCCCTACTTGGATTCGCTGGTCAACAGCAATGTCGCCTCCGGCCGCCTTCAGTTCGTGTCTCCTGCGGAAGCCATCGAGAAGGGAAGCGCAATATTTATATGCGTTGGCACCCCTCCCTTGGAGAATGGCGAAGCCGATCTGAGCGCTATCGAGTCCGTCGCGCGCACCATCGCGTCCACTACGCATGGCTACCGCCTAGTGGTCGAAAAAAGCACGGTGCCGGTGCAAACCGCAAAGCGACTCTGGAAGCATCTCTCCATTTACAACGCCAATGGCCTGGAATTTGACGTAGTCTCCAACCCCGAATTTCTCCGGGAAGGCTCCGCGGTCGGCGACTTTTTTCATCCCGACCGTATCGTGATTGGAGCGGAAACTCCGCGTGCCATCGCGAAGATGAAGGAAATTTACCAGCCCGTCCTGGAGCCTCGTTCCACTTGCCCTGTCCATTCGCAGTGCCCGCCAGTGCACAAAATTCCGCTCATCGTTACTGACACAAACAGCGCCGAACTTGTGAAGCACGCTTCCAACTCCTTCCTGGCTATGAAGATTTCCTTCATCAATTTGGTAGCGGATGCCTGCGAGGCCGCTGGTGCCGACGTCGCCAAAGTGGCCGAGGGCATCGGCAGCGACCGGCGTATCGGCCAAAGTTTCCTCAATCCCGGGATTGGTTTCGGCGGCTTTTGTTTCCCGAAGGATCTCCAAGCCTTCGTTAGTATCGGAGAAAAACTCGGCTGCGACTTCTCTCTGCTGAAGGAAGTGGAAAAGATCAATCTCCGGCGCGCGGAGCAATTCGTGGCCAAGGTGAAGAGGGAACTCTGGGTTTTGCGGGGCAAGACCCTTGCCGTCTGGGGTTTGGCATTCAAGCCAGATACGGATGACGTGCGTTTCGCTCCTGCACTAAATATTGTGAAGCGGCTTCTGGCCGAGGGCGCGAGCATTCGTGCCTACGACCCTCAGGCAATGGAAAAAGCCAAGGATGAGCTGCCGGACGTAACCTACTGCCTGAGCCACTACGAGGCTGCGCAACAAGCTGATGCCATCCTTGTCCTCACGGAATGGGATGAGTTTCGGCATCTGGACTGGGCTACCCTGGCGGAAAATGTCGCTCACCCATTGTTGATCGATGGTCGCAACTTGTATTCGGAAAGTGAAGCTATCGCACACGGATTCCAATACATCGGCATCGGCAAGCAGCCTTGTTCCGCCCAGTTTCCGGAGTCGCGAACTAACGGGAATCGGCCCCCATCTGTTGCGGACCCAGGTTCCGGAGTTTCCCCGCTAGCTCCACCAACATCTCATTCCATTCCCGTACAGCCCACGCCCTAGCAAGTTAGCAGGCATAAAATATGATAGCTGGGTTATCTAACGAATTTGGCCGCGCCATGACACGTACCTGTCCTCAAATTGTTCGTATGTACAGTAGAATCACCTTCTGCTTATCTGTAACCTCAAAAACAGGAAGTTGTCTTTACAAGAATAAATGGTCGGAATCTCTCGCTCTCATGTCCCGAGTCGCCGGTGTTAGATAAGTTAGGCGGCTTATCCTCCTCCTCTCAAGCGAGCTTTCCATCGAGGGGGCAGATAAATGATGCGCAGGTCGATTTTAGTTCTCGCTTTCTTGTTCACTGCACTACCCGCTGGAGCGAAAGACTTTTACATTGCTGCTCAGCAGGCCGGCTCCGGAGCCGGCACGGGGTGTTCCACTGCCAAGCCGTACACTTGGTTTAACACCGCAGGTAGCTGGGGGACCGGAGCCACGCAAATAGGTCCGGGTACAACAGTACATCTTTGTGGCACATTCGTCGGCACATCCGGTCAGAGGCTCCTCACGGTAATCGGCAATGGCACCAGCAGCAGCCCCATCACCATTAAATTTGAGACCAATGCAATCCTTACCGCACCATATTGGTCTTCAATCGGAGCAATTAACGAGGATGGTCGAAGCTACATCGTGATCGACGGCGGCACCAACGGCCTCATTAAGAACACCGCGAACGGCACGGGTCTCGGGAACGCTCAGGGAAGCAGGGGTATCTTTGCCGCGAACTGCAATGACTGTGTTATCAAGAATCTGACCATTGCGGACCTGTATGTGCGCACTTCGTATTCGGATTTGGCCGTCACGCAACAGGGTGTAAATTGCGTCTATTTTCTCAACGCCAACAATCTCACGATTACGCATGTCACCTGTCACGATACCGGATGGGCTTTCGCCGGCTTTGGTAACAATTTCACCCTCTCTTATTCCAATATCTATAATATCGACCATGGCCTAGCTTTTGGCCCCTCTGGCACGACGTCCGGTTTCCAGATTCATGACAACCACATTCACAATTATGTGAACTGGGACTCACCCACAAATGCTTACCACCACGACGGCTTGCATATTTGGGGTCAACACGGCGGCATCGTCACCAACGGCGTAATCTACAATAATGTTTTTGATGGCGATTCCGGCGTGAACATCACCGGTCACATCTATCTCCAGGACTCTATCAAGGGTGTCGCAGTCTATAACAATGTCTTCCTCGTCCCTGCAAACCGCACCATGAACGCGCTCTGGTTTAGCGGCATCACCGCCGCAGGTGTTTTGCCCGGCGGCCCGGCGACGGGAAATTCTGCCTACAACAATTTCATCCGTGCGGGTGGGCACTCACGCGGCAGCGGCATTTATGCCATGGCTCAAAATGACTTCACCGCTGTCAACAATGTGCTTCTCGGCGGCAACTCCGATATCTCGATACAAGGCGGAGGCTACCTCTCGTCTCGGGGAATTAATAACAACGTCTATGAGGATTTGGTCGCGGACGGCGTCTCCCTCAATCCGTTCGGGTATCAAGGCCACAGCTATCGCGATTTGGCGTCTTGGCAAGCCGTTTGCCATTGCGATTCAACATCAAAATTAGCGCCCGCGTCACGCATTAACGCGAGCAGCCTTGGCCAATTGTTATCCGGCTCCGTAGCCATCAGTTCTGCCGCAAACTTGCTTAATATGAGCGTCGGCAACCTCTCGGCTCTCTCCAAGGACAAGGTCGGAGCGGACCGCCAGGCAAGCGGCAATTGGGACGCCGGAGCATATAAGTTTGGATCGACGGCTTTACCGTCATCACCTACCGGTCTTAGCGCCACGATCCAGTAACGCGGGTTCGTCTGGCGCTATCGACTGAACTTTTTGCAAGGCCAATCATTAACAACCTTTAAAAGCTAAGTTTTAACTACGGGGAGTGGGATATTTCTTCCACTCCCTACTTGTTGTTGCAGCTTCAGACGCTGCGTAATTCCTCGCTTTACACACACTAATCACGGGAACTGGACATCACTCAAAAAATGGACGATCAGAAGCAACGCGGAAGACGGTTAATCGCTAAGAACAGCATTTTGAATCTGGCCGGACAGGTTTTGCCCATGCTCGTCGGCGTGCTCACGATCCCCTATATCGTACGGGGCCTGGGCACGGCCGAATATGGAATCCTCTCCATCGCTATGATGCTGCTCGGCTATTTCAATATCTTCGACCTCGGATTAAGCCGCGCCACTGTGAAATTCGTCGCAGAGAATCTCGGTTCAGAGGAGGTCCACAAGGTTCCCGAGCTCGTTTGGACGTCGCTGTCCCTTCTTCTGATTTTGGGCTGCGTCGGTGGTGCCATCGCCGCCTTCTTCGTTCCTATTTCTGTCACTCACGTTTTCAAGATGCCGGCGAATCTTGTCAATGAAGCTCGCATCGCCCTCTTTGTCCTTTGTGCCTCCATGCCGATCATGCTTGGCAACAACGCCCTTCGGGGAGTTTTGGAGGCCGCCCAACGCTTTGACCTCGTAAATATAGTAAAAGTACCGGCCAGCGTTCTCTTTTACCTGGTTGCGGCGCTCGCAATACCGTTTGGCACGCATGTGGCCGGCATTGTCACTCTGCTGGTCGCCATCCGACTTGTCTCCACGATCGCTTATCTCGTTCTCTGCTTCCGCGTGATTCCCGGTCTCGGCAGTCATATGCGATTCTCGAGAGCTTCCCTTGGGCCCCTCGCCATTTTTGGCGGATGGATTATGGTTACTAATGTGGCCGCCCCGGTATTCGGTTATATCGAGCGTTTCATGATTGCTTCCTTGATCTCAGTAAGCGCTCTCACCTTTTACTCGGCCCCCTACGAACTTGTTTCCAAGCTCCTCATCTTTCCCATGGCCATCGTGCCTTCTCTCTTTCCGTATTTCAGTTATCACGGTAGTAAAAAGAGCTCCGAGGTTTCAGAAATCACTTCGCGAACTCTCAAGTACTTGCTCCTCGTGCTCACGCCTGCCGTTGCCATTTTTGTCTTTTTCGCCCATGAGATTATGCTGCTTTGGCTCGGGCCTCAATTTGCCGCCCAGAGTACCCTCGTGCTCCAAATCACTACTTTGGGTTTCTTTCTCAATGCTTTTGCGTTTGTCCCGTTCACGTCCGTTCAGGCCCTCGGCAGACCTGATTTGAAGGCCATGCAAGACATGGTGACGATTCCGATCTATGTTGCGCTGGCGTGGTGGCTCATGCGCCACCAAGGAATCAATGGAGCAGCCTTCGCAAAATTCATTCTCACCATCTCTGACTTGGTGCTCTTATACACGTTCGCGTCGCGGCTCAAGGCTTTTTCATTCAGGGATTGCCTGTCCGGTCCCTTGGCCCGCGCGATCCTGGCAAGCGGCGGACTCTTGGCAGCGGTTTGGGTCGTGAAGTCTGCCCATTTCAAGTTGCTATTCGCCGTACCGCTTACGGTTGTCTGCTTTCTGGTGTATGCAATAGCTTTCTGGGTCGTTGCCGTGGACGAAGAAGACAGAATCACCATCTTTAGTATTCGCAAAAAAATATTTGCAATCTTGCGGAATCGCCCCACCGCTCCGGCGTTACAAGTCACCGGCAATGATGCCAGCCTCTAAGGGTTTGGCGAAAATCTAATGCGAATCACTTTCCTGATGCCTGGTTATATGTGGGGTCCTTCCGGGGGCTTTAAGGTCATATACGAACACGCCAATCGGCTAGTTTCGCGCGGTCACCAGGTCACTGTCGTTCATCCGCGTCGACTGCATTTCCGTCCGCCCATCGAATCTACTTTTCGTCAGCGCGTTCGTCGGACGTACGCCGACTTCATGGAGTTAGTGTCGACGCCTTCCATTAATTGGCATCCGGTGGACAAGAGGGTCAATCTGCTCTTTGTTCCGTCCTCGCACCAGCGTCACATTCCCGATGGCGATGTTCTTTTCGCAACAGCCTGGAACACCGCTCGTCCCGTTATGGACTACTCCGCTGCGAAGGGCGAAAAATGTTACTTCATCCAACACTACGAAACGTGGATGGGTCCCAAAGATCTCGTTGACGAGACCTGGCGAATGCCGCTGCGCAAGGTGGTCATCTCCCGTTGGCTTCTAGAGGTCGGCAAGAATCTTACCGATCACTCCTTAACATACGTTCCCAACGGTATCGATCATGAGCGCTACAAAGTGACGTACCCTATCGCAGCACGCCCCCGCCAAGTCGCGATGATGTGCTCACCAGTGGCATTTAAGGGCTCGAAGGACGGGATTGCTGCCCTGAGGATCGCCAAAAAAACATTTCCGGACCTTCGTGTCGTTTTGTTTGGCAACAGTCGCCGCTCGCCATGGATTCCCCACTGGATGACCTACGCCAAGGATCCACAGCAAAATTGGATTGTCGAGGAGTTGTATAACCGCTCGAGCATTATCCTGAGCTCCAGCGTAACGGAAGGTTTCGCCCTTCCCCCCGCGGAAGGAGCTGCCTGCGGTTGTGCGATCGTCGGCACCGACAGTGGTGGCATCCGCGATTTCGTTCAAGAGGGCATAACGGGGCTGCTCTCGCCTCCAAAAAATCCCGAGGCGCTGGCGAACAACATTTGCCTGCTCCTAGGCAATGACGACATCAGAATTCGTTTGGCGCAGGCCGCAAATGAACGCATTAAACAGTTCAATTGGGAGCGTAGCTCCGATCTACTCGAAGATTTCATCACCGAAACAGTTCAGCGCGAATTCCGGAACGCCCGTTGGGTTCGCTTGCCGGTCAATCCGGTTGGCCAATCCCACTGGAAGTGGAGGGTGACTGATGCCACCAGAGAATCTTAGGTTTGGCGGCGGTGCCTCAGAAACAATTCTGCACCCCATCGTCCTCGTTGCTATGCTTATTGCCATAGCTCTGATTTTCCTGCTGCCCCGCAAATACGTTATCTGGCCCTTTCTAGTCAGCGCTTTTTTGATTCCTCTGGGGCAGTCAATTCTGGTTGGCGGGCTCCATTTCTTTGTCATCCGAATCATCATTCTCGCCGTGTGCGTGCGCATACTTTCCACGATACTTACTTCTCCCGAAGGGGCCTTCGGCAAACGCCTGGGTCTATTTGACTTCGTGTTC
>Ga0210410_10003027_pt1 | contig 14951 bp, 13 predicted proteins | sample IncBWC4MmetaG_FD_161058 | JGI IMG/M metagenome (GOLD analysis project Ga0210410, IMG submission 161058) | Forest soil microbial communities from Barre Woods Harvard Forest LTER site, Petersham, Massachusetts, United States - Inc-BW-C-4-M | ecosystem: Environmental > Terrestrial > Soil >... | reverse complement strand
CGTGCCAATTCCGCCCATGGCGGACAGCGCGAGCCCGACGACGATCTGCGAGAACATCATCCATCCGCGCCGATGTCCAAGCCGTTTAAACAACGGCAAGTCGACGCGATCCATCACGGGCGCCCACAGAAACTTCAACGAATATGCAATGCCCACCCAGGAAAGAAACCCGATCGCTGTCAGGGAGGTGTGTTCATCGCGCAGCCAGTAGCCGAGCGTATTGCCGACCAGAAAAAAGGGGAGGCCTGAAGAAAACCCGAGCAACAACATTGTTAGCGTTTTGGGCCGCAGGTAGTCGGCAATCCGGTGCTTGTGCGGATTCACGCCTTCATTGCTCCTTGCCTTTGGGCTTTTCTTTCGAGACGGCGACACTCGTGGAGACGGTGGCGGCTTCCGCCTTTTTTCCCAGCGGTTCGTGAAGGCGCTGAATTTTTACGCGCGCGACGCGGCGGCCGTCCATTTCCATGACGGAAAAGCGGTAGAGGCCATATTCGAAACTTTCGCCACCCCGCGGGATGAATCCTAATTGGGCCATAACAAACCCGCCCACAGTGGCGTAGGCGGGATCTTCCGGCAAGGTAATGTTGTATTGCGAGTCGAGGTCGCGGACGTTGAGTCCGGCATCGAAAATGATGGCGCCGTCGGCGAGGGTGAGCGGGCGCTCGACCACATCGAACTCGTCGTGAATTTCGCCGACAAGCTGCTCGAGGAGGTCTTCCTTGGTGACCAGGCCGAGGATGCTGCCGAATTCGTCTACGACCATGGCCATGCCCACATGGCGGGCGCGGAGTTCCATCAGCAATTCGCTGGCGGGCTTGGTTTCCGGCACGATAAGGATTTCGCGGAGGACGCGGCGTAGGTCAAACGGCGGGCCGGGAGCTAGTTTTTCTTCAAGGCGGCGCTCGCGGTCGAGGAGCACCCACATCATGTCCTTGATGTGAACGAACCCGAGGACGTGGTCGACCGTGCCACGATAAACGGGGATACGCGAGCGCTGCGTGGTGGCGAAGACTTTCATGACCTCGTCGAGCGAGGCCTCGACAGGAAGGGTGTGCATGTCAGGCCGGGAAACCATGATTTCGCGGACCTGCAACTGGCTGAGCTCGATGGCGCTGAGAATGAACTTCTCTTCGCCGACCGCGAGCAATCCTCGTTCGCGGGCCTGCTGAATCTGAATTTGAAGCTCTTCGGTGGAATGAGCAACGCCATGCCCCGTTGGCTTCACAACCCCCATCGCGCGGACGATGGCGCCCGAGATACCGTCAAGAAGGTCGATGGCCCAGCGGAAGGAGTTGAGGAACCACGCGAAGGGACGAGCGACCATCAGGGCCACGCGTTCAGCGCGTGCCAGGCTGATAGTTTTGGGAACGAGTTCGCCGAAGACCACGTGGATGGCGCTGAGGATAGCGAAGGAGAGAGCAAGTGCTCCGGCATGAGCGAGCAAGAGCATGCGCATGCTGCCATCTGCTGGCAAGAAGCTTTGGAATAGTTTTGCCAGAGTCGCCTGGCCCAGAGCGCCGATGGCCAGGCTGGTCAGCGTGATGCCGACCTGGACACCGGAAACGACGCGGTGGAGATCGGAGAGAAGTTGTTCGACGATCTTGGCCTGGGCGCTTCCCTTGGCTACCAATTGACGGACGCGCGAGAGGCGCACCGCGACAAGGGAGAACTCTACGGCGGCGAAGAAACCGTTGAGTGCCACCAGGACGAGAACTCCGATGATCCGGATGAGGAACATACTGCGGAGAGAACCTCCCAGCGGCATTGTAACAGTAGATTTGGACGGAAAGAGGAAAGGGTGGAACGCGGTTGTCGAATGGAAAGAATCAAAAATTCGATGGCACTCTGGAAATGGCGCCCGTGCGGCTGCGCAGGTTGCGCGGTGTAGCGGCGTCCACTAAACTGAAAACTTCTACCTCGAGGTGAAACTCGCTTTGCGCACCGTCCTGCGTTTCCTACTCGCCATTGTCGCCATTCTTGTGATCGTTTTCGCCACCGCCATCTGGTGGCTGGTGTATCGACCGCTTCCGCAACTCAACGGCATTGCCACGTTGCCTGGCTTGCAGGGCGAGGTGACGGTGGAGCGCGACAATTGGGGAGTGCCGCATATCCGCGCGAGTTCGGTGGAAGACGCTGTGGAAGCGCAGGGATACGTGGTGGCGCAGGATCGTCTGTGGCAGATGGATCTGCTGCGGCGCGCCTCGCGCGGTCAGCTATCGGAAATCCTGGGCCCCAGAACGCTGAAGATTGACAAGGATTTTCGCAATTTGAATTTCGGTCGGGCGGCGGACCGCGATCTGCAGGAGATGAGCCCGGAGTCGCGGAGGCTGCTGGAAGCGTATGCGCGGGGCGTCAACCGTTTCATCGAGCAGCATCGGGAGACGCTGCCGATGGAATTTACGCTGCTGAAATATAAGCCGCAGCCGTGGCAGCCGACGGATTCGCTGGTGTTGACGGGATATATGTACCGGACATTGGCGGATACGCGGGAAAGGGAGATCCATCGCGCGGTGGTTGCAGCAAAGGCAGGCCCGGAACTTGCGAAGGACCTCTTCAGCGACGAATCGTCGATGGATCATTTTGTGGTTGGCGATCCAAACGTGAAGGAACGGGCCAACGCCGACGCGGATGACGAGGACGATGATGAAGATGAGATGGACAGCGAGGATGTCCTGAAGGCGAACCTGATCCAGCCGGATTTGCTCGAATCGATTGCGATGCCGGACCTCACTTCCCTGCTGGCAGGCCATGTGGAGCAATGGCTTCGCGCCGGGCAGCACGACATTCGCGGGACGCTTGGAAGCAACAACTGGGTGGTGAACGGCGCACACACGGCGACGGGCAAGCCGCTGCTGGCGAACGACACGCATCTGGAGTTGACGATTCCACCTATCTGGTACGAAGTCCACGTGACGGCGCCGGGATGGAATGTGAAAGGGATTACCTTTCCCGGGGCGCCGCTGGTGATTATCGGGCATAACGATCGCATCGCGTGGGGCTTCACGAACAACGGCGCGGATGTGCTGGACCTGTATATCGAGACGTTCAATCCAGCCAATCCTGACGAGTATCGCGTGAACGGAAAATGGAAAAAGGCCGACGTGTATGACGAAGTGATCAAGGTAAAGGACGCGCCGGACGAGCACTTGCGGCTGGTGGTGACACGTCACGGACCAGTGTTACAAAACGAAGGCGACAAATCGTACGCGATGCGGTGGACCGCGCTGGAGCCGGGAGGGCTGGCGAACAGCTACAACTGGCTTGGGAAAGCGCGAAATTGGAAGCAGTTTCGCGAGGCTATGCGGCAGGTGTGGGGCCCGGCGCAGAACGTGGTGTACGCCGACGTGGATGGAAATATCGGATACGTGATGGCCGCACGGGTGCCGATCCGCAAGAAAGGGCATGGAGAAGTTCCCGTGCCGGGAGATACGGACGAGTACGAGTGGACCGGCTATATTCCGTTTGAACAGTTGCCGCAGAGTTTCAATCCGGAAAGCGGATTGATTGTGTCGGCGAACGCGCGGGTGACCGGGCCGGATTACAAGCCGTATCTGACAGACCGGTGGGAGGAGCCTTACCGGACGGCGAGGATTTATGACCTGCTGCACGACAAGCATGACTTGCGGCCGGAAGACATGCTGAGGGTGCAGACGGATACGTACAGTTATCCGCACGTGTTTATCGGGGAGCAGTTGGTTGCGGCGGCGAGGATTGCTCCCCCGAAGGATCCTCGCGCGCAGAAATTGATTCAGCAGGCGAAGGACTGGAACGGGATTGCGGATGTTAATTCTTCCGTGGTGACGTTTCTGGATGCGACGATGTACCGCTCGCTCGATCTGATCTTGGAACCGCACCTCGGCAAGGACACGGAACTTTACTCCTGGCGGAAGCTGGTGTTTCTGCAGAAAGTGCTGACGGAGCGTCCGGCGCGCTGGCTGCCCGCGGAGTTCAAGAATTATGACGAACTGCTCAGCGCCGCTGCGGACCGCGCGGTGAAGCGGCTGGAAGACGAGACACACAGCAAGGACTCGGACGATTGGGCGTGGAAGCGATTCAATTTCCTGGAAATGCTTCACCCCATCGGACGCGAGGGAATTTTAAAAAAGCTGCTGAGCAAATCGGGGCAGGCGCAATCGGGGACGCTCTTCAGTCCGCGCGCGGCTTCGCGGCACCATGGGCCTTCGGAGCGTTTTGTGGCCAATCTGGGGGATTGGGACAATTCCATCCTGCTGCTTCCCGCGGGGCAATCCGGGCAGCCAGGCAGCGAGCATTATTCCGATCAGTTTTCGTACTGGTTCGACGGCAAGGCGATCTATGAACCGTTCAGCGATGCGGCGGAGGCCAAGGTGAAGAAACACCTGCTTACGCTGAAGCCGGCGAACTGAGCGCAATTCCCTACTGTCATGCCAGAACTCCCTGAAGTTGAGGCGGTCGCCCGAGCGCTGCGCCCGCTGGTGAAGGGGCAGCGGATTCGCTGCCTGCACGTATTTCATGCGATTGCTCTGAAGCCGCAGGTCCCTGCCGAGGCGGCGAGGATTGTCGAAGGCCGCCGCGTCCTGGAAGTATTTCGCCGGGGCAAATATCTCTTTCTGGCTCTGGACCGCGGATTGGTGGAAATGCATTTTCGATTTGACGGGCAGTTGGTTTGGTTTTCAGGCGCGAAGGAGTTGCTCAAACGGGCTAACGCTAACGAAGATGGCGTACATGTGGATGTCGCGTTGGAGTTCGCAAAAGGCGTGCTGGGATTTGCGGATCGGCGTCATTTCGGGCGGGTGCATGCGTGGGAGTCGGAGGAAGCCTGTCCACCGCTCAAGAGGTTGGGAATGGATGCGTTCGCGGATGGATTCACAGCAAAGGAACTTCATGCGCGATTGGCGCGATCGAAGCGTCCGTTGAAGGAGTTTTTGCTGGACCAGACGCGGATCGCGGGTATCGGGAATATCTATTCGAGTGAAGCGCTTTGGCATGCACGATTGGACCCGTGGCAGCGGGCGGATTCCCTGGACAGGAAGAAATCGGCGAAACTTCATAAAGCGATTGTGTACGTTCTCCGGCGTGCACTAGAATGTTGTGAGGATCCTGCGCCGCACTTTCGCGACCCGAAGTGGTGGTTTCAAGGATTGGAACAAATTCTGCGGGCGTACCAGCGCGAGGATTTGCCGTGCCGCCGCTGCGGACGGCTGATCGTACGAGCTGAGCAGGGCGGGCGATCGACGTATTATTGCAAGCATTGCCAGAAGTAAACTTGGCAGCTGGAAATACAAGTTCAATTCAGGAACGACAGGCGGATGGCGTGAACCAACCTGCTGCAAAAAAACCTGAACCCCAGAAAAAGCCAGATTTTGAACGTTCGCTGGCGCGGCTGGAAGAAGTGGTGCGGCGCCTCGAAAGCCCGCAACTCTCGCTGGATGAGGCGATGAAGCTGTTTGAGGAAGGCGTTGGTCTGTCGCGGGAATGTCAGAAGCAGCTTGAAGAAGCCGAGGGGCGAGTGGAAATTCTGCTGAAGAAGGCGGACGGCAAGATGGCCGCCGAGCCATTTGAGGCCGAAGGCGAGAGCGAATCGTGAGCGACTGCCAATGGCCCAAACTGGAATCTCTCCCAATCCGATGAAGCTTCCTCCCTTTTTTGAAGAAGATCGCATGGCTGTTGACGCGCAACTGGAGAAATTGTTGCCCGCGGAATCCGCGCAGCCGCCCTCGATTCATACGGCCATGCGATATTCAGTTTTTGCCGGCGGAAAACGCATCCGGCCAATCCTTTGCCTGGAATCTGCGCGGATCTTTGAAGCTGACGTCTCTCCTGCGCTCTATCCGGGATGTGCGATTGAATTCATCCACACCTACTCACTGATTCACGACGACCTGCCCGCGCTGGACAACGACGATTTGCGCCGGGGAAAACCAACGAGTCACAAGAAATTTGGAGAAGCGACTGCGATTCTTGCGGGCGACGCGCTGTTGACGCTGGCGTTTGAGACGATTGCCGCGTCGTCGGTCGGTGCGGAGCGGCGCGTGGCAATGGTGACGGAAATTGCCACCGCGGCGGGGACGGTGAACGGGATGGTAGGCGGGCAGGTGGCGGACCTGGAAGCGGAAGGCAAGCCGGTAAGCCCGGAAATGCTCGAGTACATTCACAGGTCGAAGACGGCGGCGCTGATTCGCGCTTCGATTACGTCCGGGGCGATTTGCGCTGGAGCGCCTGCGGACGACGTGGCCCGTCTACGCCGATTTGGAGAAACGATTGGTTGGGCGTTTCAGGTCACGGATGACATTTTGGACGTTGAGGAATCCTCGGCGGCATTGGGCAAGACGGCCGGCAAGGATATCGCGCAGCAAAAAGCTACTTATCCAGCAGTATATGGATTGGAGCGTTCGCACCAGATCGCGAAAGAGCTGGCCGACAAAGGCATCGCTGATCTGGAAGTGTACGGCGAGCGAGCCAGCCGACTACGCAGTATCGCCGAATTTCTTGTTCTCCGCCGCGCCTAGCGACACTTTCCATGAACGCCAAAACCGAGCGCAAACGATTGGACGTTCTTCTTGTGGAGCGTGGCCTGGCCGAGTCCAGCCATAAAGCTCAAGCAATGATTCTGGCGGGCGAAGTGGAAGTGGAACAGCAGCGGGCGGACAAAGCGGGAGCGATTCTGCCTGAGACGGCGCACATCGAGGTGCGCAGCCGGCAGCAGAAATATGCAAGCCGGGGCGGCATGAAGCTGGAGGGCGCGCTGGAGGATTTTCATGTCGGCGCGAGAGGCAAAACATGCCTCGACGTTGGCGCTTCGACCGGCGGGTTCACAGATTGTCTGCTGCAGAACGGCGCGGCGCGCGTTTATGCGGTGGATGTGAACACGGACCAGTTGGCCTGGAAACTTCGTGGCGATCCACGTGTGGTGCGCATCGAAAAGAATGCGCGCGAATTGCTGGCGCAGGATTTGCCGGAGCAGGTGGACTTAGTCGTTGCCGACGTCTCCTTTATTTCAATTAAGAAGATCCTGGCCGGGGCGGCCGCGTGTGCGAAGACGGGAGCTGACCTCTTGATCCTGGTCAAGCCACAGTTTGAACTGGAGCGAGAGGAAGTGGGCAGGGGAGGAATCGTGCGTGAGAAGGCGCTGCACGAAAAGGCCGTTGCCGCTGTGCGGAGCTCGATGGAAGCATTTGGATTGAGTGTGCTAGGCGTTGCGCCGAGCCGCTTGCCGGGGGCTGAAGGAAACCAGGAGTATTTCCTTCACGCTCGAAAAGCGGCTGAGGTAGAATCGCGGTAATCCATGCGGCCCGAACCCACCTTCAAAAGCATCGGCATCATCTCCCGGCCAAGACGCTCGAACATTGCCGAAGTGGTTCCGCCGCTGCTGAAGTGGCTGGAAGAGCGCGGCGTGCCATCAGTGTATGACAACGAGACGGCGACCGTGTTGAAAAATGAATCCGCGGGGAAAACGCGGCACCAGGTGGCTCAGGAATCTGACCTGTTGCTGGTTCTTGGTGGGGACGGCACGATTCTGGCGGCAGCGCGCGAGGCGGCATACCACGGAATTCCGATTCTTCCGATCAATATGGGCAGCTTGGGGTTTTTGACGAGTTTCACAGTCGAAGAACTATATCCGGCGCTGGAAAGCACGCTTGCCGGAAAAGCAACGATTGAAGAGCGGGTTTTGCTGCTGGTGGAACGCACCCACAACGGAGAGCTTCTGACCCAGCAGCGGGTGTTGAACGACGCCGTGGTGCACAAGGGAACCCTGGCTCGCATGATTGAAGTAGAACTGCACATCAATGGCGCGTTTGTGTGCCGGTATCGCGCCGACGGATTGATTGCGGCCTCGCCGACTGGCTCGACGGCTTATTCCCTCTCGGCCGGCGGCCCGATTGTACAGCCCGGAGTGGAGTCGATATTAATCACCCCGATTTGCCCGCACTCGCTGAATGACCGGCCTGTAGTGGTGCAAGACACCTCGCTGATCGAATTGTATTTGTCGCAGAGTTCGGATTCCGTGTTCCTGACGCTGGACGGGCAGACGGGCGTGCCGATGCAGATCGGTGACCATGTGCGAATTACGCGCGCGGCCGAGCGGCTGAAATTGATCCAGCCCCCGAACAAGACGTATTTCGAGATTTTGAAGAATAAGTTGAAGTGGGGCGAGGCGTAGTTTTCAGGCGAGCACGTCGGTGCGCAATAGATCCTTGCGCGTTTCGCGCCGGCGGATGAGTTTGAGCGTATTGCGATCCACGAGAACTTCCGCAGCGCGGCCGCGGCCGTTGTAGTTGGACGACTGGGCGAAACCGTAAGCCCCGGTTACCCAGACCGCGAGCAGATCCCCCTGGGAAACATTTCCAAGCGGCCAATCGAATAAGAAAGTGTCCCCCGTCTCACAGACGGGTCCGACAATGTCGGCGCGCTTCGTAGCGTTCGGCGACTGGGCTGCACTTTGCACGACGCACGTGATCGGATGCGGAGCATCGTACAGTACCGGACGCAGAAGGTCGTTCATGGCCGCGTCGATGACGACGAAGGATTTTCCAGAATTCTGCTTGGTGTAGATGACGCGTGAGAGGAGCACGCAGGATTCGGCAATTATGGACCGTCCTGGCTCGAGGAGAAGTTGAACACCAAGCGGGCGGACCACGTCAGCGATCATCTTCGCGTAGGCTGCGCGGGGCGCCGGGCGTTCGCTTGTGTAGCGCACACCGAGGCCACCGCCGACGTCCAGAATGTTCAGTGCGATGCCCTGCTTTCGCAAGTCCAGCAAGTACCGGGCAAGGCGTTGCAATGCTCGGCGGAATGGCGCGAGTTCGACAATTTGCGACCCGATGTGCGCGCTGATTCCCTGCCAGCGGATGGCCTTCGTGTTTCGATACGCCAGGTAAAGTTTGCGGGCTTCGGGCCAGGCCACACCGAACTTGTGATGTTGCAGGCCGGTAGTGATGTGCGGGTGCCCGCCGGCTTTCACGTCAGGATTCACGCGGATGGAGACTCCGGGAGCTCTGCCGCGGCCGTTGGTAAGCCGCGATGATTCCTCAATTAGGATTCCAAGTTCAGCGGGAGATTCGACATTGAATTGCAGAATTCCAGGACCGCTCTTTCTGTTACTTCGATAATGCAGGGCCTCGCGAATTTCCTCGCGGGTCTTTCCCACTCCGGAAAAAACAATGCGATTTCCCGGAATACCGATGTGGCCAAGGTGGTCAAGCTCGCCCCCGGAGACAATGTCAAACCCGCTACCGAGGCTGGCGAGAAGCTTGAGAAGCGATAAATTTCCGTTTGCCTTTACAGCAAAGCAAAGGAGATGAGGAACACGGGTGAGACCGCGATCGATTTCGTGGAAAGCGTCGCTGATGGCACGGCGACTGTAAACGTAGGTAGGCGTTTCGTAGCGCCGGGCAATTTCGGAGAGCGGCACGCCTTCGCAAAAGACTTCACGCGCGCGCCCACCCGTCTTTTTCCAGGAAAAGTGCGGAGTGCGGGTTGCGGGATCGACGTAGCGCAACCTACGCCGAGCCTTGCCGGGGGCGCTCATTTCACCTTCATGACCACCAGCGTGCGGTCGTCGGAAAGAGGGGCGCTCTGCGAGAACCAGTCCACTTCGTTCAGGACGCGGTCAGCCATTTCGGCGGCGGAAATTTCATGATGCTGCTCGATCAGCTTTCGCAGACGCTCGTTGCCGAAAAGCTGGCCTTCACTGTTGTACGTTTCGGCGATGCCGTCGGAATGAAATACAAGGATGTCGCCAGTTTTGAGTGTGACACCCCACTCGTCGTAGGTGACATCTTCGAAAATTCCGAGCGGGAATCCCGTCAGCTCGATGCGATCACAGCGTCCATCCTTGTAGAGGAGCGGTTGCGACTGACCAGCATTGGCGACGCGGAGCTTTTGACGGCCCTTTTGCCAAGTGGCAAAACAAGCGGTCATGAATCGCCCCTCGATGCGGCGCTCGCCAACCAACTGGTTCATCTGCCGCAACATCTCGGCAGGCTGCAGTTTTTGCGGGGCCAGGCTGCGCATAATGCCGATGGAAACGGCGCCGTAAAGCGCGGCCGCGGTTCCCTTTCCGCTAACGTCGCCTAGCGCGATGCCGAGCTGCTGCGGCCCATAACGCAGGAAATCGTAGAGGTCCCCGCAGACTTCGCGGGCGGAGAGATACCGCGCAGCAACGTCGAGGCCGTAATCATCGGCGGGGACGGGGCGAAGGAGAGCGCCTTGAATGCGCTTGGCGGCCTGGAGGTCACGCTCCATGCGGGCTTCATCGCGGGCGACCTGTTCATAGAGGCGCGCGTTTTCAAGAGACACCGCGAGATTGGCCGCCAGGATGGTGAGCGTTTGCACATGCTCTTCGGTGAAGTAATGAAGCTGCGGGCTTTCAAGATCGAGAACGCCGATCACCTTCCCCTTGAAGATCATCGGAATCGCGAGTTCCGAGCGCGTCTCGGGATTCACCATGAGGTAGCGCGGATCGGTGGTGACATCGGGGACGAGAACCGGTTCGCGCAAGGTCGCGGCCGCGCCGACAATACCTTCGGTCGCAGCCACCCGCAGCTTTCCCTGAACACGCTGGCCGTGTTTCACGTCCATGCGATGGCGGAAGACTTTCTGCTCTTCGTCATAGAGCATGATGCTGACGATCTGGTAGTCAATCACGCGCTTGACCAGTTCGGCGGCGCGGCGGAGCAGTTCTTCCACATCGAGGATGGAACTGATTTCCCGGCTGACTTCGTTGAGGACCAGGAGCGTTTCCGCCTGGGTTCTGACCTTTTGAAAGAGGCGAGCATTTTCAATCGCCACCACCAGGCGGCTGGCGAGCAAGGTCACGATTCTTTGCTGGTCCTTGGTGAAGTAGTTGAGGTGGCGGCTTTGGATGTCCAGTACGCCGACACATTTCCCGCGGAAAATCAGCGGCACGGCAAGTTCGGACTTCACGCTTTCGATCGCGTTGATATAGCGGGGATCCTGGGAAGTATCGCTCACACGAACCGGCTGGCCCGTGGAAACCGCGGTGCCGGTGATTCCCTGGCCCACGGGAACACGCAGATTTTCCGCCAGGCCCGGAGGATAGCCGATGGCGAAGCGATGCGTCAGATAGGAGCCCGTTTCATCGAGCAGCAGCACGCCGAAAAATTCATAGTCGATATGTCGCTTGATTAAAACCGCGGTGTGGGAAAGGACTTCATCCAGGTCCAGGGAAGCGTTTACCTCCTCCCCAATTTCAGAGAGGGTGGTGAGGACTTCCATCGAAACGTCGGACTGCTCCGTGGTTTCTTGCGATTGTGGATTCGAGCCTGTGGCGTTCATGAATGTCTTTATTATAGCAGGCGAATTCGGCTCCGAAGAATAAGCGAAAATCGCCGCTCAGGCCTCGATTTTCGTTTTGCCGCGGGGACCCAGGCGCACGACGCAAACGTCGGGGAGATTGCGGTAGCGCTCGTCATAATCGAGGCCGTAGCCAACCACGAATTCGTTGGGGATCACGAAGCCGGTGTAATCAGCCTTGACGTCGGCGATGCGGCGCTCAACTTTGTCGAGCAAAACGGCGACGCGGAGGTGTTTGGGCTTGCGCTCTTCGAAAAGCCGCAACAAATATTTCAAGGTTAAGCCGGTGTCCAGAATGTCTTCGACGACTAGAACAGAACGGCCCTCAATGCTGACGTCGAGGTCCTTGTTCATCTTCACTTCGCCCGTGGAATCCATGCCCTTGCCGTAACTGGAGACGGAGATGAAGTCAAAGGAAACTTCGCCGCCAAGTTCGCGCGCGAGGTCGGCGAGGAACAAAACGGAGCCTTTTAGAACGCCTACGAGATGCACGGGCTCGTTAGGAAAATCGCGGCGAATATCCTGGGCCATCTGCCGCACTCGTTCGCGAATGCGTTTGTGAGAGATCAGCACGCGCAGAGTTTCTTCCTCGCGCTGGCCGGGTTTTACTCTGGCGGTTCGTTTGGTCGCCTTGGTGGACAAGGATGCAATCTCCTTCTAATCGCAGTGAACACATCTTATTGTATCTTTAGCGGGAAGTTTTCCATGCTATGTGCTGTACTTTCGCATGTCAATTCACTGAGGAGAGGCTGATGCACCAGAGCGATCCCTCGATTCCCGAACCGTGGTTGCGCGGAACGCTGGCGGAAGTGCCTGCAGTTGGCAGAGGTGTTTTGCACGCACTGGAACTGGCTTGGGAGGATGCGAAGAAGTGGTGTGGCGGATTGAATGTGGCACAGATGCACGCGCGGCCGGCGGGATTGCCTTCGGTGGCGTTTCAATTGCGGCACATCGCCGGGAGCCTCGACCGGTTGCTGACGTATGCGGAGGGACACGCATTGTCCGAGGAACAGTTGCAAGCACTTAAATCCGAGGCAAGACCCAATGGCTCCACACAAGAAGTGTTAGCAGAATTGGAGGCGGCAATCTCCCGCGGGGGATTGCGCATCCGCGCGCTTACTTCAGAGGATCTCGCGCTCCCCCGCGCTGTGGGAACGAAACGCTTGCCCACGACGCTCGGCGGGCTGCTGGTTCACATCGCCGAACACACGCAGCGCCACGTAGGACAAACCATCACGACGGCGAAACTCGTTTCGGCTTCGAAAGCTTTCTAGCTATACTTTTCCTGGAGCTTATGCCCCAACTGGTCAAGTCGACACTTCTGGTTCTTACCGCGCTGTTTCCGATCGTAAACCCTCTCGGAAGCGCGCCATTGTTTCTCTCGCTGACTCGCTATTACACCGGGGATCAGCGAAAGATGCTATCGCGCCGGATTGCGCTGAATAGCATTGCGCTTATTGTTGCTTCTTATTTTGTGGGATCGCATATCCTGGATTTTTTTGGCATTTCCATTCCGGTGGTGCAGGTGGGCGGCGGGCTGGTGCTGGCGTCGACGGGGTGGTCCATGCTGAAACAGAAAGACGAGGACGACACGAAGGCGGGCGTACACCGGAACGTGGACACGAACGACCTGTTTCAAAAAGCGTTTTATCCGCTGACGCTGCCGCTCACTGTCGGGCCGGGATCAATTTCGGTGGCGATCACGCTCGGCGCCAACGATCCGCACCACGAGCATTCAATCGTTTATTCAATGCTTGGCGCGGTGATCGGGGCGGTGCTGATCGCAGGCAGCGTTTATCTTTGCTACGCGTTTGCAGACCGGCTGGCACAGGTGCTGGGAGCCACGTCGATGGCCGTAATCATGCGGCTGTCTTCGTTTTTGCTGGTGTGCATCGGGACGCAAATTATCTGGAATGGACTTTCGGCGATGCTGAAATCGCTACCTGTCATGGGCCATCCAGGATAATGACGTTTCCGAGGTTGCGTTTTCAGTTCCAGCCCGACTACTTCCACTTCGGCAATTCGCGTTTTCCCAGAAGCGCTTCCGCGGCCCAGGCGCCGAGGTAGACGGATTGCGCAACTCCATGGCCCGAGTAGGCTCCCAGCACAACAGCATTCGAACTTTCAGGATGCCGCTCAAAGATTGGTACCCAGCCCTGCGAAATGGCGATGGGACCGCCCCATCGGTGGGTAAATTTCACACCGTGAAGATTAGGATGCAGCTTTCCAACGCGATCCTCCAGGCGGGCAAATGCTTCGGCGGCAAGGCCTGTTTCGACGTTCAGCGAATACATTTCGCGCCAATCGGAAAAGTGGACCAGGCCGCTGCCAAAGATGATTTGCTTGCCGAGGAGCCGACCCCAAAGATAGGGAAGATCCACAGTGTAGAAAGGTTTCCCGTGGGCGAGGCCGACTTTCCTAAGAATGGAGTTATCGAGGGGTTCCGTGGCTACGGCAATCGTGAAACAGGACTCCGCGCGCCCTGTCCAGCCAGTCAATTCGAGAGAAAAGGCGTTCGTCGCAAAAAGAACTTGCCTAGCGCGCAAAACTCCAAGAGGCGTGTGTAGCAAAAGTGGATTTTGAAAATCGCATCGTTCGACCTTGGCGTGCTCGAAGAGCATAACTCCGAAGCGCTCCGCGGCTGCGGCCAGTCCGATGAGTACCTTTCCGGGATCGATTGTGCCACCGGCGATTTCGTTGACGGCGTGGAGTTCGCCGGTGTCACTCCACTGAATGGGAGAATCGTTGAGCGGAGTTGTCCGCCCGAGTTCGTATACTCCGGACAAATGGATGTCGCCATCGACGCGCAAATCGTCGAGGATTTTCTGGTATCCCGCCAAGACATCACCCAGCCCAGGAAGATTCCCCGCAGCGGATTCCGCGAGAGCCAAACCGCCGGTGTGGCCGCTGGCGCCGGCCCCGAAGGTTTCTGCTTCAAAAAGAGCCACGGATTTCTCGGAGGCCAGGCGCTTAAGCCATGCGGCGGCGGCGAGGCCGGTGAAGCCGCCGCCAACTATGGCGAAATCAACGGTCTCGGGCAGGGGTTGAGATTTTGCGTGAAAGCCTAAAGTCCAAGGACGGCTGCCCCAGTTCTTGGACTTATTGGTTCGTTCGGAACGATCGGCGGACACTTTATACCCTTCTGATCCGCATAACTTGGCGCACAGCAGTGAATCGCGCAAGAAAATTATTTGATGCTGCCAGCAGGCGTTCGGTGGCAATGGCTGTGCCACTGGGCATTATAGGTATTTGATGAGAACAACTTCGTTGCGGGCTTCGTTGTAAACCAATTCGTCGACCAATTGTTGCGTGAGCATCAGTCCCAGGCCACCGGGACGAAGACCTTTCTGCTCGCGGACGGTCATGTGGGCCATCGGATCGTCCGCGGGATTGCTTACCGCGGCGTGCTTGAGATCTTCCATTTTGAAACCGGGGCCGGGATCATCCAGGCGATACATCAGCAATTTTCTGGTGCGAATATAAGAGATGCGCACTTTCAGATTGGGATCCAGATGGCCGCCCCATTCGATGGCGTTGTTCAGAAGCTCGCGAAAGGCGTAGCCGACCTTTTCCATCACGTCGGCGGGCAAATCAGTTTCGAGCCGGGACAGGAAACTTTGCACGCGGCTGACCACCGAGCGTTCGCAGGGAACGAG
>Ga0210410_10003026_pt1 | contig 14951 bp, 13 predicted proteins | sample IncBWC4MmetaG_FD_161058 | JGI IMG/M metagenome (GOLD analysis project Ga0210410, IMG submission 161058) | Forest soil microbial communities from Barre Woods Harvard Forest LTER site, Petersham, Massachusetts, United States - Inc-BW-C-4-M | ecosystem: Environmental > Terrestrial > Soil >... | reverse complement strand
TGGCTATTGCGTCCATTTCACTTCTGGTGGGCGGAATCGGAATCATGAACATTATGCTGGCCGCCATATTGGAGCGTACGCGAGAAATTGGCGTTCGCCGGGCGATTGGCGCGAGGCGCTGGGACATCATTCGGCAATTTGTGATAGAAGCGACGCTCATTTCCTTCGCCGGTGGTCTGCTCGGCGTGGTTCTCGGGTTCGCGATGTCGCAATTGATAGCGTGGCTTGCAGGGTGGTCCACCGTGGTTACGATCAGCTCGATTGTTCTGGCTTTCGTGGTTTCCATTTCGGTGGGTTTAATTTTCGGGATTTATCCGGCGGTGAAGGCAGCGCGGCTCGACCCTGTCGAGGCCATTCGGTACGAATAGTCGGGCTTCACGATCAAAAACAATTCTGCGGGGGTGATCCATGAGAGTGGTGCGCTCGTTCGTTGTTGCAATCCTTTTAGTGGCGTTGTGCGGAGTTTCTTCGTGGGCGCAGAACGCTTCGACACTTGAGAGGGTGCTGGGGATCAGCGGCAGGCAAAAGCCGGCTGCGCCACTTCTTGCGCCTCAGGACTTCGAAGACCATGTGGTCAACGGGAAACTTGTGCTTTCTTTGGATGACAGCATACGCCTGGCTCTTTCCAATAACACGGACATACATCTGGACCACTACCAGATTGAAACCGCGGAGAATAATCTTCGGCGTGTTTATGCGCCGTTCGATCCGCTGCTGACGTCGAGTTTCAGCGATCAGCGGGCTAAGTCGCCGACGTCGACACAACTGCAAGGGGCGTCCATCCTCAATAACTTGACGCAGCAGACGCAGATTGGCTATTCACAAACCTTTCAAACGGGCACGAATTTCCAGGGTTTGTTCATCGCGGACAAGAGCTCAACCAATAGCTCGTTCAATTTTCTGAATCCGTCTATTTCAACGACACTCCAGTTCACGGTTACGCAGCCACTGTTGCGAAAGCGCGGACTCTTTCCGAACCGGGCGCCGATTTTGATCGCGCAGCGAAACCTGAAACAGGCTCGCGCGTCGTTTCTTGGAGAGGTGAACGGCGTCATTCTCCAAATCGTTAGCAACTACTGGAATGTCGTGCTGGCGCGTGAAAACCTTTCGGTGCAGCAAAAATCATTAGATGAGGCACAGAAAAGCTACGACCACGACAAAAAGGCGCTCAGCCTGGGGGCTTTGCCTCCCTTGGACATTTATCGATCCGAATCGCAAGTTGCGTCGCGGCGTGTTGGAGTGATTCAGGCGGAATACGCGGTGAAGCAGGCCGAAGATCAGTTTCGCCAAGGCATCGGCGCTGACCTGGACCCCGCGACTCGCGTGCTGGACCTGGAGATGACCGACAGACCCGAACCGGTGGGTGCATTACCCAACGTGGATATTCCTACCGCTCTCGCGCGAGCCATTGCGAATAGGCCGGAACTGGAAGCGCTGCACCAACAGATTGCGGTCGATGAATTGAGCATTCGGCTTGCGCATAATGGCCTCAAGCCGGACCTGGAACTCTCTGGCTTCTATTCTGGCAACGGACTGGCCGGGAACGACCCTGCCGTTGGGAATACAGGACTCGGCACCACTCTGAGCCAGTCTTTTCGTTTTACGTTTCCGGCCTACGGCGCGAGTCTTTCGTTGACGCTACCGGTAAGAAATCACAACGCGGAGGCGAATCTGGCCGATTCGCTGGTGAGCCGCCGCCATAACCAATATCAGGAAAGAGAAACAAATCAGAGCATCACGCTCGAAGTCACGACTGCGGTGCACTCACTGGAGGCAGCCAAGTTGGGGATGGAAGCCGCCAAAGTAGCGGTGGATCTTGCGAGAGAGACGCTTCACGCCGACGAACGAAAGTACGAATTGGGCACGGAGCAAATCTTCTTCGTCCTGGACGCGCAAACCCAACTCGCTCTAGCGGAGCTGAGCCTGATTCAATCTCAGGTGAATTTTCAACTAGCCGTTACGCAGGTGGATCACGCGACGGGAGATTTGCTGGAGCATCATCACGTGCAGGTCGTGGAGCCGGCAAAATAAGGTTGTCGACGCCAGTCGAAATCGCCACATGTGATGCGACGCAAGTCGAACAGGACCTGGTAACTCCCATCCCAGAAATCAGTGGAAGGGGTGGGAGGCGCGGGTGGGATTCGAACCCGGAGGCGCTATGGATAGCACGTAACTTAACTTATCGTACTTTCAGCACGCCAAAAACGCTAGATTGGGCAGACTGCACGGATTGAGGTACACGGAAGGTACACGGCTCGATCATCAAGTGGACATAAGAAGTTTCAAACCCGCTGATATTCCCCTTGAAACGACACCTTCATTCCAAAGTGACCGGGGATGTGTTCTTCCTTTGCGACGAGCTTTTTCTCGTTGAACGATAGTTGCAAAATGTAGCCGTCCTTTGTCGCCGAGTGAGCGACCTCCATTTGACTTCAAGCCTTCTTCCATTTCTTGTGCGCAAAGATCGGTTAACGCTGGCGAACTTCCAATTGCACTGGGCGCGCCACCGAACTTACTTCCGGATCGTAATATTCATACACTCGGGACCGGAACGTCCGTGCCCGAATCGGATACTTCGCCCGCAAACGAAACTGCAGCGTCACCGTGTCGCCCGGCGCGAACGAATCGAAGTAGAGAATTGCCTGCGTGGCCGTTAAGCTGAACTTCTCGAGTCGTCCACTTTTCCGGCCCGCACTTTTCTCGTGGTACTCCTGCAGGTCTTCGCTGAGCAGGTCGAATCCCGGAGGAATCCCCAAATCCACCATCACCATGTTGGCGGCCTTCGGCAAATTGTTTCTTACGGTAGCGGTTGCCGTGGCGATGTCGTCCTGCACCAGATGCGCGCGATCGTAAGTCACGTCGATCGAAAGCGCCTCATCTTCCGGCTTCTTATCCCAAGGCAGATAATACTGTCCCACCACCTGGTACGCCAGTCCGCCCTTCCCCGCAAACCGGATCTCCACCGTGTTGCCGCCCTTCGCATCGACGTCCTTGAACACAAATTGATGCAGTAGATCGTTATTCGCCGGCGTCAACACGAGTTTCTCCGCCGTCTTGCCGTTCAACACAACTTCCAGCGTGCCGCGAACGTCCGCCGCGCCTTTCTCCGATGCCAGCAGCAGCGCCCGCAACGCCATGATCGTCGCTTGCGTTGTTCCCCACGCACCAGAAGCATCTTTCTTCGCGGCGATGTACGCCATCGCCTTCCGTGCCGTGCCCGAAGCTCCGCCCCATTTTAGCAGCGCCTGCGCTGCCAGACCGGTCGTCTCCACGCTCGCGCTCGTGCCCGTGGCATACACGCCCGTTTCTTCCGCGCTCCACCACGCTTGCTCGTCCTTCTCCGTGCGCGCATCGAGCAGCAGTTGCATGGCCTGCCGCGTGAGGTCCCGGTCTTTCGCATAGTCGGCCGCAAAGTTGGCCAGTACCGCAAGCGTGTAGGCGTCGCCCTTCTCGCTCATGTGGCTCTCGATAAATTGCCGAGCCTTTTCGACCGCCGGCCCCTGGTAACCGGTATTCTCCAGCGCCCATGCGAGATACGCTGTGATGCGCAAAACGTCTTTGTTGTAGCGGTTCGTCGCACCCTCATCGATGAACGACGTGTCCGGCTTCCAGCTCCCGTCCGGCTGCTGCTGCTCGGCAAGCCATCGCTGCGTTCGCGTAATCAGATTTGGGTCCACGTCGTGGACCTTGGACATGTCGCTGAACTCCATCAGGCCGTACGCCGTAAGGATTTTGTTCGCCGGCGCATTACCGAACCATGAAAAGCCGCCGCTTGGAACTTCAAACGTCAGCAGCCGCTGATACCCGTTGGCGATGAATCCCTCCGCCTTGGCGTGCACTTCCGGAGTCAGCTTGTTCGTCCGTTTCATGTAATCGAGCGCCAGCACGTTCGGGTAAGTGCTCGAGGAAGTCTGTTCGAAGCACCCATACGGCATTCGCAATAGGCTATCCATTCCTTCGATTACCTGGCTCAGCGGCCCTGGATACAGCCTTACGAAAATCTTGCTCGCCTCAGGAATGGACTCCGCCGGGAAAACCACCTCATGCAGCGCGGTGGTTTCCAGCCGTCCGTTAGACACCACGCTTTGTTCGCGCCCATTGGGAATCACTTCGATTTCCCGAACCACGATGTCCGCGCGATTTGCTCCGCCTTTCATCCGCGCGCCCAGGGTCAGCTTGAATTTCCCGATGCGCTTTGCTTCCAGCGTGAACTGCGACCCTCCCACGCGCGCGGATTCCACCGTAACGTTCTTCTCCGCGACGTCATCCAACAACGAAAACCAATCGTTTGCTTGCAATTGCAGGTTCACGTCCCCCGCCGCGCCGGAATAGTTGTAAACCGCCACGGGGATCGAGACGCGGTCGCCCTGCGTGAGTGTCACCGGCAAATCCAGGTCCACGAAGAAATCCTGGAACACTTTGATGCTGGCAGTGCCGCTGCCCAACGCTCCGTGCGCCGTCGATGCCATCATCGCCATCCGCCAAGTCGTAATAGAGTCCGCCAGCGGAATGATGATGCTCGCCACGCCGTCCTTGTCCGTAATGATTTCTGGATTAATGTATAGCGCCTCAGGAAAGTACGAGCGCACTCGCGGCGCTTCCGAACCAGATTCGCCCTTTTCTTTCACGAGCGTGGCGCTGTTGACGGCGACCATCTCGGCTGCCTGGTCGACCGCCACCATTTGAGGCATTGGTTTAGGAACAGCAGGCGGTGCCAGGACCAAAGCATCAAATCCTCGCGCTCGCACGGGTGCGTTGCCCATGCCATCGACAGCCCCACCCATGATCCCGCCCGCAACTCCGCCGGGAACGCCGCCAGCCATTCCTAATCCAACTTTGAAATCCGCTACCATCCGCCCGGTATCACTCACCGCCACAATCGTTCCTGAGTGTTCCCGCCGGAGCAAAACGGAAAGCGTCGCGCGGTCACGCGGGTCCAGTTCGAGCCTGCTCGAAACGTTCCCAGAGTCCGAGGAAATCCCGATTTGGTAAGCACCTGCTGGAACACTTCCCAGCCGGAATTGCCCATTGGCGCTCACCCTAGCCCTGCGTATTCTTCCACTTAGACTCGAGCGCAATTCTACAGAGGCCCCTTCCAGCGCCCCACCCCACTGGTCCACGGCCGTTCCGATAATCTCCGCACGCTCGTTGAATGAACCGCGCTCGTGCTCGATGTTGACCCCAATCGTGCTGGGGCCCGAACTCGCGGGCCCCACAATCCTCCGGCGCCGTAGTTCCACGTATGTCCACAAATCATCGCCGGTCCCGAACTGCTTGTCCGGACCAGCGCTGCGCACCAGGTAATATGTCTTGTTCGAATCCCACGCCGCGTGTTCCACCCGCAGCGCCGTATCCCATGCATCCCGAAGCCCCGCCGCGCCGTCGTGCGTCATGCCCTCGACGGTCTTGATCAAGTCTCCGGGTTCGGCGCTCTCCGCATACGCATGGCTCAGACGTTCCGATAACCCGCGCACCTGCGCCAGGAAACGTGTTTGGTACCGTTGCGCGTACTCGCCGTACTTCGTTTGTGGCACCGTCCGCCCGAATTCCGTCTCGAACTTATTCCCCGTCACCATCTCCGTGGCAGAGAACAAGGCACGCGCCGCGCGGTCGTGTTGTTCGGCTTGAGATTCTTCCACCGGCGCAACAACCTCTGCCATTCCAATCGAGTGGATCTCATAGCGCGGCTTCAACACTTCCTGCTCCAGGTAAAAGAAAACCTTCGCAAATCCGGGTTGCTTTTCCGCCAGCGCGAATACCGCTTCATCTACCACTTGCAAACCCAGCGCCGCGCTCACGCCCTGTCCTTTCGCGTTGGTCACACGGAAGCGGATGCGTGCCTCGCCGCCCGGTTTGTACACCGTGGCATTCGCCGTAGCGTCGATCTTCAGTTCATCCGCCGGCTGCACAAACACTAGCCGGTGATCTCCCACCGGACGCGCATCACGCCCGAACAAGTAGGCGTTGAAGTCCACCGTTCCCGCCAATTCCGGCGTGGCCAGTAGTGTCAATTCCGCCTGGCCATTTTCAATGTCCAGATCGCGCGTCAAAATCGTCTGCCCTTCCTTGACGATATCCACATAAGCCGTGCCCCGCTTCACGGTGGAGAAGACCTTTAGCCCCATGACCTCTCCCGCTCGGTAAACGGCACGCTCCGTCCGCAGAAGAATCTGATCCTGCCCTCCTCGCGTTTGCAGCGGCACGCTGCTCGCCGCACGGTTTCCTTCGCTATCTGTTGCTTCTACTGTGAGCGTTTGTGTTCCCGCGCCCGCTTTGATTCGAATCACCGCCACTCCGCCGTCGTCCGTCGCCGCGCGTTGCTCAGCGCTGTCCGCGGCATGGATCGTCAATTCTGTTCGCGCCGGTGTTCCGTCCGGATACGAAGCGAGCAGGAATACTTGATTCTCCAAACCGGGGATGAGTGTGCCGCCTTCCGGAACCGCAGTTACAAGCAGTGGCGTTTCGCTGACGGTGATTGCTTCTCCGTGGCTCTCCGCATGCCCCGCGGAGTCCTTCACCGTGGCCTCAACGAGCACCCGTGCTGCTCCCTGGCTCAGCGGCCGCCCGGCAAAGTACGCAGGCAGCTTCAGGTCGAATTCATAACTCCCGTCGCGATCGGTCTTCCCTTGCACGGATCCAACTTCAAACACCGCCACGTCCATACCGGTAGCCTTCACGCTGATTTCTGCTCCATCCACCGGCTTCCCAAAAAAGTAGTTCGCTCTCACTGTTCCTTTGACAAGATCGCCAGGCCGGTAGCCGCGTTTCGTTTTCTTCTCGTTTCCCGCGAACTGCACGGCCACCTTGAATTTCGGCAGAACATATCGCTCGACATTCAGCGCGATCTCCGCTGTGTTTGTGGGCGCCTCGGCTTCGCCCATTAGTGTGCGGACGTGGTATGTGCCCAGGTTCACTTCATCGGCCAGCGCGAATTCTGCCGATGCAATTCCGAACTTGTCGGTCCCCGTCGCTTTCTTGAATACCTTGTTCCCACGCGAATCTTCTATCTCAAACGTGAGCTTCCGGTTGGCAGCCGCTTCGTGATTCGACCGGTCCAGTGCCATCGCCCGCACGTGTATCGTCTGGCTGGGCTGGTAGATGGGTTTCTCCGTCGTCAGCAGGATCGAAACCTTGTCTTCCAGCCGCACTCCTTGCGTGTATTCTGTCGAACCGATCGGCGTATCCACCACGTACCGCAATTGCTGGCTTCCGGTTAGACCAGCTGGAAAACGGAATTGCGCCTCCGTCGTCCCCCGGCGGTTCAGCGCCCCCATAAATAGGACGCGCGGCTTCTGCTTGCCAACCGCAAGCTCAATGCGCACCGTCCCGGCACCGGCGATCGCTTCGTTCTTGGAATCCGTCACGATCACCCGCACCGCCGCCGCACCGCCGCTCAAATATGCTTGCTGCCCCAGGATGTGCACCACCGGCGTCCGGAGGATCTGTGAGATGGATTCCGTACCTTCCAGTGTTGCAGCTTTTTGATCGTCATATTCATACCTGTAACGCACGCGGTGCCAAACCAGGTCATCGACGCCCAGCTCCTTGCCCAGCCTGATGTCTTCCCGCCAGCGCCCATATCCTTCGCCTATGGCCACTTGTGTTTCCGCGCGTCCCAGAACTTTGTCTTCCGGGTCCAACACTTCCACCGTCAGCTTTCCGTCGCCCGAGTGAACAGCGTGATAAGGAATGGTCACGTGCAGAACGCCGCGCGTGTAGGTGATCACGGCTGTATTCCCTTTGGTCGCTTGGAGTGGTTCCCACAGCACTACAGCGACGCCCGCTGCGAATAAGGTCACGATCAGGCACAGCCAAAAATTGCTTGGGCGCACGTCCACAATCGGAGCTTTCATGATCCGTCTCCTTCACGTTTGTTTTCGTCGGCGCCCCTGCGGCCTTCTCGCGCTCCTATCTAGAACGTTTCGTTCGCCGTTTCTTGCAGCCCTTATCTGCTATCGGATAGATTTTCTCGTCACTCGCAAACAACATCACATGGGCAATTGGACACCAGTGATGACTAGGAGTGCCCATCGGCTGCGGGGCTACCGCAGAGAAACCGTTGGTCGGCTACGCGCAGATGTGCCCGTCACAGCCCACAACGGGGTTGCGGGATATCGAGTTTCTGAGCTGACTGCGATGGCAGTATTTGCTGACTACCACGGGTTGGAGTCGAACCCCCGGGGAGAATTGATTCTACGTACGTTATTGATTGTGCGTAAGTTCAGAACTCCTGACAGACCCCCAGTGTTTCTCGTGAAAGTTTTCGTCGACAACTAAATGAGGAGTTCCTGGCGGAAGGACCTGAAGAGTTTTCAGAAACTCAATCAGGGAATCGTGATCGTAGAGCTTCGCGATGATGCTTGCCCGCGGCAAGCCCGCGACGCGGCTTGTGTCCCACAAACCATCTTTCTGACGAGTGAGCCAGCCAAACGAGACTCCTTTGTTCGCGAGCTGCTTGCTTTCGCCAAGCCGCCGGGAATCGCGAATCGCTTGCAGGCCAGCGGTCATCTGCCGCGCCAGCATCTCTCAGATAACCGCCGCCGAACATTCCGGTCGTTGCCCGGAGACTAGCTACATTCTGCATGGTGACAGCTTTCTGTGACTCGTCCACCGCACCGCTTGTCGGCAGGCGATCCGCGGCATCAGACGTGGGGCGTCAAGGAAGTCGCTTTTTCAAGGCTTCCGCGATCCCCGTCTCCGCAAGGGGCGCCATGAGGTCGTATCCGGCTTTGTTGGGGTGCACGCCATCCGGGCTCAACTCCGCTTTGAGGCCGCCTTCGTTGTTGACCATATTTGAGTAGTAGTCCACAAATATGAAACCATTTTTTGCGGCGTACTCTTTGATCCATGCGTTTAGCTCTCTAATCTTGGGGGCAGGTTCTAGCCCCCTGTGCCAATGAAAATCGCTTGCCGGCAATACTGAGCACAATACAACACGAATCCCATTTGCCCGGGCAAGCTCGCTCATGGACGCGATATTGTTCCCAATCTCCTCCAAAGTTTCCTTCCCCGTGTTCTCGGCGATGTCATTTGTACCTGCCAGCACGACTACGACCTTCGGTTTCAAAAGGACGACGTCCTGACGAAAACGGACCAGCATCTGCGGCGTAGTTTGTCCGGAGATACCGCGATTGACGTACGGCTTTCCCGGGAAAAACTCACCGCGATCTGGAGTCGTTGAGGTTGCTTTCTGCCCCCAGCCTTCGGTGATGGAATCTCCCATGAACACAACTCGCGTTTCGTCTGGCAACACTGGTGGCAACAACTTATTGGCCTCTCGGTACTTCGCTAAGAAAGACCAGTCATTGAAGGTCCGCTCCAACTGCGACTTCTGGTAAGGCGTCAACTGTTCCGCGGCTGGTGCTTGTTCCGCAGGCTTCAGATTCTGAACGGGAGACCCCATTGGTGTTCTCTGCGAGAAAGTCAACGGGCCGCAAATAAGAGTCGCCACAGTCAGGAACAAACCACAGAGCGTATAAGAGAGTCTCTCTTTTCGAGCCACCGAGACGCCTCCTTCCATCATAAATGCCCCGATTCTACCGCAGGACTCATGACAAATCCTCAATAAGCCGAAAAATGAGGCATCTTTCCGAGAGCTTTCGAACGTAAACTCTATTTCGGTGGCTTATCAACAAGTTTATGGGCCGCATTGTCAGACAATGGGTCCAGTTGCCGGATCAGCGAATAGATCGAGAAGCTGCAGGTGTCATTTCTTCTGATCCTGTTCATGCACGATTTTTCGCAATGCTGAGCAGCCTAGAGCTGATCTTCAGTACAGCGCGTTCTGCGGCAAATCGGTTGACTTCGCGAATGTGCCGAGGACCCAAGCGGTCCGGGGGACAGTTGAATCGTCGAGCAAAATCTTCGACCGTGTAGATGTAGCTGCGTATGGTATCGTCAGAATAATTACGGCGCTGGAGTTCCTCCAGCATTAGTTTACGCAGATGGGTCACGGGGACCTCCTGTGACCCAACTTTATCTCAGCGGACAGGCAACCACCGGTCCGTACATCCCACGCGAAGCGTCCGCCGCTGGGCGGCTACGCTCAAACGCGCATATCGAAAAAGTTCGAACCAGTTGAGGAGCAGGTGTCGGGCAATGGAGATTTCACCAAGCGTTGCCGCAATTGTGTCGTGAGCGTACGCGCGTCCTGAAGTCAGGTGTTCAGCAGACGGCAGGAGTCAGACTCTTCGTCGAAACGTAGATCTGGCTCTGGGGGATCGGTCTCACGGATCGTTGCTATGGGGCGCCCCTCCGCAGCTGGCTCGGGCGCCGGGGGCTCTGGGAGAGCCGGACTTCTTTCGTTGATGAGGGGCGTGAGCCAGGGACTCTGCAGTGCGGTTAAGGCAAGCTCTTCTTCGAGGTCGTTGTAGAGCGAATTTGCCAACTCCTCTCGTGCTTTGTCCACGTAGTTTTCCCCATGCTTTCTTCGGAGTGACTCAAAGATGGACCGTGCGGTTGTTGCGCCCACCCTTGCTTCGATGAGGTTTCGGGGCTTGGCGGACTTGTAGGTCCTGAGTGCGTTGCGGAACGTGAGCAGTGAATCGCCTTGGCGCTCATCGAGGCCTTCGGCAAGTGCCAGCACAAACTGCATTTGAAAATCGGATCGATCTTTGAGATTCTGCTCGAGTTCCGCGAACTGTGCTGTCAGTGTTTCTTTCAGCTTCTTAACATCGGCCGCATTGGAATCCCACAGTTTCTGGACTTCCCTGGCTAAAGCCCGCGCGTATTCGTTGCGCATTTGAACAGTGGCTCCGGCCGTAGCAGTTTTTGTCTGTTCGTCGATCATTTTCAGGCTGAATCTGGCAACAAGGACAAACACGCCTGTCAGGATCAGTCCCATGATTCCCAGTGTCCACATTTGCGTGTTGAGGACTTTTTGGTAGTAAGACTCGTACTGCTTCTGCGTACGCGTGATGTAGTCCTTTTCCATCACTGCGCTGCTTGCGGCTTTTTCAGCGGCGTCGGCGCGCTCCTCGAGCTTCTTGAGGCGGTCTTCCTGGGCGGGCCGCGAGGCTTTTTGTGGCTGCTCAGATCGGAGGGCGGGGCTGAAAAAAGCGAGAACCGCAGCCAGAACCAGGATGCGATGGCGTATAGTAGTCACGGGTCCAACTCCTGGCTGGGCCTCCCAATCTAGTTGCTGGGGGGTGTGGTGTCACTGTTTGGAGCTGGGAGCGGTGTCCGAAGGGATACCGGCCGGAAGGGCTAGCCGTTTCGATTGGCGATGGCGTCGAGTGTTCTCAACTCCGTTACCGTCCAAATGGATTTCAAGTTTGTGGAGTCGAGGGTAGCGCGGTGGTTGGGTGGAGCCTGTCGGTTGCCGACCCTTTCGTCTGTCGGTGCCTCACTAGCAAGGGGCCCGGCGGGTGGCCGTGGCAAAGCGGAAAGGAACTTGGCTTGACGGCGCGATTCCTGCATTCTTTGATCGAGCAACAGGCAACGGAAGTAAGCCGTCGTGGCAGTGGCGTGGTTTGCAACGCCGATCACTAACGTGGTTTTGCGCACGGACCTTGGAAATTTCTCTTCACTCCTGCCAGAACAACGTGGGTCAGGAGGGACTTGGGTACCGCTTGGGGCAGTATGGTATGCAGTACTGCAATCTTGGGCGTGAGCCGAGGTCGCAAACGCGAAAAGAACTGCAAGGAAGGCGAACCTCAGAATATACCTCATGGCTGGCCTCCATTCTTTACGACCGCCACATGGACTGACAGCATGGAAACCGTGGCATCTTCCCTGTCCACAAGCTGTTTGAGCGCGTCTCGCTTATTGACGTTGCGCGAGGACACGGTTTTGAGTTCGTCGGCCATTGATTCCAACACCACCGGGTCAAGGTCCATTTTGGTGTGTGAATTCCTCCAAACGGTTGCTTTATCCTGTAGTTTTCTCGCGGCAGTCATAGACGGGTCAGTGTCGTTGGGGTCAGCCAGTGCGGTTTTGATGATTTCAGCGGCCATCTTCCTTGAATCTACTGAGGCTTTGCGCTCCTCAACAATTCGTCCCAACCCATCGTTATTGACGGGGGCGTCCGCCGTGCCGTCGATGTAAGTCACAACATCAATGACGGCCTGACAGTTTGTTAGTTCGGGCTGTACACTTAATATTTCATCCCGAACTTCGCCCGGATGAAATGCGCCGTCCCCGAACTGCTTACGGAACGACTCTCCTGCCGCCGTCCCTTGGAGTTCTTTCGCGACAAGTATCTTGCCTACAAGTTCCTCCAGCAGCTCGTGTTGTTCAACATGCCCATCTGCGTAGGTTTCCTTGATGGCGATGTTGAAGGCGGTTATGTCTTTGTGTGAGATATTGACGATTTTGAGCGTCACGATGTTAGTTAGCGGGTCGTAATGCCACGTCTGAACCACTGCTGCAATCGGCGGGGAAGCTCGCAGGGATTGGACTGCAAACGCACAGGCCGAGACCAAAAACGTTAGGACCAAACCACGAAAAACCTTGCGGTGCTTCATAATCAGGACTCCTTTTTCGGCTAAACGTGAGGAATGTCCAATGTGCCGGGCCTGGCTCCAGCTCTTCGGACCATATAACATGGCTTCTACCCCTTATCATGTTGGTGAGGAAGGGGATAGCACACATTCAAACAACAGCGAGCGATTGGCTGACAGCTACGACAGGATTGCCCCGCTCATGGCCCTCCTCTCTTTGCAGTCCAGCGCGGGCCGAACTGTATTTGAGAAATTCGCTGCCGCCGCTCCTCCGGTAGGAAAAGCACGAAGGTTTCAAAAGCTAGAAGGACTACCACAACGCAGGAGTAGAGCAGGAGGAAAGTGCTCGGCGGGTCGCCTATTGGCTCGGGAGGAATCGGGAGTATCATCATCGGCGTCCTACGCATCGTTGGGCTGTGCGGGACGCTACCGCATAGCGTTCAGCGATTATCACTTGTTATGTCCTCTTTGACACCCCAATCCCCCGGAGGAAGACTGATTGGCCAAAAGAGGGCAGAACGCTCGTCAAATTCGAAAGCGACTTCATACAGACCTGCAACTTTTTCAACTCGAACAACCCGACAGCGAGCTTCTTTTCTAGAGTGTGGGTTGATGAGTACGATTTGTTGATTAGCTCCAAGTTCCATAGGGGATTCCAACACGCCACCGTGCGCGTTCACCACTGACACAAAGGCTTGCACTTGTACGAGCCTACCGTCCGGCATGTTTGCCCTGATGAGTACGACAACCAGGAGGGAAACTCTTGAGCTTCTACGTTGGTTCGATAATTTGGACGCCATCATACTTCTCCACACATACCTCCAGAGGAGAAGACACTATAGCAATACTCCGTAATGCTGGAGGGAAGTGTATATTATGGCAACCACTGTCGCAAGCTACATTGTCGGTTGCTGGGTTTCACTCGTTCGGGGAGAAAGAGTGGACGCCTTCAGCTATCGTCCGGCTGACTCTCGACATCCACACTTTGATGGTAGACGAAGCGTTTTTATGCCTTGAAACGCATCTGCGATCAACATTATGACTTCTGAGCGAAATTTATCGGGACTCTTGACAGTTTGTAGCAATGCGATCTCTCCTTCCAATCTCTTGGCCGCTTCGGGAGTCGAACTCCGGTGAGAAAAAAGAAAATGGAGGCGCGGGTCGGATTCGAACCGACGAGTGATGGTTTTGCAGACCATTCCCTTAGGCCACTTGGGTACCGCGCCGTTCCTGAGAATTCAACGACCTACAGCTACTACAGTATCCCCTACGTGCGACTTGCTGCCAAATTTGCTGCCACTTTCGGACCAAGTCTTCCCGGTACCAGAGTCTCGGAAGGCCGCGACACGGCATCAGCTGCGCGCCGCTCCGCTCCCCGTGATAGGTGGACGGAGTGTTTCATGGTTGTATGCGCATCCTGCGCCGCCTCCATCGGAACTCCCTCGTCATGCAGCACGGTCGTGTGCCAGTGACGAAGAAGATGCCAAGCGACGTAGGAAGGCCAACTCTCTTTGCCGCGGACTGGAGCGTTTCAAGCGCCTTCTCGGCGTGAATCGGACCCGTTCCGAAGCGGTTCAAGAACAGCCAGTCATCCTCACCCGCGCTCCCGGTCTGCCGCCGAAACTCGGTCAGCCGCTTCATATCCTCGTCTGCCAGGAAAATCGGACCACGACTACGGTGCGTTTTGGGAGTAGAACCTGCTTCGGTCTACGGCCTCTACCACCCAAAAGCATGTGTGGTCCCAGTCTACCGCGCGCCAGCGAAGGGCAAGCAGCTCGCCTATGCGAACGCCGCTGATACAAACCAACCACACCATTGTACGGTAGGGTTCAGGGAGTTCGTCAAGCAGACGCGCCAGTTCCCTCCGCGCGTTCGCGTGACTCTTTTCCTTGGTCCCTGCTATCCTCTAGCTTCTCAGTTCATTTATGAGGTACATCTCATGCGTAGCGCACTTTTAGCCATTCTTCTTTTTCTTCTCCGTGCCGCCGCTTCTCCAACCCAGCAAACTCCGTCCGACTCACACTTCGATGGCAACTCGTGGTGGGCACACGTCAAATATCTCGCCGACGATTCTCTCGAAGGCCGCGACACGGGCAGCGAAGGTCTGCGCAAAGCCCAGGCTTACGCCGTCGAGCAGATCCAGAAAGCCGGCCTCGAGCCTGCCGGAACGAATGGTTTCTATCAGCTCATCCGATTCAATCAATATGAAGTCGATGAAGCCAAATCCTTTCTGGTCCTGGTCGCAGACAACCAATCGCAGCCGCTTTCTTTCGCCGACGATGCCTTCATTAGCACCCGCGCCACGCGCGTATCCGCCAATCTCATTGCCCGCATGGTCTTCATTGGCTACGGCCTAAAAATTCCCGAGAAAAATCTCGATGAGCTCGCCGGCCTCGATCTAAACGGAAAAATCGTCGTCTATCTCGCTGGGTCACCTTCGGACATTCCCACCGCCCTCGCCTCGCACTATCAAACGGCCGGTGAGCGCTGGAAATTCCTTCGTGCCGCCGG
>Ga0210410_10003025_pt1 | contig 14953 bp, 10 predicted proteins | sample IncBWC4MmetaG_FD_161058 | JGI IMG/M metagenome (GOLD analysis project Ga0210410, IMG submission 161058) | Forest soil microbial communities from Barre Woods Harvard Forest LTER site, Petersham, Massachusetts, United States - Inc-BW-C-4-M | ecosystem: Environmental > Terrestrial > Soil >... | reverse complement strand
CCTGGGTGGAGCGGCCGGCTTCGCGGATTTCGTTGGCGTGGACGCGGATGACCTTGCCGTGTTCGGTGATGATCATGACGTCGGACTCTTCGGTGACCTGAAGAGTGGAGACGACGGAGCCGTTGCGGTCGGTGGTTTTCATGTTTACGACGCCCTTGCCGCCGCGCGAGGTGATGCGGTATTCGGCGAGGGCGGTGCGTTTGCCGTAGCCCTTTTCGGCGACGGTGAGCATCAGCGTGGTGAGCGAGTCCCGGATGTCCTCGTTTTCGAGTTCTTCGAGGTTTTGCGTGGTCTTCTTGTGTTCCTTGGCGATGATGTCGAAGTGGGGCTGGACCGCGTCCATGCTGACGACGTAGTCCTCCTTGTCGAGGTCCATGCCGTTCACGCCGCCGGCGTTGCGACCCATCGGGCGGACTTCGGTTTCGCGGAAGAGGATGGCCTGGCCTTCGTGGCTGGCGAGGAAAATCATCTGCTTGCCGTCGGTCAACTTGGCGCCGATCAACTCGTTATGAGCCTCGAGATTGATGGCGATAATGCCGGTGGAGCGCGGATTGGAGAATTCGGTGAGAGCGGATTTCTTTACCGTGCCGTCTTTCGTGGCCAGGAAGACGAAGCGGCCTTCTTCCTCGAGATTGGTGGCGGCGACGAGTGCAGTGAGCTTTTCGTCCTCCTGGAATTTCACGAGGCTGGAGATGGCTTTTCCGCGTGTTGCGGCGGCGGCTTCGGGGAGTTCGTAGACCTTCAGCCAGTAAACGCGGCCCTTGGAGGTAAAGAGCAGGATGTAGCTGTGGGCGGAGGCGACGAAGAGGTGTTCGACGAAGTCTTCTTCCTTGGTCTTGGCGCCGATGCGGCCCTTGCCGCCACGCGACTGGTGGCGGTAGACGTCGGCGGGCGTACGCTTGATGTAGCCGGCGTGGCTGACGGTGATGAGTTGGTCGGTGTCGGCGATGAGGTCTTCGAGCTTGATCTCGTCGACCTTGTCCACGATCTGCGTGCGGCGGTCGTCGCCGTAAGCTTTGTGGACTTCGCGCAATTCGCCAGTGATGACCTGCTTGAGCTTTTTGTCGCTGGCGAGGATTTCGCGCAGCTCGGCGATCAGGTCGCGGATGGATTTCAATTCCTTGATGATTTCATCGATGGAAAGCTGCGTGAGGCGGTGCAACTGCAGTTCGAGGATGGCATCGATTTGCGCGTAGCTGAGAGTGAGTGAATTTCCACGGCCGGCTGCCTCGATTTCTGCGGCGCCGACGAAACGATACTTACGACCATCGAGCTTCACGCCTTCGAGTTTCTTGGACTTGCCGTTTTCGGTGATGGTGACATCCTGTTCGCTGAAGTACTTGAACAGGTTTTCCTTGGCTTCGGCGCGGCTACCGCTGCCACGGATGACGCGAATGACGTTGTCGAGGTGATCGAGCGCGATCTGGTAGCCGACCAGGATGTGTTCGCGCTCTTCGGCCTTGCGCAGCTCGAAGATGGTGCGGCGGCGAACCACTTCCATGCGGTGTTCGATGAAGAGCTTAATCAGGGGAATGAGGCCGAGTTCGCGCGGCTGGCCGCCGACAATAGAGAGCAGGATCATGCCGAAGGATTCTTGCATCTGGGTGTGCTTGAAGAGATTGTTGAGAATGAGCTGGGACTCTTCGCCCCGCTTCAGTTCGACGACGATGCGCATGCCTTCGCGGGAGGATTCGTCGCGAACGTCGGAGATGCCTTCGATTTTCTTGGTCTGGACGAGTTCGGCGATGCGCTCGATGAGCTTCGACTTGTTGACCTGATAAGGGATTTCGGTGATGACGATATTTTCGCGGTCCTTGCTGGCTTCTTCGATGGCGGCTTTGGCGCGCATGATGAAGCTGCCGCGGCCGGTGCGATAGGCGGCTTCGATGCCTTCCCTGCCCGCGATATAGGCACCGGTCGGAAAGTCCGGCCCGGGGACGATCTTCATGATCTCTTTCAGCGTGGTGTCCGGCTTTTCGATCAGGAGAATTGCGGCGTCGACGATCTCGCGGAGATTGTGCGGAGGAATGTTCGTGGCCATGCCGACGGCGATGCCGCTGGCGCCGTTGACGAGGAGATTCGGAATGCGCGACGGGAGGACGACGGGTTCTTCGCGGGTTTGGTCAAAGTTGGGGATGAAGTCGACGGTTTCTTTTTCGAGGTCGGCGAGAATGTCTTCCGTGATTTTTGCCAGGCGCGCTTCGGTGTACCGCATGGCCGCCGGGGGATCGCCGTCGACGGAGCCGAAGTTACCCTGGCCGTCGATCAATGGGTAACGCATGTTGAAGTCTTGCGCGACGCGGACAAGGGCGGGATAAATTACGGCTTCACCGTGGGGGTGATAGTTGCCGGAGGTGTCGCCGCAGATTTTGGCGCATTTGCGGTAGCCGCGATTGGAGGCGAGGCCGAGGTCGTTCATGGCGACGAGGATGCGGCGCTGAACGGGTTTGAGGCCGTCGCGCACATCGGGAAGCGCGCGGGCGATGATGACGCTCATCGCGTAGTCGAGATACGACTTGCGCATTTCGGCTTCGATATCGATGGGAAGGAGTATTGATGTGTTCTGCTCGTCTGCCATTGTTCCTCGCTGAATAGCCCGTTTCCGGGATGAAACTATTAAAACCTTGTGTTGCCCGCTCCACGGGCATTGGTACTATCGAGTCATGAACTACCGATTCTCCGCGCTCATCACTAAAGAAAACCGGTGGTACGTGGCGCGATGCCCTGAATTGAACGTGACCTCTCAGGGCAAAGATGTGGAGAGCGCCCGTGCCAACCTGACGGAAGCGATTGAGCTGTACCTCGAAACCTGGGGCAACTCTCAAGTCACCGAACCTAAAATCTCTACCGCTTAACCTGCTCGAGCGCATAGGCCTTTACCGTGTCGAACGCGTCCGCGGCGTTGGTAAAGCGCCTAGATGCAAATTCGGCTTCGATCGCATGCAAAAATGATTCGCACTCGGATTGATCGCCAAGATTGATTGCCACACCTTTTTCGCTGTCCGGCGTGGAGGTGGGAACCGCGCGAAATTCACTTACGCTCAGTCCGCGCAATCCTGGCAATGTTGTCCAGCCCAACTGGTACATCATTGTTTCTGCACTTACCTCACTTCGCTCGCTGGCCGGTCTGAAGACCGGCCACTACGCGTCGTGCCAACACTATCGAAAGGCCTCAGGCCTGAAGGCCTGAGCTACAGCTTAGATATCGAGGTTGACTACTTCGAGGGCGTTGTCCTCGATGAATTTGCGGCGCGCTTCGACGTTTTCGCCCATGAGAGTGGTGAAAATATCTTCGGCGGCGACGGCGTCCTCGAGCTTCACCTGCAGCAGCGTGCGGGTGTCCGCGTTCATTGTGGTTTCCCACAACTGCTCGGCATTCATTTCGCCCAGGCCCTTGAACCGGGTGATGGTGAAATCTTTTTTTGCGTCTTCCATGACGTAGTTGAGAACGTCGGTGGCTTTTTCCCGAGTGACCTTCGTGCCGTTGCGCGAAACGGTGAACGGCGGATGGTTGAATTCTTCAATCTGCTTGGCAAGGGCGCGGAGGCGCTTGTACTCGGCGGTCGATGCAACACCCCAGCTGATTTTCTGGTTGTGGGGAAGCCCGAACTGAATTTCGTAGAGGCTGTGTTCCTCATCAAAGGCAATCTTGCCTTCCAGCTTGAGCTTGGACTTCTCGATCTCCTTGAGCAGCTTCTCGAGCGCCTTCTTGTCCTCGAAGTCGGTTTTCTTCTCGAGGCCGCTTTCGGCGAGGAGTTCGACGAGGCCGGGCTCCCGCAGTCGGCGGCCGAGCTTGGCGGCGGCGGCATCGTATTCCTGAACATTCAAGAGGAACGTGGTGAGGCGCGCGCCTTCGAGATTGACGCCTTCCTTGGCTTTCACGATGTGATCTTCGGTGGCGCGCTTCATCAGTTCACGGGCAAACTCGCGATCGTCGCGGATGTAGCGCTCGGTCTTGCCGCGCTTGACGCGATAGAGAGGCGGCTGGGCGATATAGACGTGGCCGCGCTCGATGAGCTCCTTCATGTGGCGGAAAAAGAAAGTGAGGAGCAGCGTGCGAATGTGTGAGCCGTCGACGTCGGCGTCGGTCATGAGAATGATTTTGTGGTAGCGAAGCTTGCCGGCGTCGAAATCGTCTTTGCCGATGCCGGTGCCGAGCGCGGTGATGATGGCGCGGATTTCTTCATGGCCCAGCATTTTGTCGTAGCGGGCTTTTTCGACGTTAAGGATTTTGCCCTTGAGGGGGAGGATGGCCTGGTATTTGCGATCGCGGCCCATCTTTGCGGAGCCGCCTGCCGACTCGCCCTCAACGACAAAGAGTTCGCAGCGGGCGGGATCACGTTCCTGGCAATCCGCCAGCTTTCCGGGCAAGCCGCTGGAATCCATCGCGGATTTGCGGCGTGTGAGCTCGCGGGCCTTGCGGGCGGCTTCGCGGGCGCGGGCGGCGTCGATGCACTTGCCGATGATGCGGCGCGCGACGGTGGAATGCTTGTCGAACCAGTCGCCAAGCTTTTCGTTGACGAGTTGCTCGACGTCGCCCTTGATGTCGCTGTTCAGCTTGCCCTTGGTCTGGCCTTCGAATTGGGGTTGCGGCAGGCGGACGCTGACGACGGCGACGAGGCCTTCGCGGACGTCGTCACCGGAGATGGTGACTTCGTCTTTCTGCTCTTTCAGCATGCCGGCATTGGAGGCGAAATTGTTGATGGTGCGCGTGAGAGCGGAGCGGAAACCGGAGAGATGCGAGCCGCCATCGACAGTGTTGATGGTGTTGGCAAAGGAGAAGACGTTTTCACCGTAGGTGTCGTTGTATTGCAGGGCGATTTCGATTTCGACGTTGCCCTTTTTGCCTTCCATATAGATCGGGGAATCGTGGAGGCTGGTCTTGCCACGGTTGAGGTGCTTGACGAATTCGGCGATGCCGCCGGTGAAGCGGAATTCAGCGGATTTTTCGGAGCGCTCGTCGTTGAGCGTGATTTTCAGACCCTTATTGAGAAAGGCGTATTCGCGGAGGCGGGTGGCCAGCGTGTCGTAACTGAAGGTGGTCTTTTCAAAAATGCTGGGATCGGGATGGAAGGTGACCTTTGTGCCGGTTTTGCGTGTCTTGCCAGTCTGCTTCAGCTTGGAGGTGGGCTTGCCCTTTTCGTACGACTGCTCCCAGACGGCGCCATCACGCTGAATTTCGAGCTCAAGCTCATCGGAAAGAGCGTTGACGACGGAAACGCCGACGCCGTGAAGACCGCCGGAAACTTTGTACGTGTCGCTGTCGAATTTGCCGCCGGCGTGAAGAACGGTGAGGACAACTTCCGCGGCGGGGCGCTTCTCCGTGGCGTGCATGTCAACGGGAATGCCGCGGCCGTTGTCGATCACCGTCACTGAGTTGTCGGCGTGAACGGTGACGTTCACTTCATCCGCGTAGCCGGCCATCGCTTCGTCGACGGAGTTGTCGACGACTTCCCAGACCAGGTGGTGGAGACCCATTTCGCCGGTCGAACCGATGTACATGGCGGGGCGCAGACGAACGGCTTCCAGGCCGCCGAGGACTTTGATGGATTTCGCGTCGTACTGATGTCCGCTCTTAACAACCGGTGTTTCTTTATCGCCCATTTGCTCTCCTGACGTGCAAGCCTGCGGCAATCGGGCCGCGCGGAACGGCGCTCTCCACACAGAGAAAATTCCGCGAACGACCGTTCAAAACAATTTTTGCGAAGCAAGGAAAGGCGTGATGTTTGTATCCTGCAACCGTCGCCTCACCCTTTGGCTGCGATCCCACTGGACCAGATCGGAGCTCGTAGGGCTTCCTGCTTCATCCCATCCCGCGATCCGGGACGTGGCGAAGACTTATGTTCTCCAGGGCGCGAGACCTGCTCCTGGCGCGGAGCGTTCGTGGTCCAGCGGTCTGGCGGACGTGTCGATTGGGGGGAAGAACGACCGATCGACAACAGTTGAATTTTACTGGAAAAGGGAGAGATTCTCAAGCAGGAGGATAGGTGTTGTGGATAAATAAGTGTAGATAATTCAATAATTTAGAATTCTATGACAGGACAGACTCTCATCAGACTGATCCAGTTCGGGAGTGAAAACCGATCTGCCGTTTGGGTGGAATCGGAGTCTCCAGCATCTGGCGAAGCGTGGCGAAAATTGCGTGAAATTTGGAGTCATAGCGCTTCTCCATCTCTGTGATTTTGCGGCGCAAATCTTCGTGCGTGGCGAGCATGGCGCGGAGTTGGAGGAAGGCGCGCATGATGGCGACGTTTACCTGCACGGCGCGATCACTGCGAAGCACACTGGATAGCATGGCAACTCCGTGCTCCGTGAAAGCGAACGGCAGATACCGACTGCCGCCACGACTCTTTTTCTTTGATATTCCAGTTTGGAATATCAAAGAATCCAGTTCAGATGCGGTGACGCGAAACATGAAGTCTTTCGGGAATCTCCGGATGTTTCTACGTACTGCTTTGTTCAAATTGAAGGTTGTTACGCCATAGAGCGAGGCGAGGTCAGAATCAAGCATGACGCGCGTCTTGCGAAGAAAATAGATTTTGTGACTGATTGCGGAAGCAGGAAGAGTCGCAGTTATAGAAGTATTTGGCATGGCAAATACACACTTGCGGTTCCAGCCGGGAACCCCAAGATTGACAGCATATTATACTCTTATTTATAGTTATTCAAGGGTAATAAGTGATGGAGAGTTAGTGGATCAGATGCGCATGGGCATGATGACGTAGCGGTAGCGATAGCTTTCGTCGGCGAGGGGGCGCATCTGGCCGGCGGATTGTTCGTCCTTGAGTTCGATGCTGATGGGCCCATCGGCGGCGGCGGCTAGAAAATCGAGCATGTAGCTGGAGTTGAAGCCGATGGCGATGTTGTCGCCCTTGTAATCCTTGTCGATGGTTTCTTTTGCTTCGCCGTATTCGGGGCTGGAGGCGGATATTTCCACGCCTTCGCTGGAGACGGCAAGCTTGACGGCATGAGAGCGCTGATCGGCGAGTTGCGAGACGCGGCGGACAGCGTCGCTGAGTTCGGCGCGCTCGAGGACTACGGTCTTGTTGTTCTCGCGCGGAAGGACCGCTTCGTAATTCGGGAACTGGCCGGTGAGGATGCGGGAGATCAGCAGGCGGTGGCCGACCTGGAAAAAGAGATGGCTCTCGTCTTTTGCAAATTCCAGATGGGCGTCGGAACCGGCCGCGGCGGAAAGTTTTTCTACTTCGTCCATCGCTTTCTTAGGAATCAGGACGCGTACTTCGCCGTTGAGGCCGGCGAGTTTCTGATCGGTTTCAGCGAGCGCCAGGCGATGGCCATCGGTAGCGACCATGGCTAGTGTATCGGGCTTAAGGATCAGCAGGCCGCCATTGAGGGTGTAGCGGGACTCTTCCATGGAAATGGCGAACTTTGTTTTGGCGATCAGGCTTTCGAGCACCACCGCTGGAAGTTTGACTAGCGTGTGGGGCATCGCGGGCAACGCAGGGAAATTTTCTTTGGCCATGCCGACGAGCTTGTATTTCTTTTTTTCGCTGACGATTTCAACCCAGTGATTGTCGAGCAGTTTGAACTTAATTTCGCCTTCGGGGAGGAGCCGGACGAGTTCGAGAAGTTTCTTGGCGGGGATGGTGCCGGCGCCTTCTTTTTTGACCGTGGCTTCACAAGACGTGCGCACGCTAAGCTCAAGGTCGGTCGCGGTAATGGTCACGCGACTCCCTTTGGCTTCGACCAAAAGATTTGAAAGGATGGGGATCGTGGTCTTGCGTTCGACGACGCCTTGCGTGGTGGTAAGTTCATTGAGCAGCGCGGACTTGGTTACGCTGAATTCCATGGATTGGCTTTCCTCACGTGCGGTACCGGTTGCCGTCATGTGGCTTTCCCCCGCTGAATTATCCCGCTGACGTACTGTACTCGCTTTTCTGCCAAGTATAAAGTACGCAGGCAGCCCGGGTGCTGTGGAAATGCAGCGGCCTGAGGATTTCCTGCGGTAAGTGTGCGAGCTGGAGAGATGAGGATTTTCACAGACAAAAAGACTTTCACAAAAACTATTAAAGAAAATTAAACTCATAACGCTTGTTGTTGTGATGAGTGTTGTGGATTGGTGGAAAACGCAACTGCGCGAAGCCCGGGCAGTATTTTCACGCAGGTCTGTCCGGTGGATAGGCGTGGAAAGGTTCGGAAAAAACAGAGGAGTAGGCAACACAGAAGCAGCGACACGATTTACGTCCACAAAGCGTCCTTGGTTTTCCCTCGCGATGTTCACATGTTGCTCACAAGTTTTCCGCGTGACGAAAAATAACGCGAGGCATCTTATACAGCAGACTCTCTGTTAGATATCCACAGAAAGTCCAGTTGAGGTTCGATTCCGCTGGTATCTTTGAATTCGCACAAAGGAGCGACAGAAAATGTCCACTGTCTTGATTACAGGGGCGAATCGCGGACTGGGTTTGGAATTCGCACGACAATTCGCGGGCGATGGATGGGATGTAATCGCAACTTCGCGTAATCCAGAGAAGAGCGAGGAATTACAGCAACTACAAAAGAAGAATATTAAGGTATCCCTGCAGGCCTTGGATGTGGCCAGCGGCAAATCCGTCGAAGCACTTGCGCACAAACTTGGAGGGCGGGCGATAGATTTGCTGATCCTGAATTCCGCCATATATACGCGAAACGGGAACAAGATCGGCGAGATTGATTACGATGCATGGCGAGAAGCAAATGAAACCAATTTGATGGGGGCAGTCCGGGTTGCCGAAGCACTGCTGGAGAATGTTGTCGCCAGTAAACGAAAACAAATTGCAGCGATCAGCACGGGAATGGGCTCGATGCAAGCGTTGAAATCCACTATCGGTTTTGGCCCAGTCTATCAATACAGAACGAGTAAGGCGGCTCTAAACATGGCGATGTCCATTTTGGCCAAAGAACTGGAGCTGCGGGGGATAAGCGTGGTGATCTTCGATCCCGGGTGGGTGCAGACGGACATGGGAGGCGCGAACGCAGCCTTGACGCCGCAGGAGAGCATAGGTGGCATGCGTAGGGTGCTGGCCGGAGATCCGATGAGTTTAACCGGCAAATTTGTGGGTTACGACGGCGGCACACGACCGTGGTAATCGGAGATTAACGAATTTATCTACGCAGAATAAAAGACCCGCTATTTCCTTCGGCGGGCCTTTCACTTTCCGGATAAATGCAGGTGCTATTGCAGGGCGTCCATCAGGCGGGTGATGGTGCGGTTGAGTTCCTTGTCGGAGCGGCGGAGTTCTTCGATCTTGTTGATCGAGTGCAGGACAGTGGTGTGATGCTTGCCGCCGAACTGCCGCCCGATCTCGGGGAGCGATGCGGTGGTGAGCTGCTTGACGATGTACATGGCCACCTGGCGCGGGAAAGCGATGGCGCGGGTGTTGCTGCGGACTTTCAGGTCCTGTTCGCGCAGGTTGAAATGCTCGCTGACGCGCTTCTGGATCAGGTCGATGGTGACACGCTTTTCCTGCGACGCGATGATATTGCGAAGAACCTGCTGTGCGGTGGTGAGCGAAACAATGGCGCCGGTGAGCGAAGCGTAAGCCATAAGGCGCGTCAGGGCGCCTTCCAGTTCGCGCACGTTGGACTTGATGGCGCGGGCAATGTACTCCGCGACGTCGTCCGGAAGATGGAAGCGGTCGTTCTCCGCTTTCTTCTGGAGGATGGCGATTTTTGTTTCCAGGTCGGGCGGCTGAATGTCGGCGATCAGGCCCCATTCAAATCGAGAACGAAGCCGCTCCTCAATCGAGTTGATGTCCTTCGGCAGGCAGTCGGAGGAAATCACAATCTGCTTCTGCTGCTCGTAGAGGGCGTTGAAGGTGTGGAAGAACTCTTCCTGGGTGCGCTCTTTTCCGGCGATGAACTGGATATCGTCCACGAGAAGCACATCCACGGTGTGGAAGCGATCGCGGAAACTGATCATGCGATCGAAGCGCAGGGAGTTGATGACCTCGATGGTGAATTTTTCCGCGCTGACGTAACTCAGGCGCATCGCCGGATTGCGCTTCTTGATAGTGTGCCCGATGGCATGCATCAAGTGGGTCTTGCCCATCCCCACGCCGCCGTAGAGGAAGAGCGGGTTATAAGCCTTGGAAGGCTGCTCGGCGACCGCGCGAGAGGCTGCATGCGCGAATTCGTTTGACTTGCCGACGACGAAGGAGTCGAAAGTGTAGCGCGTGTTCAGTTGATGATCACTGCTTTCAAAATCCAGCTTGGCCTGCTTGGTGCCGTTGACCGCGGGAGCGGCTTGCACGGGCTCTTCCTCGGTGCAGACATACTGCACTTTCATTTGAGGGGTGCCCATCTGATGAAAAACAGCTTTTACAATTTCGCCGTAGGTGCGGGTGAGCACCTGACGGAAAACGGTGCTGGGAATCTGGACGTACAGGGTGTCCCCTTCCGCGCGGTTGAGCCGGGTGGGCTGAAACCAGGTGGAATAGGTGTTGATGCTGACCCTGGATTTGATCAGATCGAGGAACTTATCCCAGAGATTCTGCACTTCTTTTTCACGTCCAATTTGGGTAGCTGTCGTCATCAGGAAAAGCCAAACCTATACCATTTCCACAGATGTGCAAAAACTGTGGAAAGCCAATTTCGTCCTAATTCTTCAAGCCTTGGAGTTCTTTCCCGCGCCGGAACGATTGGTCGTTGCCCCTGTGGACCCGCGCGGACCTTTCAGACCTGCTGAACCAAGCACCTTGCTTTCAAACTGCGTTGGATTCTCGCGCACTGTTCCGGTGGGAGCAAGCGAAAAGTGCGCGAAGGGGTTCAACGAAGTTCACATGCCATGCACAACTTTTCCACAAGCACAGGAATAGTGCAAGTGCTAAGAAAATCGCAAATTTTACCTGAGAAAATCACAGTTTACGCGCGGTGAAAAATGTGATTGCCCTGTTTTGGTGCAAAGCGACCTGAGGAAAACGCGGTGAATTTTGCTCATGGTTTTCGGTCCGGCCGGGCAAATTCATAGACGCCGATGGGATCCGCCCCGATGAGCAGGCGGTTCTCCTCGACAAGAAGCACGTTAGCCTCGATGCGCGCGCCGTCCTTGGTGTAGATCTGGTACTCGGAACGCCGGTTTCCTTCCTTGTCGAAATGGAGCAGGGTGTTATGCAACGCGAGCCAAAGGTCGCCGTTGACGGGATCCACTCCGAACGCCGTGAGGATGGGCCGAAGGGATGGGGGTTCCGTGCGTTTTTCCTGGCGTTCAATTTCCCTGCGACGGGCGCGAGCCTCGGAAAACGCATCGATACTCGTAAATTGAAAATCCTGCTTGGCGAAACCGAACCGGTCGTATTGGCGGACCAACGACTCCGGTATGTAGGTGTATCCGTAGTAGATATGGCCATCAGGATCGGAAGCAAGACGGCCGATGCTCACGTAGCGGTTGAGGTCGTTGCGCTCGGAGAGTTGTTCCGGATCGCCAAATTCGCGGACCACGCGGCCGGTGGGGCCGAACACGGTAACCAGGTGGAGGCCGCGCGGGGCGGTGACCGCCACCTCTCCTTCGGGGAGCGCGGCCAGCGAAGTGGGGGAATTAAATTGCATCGAGCGGAGCAAGGCGCCGGCGGGCGAGAAAACGTTGACGAGATTGTAGCCACGATCCGCGACGTAGAGATTGCCCTGGGCATCAACGTCGCAGTCCTCGCCAAAGGCAATCGGCGGATGCGCAGTTTTATCGGAGGCAGGGGAAGCCGGCGACGCGCCGATAACGGCCAATTGTTTTTCCTTGGAGTCGAACACCACGATCCCAACATTTGGGGACGCTAGAAGATAGTATTTGCCGTCCCGCCCATGCCGAAGGGTGCGAAGCCCCGGCCCGATGGAGGGAAAGACCCTGCGACTAGCCATGAGCTGATCGTCTACTTCAGACGCCGCGGAACCCAGTGCGAGAGCGAGGACACAAGTAGCCGCCGCGGCGGCGAGGAAGTTTCCACTTTTCCGATGCATGGTCTTTCAGATTACCGCAGGCGCTCCGCGGTTGCCTCTCGGTTCGACGAGAACTTGCAGAAAAGCCGAAGCGTTCAATCGATGCGCAAGCGGAGGCGCTCGATGGATTTGGCGGTGAAGCGACCGGCTTCGTTGCGCGGAGCGGCTTCGTCGGTTTCGATCAGCACCGCGTTCATCTGAATATCGCCGGTGGCCACTTCGAAGCGCGCGGGAAGGCCGTCCAGAAATTTCTTCATGATGCCCACGCGGTCCATGCCGATCACGCCATCGTGCGGCCCGGTCATGCCCACGTCTGTAATGTAAGCGGTTCCCTTGGGCAGCACATGCTCGTCCGCGGTGGCCACGTGGGTGTGGGTGCCGACAACGGCGGTGACGCGACCGTCGAGATACCAGCCCATGGCGATTTTTTCGCTGGTGGTTTCCGCGTGGATATCCACCAGGACAAAAGCCACGTCTGCGGGAAGCCTGGCCAACTCCTCGTCTGCTTTCCTGAACGGGTCGTCATTGGCTGCAAGAAAGACGCGGCCTTGCAGGTTGAGAACCGCGAATTTCACGCCTTTTTTGGACTCGCCCACAAATAATCCACCACCGGGATTGATGGGCGCAAAATTCGCGGGGCGCAGCAGCCGGGGTTGATGGGGCATGTACTCCAGGATTTCTTTGCGGTCCCAACTGTGGTTTCCGCCGGTGAGCACCTCAATGCCGAGGCCCAGGAGCTCTTCGGCGATTTTGGGAGTGATGCCGAAGCCGGAGGCGGAATTTTCGCCATTGGCGATGACCAGATCAATATGCTGGTGCTCGACAAGGTCGGCAAGGCGCTCCTGAACGATGAGGCGTCCGGGAGAGCCGACGATGTCGCCGATGAAGAGGGTGCGCATAGTTAAAGGTGCGAACAGTACTCAGCGATCAGATAGCAGGAAGCAAGAACCGCAAACCGTGAAATTGGCAGGCAGCGGGTAACGGATCGCTTTGGACAGCAAAATGGAGCGGACTGCTTTGCCGTGGGCTACTAGGCCGTGAACCTCTGAAATAGGTGGGTACCACGAGCCGGCCATTAGGCTTTCCTGCCCCGCCCGCGGATTTCGTTGGAAACCCGCCGACGGGACAGGCCGTGCACACAAGCCGACTATCCGCAGCACCCCAGAGATTCGTTACGGTTCAAACGGCGTTCGCAACCACACCTGCTTCGAAGTACCGCTCCGGGAACTATTATCCTCTCCCGAGGAAGTTCCGTCCAATCGGGGGCAAGAAACGAGGATGCTCCCCCGGGCCGCGCAGGCTAGCCGAAGTGGCGATAGTCGCTCCAGAACTCACGCCAAGGCTTCTTCAGGCCATGGCAGACGTAAATATCCGGATGATCGACAGTTTCCTCGTTTTCCACGCCGAACCGGTTCCAGGAATGGGCGGCGACTCTGCAGGAAGCAAAATTTCTGGCCAGGTAACCGGCGGAGTGCCCCAGAACAATCAGAGTATCCGGTGGCGGATCGACGTAACCTCTGGCCCAGAACGAGTTGACGCCGCTTATTACGGGGGGGAGCCCGTACTTAGGACCGAAGAGATTGACGGCGCCCGCTTCGCCATAATTGCCGGCGAGGATTCCGACATTTGCGCGTTGATCAGGGGGAAGCGTGTCGCGGACCTGAGCGACGGTTTCGACCAACTCTGGCCAGCCAATCTCTTCGACGAAATCGCCCTGAACCTTGCTGGAGACGTCCCACCATTTCGAATGAACGGGCGCAAGAGGAAGCGCGAGAGCCGCGGCGATGGCGATGTCCACCGCCAAGACCAGCAATGCAACGGCGCGGAGCGCGGCGGCCCAGCCGCGGTTCAGCGAAGCGAGCCAGCTTTCTCCCCACACGCTGCCCGCGGCGTAGACCATCGGATAGGCTGCGGCGAAATAATAGACACGGCCCTTCAGAATCACAAAGAGCACTAGTGGAACGACAAACATCCAGCCGATGGCCCGGAGGCGTTTTCCGGCCGGCGCGAGGAATGAATGGTAGAGGCCTGCGAAGCAGAGAGGGAAGGCGAACAAGGTCATCTTTAACTGGTCGGGGAGAAAATTCTTTGTCCTCCCTTGGCGGACGTCGCGCTCGTGGATGTGTTTCAGAAAGTCTATGGAGATGAAATGGTTTTGGCCTTGCCAGAGCAGGTTAGGCAGAAAAATCAGAATGGAAAGCGCGACGCCAAACCAGAGCCATTTGCTGCGCAGGTAGCGCCGCGCGTCCGTAAAGAGGACTCCCGCGACAATACCAACGGCGAAGACGCCCATGGTGTATTTCGAAAGCATGCCGAAGCCGATCGAGGCTCCAATGGCGAGCCACCAGCGCGGATTGGCGGACACCAGCAGCCGCACCATGAAGTAAGCGGCGAGCACCCAGCAGAGATAGTCGAAGGAAACGTATTGCATGAGGGCACCGCCGCCGAGGCAGAACGGCACGCCGGCGAAGGTGGCGACGAGTTGCGCTCCACGGCCGCCGCCCATCTCCTTCGCCATGAGTCCCGTGAGCACGAGGGCGACAGCTTGCGCGAGCGCCGCGAACAGCCGGAATCCAGGGAGCGTGGGTCCGAAGAGAATCAGCGACAACCGGCCGAAAAACGGGGTGACCGGGGGGTAGGCGACGTAGCCCCAGGCCAGGTGGCGCGCGTCGTCGAGGGTGGCGAGTTCGTCGCGATGGATGCCATAACGCTGGCCGACGAGCATATGAACGATCACGGTGACGAGCGCGAGATAGATCAGCAGCGCGGTATCGCCGAGCCATAGCGAATGTTGCGCGGCCATTGTTGAATTCGTGGATTGTTGTTCAGGAGGAATTTTCGAGGACAAGAAGGAAGTCTCCCGGTAGAAATATTCGGGTCGATCTGAGTGCACAAATCATAGCAGCAGAGGTGTGCGCCGCGGAGACGAATCAAAAATGGACTGCCGCATCCCATGACGAGATGCGGCAGCCGGAATTTTAGTTCAAATGCGGATCAGGGCTTGGATTGAGGCGCAGGCGGAGCT
>Ga0210410_10003024_pt1 | contig 14956 bp, 7 predicted proteins | sample IncBWC4MmetaG_FD_161058 | JGI IMG/M metagenome (GOLD analysis project Ga0210410, IMG submission 161058) | Forest soil microbial communities from Barre Woods Harvard Forest LTER site, Petersham, Massachusetts, United States - Inc-BW-C-4-M | ecosystem: Environmental > Terrestrial > Soil >... | reverse complement strand
CAGGCCTCGAATTGCATGTCAGCCCCAGTATCGGCATTGCGCGCTACCCCATGGACGGCACGGGCGCGGACGAGCTGTTGGCGCGTGCGGATGAGGCCATGTATTTCGCCAAGCGTTGCGGCCGCAAGACCTTTCGATTCTTCGATTCCAGCATCATGGGCTTCTCGCGTGAGCGACTGGAGATCGAGGCGGAGCTGCGCGGCGCGCTGGCGCAAGGTCAGCTCGCCCTGCACTATCAACCGAAGATCGACATCGCCACCGGCGAGATGCGCAGTGTCGAGGCATTGATCCGGTGGCAGCACCCGAAGCGCGGCTTCATTCTGCCCGGCGAGTTCATTCCCATCGCGGAGGAGAGCGGCTTGATCATCGAGATCGGCGATTGGGTCATTCGTGAAGCGTGCCGCCAGGCGCGCGAATGGCAGCAGCTGAATCTGCCGTTCCTGCGCGTGGCGGTCAATGTCTCACCGCTGCAATTCTGCCAGGCGAATTTCGTCAAGAAAGTCAACGCGGCGCTCAAGGAACACTCGCTCGATGCGACCTTTTTGGAGATTGAGCTGACCGAGGCGACGCTGATGAGCAATGCCGAGACTTCGGTGGCGCTGCTCGAGCAGCTGAGCGAACTGGGCGTGGTGGTTGCCATCGACGATTTCGGCACGGGCTATTCGAGCATGAGCTACCTGCAGCGATTCCCCATCGACAAGCTCAAGATCGACCGCAGCTTCATCAGCGATGTGGCTTCCAACGCGGGCGATGCCTCCATCGTGCGCGCGATCATCTCGTTGGCCCACGGGCTGCGCCTGAAAGTGATTGCCGAGGGCGTGGAGTCGGAAGAGCAACTTGGCATTCTGAAGCGCATGGGCTGCGATCAATACCAAGGCTTCTATCGCAGCGCCGCGGTCCCGGCGGCGGAAATCGAGGAATTCGTGCGTCACGACGATATGCGCTCGAAAGCTCCAGGCGAGCCGGACATCGACCGCACGCAGAGCAAGCTGTTCCGGCTGCGCGAAGCTTGATGCGAAAAGCCTGATCCAGCGCGCGCTGTTCCGTAGAATTGCAGCCGTGAACGCCGCTTTGCCGCAGGTCAGTATGATCGGAGCACCCTTCCCCGGATTCGAGGTTGTGCCGCCTCACCTTAAGGCCGGACTCATCATCGTGCACGGAATTGCGGAACACGCCGATCGTTACCGCCACGCCGCCGAGGCGCTCGCCTCTGAAGGCATCGCCTGTTTCGTCTATGACCAGCGCGGACACGGCAAATTTCCCGGCACGCGCACCCATGTCGCGGATTTTGCCGAGTTCGCGAACGATCTGGAATCGGTGGGCCGCAGCGTGCGCAACAGGTTTCCCTCGCTGCCGCTGTTCGTGTGGGGCCACAGTATGGGTTCAGTCGTCGCGACACTCGCCGCCATTGAAGGCCTGCCGTGGGCGCGCGGCGTCATCACAACGGGATGCGCACTCGATGCCATGCCGAAGCTGGAGGGTGCGGCCGGTGTCGCCCTGCGATTCGCCGCCGCGCTGGCGCCCCGCTTGAGAATCAGCCTGCGGATAGACTCCACGGCACTAACTCAAGTCGTTGAGATCCAACAGCAGCATACGAACGATCCGCTCGTGCCGCGCACCGCGAGCTTGAAATTGCTGCATGGTTTCGCCATGGCGTGCCGCCGATGCCATGCCAGTGCGCCGCAGATCACCCTGCCCTGGCTGGCCGTGCACGGCGAAGCGGATAAGGTCTGCCCCGTCAGCGGATCTGAGGTGCTGGTTGCAGCGCTCGGATCGCGCGACAAGCAGCTCGTCACCTACCCGGGCCTGCTGCATGAAGTTCACAACGAGGATGAGCGCTCACGCACGGCGCTGTTCGAATTGATGACGCGCTGGATGCTCGAGCGGGTCTAGGCTTACACTGTGCCGCCGGTTTTATAAACAACATCTACTAGGGAGTCCTCGCATGCATGTTCCGCGTCTATTGGTCATGGCATCTCTGGCCGCCATCTTGGTTCAACCCGCGCTCTCGGCAACCCACGATCTCCCTCGGCCAGTGCGGAAAGCGAGGGGATGTCGAACGAGCGCCTCGCGCAGCTTCGCTCAGGGATGAAGGAACTCGTGGACCAGGGCCGTCTGGCGGGTGTCGTCACCATGGTTTCGCGCCACGGCAAGGTGGTGGAATTCGATGCCGCAGGCAAGCGCGACATCGCGGCCAATGCGCCCATGCAAAAGGACAGCATCTTTCGCATCTATTCCATGAGCAAGCCGATCACCGGCGTTGCCATGATGATCTTGTTCGAAGAAGGCAAGTGGCAGCTCAACGATCCGGTCGCGAAGTACATTCCCGAATTCGCCAAGCTGAAGGTTTACGGCACGGACGCGAACAACAACGTGGTCATGAAGGATCAAGCGCATCAGGTGACGATGCGCGAATTGATGTCGCATTCCGGCGGTTTCACTTATGGTTTTTTCAGCAATACCGCGGTGGACAAATTGCAGATCGACGCCGACCTGCTCAACCCCAACAACACGCTGGACGAGTTCATCAAGCGCGTGGCCAAGCTGCCGCTGAATTCGCAACCGGGCTCCGAGTGGCACTACAGCATTTCCGTGGACATTCAAGGCTACATCGTCCAGAAACTCTCCGGCATGCCCTTCGAAGAATTCTTGGAGAAGCGCATTTTCAAACCGCTCGGCATGGTCGACACCGCTTTCTACGTGCCCAAGGAAAAACTCAATCGCTTCGCGGAATTCTATAGCTACGACAAGGACGGAAAACTTCAGGTGGTCGGCGTCAAGGATGGTCTGAACCACGATTTTGCGGCGAAACCGACGCTATCCTCCGGCGGCGGCGGCCTCGTTTCCACGGCAACCGACTACATGCGCTTCTGCCAAATGCTGCTCAACGGCGGTCAATTGGACGGCACACGAATCTTGGCGCCGCTCAGCGTGGAGTTGATGCACACCAATGTTTTGGCGCCCAACGTGCCGATTCTCGCGCCGGGCGCAGGATTTGGTCTCGACTTCGCGATCTATACCGATCCGGTCGCCGCCGGTGGTTACTACGGCAAGGGCTCATATTGGTGGGGTGGCGCCGCCGGCACCTGGTTCTGGATCGATCCCGTCAACGATTTGATTGTGCTCGGCATGATTCAACAAGCGGCCGGTACCGGCGCGGCCGCGGCCGGTGGCGTTCCCGATGTCCGAGGTTTGTCGCATGCCTGGACGTATCAGGCGATAGTTAAATGATCGCGGATAAGTAACGGTCGAATAAGTATTTTGGTGGCTGGCCGAAAGGCTGGCCACCTATCTCTTTCGCCTGCAACCGCAGCGCGGTTACTTTCGGCGTGAATCTTGACGATTCTTTTCCATCTTATATATCTACTCATATATCAGCGTGCTCTCGACGGGAGTAGCATCGATTTGGGGGTCGACCGCATTCCATAACGCATAACAATTGAGGAATCTATGAATACCGATGCTTTTGCGCACTGCAAGCGAGTTGGCGCGTTTGTACTCATTGGGTTGATCGCGGCCGTAGCCGGTTGCTCGAGCAGTTCTCCTCCTCCTCCGGTTGCCCCCGCAGCGCCACCGCCACCGCCGCCACCTCCGCCGCCGCCGCCCACGGGCATCGTCAAGCTCAGCATCAACGCGACGACCGCGGCAACTGCTCCGAGTCAGATGCCGACGTTCGCCGGCACGACGTTTGGCGCCGTCGGTACTTACGACAAGATTCGCGGCACTGCGAGCGGCACCCTTGACCCGAAGGATCCGAAAAATGCCGTGATCACGGACATCGCGCTCGCACCGGTGGACGCCAATGGTTTGGTCGAATACAACATGGACTTCTATATCTTGAAGCCCACCGACCTGACGAAGGGCAATCACAAGGTATTTTTTGAACTTCCCAATCGAGGCAGCAAGCAATACGGCTCGCTGAACCTTTCCGGCGGCGGCAACGATCCGACGACGGCCGCCGATGCGGGAACGGCGTTCTTGCAAAAGCAGGGCTACACCATCGTCTGGGGAGGCTGGGAACCCACGGTGTCGCGCGCCAATAATTCAATGGGCATTACGCTACCGGTTGCCGTAAACGCCGATGGTTCGGCCATCACCGGACCGGTGTACGAATACATCGAGTTCGACAATGCGACCACGATGTCCTCCACGGTCACATACACCACCAACAGCACTGACACCACGCTGGCGACGCTGACCGTCAAGCAGCATCTTACCGACACGCCGACCGCCATTCCTTCCACCGGTTGGGAGTGGACCAGCCCGACCACCATCGCCCTCCTGCCGGCCGGCACGCCGTTCACCCAAAGTGCCATCTATGAGTTGGTGTACACCGCGAAGAACCCGTGGGTTGCGGCCATTGGCTTAGCCGCGATTCGCGACCTGGCATCGTTTCTACGCAACGCCACGGCGGATACCGCAGGCACGCCCAACCCACTCGCCGGTGACGTGAAGCGCATGATCTCCTATGGCCTTTCGCAGCCGGCGCGCACCATGAACGACTTTATCTGGCTGGGATTCAATCAGGATCTCAACGGTAAACAAGTGTTCGACGGCAGCCTCAACTGGGTCGGCGCCAGCGATGGTGTGGCGATCAACTACCGCTTCGAGCAATCAGGCATGACCGAGCGCAATCGACAACAGCATCTCTATCCGGAAGCAATTTTTCCCTTCGCATACCCCACCACCACCGACACCTTGACCGGCAAGACGGATGGGCGTAACTCGCGATGCACGGTATCGAACACCTGCCCGCTGGTCATGAACGTCGACTCGGCCAATGAGTACTGGGTGAAGGCAGCATCCACGCTGCACACAAACTCAACCGGCGCCGATATCCCGGACGCACCCAACACGCGGATTTATCTGATTTCGGGCACGCAACATGCCGGCCCCGCCGCCGCGAATTCTCTGGGTGTTTGTGCGCAATTTGGGAATTCCACAGATCAGCTGCCGGCGGTGCGCGCGTTGTTCGAAGATCTTGATCAATGGCTCGACGGCACGGCGCCTCCGCCCAGCCAGACACCGACAGTTGCCGGCGGCACCGCGGTATTCGCCACTGTGAATCCTGCCACCGAGGCGATCGCCATCGGCTCGGTGTCGCAGATCGCGCTCGGATTCCCCACCATCCCAGGACTCAATTACGACGGCCTGATCAGCGTTCACAACGTCTGGAATTGGGGTCCGCAATTTGACCAAGGAATTGTTTCAGTGGTGCCGCCGACGCCGACCGGCAAGGTGTATCCGAACTTCGTCTCCAAGGTCGACGTGGACGGCAACGAAATTGCGGGTATACGACTGCCGCCGGTGTCGGTGCCGGTTGCGACGACAGCCGGGTGGAACCATCGCGCGACGGCGTTCGGCGGCCCGGACGGTTGCGAATCCACCGGACTCTTGGTCCCCTTCGCGCCCACCCAGGCAGCTCGGACGACGATCGGCGATCCTCGTCTGTCGTTGACCGAACGCTATGGCACGCACGCGAATTACGCGTCGGCTGTCGCGGCGGCGGCGACCTTGCTGCAAGCGCAGCGTTTTCTGCTGCCGATGGACGTTCAGACCTATATCGCGAATGCCCAGCTGCCGCTCACCGTGACCAATAACCCCATCTACGGAACGTACACCTGGTAAGACGTCTTTCAGGCTCGCCGGTGCCGCCATTCGGCGGCACCGGTTTCCCACTCGCTCCCAATCAGCGCTTTCCGCCATTTTTTTGAGCTTGGTGTGACGCAGAGCGCGTTTCGCTGCGCCCAAGACAGCAGATTCCGCGCCGATATGAAGCGTAAGATACCCACAATCCCGTAGTTACGGAGTTCGTCCATTACTTCCCGCGAATCATCGGCTTTTACGCGCCTTCGCGGCGTTTGGGGCGGGATTTGCTCGTGGATCGCCGGTATCTGGGCGGCCGTTCGAAACGTCCGGCCCGCGCCGCAGCAGCTGGGCAAGGCCGCATTCTTCAAGGGCTTGGAGGACGTCGCTCGCAGCGCCGGAGTGCGCATCTGGGAGTGGGACGTCGTTCAAAACTCCATGCAATTCAGCGGCGATCTCGCCGAAATCTATGGCGCCGAGATTGGGGCGGCGAACGCCGATCCGGACGCCATGATGCTGGGCAAGGTGCACCCCGACGACCGCGCGCGCTATCGCGCACAGTTCATCAAGGCGCTCAAGGGCCAGGCTCCCATGGAGATCGCCTATCGCGTGAAAGAACGAGACGGCCGGGTGCGCCCGGTCCAGCTGCGCGGCGAGGTCTTCCGCAACGCGCAAGGCCGGGCGATCCGCGTCCTGGGTCTGACCATCGACATGAGCGCGCAAGCCGAAGCGGCGACGCTGCTGGCCGAGCAAGCCGAGCGGCAAACTCAATTGTTAATGAGGCTCAAGCTGGCCACGGAAACGGCCGGCATCAGCATTTGGGAACAGGATCTCGTTACGTTGGACTTCATCGCTGACGACAGTTTCTGGACGCTTTTCGGCGTGCAGCCATCGCAAAAGTTCGACCCGAGAGGCGCCATTCACAGCGACGAGCGCGAAGCGGCATTCGCCGCAATACGCGCCGTGCTTGCCGACCCCACCAGCGATGCCATCCTGCCGGTGCGCCACCGCACCGCCAATCCACGGCCCGAACCTCAGTATGTGCAGACGCATATGCGCGTCCATCGCGATGCCGCCGGCACGGCGACCCGCCTCTTGGGCGTTACCTGGGATGTGACGAAAGAGGTGCTGCACGCCTCGGAGTTGGAGCGCAGAGCCGCGCAGGAAAGCGCGCTGATCGAGCGCTTGAACGTCACGACCAAAGCCGCCGGCATTGCGCCGTGGGAATTCGACATCAAGTCCGACTGCTTCTCCTGGCACGGTCCACGTCCGCCATGCTTCGGAATGGATGCTGTTCCGTTGAAGGATTATTTCCGCATCCTGCAGACCATCATTTTGCCGGAGGACCGCAACGCTTTTCTCAGCACGCCGGCTGAAAACATCGCCAAGAATGTAGATTCCTACGAATACGGGTTCCGCGTTCAGGGCATCGACGGCGAAATACACCACATGCAGAACTACGCGCGAGTCATGCGCAACAGCCGCGGGCAGGTGCGCTACGTCGTTGGCGTAACCTGGGACGTCACCAAGCAGGTCATCGCGTCAGAGTTGTTGCAGCAGCAGACGGAGGCGGCGCACGCGGCGAGCCGCGCAAAGAGCAACTTCTTGGCCAATGTCAGCCACGAAATTCGCACTCCCATGAACGGCATCATCGGAATGACCGGCCTGCTGATCGACACGCATCTCGATCGGACGCAGCGCGACTATGCGGAAACAATCCGCTCCAGCGCGGATTCTCTGCTGAACGTCATCAACGACATCTTGGATTTCTCAAAGATCGAAGCCGGCAAGCTGGAATTGGAGTCCATCGAGCTCGATTTGCGCGCAAACGTGGAGGATGTCGGTTCCGCCATGGCTTTTCAAGCCGCCACGAAAGGCTTGGAACTCATCGTCAACGTAGAACCCCAAATAACCGGGCGCGTACTCGGCGACCCGCAACGCTTGCGCCAGTGCCTGGTAAACCTGGTCAGCAACGCCATCAAGTTCACTCAATCCGGAGAAATCGTCATTGAAGTGCGCAGCATTCAGGGCGCCGACGGCGATTCACTGACGTACTTCGAAGTGCGGGACACCGGGATTGGAATTGCCGGGAAGACGCTCGAGACATTGTTCCAGCCTTTCGTTCAAGCCGACTCCTCGACGACGAGACATTTCGGCGGCACCGGCTTGGGCCTGTCCATCGTGCGCCGGTTGATCGAATTGATGGGCGGCGAAATCGGCGTCACCAGCGAATTGGGAATCGGTTCGCGGTTCTTCTTCACCTTGCCCTTGAAGCCCGCGCAAGCGATCGTGCCGGAGCGCCGCATCCCGGGCGATACCGGAGGCCGGATACTCATCGTCGATGACAACGCCACCAACCAACGGGTATTGAGTTCGCAACTCGTGCATGCAGGCTATGCGGTAACAACCGTGGGCAGCGGGTCTGCCGCCTTGGATGAGCTGCGAAACGCCACGACGTCGGATCACCCCTTCGATATGGTCATTACCGATTTCCAAATGCCCGACATGGATGGCGCAATGCTGGGCGAGCGCATCATCAACATGCCGGATCTCGCCGGCACTCGATTGGTCATGCTGACCTCGCTCGACCGCCACGGCGACACGCCGAGGTTGGCGGCTCTTGGGTTTTCCGCATATCTCACCAAGCCCGTGCGGGCGCGGGAATTGATTGATGGGGTCGCCCGCGTCATGAGCGGCGGGCCGCGGCAGTGGCAGATGGACACGCAGCCCATGATCACCTTGAGCATGCTCACGCAAGCGACGGCGCAAAAACGCTTTCGCGGACACGTGCTGTTGGTCGAAGACAACTTCGTCAATCAAAAAGTCGCGGTCAGATTCCTCGAGCGGTTGGGATGCACCGTGGAAGTCGCAAGCCATGGCGCCGAAGGCGTCGCCGCCTGCCAGCAGCGGCATTTCGATATCGTATTGATGGACCTGCAGATGCCGGTCATGGACGGCATGACGGCTACGCGCAAAATCCGCGAGTGGGAAACCACGGGACACGTGCCGATTGTGGCGCTCACGGCGAACGCCATGACCGGCGACCGGGAGCTGTGCGAGGCCGCCGGCATGGACGGATACTTGACCAAGCCCATCGAGGTTGAGCGCCTGCGCAATGTCCTCACAAAATATGGCTTGGAAACGCATGAGGCTGATCCCTCCGCGGCCACGCCGCCGGCCGCGCCGGCGGCGAACCTGAAGCCACCGGTCGATCTGCGGGGATTTCAAAGCATTACCAATGGCGATAGTGCATTTGCACAGGAACTGGCGGCCACGTTCATCGCGAGCGGCGAGCAACAGTTGGCCGACATGGCCGCCGCTGCTGCGCGATCCAATCGCGTGGCACTGGCAAGGGCCGCGCACCAGTTGAAGGGCGCCTGCGCGAACATCCACGCGCATGGGCTGAAGGCGCTCGCGGAGCGGATGGAAAACGAAAGCGGCGCCGGCGACGCACGCGCGCTGGAGCACTGCAACGCGCTGCTGCGGCAGGAATTCGAACGCGTCAAACAGTTTTTGAGCGATCCTTCGATCGTGCCGCAGCCGGCCAAAGCCGCGTCTTAGGAGCCTTGGAGACTAATAACGCCAACTCTTGAGATCTGCGCCCGCCGGTGCCGTGGCCTTGATACGCTGCAAAATCGCCGGCAGGTACTGAAAATTGTAGTGCAGCCGCGAATAGGCGTTGGCCGCCTTGGGATCCCCGTTCCAGCAATGCTCGGCGCGATCGCCATATGCCACGGTGCCGCCGTAAGGGGGTTGAAGCGATTCGAGCGTTGCTTGTCCGAAGTACACCGAATCGGTCAAATAGTAATTGTCGCCGTTGCCCACATAGAGATGTATTTTCCCTTGCAGCTTCGGCGCAAGCGTCGCCCAGTCGCGGGCGATGATGTGCACAAGATCGAAATGCTCCCGCCAATAAGCCGCCACGCCGGAATCGATGACGCCGGTGACCTTGTCGAAGATCGGCTTCGGATAGCCGTCTTCCCCAACCGGACTGAACACAGCCTGCCAAATGTCGTACTGACCGCCCGAACGGCTGCGATCCCCTTGCGTCAATTCCATGTAATTCTCATCGCGCTGGGTCGCGAACACCTCTCCCAAGTAGTTGCGGAACGCCGGACGCTCCACCGTCAAGGCCTCGCCCTGCAGCGTGTACGCGTTGCGGTCTTTGTACAAGTTGATGAGGGTGTAGGCGTGAAAGTCGATCGGATCCGGACACGCGGCAAACGCGCCGTTGTACATGTCCGGATAGAACACCTGCGTGGCCAGAGCCTCCCATCCGCCGGTCGAACCGCCGTAGGTAAAACGCGCCCAGCCGGCGCCGATGCCGCGAAAGCGCCGCTCGATCTCGGGAATCAGTTCCTGATTGATGGCATCGCCGTAGGGCCCGAGATTGGCCGAATTCACCGCATAGCTGTCATCGTAATAGGGGTTCGCATGTTCGATCTCGACAACGAGAAAGCGCGGGAAATCTGCGGAGATCCATTTCTGGTAGAAGGCGTAGGCCTCCCTTTGTTGAATGCGGTTATAGCCTGACAGATGAAAGCGCTCGGAGTAATCCGGCGTCAAATGCGGATCGGGTGGTGTCGTGCGAAATCCCGAAATGTCGTCCGGGTAATGGCCGTGGAACACCATCAACGGATAGCGAGCCTGCGGATGCGCGTCGAACCCTTTCGGCAACAGGATGTGCGCGCCGATGAAGACGTCGCGCCCCCAGAAGTGCGACAGCAACTCGCTGCGGATTCGGATGTGCCGAATGAACTCGCCATCGGTCTTGGGTGAAATCGGCTCGATTTGTTGATCGAGCAGCAGTGCGATTCTTTCCGGATGCGACGCATCCAGGTGCACTTTGAGCGGCGTCGAAAACAGATTGCCGGGCTTCTTGGCCCATTGCTGGCCCTCGCCTTTGTCGGGCGGCAGCTTCAGCGTGCGCCCGTCGGCGAGGTGAAAAGTTTCATAGCGATTGAGTACGGCCTGAACGAAATAATCGCCGCTGGGAATCGCCGCAAGATGTGCGGCCGGCCAACCGAACGCATTGTCGTTCAGCACGGCGATGGCACCGGGCGCCAAGCCATCGACGTTGAGGCCGAATAGATACGGCGCTGCGAGCGGCTCATTGGCTTCGACATGAGTGCGCGGCTCGCGCGTCAGATCGCGGCTCAACAGCAGAATAACCCGACCGTCGAGCGGCACGCTGCTCCGCGAAACCGGATAACTGACGGCAAATTCAATCCCCGCAGGCTGCGCCGCAGACGCATTGCCGATTGCAATCGCCGTGATCAATCCCCAAGTTCTCAACACAACGACAACTCGCATCAAGTTCTCCTACTTTCCATCCACCGAAAAAACCAAAAGCACATTGTCGGGCGCCCCACCCAAGGCACCGGCATAGCCCGAAATGATGTACATCAAGCCGCCTGCCAATACCGGTCCGGCCACATCGAGCGATCCGCCGCTTTGGTCTTTCACGCCATTGATGGTCTGATACTTCTGTGCTGCGGTATCAAAGTCCCACACGATCTTTCCGTCATTCGCGTTGTAGGCCCGCAGGTGCCCGTCGATCGTGGTCGATAGCACCAACCCTGGAATCACGGTGGGTGCCGCAGATTGGCCAAGCAGGCATCTTCCGCTGTAGCTGCAGTTCACCTTCGGCGCCGCGGTGTACCACTGTTGATCGCCGGTGGCAGGATCCAGCGCAAACAACCCGGCCTTGCCCTTCGGCGGCGGCAGCCCTAAGTCAGCGACCGCAACGTACAGTCGCTTGGCATCCGCGGCCATGCCCCACTCGATGCCGCCCAATGCGCCGCCATTACCCACCTTGTTGCGCCAGATCGTCCTGCCCTCGTTGTCGGGGTCCATCCCGAATACGACGCCTGATTTCTGGCCCGCGAGAATGATGTCCTTGCCGTTGGGCAAGGTGAACAGGATGGGCGATGCACCGAAATCGTGATCGGGACCGAGGACCGTGGGGCAGTTCACGATGCCTCCCCGATTGCAGCCCATCAAGAAACTGTCGTTTTCCGTAACCTGGTTTCTCCATTTGACCTTGCCGCTCGCAAGGTCCAACGCCATGATTGCGTCGGAACCGTTTTCCTTGACGTCGGTATACGTATCCCCTGTGCCGACGTAGACCTGACGACGCTTGGCATCGATGGTGGGAGCCGACCAGACTGCGGCTCCTGCCGGCCCGTACATCTGGGTACCCGCGGCATTCTTGACGGTCGGCTGGCTCCTGCTCTATCGCGTAGGTCTTCCATACGAGCCTGCCGTCCTTTGCGTCGAGCGCGGCCAAGCCGCCGCGAGCTGTGCAGCAGCCGTAGGAGCCGACGCCGCCCGCGGTCTCTTCCCAGGACGAGAGCGGCACATAGAGCAATCCCTGGTACAACACCGGCGCGCCCGTGAGCACGCTGCGCGGATGCTTTTCGATATTCATCTTCCACTGCAATTTTCCGCTGGCTGCATCGAGTGCGTAGACATTGCGCTGGAAGTCGCCGAAGAACATCAGATAGCCGCTCGGCGCGCCGCCTTTCAACCGGCCGATGATCGGGGTGGTACGCACGCCCGCATCGGCATCGAAGCGCCAGTACATGCATCCGGTTTTCGCGTCCAATGAGTAGATCCGGCCGCTGGAACTGGTGAGAAACAACCGTCCGCCCACGATGATCGGTTGTCCATAGCGGCCGCCGGTGTAGGTCATCGACCATTTCACTTTCAGCCGCGACACGTTGGCATTCGATAGACCAGGATCAGGCTGGAAGCGCGAGTTGCGCGCATCGATGCTCCATCCGTTCCATCCGGGCCCGGACAGGCTGAACTTCCCGCTGCGCGCGCAGGCCGGAGGATCACCGGCCTGTTCAGTCATGCCATCGGCGCCAAGATAGGTCGCGATGGCATGAATATCCTCATCGCTCAGGCCCGCTGCCATGGGCTGCATGACACCGGTTTTAAGCGCCGTCGCGATGTCGTCGGGAAAGCGTCTGGCGAGTGCCACTTTAGGGGGAGCTCGCTCGGTCGCAGGATCGTGGCAGGACGCGCACCGGGCCTTGAACAACGATTCGCCGTGGGCCACCACGGCGGCGGCTGCGGCGGCGGAATTGCTGCTTGCGGGCCGTTCGGCGATCTCCTCGGCGAGGGCGGCCGGAGCCATCGCTATGGAGGAAACCAAGAACCAGGTTTGTAGACGCATATCCCCCCACAAGGCTTTTTTATTGGCAGGTCCCGCTGAATCCTACCTTAACGGCAGAAAAACGAACTCTGATCGAGCTTCTTACTCGAACCATAGTATATTTATTGGTTAGTCGAGGATGGACGTTCGACAGCCACCTAAAACTATCGTGCGTCGAGACTCCGAATTGCCCAAACCAGCATTCCTGCACAATGCATCTGTGTAAATCGCACGTGCCGCCTGTCACGGCGAGCCTCATGCTGCTCATGGCCGGCTGCGCCGTGGGTCCCAACTTCAAAAGGCCTGCCCCTCCCGACGTGAGCGACTACACGGCCCAGCCCCTGGCGGCCACCGCCACGACGCCGAATGTCTCGAGTGGGCAGCCGCAACGCTTCGCCATGGGAGCCGACATCTCCGCGGACTGGTGGACGCTGTTTCACTCCGCACCCCTCAATGAGCTGATCGAGCAGTCACTGTCGAACAATCACGACCTGAAAGCGGCGCGGGCGGCGTTGATGGTGGCACGAGAAAACGTCCTGGCTCAACGGGGTGCCTACTATCCCAGTGTCGAGGCAGATTTTTCGGCCACTCGCCAGAAACAATCTGAACAAATCTCGCCGGCGCTGAATTCAAACACATTTCTTTACAATCTTTTCACACCGCAAGTCAGCGTCTCATACGTGCCGGATGTGTTTGGCCTGAATCGCCGCACGGTCGAGTCGTTCGCAGCCCAGGCCCAAGAAGTTCGTTTTCAAATGATCGCGGCCTACACCACCCTGACCTCCAATGTGGTAGTCACCGCCATACAGGTGGGCGCGGTGCAGATGCAGATCGATGCGACCCATGAACTCATCGACAGCACGTCCCATACCGTTAAAATTCTGCAGTACCAATTTGACAAGGGCTACGCCAGCCGCCTGGATGTCGCTGCCCAAGAAGCACTGCTTGCGCAGGTCAGTGCCACGCTGCCGCCGCTCATCAAACAGCAAGCCCAGCTGCGCGACCTGCTGGCAGTCCTGGCCGGCCGCTTTCCGAATCAGGCGCCGGTGGACAAGTTCGAGCTCTCGACGCTGCAATTGCCGGAAGACCTGCCGCTCAGCCTGCCATCTGCGCTGGTGTCGCAGCGCCCCGATGTGCTGCAGGCCGAGGCCAATCTTCACGACGCCAGCGCCAAGATCGGCATCGCCATAGCGAATCGGCTGCCCAATATTGTATTGACGGCCAATGCGGGCAGCACCGCGACCGCCATGAACCAGTTGTTCACGTCGGGAACGGGATTTTGGGGCGTGGGAGCGGCGGCGGCGGCGCCGATTTTCCAAGGCGGCACATTGTTGCATCAGGAGCGCGCTGCGAAAGCCGCTTACGAGCAAGCGGCCGAGCAATACCGCAGCACCGTATTGACCGCCTTTCAGAATGTCGCCGACACCTTGACCGCCCTCGAGCAAGACGCCGAGGCCCTCAAGGCTGCGGCGAACGCAGCCGATGCGGCCAAGGTGACGCTGGATTTGGCGCAACGACAATGGCAAGGCGGCTACGCCAGCTATCTTGCGTTGTTGACGGCACAACAGGCCTATCAACAAGCGCGAATCAATTTGATCCAGGCTCAGGCGAATCGATTTGCCGATACAGCGGCGCTGTTTCAAGCACTGGGTGGTGGATGGTGGCACCGTGCGGAGTTGGCCAAAGAGAAACATGAATAGTAAATCGATTCCGGCTCGCTCACCTTTTTTTGTGTGCCTCGGCACCGCCCTGTTCATCGCCGGCTGTTCACCCAAAACCGCCGGCGTCGCACAAACCGCATCGGTGACGCCGAGCAACGTCACGCTAACCCCGGCACAACGAGGGAATGTCCACCTCTATACGGTGGCGGCCTCGCATTTCCGCAAAACCGTCGAGGCTACCGGAGCTGTTGATTTCGACAACGATCAAGCCACCAGCGTTCTGGCGCCCTTCTCAGGACCCGTATCGCGGCTGCTCGTTTCCCTCGGTGAACACGTCAAACAAGGCCAGCCGTTGGCAGTGGTGGATTCGCCGGATTTTGCGACCGCCATCAGCGCCTATCGCAAGGCGATTTCGACCGCTCAAACCGCCCGTCGACTAGCCGATCTGGACAAGGATCTGGTTGAACACAATGGTGTTGCCAAACGCGAAGCCGAACAGGCGGAAACCGATGCCGCCAATGCCGAGGCTGATCGCGAAGCCGCACTC
>Ga0210410_10003023_pt1 | contig 14958 bp, 9 predicted proteins | sample IncBWC4MmetaG_FD_161058 | JGI IMG/M metagenome (GOLD analysis project Ga0210410, IMG submission 161058) | Forest soil microbial communities from Barre Woods Harvard Forest LTER site, Petersham, Massachusetts, United States - Inc-BW-C-4-M | ecosystem: Environmental > Terrestrial > Soil >... | reverse complement strand
CTGCCGGCGTTGATACTTCCATAGGCGATACCCGGCAGAGGTTCGGTACTTCCGGAGGCAACGGTTCCCGGTAGAATCAGGCCGTTCACCTGTGGCGTTACGGGCGTCCGGCTGATGAAGGAAGAGTTGAGGCTCAGCGTGAAGCCCCAGGGAAGGTTCGCCGTTCCCGCGATCGTGAGGTTGTTGTGGGGCAAATACTGACCGTATCCTGCCATGTAGTTCGTGTTGTCCCACACGTTTTCCGTAGTGGCCTTCTGCAACGCGTAAGAAACCAGGAACTGGAAGTGATTGGCAAAGCGCTTTTGGAGCTTCACCAACATCCCGTTGTAAATAGCACGGCCCTGATCCGTCCAAAAGGTGATGGAGCCGGTAGAACAATTGTCCGTGGGGTTGAAGTCCGGAATGGTTTTGCACAGCGGAATCACGGGGAGCGGAGTGCTGCTGCCCTGATAGCGCGTGAACAGGTTCTGGTCAACTTCACCCAGGCTGACGTTCTCGCCTTGCCGGCGAGCGTAGTCGACGTTAATCACCATCCCGTGGCCCAGATCGCGCTGTACGCCGATGGAGGTCTGATAGCTGCGCGCCAGCGGGAAGTTCTGCGGATAGATTTCGACGCCCTGCTTGCCAAAATTGATGTTGGGATAGGGGAATGGGCCGCTTCGGACCGGATTGGTCGGAGACAGAATCGCCTGGATGGCCGGTAGTTCCTGCTGGACCAGATTCGTGAACTGTCCGATGGTCATAGTGGTGAGGGCGCTCAGCGGGAGGGGTGCTCCGATCGGAACGACTGAGCAAGCGCTTGCCGGAAATCCCGGAATCGGGCAAGGACCAGGGCCGGCAAAGTTGATCAGCCCGGATCCTCCAAAAGGCCCAGGGATGTTGTTGGTGAAAGCGCTGGCTGCAAGCGTATTGCGCGCGCTGCCAGGAGGCCCGATAGAGGCCGCTTCACGGAGCTTGTAATAACCGGGCGTGCTATCCCAATAGATTCCGGCGCCACCGCGGATCACAGTCTTGTTGTCTTTGAACGGGCTCCACGCGAAACCGAATGCCGGCTGCATTTCCTTTTTGTTATTCTCGGTCGGTCCCAGATTGCTCGAACCGAGAATCGGAGCGAGGAACTGCGGCCGCGGCAAGTCCGAGTTGTAGAAACCGGTCTGTGCGTTCCAGGCCAAGCCGTAGTTGAAGGTGAAGTTCGACCGGATCTTCCAGACATCCTGGAAGAACAGGCGGTACTGATCGTAGTGCTTGTTCTGATCGTAGTCGTAGGCCGCGGGCAGGGGGACGCTCCCGACTCCGACGCCGCTGAAAATACTGCTGCCGATGTTCAGCACTGGTAGACTCAGAACATCCTTGTCGGTCTTGATGTTGAAGGGGCCTGGCCCAAAAACCGCACCGGCCACGGCGGCGCTGCCGAAGGCGTTGACCAGATAGTCCGGAGAAAACGCGCCCGTGCACTGCGGCGTGCAGAAGCCCCACAGACCGGCCGACTTGGTCGGGTTGAGATCGCCGCCGAACTTCAAACGGTGCGATCCCTTCTGCCAGCTAAGCGTTTCCACCAGCTCGAACCGGCGTGTGTTGCGCCCTTGTGGAGCGTTGAAGTTCGGACCGACCGCGGGCAGGTTGGTTCCGAGGAAGGTGAAGATGTTCGGCAGCTGGCCGGCTGCGCAGGGCGACGAGCAGTCCGAAGCGACTGATTGGAGGTTGTGGTTGTTCCAATAGTTGTACTGGAAACGAACGTCATTCACGATCGTCGGCGTTAAAGAGCTGGTCAATCCCAGGATCGACTGGTCGGCCCAATTCGTGTTATGGGGCCAGTTCGAGGGATCCCCAAACTCGAGCGACTGTCCGAATCCGGAATTCCCGTCATGTGAATAGCGCAAGAAAATGTTGTGCTTGGCGTTGAGGTGATAGTCCAGCCGGGCGCTGATCTGCTTGCTCGTGTACGGACTGCCGTAAGTCCCTTGCAGGGCGGACAGATACTGGCTGGTAGTGGTGACGGCAATCGCCTGTACCTGGTTCAGGAACTCGTAGTTGAAGAAGAAAAACAGCTTATCCTTCTTGACTGGTCCGCCCACGGAGAACCCTGGGTTGCGCCGGACGAAGAATGGACTGCTCGCCGATGGCGGAGGGAGCCGCTTGAGGCCCGGATACGCGGCCATGTTGTGATCGCGGAAAAAGAAGTAGCCGCTGCCATGCCAATCGTTGCTGCCCGAGCGGGTGACCACGTTGATCGCGCCGCCGGCAGCGATCGGAGTCGCGATGTCGAAATTGACCTCGGAAAGCTGGAATTCCTGTACCGTCTCCTGAGAGAAGTTCATGGAGGACATGCCGCCGCCCACATCGATGTTGTCGGAAACATTTCCGCCATCGATGGTCACCGCAGTCCGGTTGCCCGCACCAAGAACGCTCACTGTGAACAGAACGTTGAACTGCGCGACCGTGCCCGAGGCGATCGTCACGCCGGGCTCGAGCGCAGCAAGCTGCAGGTAGCTACGTCCGTTCAGGGGCAAATCCTGAATGGTGGCACGCGGTATGACGCCCTGAATGTTGTGGCTCTCGTAGTTAATCTGTGCGGTGGCCGCTTCAACCGTGACCACTTCCTGCGTCTGGCCGAGCGACATGGGCATGTTCACCTGCGTGCTTTCACCGGTCTGTACCGTGGCAGCGCGCACCAAGGTCCGGAATCCCTTCACCTCGGCGCGAACTTCATACTCCCCAGCCTGCAAAGCCGCCGCGCTGTAAAAGCCCTCACCATTGGTGGTCGCGCTTCGCGATACGTTGGTGGCTTTGTTGGTGAGCGTTACGGTTGCATTGGGAATCACCGCCCCCGTATCGTCCGTGACAACTCCGGAGATGGTCCCCGTGGGAGCTTGAGCCAGAACGCTAACAGCCAGCACGGCCACAAGCAAAATCGACAGAGAGATTACTCTAAACATGGACACCCCTTTGGTCGAAAAAGTACCTAACTATAACAAAAATAACGTACATGTCAATCTAGCTACGCACCACTTGATTGTGTTGTCATTCCAGAGCAACGGGGATCGGGAGCCAGACAGCATTTCAACGTTGACACCTACGCTTAGCAAACCCCACTTGCGATTCTCGTCGGGTTAATATAGACTAACCCCAACGTTAGGGGAAGGTGTAAACACCGTGAATTCACGGTTAGTTATGGGAAATCCAGCACCGGAACTCGTTGGTGATCAGCGCTGGGACCTGGTCCTCCGCATTGCCGAAAGTCAGAGATTTGCTAAGGCGGCCCGCCTCCGGGATTTCCTTTTGTATGTGTGCCATGCTGCGATTGACCGGCATACCGAGGAGATCAGCGAACAGAAGGTCGGCGAACGGGTTTTCCACAGGGCTCACGACTACAACCCCAACGATGACAACATCGTCCGCTCTCAGGCCCGGCTGCTCCGGCAAAAACTGGAAGGATACTTTGCCGACGAAGGGGTCCATGAGCCTCTGATCGTGAGGATTCCGAAGGGTGGCTACGTCCCCGAATTCGTCGAGCGGCCAATGGGACCTGTTGGTCTGCCGCGGATCGCGCCCGCCGGGCACCCAATCCTGGTCCCGGTGCTGGTAGCCTGTGTTGCTGCTCTAAGTATCGCTGTAGCGGTCCTCGGATGGTCGATGGCGCATATGCAATCCGTGGGCGCCTCCACTCCGGTCGCCCCCTCGGTCGCCGCACTCTGGTCGCAACTCCTGAGCGACAAAGTGACGACGACGATCGTGGTCCCGGACCACACCTTCGCCATGCTGCAGGAGGCCTCCGGCCAACGGGAGGACCTGGAAGCCTACATGCACCGGTCGGTGCACGATTCAACGCTCCTGACCATATTGCCCCGATTTCCGATGCGCCGCTACACGACTTTCGACGGCGTGAGCACGGCGATCCGCGTCCTTCAACTGGCCGAAAAGTTTCCGTCCAAGGTGGTGGTCCGGTTCGCGCGCGATATTGCGCTTCGCGACTTGTCGGGAGGCAACGTGGTGCTCATCGGCCGGCCGGCGACGAATTTATGGACGGAGCTGTTCGAATCGAAGCTGAACTTTCGAATCGAATCGAAATTGGCGGATCACCAGGTGGTCTGCAAGAATCTCTCTCCCAGACCTGACGAACAATCCGAATACGTTCCAAAGACCGACGGGAACCGCTATGAGGCGTGTTCGTCGATCGCGTTCCTGCCCAATTTGAACGGTGGAAACGTCCTGATCATCGGAGGAGCGGCCAGCAGTTCCCAGGAAGGCGCGGCGGATTTCGCAACCAGTGAAGCGTTCCTGTCTCAACTGGCGAAAAAGATCGGTCACACCGCGCGTTTCCCGTACTTCGATGCGTTGATCCGGACCACTTCGATTGACGGCATCAGCCAGCAGCCATCCATGCTGGCGTATCGAGTCCTTGACGGCGCCCGCTAACGCTGCGGCTCACGTGGGACATTAGAAGTATGAAGAGATTCGGACTCGGGTTTCTGCTGGGCCTACTGTTCTCGATCCTGGTTGGCGTGATCCTGGTGTTCGCCGCGCTGCGCTTCGGCGAGCGCAAAGTCAGCGTCGCTTCCAACTCGACTCTGATACTGCACTTAGAAGGCGACCTGCCGGAGCAACCGCCGGTCGAAATGCCGATCCCGTTTCTGGCGCAGCGCCAGCCGATGACCATGATCGAGGCATGGCAGCTTCTTCGCCGGGCGGCCAGCGATGCGCGCATCAAGGCGATTGTGCTGGAGCCGCGCGGACTGGACGTGGGGTGGGCGAAGCTGCAGGAGCTGCACGATGACATCGAGGCCTTCAAGAAGTCGGGCAAACCGGTATACGCGTTTCTGCGCGGAGGTGGCGCGCACGAATACTACGTCGCCACAGCGGCCGATCGCGTGTACATGACGCCGGAAGACGAGCTCGACCTGAAGGGACTGAGCGCCCAACTCCTGTTCGTCAAAGGAACGCTCGACAAGCTGGGCGTCGATATGCAGTTCGAGCACGTCGGCAAATATAAAGACGCGCCGGATATGTTTACGCGCACTTCGCCGACTCCGGAGACGCTGGAGGTAATGAACGCGATTCTCGACCAGTATTACGGCAGCCTGATCGATACCATCGCGCATGGCCGCAAGAAGCCTGCTCAGGATCTCCGCAAGCTGTTCGACGATGGACCGTTCGTGGGAAAAGAAGCGCTCGACAGCGGACTGGTGGACGCGTTGCTCTACGAAGACGAGGTTTACGGCAAACTCAAGGAGCAGATCAAGGTCGACATCACGAAAATCGGCGACCAGGATTACCTGCACGCGCCGCCGGCCGAAAGCGAAGGTAAGAACAAGATCGCCTACCTGGTGGGTGAAGGCGATATCACGCGGGGCGGCACTTATGATGACGGAACCGAATCAGGCATCACCGCGATCGGCATGGTCAAGACGATGCGGCAGATCGCAAATGACGCCTCGATCAAGGGCGTGATCTTCCGAATCGATTCTCCCGGAGGCGACGGCATCGCCTCGGACGACATTTTGCACGAAGCCAAACTGCTGAGCGCGAAAAAGCCGATGATCATATCGATGTCGGACTTGGCGGCCTCAGGCGGATACTTTATCGCCATGACCGGCGATCAGATCGTGGCGTATCCCAATACGTTGACCGGCTCCATTGGTGTCTTTTTCGGCAAGCCCGATTTAAAAGGACTGATGGCGAAGCTCGGTATCACAGAAACGACGTTGACGCGCGGACGCTTCGCCGACATCGAAACGCCGTTGCGCCCCATGAATGACGCCGAGAGGGCGAAACTGCGCGGAGAAATCGAATTCTTCTATCGCGATTTCGTGGAGCGTGTGTCGGCGGGCCGCAAGAAACCCTACGATCAAGTGGAACCGCTCGCGCAGGGACGGGTGTGGGTGGGCGCGCAGGCCAAGCAGAACAGCCTGATCGACGAGTTGGGAGGCTTGGATCGTGCCGTGGATCTAATCAAGCAAAAAGCCAAGATCCCCGCATCGGAAAAGGTCGCGCTGGTGATGTATCCTCCACGGAAAAGTGTCTGGGATTTGTTGTTCAACCGCTCCGACGAATCAGTGGAGGCGATGATCCAGAAGAGAGCACAGTCGCTCGCGGCCCGGCTGCCGGTACGATCCGTGCCGCTACGAGCATTGATACATGGCGGGATGCTGGCGCTGATGCCGTATAACGTCGAGATCAAATAACTCCTCAATCCCGGGAGGGTGTGACGAAGTGCTGGGCTTCGACGGTACTTGTCGTAGACGAAACAGTCCGCGTTCTCAAACCGGCAGCTCGCAAGTACATTTGCATGACGTCGGTATCGACCGCTTTCTGCGAGTGATGAGCCCCATGCGTTAGCTTGCGGCTAGCGCGCGGTATTGAAATAGCCCCACGCTGACGCATGGGGTTGGGGGCTGTTCGCGGCAAGAATTGGCAACACACATTAATTCTTCGTTGGTGGCAGGCCGTAATGCCGATTGCGGAATGCGCCCGCCCACTCCAAACCGCATTTGTGGTGTACTGCTACAGATGGCCCTCAGGAGGACCCCCATGCGCACTTTCGCATTGATTGTTTTCGCCGCCAGCGCCGTGTTCGCCGCGAAGCCAGGACTCAATTCCGACACGATCTGGGACATGCGGTCCGTTACCGAACCGCAGATCACTAAGGACGGGAAGAGCATCATCTACGTCCTCGGCTGGAGCGACAAGATGGTGGACCAGCGGTACAGCAGCCTCTGGACCATTTCAGGCGATGGCAAGGAGAACCGCCCGATCACGACCGGTGCGTTCCGCGACACGTCGCCTCGTATTTCTCCGGACGGCACGCGCATCGCCTATCTTTCGAATCGCAGCGGAAAAAACCAGATCCACGTGCGTTGGCTCGATACCAATCAGGAAGCGCAGATCACCGATCTCCAGCAGGCGCCGTCGAACATCGAATGGTCGCCGGACAGCAAGTGGATCGGCTACACCGCGCGCGTTCCTTCCAAACCCGAATTCTCGATCCGCATGCCAGAGCGTCCCAATGGCGCAAAGTGGGCCGATCCGCCCATCGTGATCACCAAGCTCCGCTGGACGGCGGACGGCCAGGGCATTTTGCAGCCGGGCTACACGCACGTGTTCGTGGTTTCGTCCACCGGCGGCACGCCGAAGCAGGTGACTAACGGCGACTACAATCACGGCGGCGGCCAGGGCGGCGGGTTCAACTTCTCCGCCGACGGCAAATCGATTTACGTTTCGACCAATCGTATTCCGGACGCAGACTACAACCTGGAAGGCGGCGACATCTACGCCTATTCGATTGAAGACGGCTCCGTCAAGCAGTTGACGCATCGCAAAGGCCCGGACAGCGATCCCGTGCCCGGCCCAGACGGCAAGAAGATCGCGTACGTGGGTCATGATTGGAAATTCCAAAGCTACACAGTGAACCATCTCTACGTGATGGATGCCGACGGCAGCAATCCGAAAAACCTGACGCCGTTGCTCAATCTCGACGTGCGCGCGCCGCATTGGTCCTGGGATGGCAAGACCATTTACTTCCTGGTCGAGGAGAAAGGCAATAGCCAGCTCTATTCCGTAGACGTCGATGCCGGAACTTCTAAACAGGTCACGACCGGCGTCCAGCAGCTTGGCCCGACGTTTACGGTCGCGAACAACCAGATGGTGGCGACGGTGCGTTCGACGCCGGAACAACCGGGCGATCTGGTGGTGCTTCCGGCGTATCGCGACAACGCGCAGTCGACCCGGCTCACCAACGTCAATGAGAGCCTGATGTCGCAGTATCAGCTTGGCAAGGTCGAGGAACTGAATTTCGATTCCTTCGACGGCAAGCCGATGCAGGGCTGGATCATCAAGCCTCCGGATTTCGATCCGTCGAAAAAGTACGCGTTCATTCTGGACATTCACGGCGGCCCCCACTCCATGTATGGCGTGAGCTTCCAGCACGAAATGCAGATTCAGGCGGCGCACGGTTATGTGGTCTTGTACATGAATCCGCGCGGCTCCACCGGCTACGGCGAGGAGTTCGGAAACATTATCCACACGCACTATCCGGGCGACGATTTCAAGGATCTGATGCTGGGTGTCGACAAGATGATCGAGAAGGGCTACATCGATCCGAAAAAACTGTGCGTCACCGGCGGAAGCGGAGGCGGACTGCTCACAGCCTGGGCCATCGGCCACACCGATCGTTTTGCGGCCGCCGTTTCACAATATCCGGTAACCGATTGGGTGACGCAAGCGGGAACGGCCGATGGCGGCTACACGCACTCGGCTCTGTGGATGAAGACGCTGCCTTGGGATAATCCACAGCAGTTGATGGAGCACTCGCCCATTTACTACGCCAAGAACTTCAAGACTCCGACCATGGTAATCACCGGCGAATCCGACCGCCGCACGCCCATTGCCGAGAGCGAGGAGTTGTACTTCGCGCTGAAAGCTCAGAAGATCCCGGCCGTGCTGGTTCGCGTGCCGGAAGAATTCCACGGCATTCGGGGACGGAACAGCCACTACATTGAGAAGATCGAATACATTCTCGCGTGGATGGAGAAGTATACGAAGTAATGCAAGCGGAGACTCGGAACCAGCCGGGTAAGCGTTACCCGCGATTAAAGGTCAGCCGACGTAACTAAACCAGGTTCGGGATCTTGATGATCTTTTTCTGAATCGCGTACTGTACCAACTGCGCTTTATTGTGGATGTCGAGTTTCCGCATCAGGTTGAACTTGTGCGCTTCGACGGTCTTCACGCTAAGGTTCAAATCGCAGGCGATCTCTTTGACCGAATTGCCCTCGGCGAGCATCTTCAACACTTCGCGCTCGCGCGTGGTTAAGGTCGCGAAACGAGGCAGCCGGTTGGCTGACTTGATCCGGCTGCGGAAATCGTCCACCAGTTGTGAGAGCATTCGCGGCGAAAGGTAACTTCCGCCCCGGCACACATCGCGAACCGCGGCGACCAGTTGCTGGCTAGGGCTGTCCTTTAGTACGTAGCCGCTGGCGCCCACTTCCATGCCTTCAACGAGATAGTCTTCGTCGTCATACATGGTCAGGAACAGGACCTTGGTTTCGGGCCGGTTCTTCTTGATTTGCCGCGTGGCTTCAAAGCTGGAGAGCCCTGGCATGCCGATATCCATCAGCACTACGTCGGGGCGAGCTTCGTTCGCCTTGTCGACGGCATCTCCGCCATTGGACGCTTCGCCGACCACTTCCATGTCCGGTTCGGCGGATATCAGAGTCCGGATTCCTTGGCGAAACAGGGTGTGATCGTCCGCCAGCATGATTCGAATCTTGGCCATAACTTTTTTTGCCCGACTTTCTCCAGTAATCGCCTACGCGACTCTACTTACTTAGCTATCGGCAGTTCTATCGAAATCTTTGTACCCCTCTTATTACCTTCCGTACGGCTGTCCACGTGGAAGCTTCCCCCAAGGAGCGCCACCCTTTCGCGCATGCCCGAAAGGCCGAACGACTCGCGTTTCGCCAATGCTTCCTGTATGTTGAAGCCGACGCCGTTGTCCTCTACCGAGAGCTTCAACCTCCCATCGGCGGATGCGAAGGAAATGTTTACATGAGTGGCGGCTGCGTGCTTTCCAATGTTGTTAAAACATTCCTGAACTAAGCGGTACGCGATGATTTCGAGCTGTTGGGGTAAGGTCCCCATCTTGGAAAGCTGCAGTCGCACCCGGCATGGATGCAGCCTCTGGAAGCGGTTGACCAGTTGGCGTAGCGCGGCCCCCAATCCTAATTGCTCCAGCACAGCGGGGCTCAAAGCCGCGATCAGCCGGCGCATCTCCAGGATGGTGCGCTCGGTCAGGTCGCGAGCTTCACGGAGTTTCGCCCTGGATTCGCCCTCCTCCTCAGGCAAGGCCTGCTCGATCAGCTCAATTTGGAGCCGGATGCACAACAAACTTTGGCCTGCTTCGTCATGCAGCTCCCGGCTGATGCGGCGGCGCTCGATTTCTTCGACATGCAGCATGTGCTCGGCAAGCCGCCGGACCTGCTCTTCGCGCTGGGCCAGATCTTCGATCAGGCGGGCTTTTTCGGCGGCCATCAGACAGCGCTCGGCTGCCGCGGCCAACAGATCCTGCTCGCGTGGAAGCCATTCGTAAGGCTTTGAAAACGCGAACTGCATGACCCCGGCGGTGCGTCCGTCGGCGGCCAAGGGAATCGACCAGCAGGATTTGAAGCGGTGGGGCCAGTTCGCGTCGAGCAGCACGCCGGAACTGAGACCATCGCCGTTTAGATGCCTTGGTTTGGAGAGCTTCTTGATGAGTCCGGGACGATTCGGAACGGAGGGTGCAGTCGGCTTGGGTGTACCCGCGCGCAGTTCCCACACCGAGGCGTCCTCATTCAACATGTACAACCGGCCAGCGTCGGCCCGGGTGACATGCACCAGCGAATCCAAAAACCGCCGCAACAACTCTTCTAGGTTGCGCGATTCCAGCTCGACGCGGAACAGTTCGTAGAAGGCCTGTGTTTCAGCCTCGCGAACCTGGTAGTACGCGTTATTCAGCGTCAGGATCACGCAAAAATGAAGCTGTTCGCGCACCCATTGAAAATTGGAATACTCGTTGGGAATCAGCGCTTCCAGCATGGGACTGAGCAACTGATCGTACTGTTGCAGCGCTTCCAGAATCGCGCTGGGGGGCAGGTTCAGCTTGGCCAGGCGGCGTCCGTTGTATTCCACCTGCTCGATAAACTTCAACGGAGTGTGACCGCGCGCCAGAATCCGCGCGGCGGCGCCTGGCGTAATGGCTGCCAGTGCGATGCGCTGTTTAGGCTGAAACTGGAGCTCGCGCAAGCGACTATCGAAGCGGCGCTCCAGCTTGTCCGTGTGGGGATTGAGCAGCACTGCCAACCGCTGTAGATGATCGCGTAGCTGATCGCTCAGTACATCTGCCGCATCAGCGAGTTCAGGCGAGATCTGAGCAGTCTGCACACAGGAGAATTCGGCAGACTAGGGTCTTCTCTTTAGTACCGCTGTAACCTCCAATTGCGAATTGGCGACCGCCAGATCGAGGGCCGTATTCCCCGCCTTGTCCTTTAACGAGCGATCCGCCCCGCGCGCCAGCAGCAGTTCCACCACGTCGCACCGCCCCCACGACGCGGCACGATGCAGCGGCGTCTCGGCCCTTTCGGCATCCAATGCATTCGCGTCCGCTCCATGCTCCAGCAAAGCCTCGGCGGCGGGGCGCTGGCCTGCGAGCGCGGCATCGTGCAGCGGCGTCGCGCCCTGCGCGTTGCGCGAATTCACGTCTGCCTGGTGCGCCAGCAGCAATACGATCACGTCGACATGCCCCTTGAGCGCGGCATCGTGTAAGAGCGTCGTCGACCCCAGCGGACCCAGATGCTCGATCAACATGGCGACCACGTTGGTCTGGCCGCGCAGCACCGCGTCGCGCAGCGTGGCTTTCATGTCCAGCGGTTGGGCTTGCGGAAGACGCGGCATCTGCCGCATGACCATCAGATCGGCGATTTCCATGTGCCGGGATTTCAGAGCGTCGTCCAAAGGCGTGGCGCCCGATTTGTCGCGGGCCCCGGCGGGGGCGCCGGCCTCCAGAAGAATCTCGACAATCTTGCGATATCCGCGGCTCGCGGCGGCATGCAGGGGAGTAACACCCGAATTCGGATTGGCGCACTTCGGATCTGCGCCCTTGGCGATCAACAGCGCGATCATCGATTCTTCGCCCTTCCAAGCCGCCTCTTCAAGTGCCGTTGCGCCGGTCTGATCCCGGGCATTCACGTTGGCGCCGTGAGCGATCAACAACTCTGCAATCCGCGTGTGGCCACGGCTCGCGGCCAGATGCAGCGGAGCTTCGCCGGTTCGATAAATCGCCGTCACGTCGCCGCCATGGTCGAGCAGCAATTCGACCACGCCAGGCTGGTTGGTGATCACCGCGTAATGCAGCGGCGTGGCGCCGCCGTCGGTGTGACGCGCATTTACGTCGGCTCCCATCAGGATCAGATAGGCGGCCACATCGCGCTGTCCGCTCCAGGCCGCGTCATGCAACGGCGTCCCGCCCAGCGAATCGCGCGCATTCACCGGCACGCCCGACGTCACCAGATTTTCGACCTGTTTGAGATCGCCGGCGCGCGCGGCTTTGTGCAGTTCGTCGACGTTGGCGGCAAAAGCCAGCGTGGCGAACCACAACACGAGATGCATGCGCCTCCTACGTCCTCTTCTTACTTCTTGGCGACGAGCTGGTCGAGTTCCTTTACCCAATCCTTCGCGCCCGCAAGACCCTGCGTCCAGTCGCGGACGATCATCCCGCTGGGATCGACCAGAAACCAGTGCGGCGTATCGAACGGTTTCTGGTTGATGGGCGTAATGTTGAAATATGCCGCCGCTACCTGTCCTGAATCAAAGACGACCGGCGACGTAGTTTTGGTTTCCGTAATGTACTTCGCCACGGTGTTCAGATTATCGGGCGGGACCACGATTTCCAAAACCCCGAGCTTGGTTCCGTAGCGTGCCTTAACTTCTTCGAGCGTGGCTGTCAAGGCGTTGCAGTGCGGGCAGTTGGTCTTCATGAAATCGACGATCAGCCAGCGGCCGCGATAGTCGAGAATGTCGTGCTGCGTGAATTTCGAATCCGGAAGCGAGAAGCTCGGCGCGCGGCGTCCACGAAGCGCCTGAGCATTTAGAAGAGAGGTGTTGATAGAAATGGCCGCGCACAGCAGCGCCGCTAGAGGCAATCGCATATGTACTATCTTACCGGCTGGTTTCGCTGGCGAGCTTGCTTGCCAGGGGACGGTCCTGCCCCGCGTACTTGTTGCCCACCTTTTTTCGATACGGCACCGCGACGCGCGAGGAGAGCTGTTCAAACGTAAACGAGCAGATTCGCATTCCCGGATACAGCGCTACTGGCATGCGTCCCAGGTTGCTCAGCTCGAGCGTGGCCTTCCCAGTCCAGCCCGGATCGAACAGTCCCGCGGTTCCATGCACGATGATGCCGATACGGCCCAGGCTCGAGCGGCCTTCCAGGCGGCCCAGCACGTCATCGTCGAGTTCCAGGATTTCTTCGGTGATCGCCAGCGCGAATTCGCGCGGTTGCAGGATGAACGGCTCACCGGTCGCGACCGTAATGGTGCGCATCAAGTCCTGAATCGCCGTCTTCTCTTTCAAGTCGATGAAGGCATGGCGGCTGTGCTCGAAAACGCTGAACTCGTTGCCCAACCGGAAGTCGACCGAGCAACTTCCGAACTGCTCCGGAGGAAGGGCGGGGGTGATGTTGATCTTGCCCTGCTCGATGTATTTCCGGATGTCGACGTCGGAAAGAACCATATTCTATGAAGTATAGTTGGCTGGTCGAAATAAGAGGTAGCGAGGCGGTCTCCGAGATGGGCGTTATACGCCCAAGTGAATCAAAAGATGTCTCAAAAGGGGTCGGCTACGAGTATCCGATTGGGCTCGTTATTCGCGCACGCGGTACCCTATTCGAAGTACCCGGTGGTTACCGTTTCGGAGGATGCAGTGCGATCGACTTCTGTCCACAATGAGCCAAGGAGGATTGAGTATGACCACATCCACGCAGACCAAACCGAGCATCGTCTTCTGCCACGGAATCTGGGCAGATGGCTCGTGCTTTAACAAGGTGATCCCCGCGCTTCAGGCGGAGGGGTACGAGGTGATGGCCGCCCAATACGGCCTCGACACGCCCGAAGGCGATGTCGCCGCCGTAAAAAGGACGCTAGGGCGGGTCAACAGCCCAGCCATCCTCGTCGGCCACTCCTATGGCGGAAGTGTCATCACGGCCGCAGGAACCGATGACCGTGTCGCTGGGCTCGTCTACATCGCCGCGCTTGCCCCCGACGCCGACGAAACTTCGCAGAGCCAGCAGGCGAAGTTCCCCGTCACGGACGTGTTCAAATACGTCGAAGTCGCAGACGGGCGCTTGTGGATGCGTCCGGAAGGCGTCGTGTGTTTCGCGGGAGACCTCTCGGAGCAAGAGCAAAAAGTTGTCTGGGCGACCCATTATGCGCCGGCGGCAGACCTGTTCAGCCGGAATGCTGCTGGCACCGCCTGGAAGTCGAAGCCGACTTGGTACATCGTGGCCAACCACGACCGCACTGTCCATCCGGACCTGGAACGCTTCTCGGCGAAGCGTATGGGCGCTACCACCTATGCCGTCGACAGCAGCCACGTCCCGATGCTATCCCACCCCGACTTGGTCATCAACGTTATCCGTGCCGCAGCAAAAGCGGTTCAAGGATCATCCGCTACAGCATGAGACGCGTCTCAGCGATTTCCGCCAAAAGCCAAACCGAACGCGCAACACCTATGAATCCATTTTGACGGTTTGTCGGCATATCGGAAACTGATGCACTGCCGAACCAAGACGAATTCCAAAGCAGCCAACCGCGATCATGAGACTCTAAAAAACAAAACCGCCGGGAACGCGATTCGCATCCCCGGCGGTTTTGATTTCGTTCTGGTTAGCTTCACTGGGCCGCCTTCTGGGTTGCGGGCCGGGTGAAGGTCGCGTTGATGTTCACGGATCCGCCGTTGATCTGGATCTGGCGCTGCCACACCGACGTTCCTTGACGAACCGTGATCTGGTGGACGCCCGGCGCCACTTGCAGGGTCGACGGCGCGCTTCCCATGAAGATCCCGTCTACTTCGATATCGGCTCCGGGGAGGCTGGCGTTGACGCTCAGCGTCGCGGCTTGCGCGCCATCCTGCATTCCCTGGTTGTGGGGCGCTCCGCCCAGCATCGACGTGTTGCTTACCAGCACCGGATTCGCACCCGTATTCACGCCGCGCGGCAGCCCGCCGTTATTCACCGGAGAGCCATCGGCCTGCCGGACCATCATCGCCGGAGACCCCGGAAGCGCCCGCGTCATTAGCGGCGTGCTGGCGGCAATCGCGGAGGCGAGGTACACGGTGTCATCCGAGAAGACGTCGTAGGTGCGGCCCTTGATGATGGTCGCGTCCTTGCCCTTATGCAGCAGAACGAACGGAGCCGCCGGCCAGAACACGGCC
>Ga0210410_10003022_pt1 | contig 14958 bp, 11 predicted proteins | sample IncBWC4MmetaG_FD_161058 | JGI IMG/M metagenome (GOLD analysis project Ga0210410, IMG submission 161058) | Forest soil microbial communities from Barre Woods Harvard Forest LTER site, Petersham, Massachusetts, United States - Inc-BW-C-4-M | ecosystem: Environmental > Terrestrial > Soil >... | reverse complement strand
GGAGCCCAACCGATATTGCCCTTTATGTCCGCATAGATGTGATTCAGGCTCGGTGTGCCCCACCTCTCCACGGTTCTCTCGTATTCTGCGAAAGTTTTGGAGCGCATGTGATCCGCCGAAGGAAAATACGGCGCTGTGCCAGGTTCCAACCACGCCGACCGCACGGCGAACCCGCGATTTTTCGCCTTCTCCACATAGATCAGTGGGCCATGCCGTGTGAATTTCAATTCGACAGGGATTGCACCCTGGCCTTTCACCTTGATTTCCTCACGCACGATCTGGAGCGGTTCCCATCGGCCCTGATATTTGTACTGATCTGGGTTTGTCGGATTCAGCTCATACACGTACAAATCTTCTTCATCGATGGGGAAACTGGTAAACCCAAACGCGATCCAATCGTTGTGTCCCAGCGCCACGCCTGGCGATTCGGGTTGGTCTGCACCGATCACGTGCAGTGTTGGTGCGTTAAGATCGAGCAGGTATCGAAAACTCGGTTCTGTGTATTCAATATGGGGGTCAAAGGCCAGGACCGCATGGCCCGTCGCGGATTTCTTCGGGGCAATCACCCAGTTATTGCTTTCTGCTGGAATCTCACTCGCCCAGTCGTTTGCAAATGAGCGGGAATCCTGATTCGTGGCGCTTGTCAGGGACTCGGGCGTAAAGCGAACTTGCTGCGTTGCCAGGTTATAGACTTTCAATACATCTTTTGGCAAGCATGGATCGAGGCCCTCGGGAATTCGAGTTTCCCAAGGCGGTTCGAGCTTCATGCGAAATTCATCCCATTTCAGATCTGCTGAGCAGGCGACGCGCGCCCTGGCTACCTCGCTGGCCAGATTGTATAGATAACTGTGACTGCGAATGCGAATGGCATCTTCGGCGGTCCAGCGAGCTGGCCGGTAATGAAGTTGGTTAAATTCGAAGGGCATTTGTTCCGGGTGTTCGTCGAGCCAGTCGATGTAGGCGTTAATGCCTGCGACAAATCGCTGGAACATCTGCTTAGTGCCCGGACCGTAAACCTCCCACTCCCTCTCCATGTCGCCGCGGTAAAGGAACAGACGAGCGGCTTTGTCCTGTTCCACGTACGCCGGACCGAAGACTTCAGCAAGCTGTCCTAGCCCGCGCCGCCGCCACAGATCAATCTGAAAGAGTCGTAAGCGGGCTACGTAGAATCCCTGGGCGTAAAACAAATCGGCCTCATTTTTCGCGTAGATGTGCGGCACTCCCCAGCGATCCACGAGGATGTCAACTGGCTGCCGAAGATGCGGTAGCGTGATTGACTCCGACGGAGTCTCGGGTCCCTCGCTCGCGTGAGCTGCCACGGCAGCCAGAAGCATCGCGACCAAAAGGACAACTCTCTCTGGGAGGCATCTTCCTCGTTTAGTCATCGGCGGTCTATTTTTGCTTACCTGCATTCACACTCGAAAATCGTCAATTCGGCTAGTTGCGGGGTCGATACCATGGGCCGCAGGAGAGCTATAGTCCGCATCCTCATCTCAGATCCCTGCCGTTGCTGGCGGCGGCAGTGGAGGCAAATTCTCCGGCGGCGGAATGACCGCTGGCAGAACTGACGTTTGCGGCGGCGCGGGATAGAGCACCGAATACAGCGGCGGATATCGAGAAGCGAAGAAGTAGATCGAGTACGCCGGGAAGAAGACGATCACCGGCACTGAAATGAGCGATACCACATAGAAGAAAATGGCCAGCAGAATGCTGCCTACAACCACGGCGGCGGTGATAGTGAAAACATCCCACGTAAGGCCAGCCGTTTTGCCGGTGATGACAGCAACGATTCCGAGCACGATTGCAGGAATGGCTACTACCACCGCAAGAATCACCGACACGATTGCCACCGCGATGCCGGCGACGATGGCCAGCAGAATCTTCATGCCAACATAACCGGCGTAGCCGCCGCGCTCCGCCTGCATCATGGCCCAGAGCCGGCGCCAGCCTTCGACTACGCCGATATTTTCCAGCGCCATCTGCGGCACGACAAAGTCTTTGGTCAGCACATGAATCACGGCAGCGGTGATGAAGAAGACTGCCATGACGAAGAAGACGACAATTCCGCCCAGTATCCAACCCAGCAAGTGCTGCTTCGGTTCCCGAAACCAGCCTAAAGCGAAGGCGAAAGCCGCAGGGATGCCAAGCAGTACAACGGCGCCAAACCCAGTGGCCAGCATGAAGCCTAACTGCCATAAGAAATATCGCCAGCCTTCCCCTTGGCGGCGGGTCCAGCCGCGGCAAATCGAGCAATTTTTTTCGAGCACGCTATCGAACAGAGTGAAGCGCATAACGCTATTGACATACATGAAGATGAGTCCGAAGACGATCCCCGTCACAATCAGGACCGCGATCATTCCGGCCAGAAGACCGGGGTCGATCGAAGGGAAGCCTAGACCGAGAGGATTCTGCGTGTCTCCGCCTTGAGGGGTGCGGAAGGGTTTGGAAAAGTTACAACTGCCACCCGAGCCGAGTTCTCCGGCCAAAAATCCGACGAAAGCCAGCCGGGTCCATTGCCCGAGCCGGAAGGGTTTCAGCAGTTGCTGCGTGGTATGGCGGAAGGCAGGCGTAATGGAGTCGGCGGCGGAGATCGGCAAATTGCACCTCAGCGGTTCAGCAGAAAGGTACTAAGAACGAAGGGGCGGGAGCAAATGAAATCTTGGGCGGAGTTCAAAGTTTCAAGGTTTCAGAGCTTCAAGGTTTCAGAGTTTCAGGGTGCAGGCAATTCTCCGCGAGTCGCTACGATTTCCGGCGACGGCTACTCGTAGCGCAACGCTTCGACCGGGTCGAGTTTGGAGGCGCGCATGGCTGGGACCAGGCCGCTGATTACGCCGACCAGCAGCAGGACTACGGTGGAGAGGACCACCGTCATGGCGGAAATGCGCAGATGAATGTCGGCTTGACCGGAGTCATCTTCAAACAGCGGCCCCATGAGCGGCAGGGTGCCAACCGACCAGGCAATCAGATACGACAGCACAACGCCGATGGCGCCGCCGAGAAGCATGATGAGCAGAGTCTCGGCGAGGAATTGCAACTTGATGTGGCGCTTGCGCGCGCCCAAGGCGCGGCGCAGGCCGATCTCGCGAATGCGTTCATCGACTGATACCAGCATGATGTTCATCACACCGACGCCCCCGATGCCGAGGGTGAGCGCGCCGATGAAAGCGAGCAGAACTTGCAGGCCGATGGTGAGCGCATCGATCACGGGACGGAACTCGTCGCGGCCAAACATTTGGAATGCTTTCGGGTCGGTCGGAGAAAAATTCTGCCGCTGCGCTACGGCGGCCAGCACTTGTGCCATGGCTTTCTTTTCGAACTGCGGGGCGACGGGCTCGAAGACCATGACGGCCGCGTAGCGCGTATTCCACAAATCTCCGGCGGCGGAGTAGGGAATCCATGAGGACTCGTCGTCGCTGGAAAAATAGTTGCTGAGCTGAATTTTGCGCGCCATCACGCCGATCACCGTGAAGCGCACGCCGGAGACTTGCACGGTTTCACCCACGGCCGGACGTCCGCTGAAGAGTTCTTCTTTCAGGCGTCCGCCCAGAAAGATCACGCGGCGTCGTTCTAGTTCATCTTCAGAGTCGATCCAGCGGCCTTCGGAGGGAACCTCGTTGCGCATCTCGCCATACTCGGGGCAAACTCCGCGCACCGGCGCGGTGCCGACCATGCGGTCGCCATAGGCGATGCCGGGACGGCGCACGGTTTCAAGGCAGGCATGCTTCACCAGCGAAGCGGTGGCTTTCACCATATCGAGATCGGCCTGCTCAAGAACAACTTTCTTGCCCGCGCGCTGTCCGCCGGGCTGCTCGCTGGTCTGGCCGGGCCACGCGATCACTGCGCCTTTGCCGAAGGCATCGAAGCCATGCACCAGTACGCCGCGAAAGCTGCTGCCGTAAGCGATCAGCAGCGTGACCGTCGCGATTCCCCACACGATTCCGAGCATGGTAAGGAATGTGCGCGTGAGATTCCGCTTTAGCGCGATCCAGGCCTCGAGGATGATTTCAATAAGCAAGGTTTCAGAGTTTCAAAGTTTCGAAGGTTAAGCAATTTCGTTCGAAGGTTTCGAGGCCAAGGGTCTCGCCGAGTGCAGGAATCATTGAAACCTTGAAACTCTGCAACCTTGAAACCTCGCCCTTTCCTAGCCCCCTGCCTCATAGCGCAGCGCTTCGATCGGATCGATCGATGCTGCCCTGCGCGCGGGATACAGCGCCGCGGCAACTGCGATGGTGCCGAGTAAGCCGGTTGCGACCAGTCCCGAAGTCCAATCCGGAATCAGTCCGGCAAAGAAATCCGGCATCGGCAACAGATTCACCAGCGCGCAAAATCCAAACGCTACACCGAGCCCAATTCCTCCGCTCAAGAAAGCGATGATCAGCGCCTCAATAAAAAACTGCCGCAGGATCGTGCCCGCTGGAGCACCGATTGCCTTGCGGACGCCGATTTCACGAGTGCGCTCGCGCACTGCGACCAGCATCACATTCATCACGCCGATGCCGCCTAGCAGCAGAGTCACGATGCCCACCGCGCCCAGAAAAAACTTCATGCCATCGGTCATGGCCTTAAAGGCTTGCGCTTCCTGCACCGTATCCCAGATGGGGCAAGCCTCTTTGTCGCGCGGATCGTAGCGATGCATGCGGGCCAGCGCGGCGCGCACCTCGCGCTTACATTCCTCATGCTGCTCAACCGACTTCGGCGTCACCAGCAGCTGATCGAAAGTGGTCGGCGTGCCCGGAGGCTTGTCGGGAAAATCGCGGCGCATGGCGGCGAAGGGGACGAAGACTTTATTCACGTCCCAACCGTCGTAGCTGGAGTCCTGTTTCTTCTTGAGCATCACGCCGATGACGGTGTAGGGAAAATCATTGAGATAAACGGTTTCGCCGACGGCATTGCGCCCAGGAAATAATTGCTTCGCCGCATCCGAGCCTAAAAATGCGACGCGGCGCTGCTCGCGCATGTCGTCCCAATCGTAGAAGCGGCCAGCGCCGACATCGAGGGTGCGAATGTAGCCGAATTGGGGATACGATCCTGTCACCGTAAACGCCGCGTTGTTGTAAAGCGTGTGCGCGCGCACTGTGTCCTGCTCGAGTTCGGGAATCGCATACTGGCAGTCCGGCGAGTCATCCTGCACCACAGCTACGTCAGGATCTTCCCAGTGCACCACGCGCCCGGCGTGCGTGCCTCCGGCCTGCAGGCTGGTGCGGCCGTGGAAGACGATCATTACATCTTTGCCCAGATTCTTGGCTTGCTCTGCCTGGCCTTTGCGCAGGCCCTCGCCGGCAGCAACCATCAGCACAATCGACACAATGCCCCACGCGATTCCGAACATGGTGAGGAAGGCACGCAGCTTGTGCGCCCAAAGTGTGCGGAGAACGTCGCCGAATAGGTCAGTAAGAGACATCGGTTGCCACTGGTTGCCGCCAAGCTTTGTTTGCCAAGCTTCGTTCGCCACTCCTTGGACGTAGCGAGGAACGGAAGGTAAGCCTTCCGCCGGTGTGCCGCTAATTGGATATACGGATGGGCGCAGGGGTTTGTTGCAGGAAAGTTGGGAGGGAACTTCGGGCGGGAACGAAAAACAGGTTTCTCCACTTCGCTTGCTATCGCTGCGCTCCGGTCGGAACGACAGAGCTTTGGGGGAGGTTGCGCAGTCACCGGTGCGCAGTCCTCACGAACAAGAAGGAACTCTGGCGTGGTGCGAGGTGTCTGATGTTGCAGACACGCGCGTGCCGAAAGGAGCGAAAGTTCATGGCGTTCTCAATGGCAGGCAGAGGTGCGCGCGGGCCGCAGATTAACGTTACGCCGCTGATCGATGTGCTGCTGACGCTCATCGTGATGTTCATGCTGGTGGTGGCGATGGACAAGGAATATCAGGAGAAAACGCAGCTTCCAGATCAGAAGAATGACGCATCGTCGCGCGAACCGGAGAACGTTATTGTGATCCAAGTTCTGTGGACCTCGAAGGATGTGGCGCCGACAGTGACGATCAATCATGAAGACGTTCGCTGGCCGGACTTGGAGACGAAGCTGGCGCAGATTTATCTGAAGCGCGTGGAGAAAGTGGCATTCGTGCGCGGCGATGCCGACGTGGATTTTCAGTATGTGGCTGATGTGATTGATGTGGCACATCATGCGGGCGTGCAGCGGGTGGGGCTGCTGACGCAGGGGCGGGAGGTGGCGGGGGGGAGTGAGTCGATTCTGATTGGCGGCGGCCAGCAGGCCCGCTAGAATACCTGCATGGTGGCTTGGCAAGATTTCTTCGAGAGCAAGGCAGAGGTCTGCGGGGGCGAAGTCTGCGCTTCGGGGACGCGAATTCCGGTGACTGTGATTCTTGACAGCCTTGCTGAAGGATCGACCAAAGACGAAATTTTGCGGAGCTATCCGACCTTGAATCCTGCGCACATCGACGGTGCCCTCGCCTACGCAGCGAACCTCAGAGGCTGAAGCCAATATTCTATTGAGACGGACAGCCTACGTATTCCTCGCCTTAGTCTTGATCCAAATTGGTGTGCCGACGAAGCCGAAGGCTTCTCTGATTTGGTTTTCCAGGAAGCGCTGGTAGGCGAAGTGCAACTTTACGGCGCGGTTGGTGAACAGGACGAACACCGGCGGCCCGATTGCGGCTTGCGTCATGTACAGGATTTTCACTTGCGAGCGCGCGGGGACCGATGCGCGATCGAAGTCGACGCGCTCGATGAAGCGGTTCATTTGCGAAGTGGTGATGCGCTTGCGGCGCTCGGTGGCGACCTCCTCCAGGAGCGGGAAAATCTTGTCGGTATTCTTGCCGCTCTGCGCCGAGATGAAGACCATGGGGGCATAGCTCAGGAATTTGAGATCGTAGCGCAGGCGCTGCTCGTAGGCTTCGCGATCGCCGGGGCGCTTCGATTCGCGCATGCGCTCGGCTTTGGTAGGACGCGACTCTTTCTCTTTACCACTGATTACGAGATCCCATTTATTGACCACGATGATGATGGAGCGGCCGCTTTCGTGGGCGTATCCGGCGATGGCGGCGTCGAGCTGGCTGACGCCTTCGGTGGCATCGATGACGAGCAGAGCGATGTCAGCGCCTTCGAGGTGCTTGCGCGCCATGACCACGGAAAGTTTCTCCGCCATCAAGTGTGTCTTGCCTTTGCGGCGGATTCCGGCAGTATCGATGAAACGGAAGGTGCGTCCGTTGTGCTCGACGATTTCGTCGACGGCGTCGCGCGTGGTGCCGGGGATGGGCGAGACAATCGCGCGGTCGGACGCGGTGAGGCAGTTCAGCAGCGTGGACTTGCCTACGTTGGGATGTCCGATGATGGCGACTTTGGTCTCGTGCGGCGGGGAATCGTCGTTGGTCGTCGTTGGTCGTTGGTCGTTGGTCGTTGGCGAATCGGTCCTTGGGTCGTCGGTAGTTTGCTCGGTGGCTTCAGTCGGCGGACCTGCATGGCGTGGTTTCGATTCTTGCTCAGCCTCTTTGCGGCGAAGTTCACGGCGGGCGGCGCGGCGCGGAAGGTCGGCGTCCACTCTTTCTGCAAGCTCAGGCTCTGCCGGAAGAACTTTGAGAACCGCGTCGAGCAGATCGTCGATTCCGCGGCCGTGCTCGGCGGAGATGGGGAACATCTGCTTGACGCCGAGACGGTGAAAATCATCGACAAGAGTAGACTGGCGATCGCTGTCGACTTTGTTGACGGCGAGGAAGAGCGGACGTCCTGCCTTGCGCAGCAGGCGCACCAGTTCGAGATCGGGGCCGGCGATTTCGGTGCGTCCGTCGACCACCATAATGATTGCGGCGGCTTCATCGAGCGCGACGCGGGCCTGGCGGTAAATTTCCGCGGGGATGAAATCTTTTTCTTCCGGAATGATTCCGCCGGTGTCGACGATGCGTAGCACGCGGTTCCGCCATTCGGCGTCGCCGTAGAGGCGGTCGCGGGTAATGCCGGGTTCGTCGCCGACAATGGCGCGGCGCGAGCCCACGATGCGGTTGAACAGCGTGGACTTGCCCACGTTGGGGCGTCCCACGATGGCGAGTGTGGAGACTCCGGCTGCGCTAGTGGCGAGAGTGCTGGTCGAGTTGTAAGTGGGTTGCGTCAAAACGAATTCTTGTGTGAGAAGTCGAAGGGGACGGGTGTTACCGAATAAACCCTAATAATCCACACACTGCAGAAGTTCTATTATAGAGACTCTGTGGCCTCCACAACTTCAAATCGATCTGCGCCCAGCGGCAAGGATGCTTCTCTTTACCAATTCTTCGCTCCCGGCGGAGTGTTGTCACGCACTCATCCGGCGTATGAATTTCGTCGCGGGCAGTTGCAGATGGCCGAGGCCGTCGAGAAGGCACTACAGGAGCGGCGCCATCTGATCGTCGAAGCCGGGACGGGAACCGGGAAGACACTCGCCTATCTGATGCCGGTGATACGGTCGGGCAAGCGCGTCATCATTTCCACCGGGACAAAGAATTTGCAGGAACAACTTTTCTACAAAGACGTTCCGTTTCTGGAGTTGGCGCTGTATGGAGCCGACGGCGGCAAGCTCTCGGTTTGCTACATGAAGGGCCGCAACAATTATTTGTGCCGCAAGAAGCTCTACGACCTGACCGATCAGCCCATCTTGAACGGCAGGGAAGAGATTGAGCAGTATCAGGCGATGGCCGCGTGGGAGAAGACGACTTCGACCGGTGACCGCGCCGAGCTAGCCGAACTGCCGGAGACCAGTGTGCTGTGGCACAAGCTGGACGCGCGCGCCGAAGCCTGCATCGGGCAAAAGTGCAGCGAGTTTGAGCGCTGCTTCATCACCGAAATGCGGCGCAAGGCGATGGAGAGCGACATCGTCATCGTCAACCATCATTTATTTTTTGCTGATCTCGCCATCAAGTTGCAGGCCGATGGCGCGCCGGACGCGGGAATTCTGCCGGAGGCGGGTGCGGTTATTTTCGACGAGGCGCATGAACTGGAAGACGTAGCGGGAAATTATTTTGGCATCTCGGTGAGCAACCTGCGCGTGGAGGATTTGGCGCGGGATGTCGAGGCGTCACTCCAGAAGAATCGGATGATGTCGGCATCTCTTTCGGGTGCGCTGGGAAGCTTGCGGGAGCGCTCGCAGTTTTTCTTTTCGCTGCTGCCACCGGGGGATGGGCGATTTGCTTTCGATACGCGCCGCGAATTTCTGGAAGAAAACGGCGATGAGTTCATCGCGCTGAATCAGTCGCTAACTAGGCTCGCGGGCGAGCTAGATGGCTTGGTGCAGAAGCCGGAGGAAATCTTTAGCTTCGTGCGGCGAGCGCAGGAACTGCAAGTGAACCTCGGCTTCGCCCTGGAGTCGGAAGATCGGAATACGGTGTTCTGGATCGACCGGCGGGGAAGAAACTTTTCACCACAGAGACACAGAGGCACAGAGAAAAACTGGGAAAAATCTCCAGGCTCTCGCCCGGGCTCTTTCGAAGGCGGGCGGCAGAATGTTTTTTTGCAGGCTACACCGATTGACGTGGGGCCAATTCTGCGCGAATGTCTATGGTCGAAGCTGGAGACTGCGGTGCTGACTTCGGCGACTTTGGCCGTGGGCGGTGGATTTGAATACATCCGGCAGCGTCTGGGGATGGAGCATGCGCGCGAGTCAGTTCTGCCTTCGCACTTCGACTATGAGAGCCAGGCGCTGATGTATGTGCCGCCGGATTTGCCCGATCCGCGCACGCCGCAGTTTACCGTGAAGGCCGCGGAGCGCATCCGCAAGTTGCTGGAGATCACGCGCGGGCGGGCGTTTGTCCTCTTCACCAGCTACGCACAGATGAATGACGTTTATCAACGCCTGCTGGGCGAACTGGAATACCCCATGCTGCGGCAGGGCGATGCACCGAAGAGCGTGCTGCTCGAGGAATTTCGTCTGACGCCGAATGCGGTGCTATTCGCCACGTCTTCGTTCTGGCAGGGCGTAGACGTGCAGGGTGAACAACTGAGTTGCGTCATCATTGACCGGTTGCCGTTTGCGGTGCCGAGCGATCCGGTGGTAGCGGCGCGAGTAAAAGCCATCGACGCCGACGGCGGCAACGCGTTCTTCCAGTATCAAGTGCCGGCGGCGGTGATTACGCTGAAACAGGGCTTCGGACGGCTAATTCGCTCGCTGCATGATCGCGGGTTGTTAGTGCTGCTCGACAATCGGATCCTGAAGAAGCAGTATGGGCGCGTGTTTATCGAGAGCCTGCCTAACTACAAGAAGACTACTGAGATGAGGGTGGTGGAGGAATTCTTCAAGGTCTAACGTCCCGTCGTCACTAGTAGCAAATGAGAAATGTCAACCGAATGCCTCATTCTGTTCCCAAACTAAGTCAGAAGCCGCATTCCCGCTCCCGCGGCGGCGCCCTTGTCGAAGGTCACAGTGTACTCGCACTCGGCAGCATGGCCGCAGCGCTCAATCAGACAGTCGGTGAAGTCGGCGTGGCTGGCTTGGAAGATGCGCAAGGCTTGTGAGACGAGTTGAGAGTCTTCAATGACTAGTTCGTTGCTTTGCAACAGGCCCGCGATGACGTTCGCTATCCCCTTCCTATCGAAGTGGTAGGCTACCCGCAGGACCCAAACTAGTTCCACGACCACGACCAGGGAAATGTATCCGGGTGCGTCGGGAGATAGCGACCGCATGATCCGCCGCGCTACGGCGAATTGGCTTGGATCGTCCAAGGTGAGATAGCGTACTACTACGTTGGTGTCGAGGCCGATCATTGTGTTCCGAAATTATCGGGATCTTGACGCAGCCTTGGCGATGGCGGCGTTCATCTCTTCTATAGACACAGTTTTCCTACTCTTGTCGTAATAGAGCCCCTCCAGTTCCCGCACGGAGCGGGTGGCTGCGACGATGGAGAAATCGCCCTTCGCTCTTTCGACGAATTCAACGCGGTCTCCGGCCTTGAGTTTCAGGGCGACGCGTACGCTGACCGGAATTGTGATCTGACCCTTGGAGGTTATCTTGGCCGCTGCCATTGTCATTCCTTTCCAAATCTCTCGCTCCTTACATTGTAGTAAGGAATTGTCGGTTGGTCAATCCCGCGCAACGGTCGATCATTGAACTCTTGGTCGCCGGCCAAACTCGCCGAGCTACGCGCGTCCCAACGGAGGGAGGAGCGCTTCCGCATGCGTCTCTTGCAGAGCGATGCACATGCTGCGCTTACACATACTCCCGTTCCGCCCGGCGTATTTCCCGATACCTCTCGAACACTTTCTTCTGGCTTTCCAGTCCCAGCGCGGAGCGAACCGTGCTTCCGCGGAAGGTGTGGGCGAGCATCTTCCAGCCTGTCGTGAGGACAAACCTGGGATCATGCTTGAGCGCGGCGGGTACGTGGTGAACCTTCATCCAGCGCTCGGCCTTCCAGCGCATGAATTCGACTTCTTCCGCTGGCAAATTTTCGGTGCGCACCACAGCGGTCGTTCCGTCGTATTCTTCCAGGTGCTCGTTCATGATCAGACCCTGCTCGCGGAATTCCTTCGTCATCGGCGTCCGAGGGTACGGAGTGGGATGCTGAATGTACGGCCAATCCACATAGCGGCGCGCGAATTCAAGATTGGCTTCGATGGACTCGCGAGTGTCGCCGGGGCTGCCCACGATCAGCCCTCCGACCACGAACATCTGGTTGCGGTGCAGATAGTCAATGGCCTTGAGCGTGGCGTTGCCGGTGTTGTGGCCGTTGGTGCGCTCGGTATTTTTGGCAGAAGCCTTCAAAAATTCCAGGTCGTTTTCCAGGATATTTTCAATGCCGAGAAAAACGTAGCGGAAGCCGGCGCGCCGCATCAGCGGACCGAGCGTTTCGCCATGATTGGCGATGGCCGAGGTCATGGCCTGCACAAAATAATCGATGGTGTGCAGCCCAGCCGCGATGATGGCTTCGCATAATGCCTCGAAGCGCTTCACGTTCAGCGTGATGTTGTCGTCCACCAGGAAAATAGTGCGCGCGCCGTGATCGCGGGCGTCGCGAATGTCGGCCAGCACCCGGTCGAACGAATAGGTGAAAAAGTTGCGGCCGCGCATTTCGATGATGGAGCAAAAGCTGCAATCGTAGGTGCAGCCGCGCGAAGTTTCGATGACATCGACCTGGCGGCCGAGCAGCGTGTATCCCTTGAGCACGCGAGCATCGCGGTTGGGGAGCCGTATCTCTTTATCTTCAAGTTTGTGCGGCGAGCGCGTCGGATTGTGCACCCACACTTTGCCGTCGAAAACTTTGCTGTCAAAATATGACAGGCTGGCGATCTTCTCGAATCCGGTGCCCTGCTCGAGCGCTCGCAGCAGTTCGCGGAAGGTGACTTCGCCCTCGCTGCGTACGAGAAAATCCACGCCCATGTTTTCGTAGGCTTCAGGAGCAAGGCTGGGGTCATATCCGCCGACGACGATCTTCACTCCCGGCCGCAGCGAACGCACCAGTTCGATGATGCGCGCGGCAGTGCGCCGTTGAAATGTCATGATGGAAAGTCCTACGACTTCCGGATCAAGTTCGCGCATCAGGCGAGTGACGGTTTCTCGCACCTTGCGATGAACCAGAACCAGGTCGGCGACGGCGACGCGATGGTGAGGATCAACATTTCCCGCCAAGGACGTGAGTGCGCCATTGGGCATGCGGATGGCGACTGGTGGCATGTGTTCGAAGGAATCCGGCATCGACAGCAACAGGACGTTCATCGGGACCTGTCCTTACGCTCGAAGTATCCCGCGCAGGCGCGGGGTGACGCTGACGACGAAGCAAACCGCGTAATTGTACCGCAGCCAGCGACTCAGGATAATGTTCGGTACCGGACTTTACCTCAGCTATTGTTGTTCAGCAGCCGTTCCGGGAGTTGGTAACACGCCTACCACAAGGCCCGAAGCCTGCGCTTTCGTGTGATACACCCGCTCGGTAGCCTTCACAAAATCTGACGGCTTCGCGTCGGGGATGTTCACGAACGTCTGGGGATTGCGGTCGGTGAGCGGGAACCAGGAACTCTGAACCTGCACCATGATGCGGTGGCCACGACGGAAGGTGTGGTTCACATCTTGAATGTGGAAGTTAATCTCTTCTACTTTGCCGGGAGTGAAGGCTTCGGGTTTTTCGAAGCTGTGGCGGAATTTTCCGCGGAAGGGCTCACCGCGCACGAGTTGCTGATATCCGCCCATGGAGAATGCAGGCGCGGGCACGTCGGTGCGAGGCTTGTTGCGGTCTTCTGGCTTGACCGCGTCCTGCTTGCTGTCGGGAAAGTCGGCGGGATAAACATCGATCAGCTTCACATCAAAATCGGAGTCTGTGCCCGAAGTCGAGACGAAGAGGCGGGGCGAGATCGGTCCGGCGATGGTGACATCTTCCTGCAGCACTGGAGTTTGATAGACGAGAACGTCGGTGCGGCTGTCGGCAAAGCGCTGGTCGGAGAGCATGTATTCCTGCGGCACGTTCAACGCGGCGTAATTGACAAAGGGCACAGGTTTCGACGGATCGCTTATGTATTCGTCAAAGCCGTTCGCGTCGTTCGCTGGTGGATCGAACGACAAACCGCCGCCCGCCTGGAAGTAAAGAGTCTTGGCTTCCGCATTTTTTGGAGGCCATGCATCGTACCGCCGCCACACATTGGTTCCAGTTTCGAAAACGTAGGCCTTTGGAAGCTTCGCGTCTACATTGCCCTTGAGATACTGCTCGAAGAACGGGAAGAGGATGTTCTTGCGATAAAAATCGCCAGTGTTGGATGCGAATTCTACTCGTCCCAGATGATCGCCTTCGTAGCGCGCCCATCCACCATGCACCCACGGGCCGACGACCAGCGCATTGAAGATTCCCGAATTATTTTTGTCGATGGCGTGGAAGGTTGAGAACGGCCCTTGCAGGTCCTCGGCGTCAAACCACCCGCCGACTGTAAGCACCGCGCAGTGGATATTCTTCATGTGCGGGGCAAGGTTGCGCGCCTTCCAGTAATCGTCGTAGGTATCGTGGTGGACTTGATCGTCCCAAAGCGCGCTCTTGTCCCCAAGAATCTTTGAGAGATTCGCGAGTGGTCCGACGTTCAAATAGAACTCGTAGGCATCTTTCGTGCCCCAGTCGAACGGAACATTCATCTTGGGTGGAAGCTGGGGATTTTCCTGCGGCTTGAACGAACTATAGAAGCCGAAGTTGGCGTCCAGCATGAAAGCGCCGCCGTGGTAGGCGTCGTCGCCCATAAAGAGGTCGGTCATCGGCGCCTGTGGCGACGCGGCCTTCAGCGCGGGATGCGAATCGATGATGCTGGCCGAGGTGAAAAATCCAGGATAAGAAATGCCCCAGATGCCAGCGTTGCCGTTATTGTTGGGAACATTTTTCAGCAGCCAGTCGATGGTGTCGTGCATATCGCTTGCGTCGTCGACGTCCTGATTGGATTTCTTGTCGTCGATGTGAGGATGCATCTCGATGAACTTGCCCTCGGACATGTAACGACCGCGTACATCCTGGAAGACGAAAATATATCCGGCCTTGTCGAAATCGGGTGCGGGGCCGAGCTGCGTACGATAAAGATCGACACCGTAAGGGCCGACGCTGTAGGGCGTGCGGTCGATTAGGAATGGATAAGCCTTCGAGCTGTCTTTGGGAACGTAGATCGACGTGAACAGGTGCACGCCATCGCGCATTGGGATGCGGTATTCGTATTTTGTATAGTGCTCTTTCACGTCAAATTCAGGTCCGTCAGGTTTATTTTGAGCAAGGGCGCTGGCGGCGAATGCGGTGACGGCGATAAAAACGAGGCAGAAACGAAAGCGCGGCATAGATTTCCTCATAACGAAAGATGGAATAGGCAAGCTACATTCGTGGAGTGGGCAGAGTCAAGCAAAGATGCTGCGGCCCTCGCGGTACAATAGGTAGTTGGCTGGAAAGTGCGGTTCTCCCCTGTGTTTACGCGGGGCCGCCGAGGGATGCATGTTCGAAGTAACCGTCGAAGATACTTTTGCTGCAGGGCACTACCTGCGCAACTACAAGGGCAAGTGCGAAAACCCGCACGGGCACAATTACAA
>Ga0210410_10003021_pt1 | contig 14958 bp, 16 predicted proteins | sample IncBWC4MmetaG_FD_161058 | JGI IMG/M metagenome (GOLD analysis project Ga0210410, IMG submission 161058) | Forest soil microbial communities from Barre Woods Harvard Forest LTER site, Petersham, Massachusetts, United States - Inc-BW-C-4-M | ecosystem: Environmental > Terrestrial > Soil >... | reverse complement strand
CGAGCCATCGTAAATCGTGTCTCCAATGCGCACGACCGCGCCGCCCAGCAGCGCCGGATCGAGCAAATATTTCGTTTCGATTTTCTTGCCGGTAAGCCACGCCAGCGTCGCCGCGAATTCTTTCTTTTGCGCTGCGCTCAATTCCACCGCGGAAGAAATTTCCGCTTCGGCAATGCCTTGCCGCTGCCGGAGAACCTGCTGAAAGGATTCGATGATTTCCGGCAATAGATGCGTCCGATGGTGGTCGGCAACCAAGAACAGAAAATTGCGGAGGATTTTGCTCGCACCCAACCGCTTGACGAGTTTTTCGATCACCGCGTGCTTGTCCTCAGGCGTGACCGCGGGGCTCGCCAGAAACGTCCGCAGCTCCGCCGACTGCGCGTAGGTCGTTCCGAAATCGTTGAGCTGCTTGGACGTCGGCTCGGCCGCGCCTTGCGCGAGCGCGACATCCGCCAGCGCGTTCGCATACTGGAGGCTCGCGGATTTCAATTGGGCCTCCCTTCGAGACTCTTCACGAAGCTCCTGATCAGCGATTCCTGCGCCTTAGGAGTGAGCTGTTTCGTGAGGAGTGATTCCGCACTATCCACTGCAAGTGTGGCCGCCAAAGCTTTCAGTTCCAGACGCGCCGCGCGTTCCGCGGCTTCGATTTCTGCTTTCGCAGCAGTGGCGATTTTCTGTGCATCGCTTAGCGTGGCTGCGCGGAGCCGCGCGACTTCCGCTGCGGATTCGCGTTCCGCAAGAGCGCGGAGTTCCGTGATTTCCTTCTGGAGATTTACCAGCTTGCCTTCGGCCTCACGGAGCTGCGCGTCCGCCGCAGCTTTGGCAGCGGTGGATTTTGCGATCGCCGAGCTGATTGCCGAAGCCCGTCCGCTGAAAAATGCAGGGGCCTTTTTCAGGCACAGCCAGAGAACCACACCCGCGACGATCGCGAAGTTGATCCACTTGAAAAGCTCCGTGGCGTTTTCCACGGCAGGGTTCTCGTGTTCCTCCGCGGCTTGCACTCCAACTGCGGCGAAGAGCACCATGAATAGAACACCCGCGGCAAGTAATACACGGCGGTTCCGGGTCATCGAGCCTCTCTCCTGGGAGCGCCCGATGGAGGCGTTTGTAAAATGCGGCGCGCAATTTCGGCGGAAAGTTGGTCCACAGTAGCTTCGATGTCTCGGTGCGCGCTGGCAAGTTCGCCCGCAATCCGTTCTTTCCCCGCGCCGACTTCCGCGGAAGCCTTCGCACGCGCTTCTTTGAGTTGGGCGGCACGCTCGTCGAGCAGTTTCTTGCGCGCGGCTTCCTGCTCGGCGTATACCTGCCCGCGAGCCTGTTTCAGCGCATCCTGGTATTGCTTGACCTTCTCGGCGGCGGCGGCCTGTGCTGTTTCCGCGGCCTTTTGCGCGCCGGCGGTACGCGAATCGCGTTCCGCCATCACTTGCAGCAACGGTTTGAAGAAAAGTGCCCGTAAAATGAAGTAAAAAAGCAGGATGATCAGGACTGTAGGCACAGCCTGAAGGAACAGTTCGCCTAGTTGGCCAACAATCGCCTGCATCAGAAGTTGTGTCGCCTAAAAGTCAGGTTGGCAGCCACGCCGGGCCCCACCCCGTGGGAGCCCTTCGGCGGGCTAAACGCTGCCGTCTTAAAACAATATTTTATAGCATCCGTAGCGGCTTCCGTCAACGTGACCCGTTGCCGCAAATTATGAGAAGGGATTCGACTATTGATTTACTGCCGCGTCTGCGCGGGAATGTCGTATACGTAGCGAACTGTCATCGGCGTGTTGCTGCGCCCGCTTGTCACGTGCAGAGTTTCGTAAAGCTGACGGCCGTCCTCGGAAAGCTCAAACGTGCGGCTCATTTTATTGCCGCGCGGATCTTTTTCATCGCTCACCAAACGATTGCCATCCCACTTAGCGGCAATCTCCTGGTAGTTCGCGTCCTTGGATTTCTGCAATTTGCGCCCGTCGGTCATGAACGCGCGCTTGCGGCTCTGGTCGTCCACCAGGTCCACTTCCGCTCCCGTCATGGACATGGTCATGGTGCGTGGCGGCGTCATCAGTTCGTGCATTTTTTGTCGCTGATCTTCGCTCTCCCCACCGCCGCGATGTCCCCCATAGCCGCCACCTCCGCCGCCGGGTAAGCCGACTCCTATGCGAGGTCCACCACCAGAGCCCCCGCCGCGTCCGCCATTCGAACCTTGCGAGTCCTGCGCCCGTTGGCGCGGGTCGTCACTCTCATCGCGATTGAGCTTCCAGGCGCCCAGAATTACGGTTCGCGGAGGCGGCAGCGGCACCGGTTCCTGCGACTTCGCCGCCGGCCCGGAGACGGACTGGGGCGGTGCACCCGCAAGCGGCCCCGGAGGAGCCTGGGCGAAAGTCGTAGTAGGTACAAATAGGCTTAACGCAGCGAAAGCAGTGGAGGCTGTTAACTTGACAACGCGTGTGAGTTTCATCGGTAAACCAGAGCTTTTCTTAAAACCAATATTATATTCCCACTTCCACAAGCAATGGTTCCTGCTCTTCTATTTTAACCAGCGGTTGAGGTCCGTCGCGCGGGGAAGGAACGCTAGCGCGCCGAGTCCGCGGAAACGCGCAGCGCGCTGGCGATAGCGATGTTCGCCCGGAGCGATAATGGCCATGAACGGAACGCCGGCGTGACGCGCGGCCAGCGCGTCGTCAATGTTATCGCCCAAATAGAGCGCGCCGGCAGGATCGCGCTCGCCGACAATTTTGCGCAGGCCTTCGGGATGTGGCTTTTTCTTCGCATCATCCATGGTGATGACCGTGCGAAAGTATTTCGTGGCGGGCCAGCGCTTGAACGTAAAATCAAATTCCCGCCGCGTGCGGCCTGTGAAAAGGTTTAATTCGTAGCGGCGCGCCCAGCGCTCGATCTGCCGCGGCGTAACAATCAGCTTCTCATTTCGAACGTTGCCGGGTTTCCCATCGGTCCCCCAATAGAATTTCTCAAATGCCGTGCGCGCTTCCTCGTAGGTCGTAGGGTGGCCCAGCGACGTCACCCACGCAGACACCATGTTCCAGTCATCGTTAAATCCCGGTTTGCTCTTCCACTTGTGCAGCTCCTCGTAGGTAACGCGCTTCCCGGTGAAGTAACGCACCGTCTCCAGTGCCGAACGCCAATACGTCCCGCGAACGTCCACGAGCACGCCGTCCACATCAAAGATCAGGATTTGCGGCTGCAGCCTCTTTTTCATTGTGGGCGGAGATTCACCTTGGATTGTGGGTTTTTCCGTCACCACCGAAGGAATGCACGCGTGAGCCGGAAAAAATGTAAACGGCAGGATATCACGGTGGACCGGAAGAAGCGGTTCGTACGGCATCGAGTTACGGAAAGCCCTCGGAAATCACAAGGAAAACAAAAGGGCCGCACCAGGCTTGCCAACGACTGTCTCGTTCATTGGGCGTGCAGTTGTGGCGGACAGTAAGCGCTTCTGATGCTCATCTGCTTCAGTAGATCAGCTCACGCTGCGCCACAATCGTATAAGGAAACGACTGGGTGACCGAATTGATCCAGCAACTGTCGTATTGAATCGTTGCATTGCCTCCGCCGTTCCAATTGATCGTGGGTATGCCAGGGGAATTGTTGGAACCCAATGCAATGAGATGGGTGTAAGTAGGCGGCGTGTCGCTGTAGAGGTTAGCGACTAGTAGCGAACCGTTCAGCGTGCCGTTGCCTCCTCCATTCTTCACGACGTTTCCTTCTCCGATTACCAAAACCAGTCCGTTGAAGCTGGGAGTCCCGCTCATGGTCAGCGTACCTGTGACCACGAGAATCCCGGTTCCAGAACCGCCCAATGAATAATCTCCTTCGACAACATTGATCGCGGGCGCGCTATTGGTCCCCAGGTTTGTGGGGGCGGAGCTATTCGCGTTGGGAAAAACGTTGCTGGCACCCGCCGCGGCGGTGATACTTTTGACCAGATTCGTCAGACCATCCACCGTGGCCAAGGGGCCCAGCGCGGTACTTACGTTCGACACGGCAGGAGTGGCCGTATAGGGCGTGCTCGACGTGTAGCTGCCCGGACGGTTGAGTTGCCCCGTCAAGCTGGTCACGGCGGCATTGTTGTACCCTCCTAGCGCAGGTTGATTTGCCGCCGCCCCACACCCCGCTCCGCCGTTCGGTCCCTGAGCGGCATCCGCTCCACTCACGCTGAATGCATTCGAGTTTGGCGCCCCATAGGTTGGATTCGCGCCGTCAAAAATCATCGCTCCTGGCATGGGCGGGAAAGAGCTTCTGCTCACTTCATATTGCGTCATTCGCCGTGAGCCGCTGGGGGTTACTGCCAGGGCCGTCAATTCATACACGGGCCGATAATTGGAATTGGCCGCGGCGCAGCTCGCGTAGGTATTGACAATGGCCACTTCATTCGTCCCGGTCCAGCAAACACGATTGCCATTCGTCGTCCCGTCGACGGAGGTGACAAGCGTTGCCCCCGTGACTGACTTGTTCGCCTTGGCCATCACGCGGACCCACTTCCACGGCAGTATGGGAGAAGCGGCATAGCTGGTGCTGGCGGAAACAGCAGGCGTTACATACCAACTTCCCGCGGGCACCCCGCCCGTGCAGGTTACTTCCTGGCAGATTTCATTGTCGGGACTGTTGTTCCCTAGTGGGAGCCATGGAGTAACAGTCTCTCCTGACCCTGGGTTGGTTACGTAAAGAACACCGTTGGCTCCGCCGGGGAGGGCCGTTGCGGGAAGATTGCTGGACAGGCTGTTCGTGGCCCCGGAACGCATACGATCCCGCGTCTCTTCAATGCCCGCCTTCGATCCAAAAAACGCCGTTTGCTCGTCGCGAAAATTCGCGCTGACGTTGGTCTCCGTATTGGACATCATAATCATTCCCATCAACGCCGCGCTGAGGAGCAGCAACACCATCAACGCAACGATCAGTGCAATTCCTCGTTCGGACGCCCTCGATTTCTTGCCGCGAAATATATTCATTTTCTTCTCCTACTAGCAGGACATTGGCGCGCCCGGAGACGCCATCGAACAATTGTTGAGTGAGACCTCTCCCTCAAAGGTGGTCTCTATGGGCTGCCGCGTTTTGGGATCGAGTACAGCATTGTTGCGGATCAGCAAGCTGATCTGGATGGTCTTGATCGAGGCGATGATTTGGGCTCCACCACTTGTGCTGATGTCCACCGGCAAAGACGTGATCTGCGTCCCGTTCGCTTGAAAATAAGAAAAAATGGGATTGCTGATCACATCGTTCGTTTCCGTACCCCAGTTTTGCGTCTGGCCCGTAAGCGGATTGCCGCTCATCTTGGCCGTCTGGCTGCGCTGCAAGCACAGGCTGCAGTTCCCCGATCCGTTGATCATGTACAAGACGCTTTGTACCAGGCCGTTACCATTCATATCGCCTTCGAATTGGATCTCGTTGGCATCTATTTTTACCAAGCCCATGGCCAAGCGATTGTCATTGATATAGGTATTGGCCCACGTATAGGTGGTCTGCGTGGTCAATGCCGGGGTCCAGGAAAGGCTTGTCGTATCCACCATCCGTGAGTTCGGATAGCCGATCTCGTTGATGTCACGGAAAAACTGATCCACAAAATCGCGAGCTTCCTGGAAATTGTCGAGCTTCACTTGTTCGCTAAAGGCCCGCTGCTGAGCATTATCAATCTGCACAAAGAGTCCTGCACTGACGATGCCCAGAATCAGCAATACCACCATCATTTCGAGCAAGGAGAACCCGCCTTGACGACTGCCGGCTTGGCTCTTTCCGTTCATGTCATTGTCCTCCCGCCATCGAGCGAATCGTTACCGGGAGCGAAAACAAGATGGGGTTCGTCCCTGATCCATGCATTTTTGCGGACACTGTTACCAGCTTGACGTAGTTCGAGGGCGTCTGGATGTTCCACCTCACGTCGTAGACGGACTGCCGGTTGGTAGTCCCGCAGGCCGCGTAGGACATGTAATACCCCACCGGCGCACCGCCGCTTCCCTGGGCCTGCGAGAAATCGATCGATCCCGTGGAGAGTACCGTCGCTCCGGCTCCTGTCGTCGATCCTGTTACGTTGATCGTATTGGCTGTGCCATTGCAGTCCGTGATGATGAGCGTTGACGAGCCGCTGGCGGAAGCGCTTGATATTTTTTCCGTCACCATTTGCGCGATGACGGTGGAATTGCTCTGTTGCCTGTTTCTGGAGTTCGTCCCAATCGCAATGGGAATCAGCACCGCGCATCCCAATACTCCGACCGTCAGCACCAGACTCGCGACCATCAGCTCGATCATGGACATGCCGCTCTGCCTTGAGTCTTTGCTTCTTCGTTTCAATTCCACGAGCTTCCATTCCAGGTCACAATCTTCACGCGTCCACCTTTGGTCACCACCACCGCGGCCCAACCCGATCCTCCGACCCGTGTATCCGACATGTAGTAAACGAAATACTTTGCTGGCGGCGTGCTGCACGTCGCCGGCGTTGTCGTCGTGTCATAATTGCAAGGCAGGCCTCTCCCGGTGTAGCCGAGAGTTTTGGTGTTGTCATACGAGCCGCTTCCTGTGTCTCCCACCAGGATGTACGCCGACGGTTGTCCGTTGTTGCCGCTGGGTGTCCCGGAGGCCGAAACCGTGGTCCCGCTGAATTGCATCAGCGGTTCGCCCGTGTCGAAGCTGCCATTTCCATTCAAATCGACATAGGCGATGTTTGCGCCGCTGCGGGTTCCGTAACGAACCGTGTACGTTGTATTGTTCTTCGCAGCCAGGATTCTTGCGTTTTGCAGGAGTCCGCCCAGATCGCCAGCCGAGGCATGCAACCGTACGTTCGAAACGGCTAACAGGATGTTAGGTATGGCGATCCCTGCGACAACCATCACCACGAATACAACAATCAAGAGCTCCAGCAGGCTGAATCCACGCATCCGGACGCGCTGCTTCCGATTTTTCCTGCAAAGTTTTTTCATTTGCTTCGACGGCTTTCTTCTGGGTGCTTAGCGAGAGGTCCTTCGAGAGGAGACGCCAACTTCCACCACAACGAATGGAGCACCTTGTGCTCCAACGCCATCCGCCGAATAACTCTTTCTGCTTTGCAGACTTACAAAAATCGAGAAGGCGAATTTCGTTTCGCGGAAAAAGGGTGTGGGTGAAAACGTGGCAATATGAGCGGAACGGGAAGATTTTAAATTAGAAAGCGTTAATCTGACACAGGCACTACGTGTGGCTGAATCCCGAGCCGCTTCACTCAGCCGCGCGCGTTCGTTTAGCGGGAGGACTCAGCACAACGAATTGCTGACTAACGTAAGACTGGCGGCGCGCTGCCTCTCGGTTGCCGCCTCTTTCGCGGACTTGCTATGATTGATTTGCAAGAGCCGCGGCCGAATGCGCTGTGTCCCTGCCGCGGCCCCCCGCACAAGCTTTTTCCCGTGAAACCCTGGAAGCTGGGCCGGGCACAATTAGCGCGGCGCAGGATGTTGCGCGCCTTGGCCCGTCCCACGCGGGGTGGCCACAATCGAGGAGAAAAGTATGGCTGGATACGGCGGTGTGGACTTTATCGATTTCGATTCGCAACTGAATGACGAAGAAAAATTGGTCCGCCAGACGGCCCGTCAGTTCGTCGAGAACGAAATTATTCCTATTATCGAAAAGCATAGCCGGGAAGCGACCTTCCCAAAGCATCTGGTTCCGCAGCTCGGCGAGCTGGGATTTTTTGGCGCGAACCTCCACGGTTACGGCTGCGCGGGAATGTCCAACGTAGCATACGGCTTGATGACCCAGGAACTCGAGCGCGGCGATTCCGGCTTGCGCAGTTTTGTTTCCGTGCAGGGCGCGCTGGTGATGTATCCGATTTACACTTTCGGCAGCGACGCGCAGAAAAACAAGTGGCTGCCGCTTTTGCAACAGGGCAAAGCCATCGGCTGCTTCGGCTTGACCGAGCCGCAATTCGGTTCGAATCCTGGCGGGATGCTCACCCGCGCGGTGAGGAAGGGCAACAAATACGTCCTGAACGGCGAAAAAATGTGGATCACCAGCGGGTCCATCTCGGACGTCGTGGTGGTCTGGGCCAAAGCCGAGGACGACAAAATTCGCGGATTCCTCGTGGAAAAGGGAGCGCCGGGTTTCAAGGCCTGGGACGTCCACGGAAAATGGTCGCTGCGTGCCTCGGTCACTTCAGGTTTGGCATTCACGGACTGCGAAATCCCGGAAGAAAATCTCCTGCCAGGCGTCGTCGGCCTGAAGGGGCCGTTGAGTTGTCTGAACCAGGCGCGTTACGGCATCGGCTGGGGCGCTCTCGGCGCGGCGATGGCCTGCTATGACACCGCGCTGCAATACGCCAAGACCCGCAAGCAGTTTGCGAACAAGCCGATCGCCTCGCACCAATTGGTCCAGGAAAAACTCGCGTGGATGATTACGGAAATCGTGAAGGGGCAACTTCTGGCGCTGCACGTCGGCCGCCTGAAGGACAACGGCAAGGTAGATCCCTCGCACATCTCCATGCTCAAAATGAACAACGTGGCCATCGCGCTGGATACCGCCCGCAAAGCCCGCGACATCCTCGGCGCCAACGGCATCGTCGACGATTACTGCATCATGCGCCACATGAACAACCTCGAAAGCGTCTTCACCTACGAAGGCACCAACGACATCCACAAGCTGGTGATCGGAGAACGCATCACGGGCATCGCCGCCTACGTCTAGGAACACGCCAAATGCTTAAGAAAGTCATCTTCCTTGTGACGCTCATGATTTTTCTCACAATCACAGGATGTGTCGAGAGCCAGACGCACAAGAACGTCTGCCCAGTTGACGGGCAGCCTCCCCAGTGGGTGGGACAGAGAAAAGGGAAGTCCTGCGAGTTTTTCCATTTTAGCGACATGGAACGTCACAGCCATTCCTGGTGGGCCGACTGCGATCAGGGCGAGACACAGAAATCGAACCCACTGCCGAACGGCCCGCCTTCGATGCATCCATAGCGAGATGCGTTGAATCCTGTAAGCTGTAGGGGCACGCGCGTGGGCGGATGCGCGAACCGGAGGTTTATCATGCGATGTCTACTTACCCCCAGAATCTTAAGACTCACCGCATTCATGCTCGCCGCCATCGGCATCTGCGTCTGTCTTGCGAATGCACAACAGAAAACCGCGCCCGCGCCAGAAAAGCCAAAGATCCGCGCGATAACCGCGTTCATTAATCTCGATCGCGCGCAATACCAGGAACAGGTCGCGGACGCCTTGAAACTGTTGAGGCGCGCACAGACGACGTTTGAATCGCGCGGCTACCAGGTCCAAACCATCCGCATCGCCACACAGCCGTTTCCGGAATACACAAAAGGACTAACGACTGAGCAGGCCGTGGCATTCTTCAAGCAATACGACGCGCTCGCTGCAAAAGAGAAATTTGCCGCCTCTATTGGCCCAGCGATGGTGAACGCCGGAGACAGCGATGCGCAAGCCGAGCTGCTCGCCGAAATCCTGACCAACACGAAAACGCTGAACGCCAGCCTCGTGGTCGCTGGCGATGACGGCGTTCGCTGGAACGCGGTGGGTGCGGCCGCCCGGGTGATGAAAAATCTCGAGGCCACCGAACACAGCCAGGGCAATTTTCATTTTGCGGCCATCGCCATGGTGCCGCCGCTGACGCCCTTCTTTCCCGCCGCTTATCACACTGGCTTCGGACATCAATTCGCTATCGCCTTGGAATCGGCGAACGTCGTCGCCGCTGCGTTCAAGGATGCGCCGGACCTGGCCACCGCCAAGCAACGCCTCACGGATTCGCTTGCCAGCAGCGCATTCGACATCCAACGGCACGCCGGACGCATCGACCAGGAAACTGGCTGGACCTACATGGGGATCGATCTTTCCCCCGCCCCCGCCGGAGATGTTTCGATAGGAGCGGCCATCGAGAATCTAACCAGGGAGCCCGTCGGCATGAGCGGAACGCTGACGGCCGCCGCAACCATCACCGCCGCCATCCGCGACGTCAAAGTAAAGCAAACCGGCTACACGGGCTTGATGTTGCCGATCCTGGAAGACACGCGCCTGGCGCAACGCTGGAGCGAAGGACACATTTCCCTCGATGCCCTGCTGAGCTATTCGGCGGTCTGCGGAACGGGCCTCGACACCATTCCGCTGCCCGGCGACATCACCGTGGAACAACTTTCACTCATCATCGGAGACATGGCCAGCTTGGCTTACAAATGGCACAAGCCGCTCTCGGCGCGCTTGCTTCCGGTTGCAGGTAAAGGATGGGGCGAAATGACTGAGTTCAACGACCCATTTCTGGTGAACGCGAAGCTGCAGCCGCTCGACGTCAAGTAGAGAGTTCAGTTTTCAGCCCGAAGTTCTCTGTAAGAAATGGCTAAACACGGGAAACCTGTACCGCTCGCAGTTATTTCGGTGCTGAGGAGCTTGTCTTTTCGGTCCACCGCTGCCGCGCGGCCGCCAGAAATTGCTCCTTGTCCTTTCGTATGAGTTGGACAAGCGCTGGATTTTCGGTTTCTTCGTGCGCGGCCGCCCAAAGCACCATCTCCGTGAGCACCGGCGCCAGATCGAAGCCTTTTGCCGTAAGAGAGTAAATCACTTTCCGTCCGTCCAATGGATCTCGCCCCGTGGTGATGATTCCATGAGCCATCAGCTTGCGCAGCCGGTCAGCCAAAATATTCGTTGCAATCCCCTCGTACGACTCCAGAAATTCCTTGTAGCTCCGAAACCCTCGCAGCATCATGTCCCGGATAATCAACAACGACCAGCGATCGCCCAGTATCTCCACGGAGGCATTCAGCGGACACCCCGACCGCCATTTTGGACTAGGCTTCTTTTTTGGCACCTTTTCACGCTAGCATTTTTCACTTGCATTTTGCAAGTTTGTTGTTGCAGACTGGCCTTCCCAAGCCAGCGATCTTTGGCAGCACTTTGAAATCGGAGGATGAAAATGAGCCAGGCCGCGCCGAAAAAATCCCCTGCGGTAGAACTGGAACCGCCGCGCTTCGAAAACGGCAAGCCCTTGTGGATTGCAGGATTCCGCCAGCACTTCACTTCGGAAACCATGAAAGATATGCCTTCTCTTTGGCAGCGCTTTGCGCCTCACATTGGTAGCACCCCCGGACAAGTCGGCCGGGTGGCATATGGCTTGTGCTTCAACGCTCAGAGCCCGGACGGCATGGACTACATGGTTGGCGTCGAAGTCTCCAGCCCCTCGCATCATCGCGCCGACTTCAGCGTCATCTCCATCCCAGCACAAAAATACGCCGTTTTCTCTCACCGCGATCATGTTTCCAAACTCCGTGAAAAGTTGGATGCCATCGACAAGTGGCTCCCCGGATCAGCCCTTCAAGTCGCCTGCGGAACGACCGATGGGCCGGACTTTTTCGAGCGCTACTCCGAGGAATTCGATCCGCGAACTGGAATGGGCGGCATGAGCGTTTGGATCCCACTCAAGTCGTAAAGCGAACAAAAAATATTTTGCACCAACAAAATAAAAGGTACGCTCTTGCAGCGGCCTGACTACGACGGAGGAGTGACAGATGAGCAGCGTACGAGTTTTGGTAGGAACGCACAAGGGCGCATTCATTTTGACCGCAGACGGCAAGCGCCAGAAATGGGACATCAGCGGCCCCCATTTCTCCGGGTGGGAAATCTACCACCTCAAAGGGTCACCTGTTGATCCTAATCGTCTCTTTGCCTCACAATGCAGCGGCTGGTTCGGCCAAATCATTCAGCGCTCGGATGACGGCGGCAAGACCTGGACTCAGCCCGGCACGCCTCCAGGCGAATCCACCACCGGGCCCGGCGGAATGCCTAAGGCCGAAAGCAACAAATTTGTCTACGACGTCTCGGCCGAAACCGGCAAACCTCTCACCACGCACATGTGGTACGACGGCACCCAGCATCCCTGGGAATTCAAGCGCGTCTGGCATATCGAACCTTCCCTCACCGACCCGGACACCGTCTACGCGGGAGTGGAAGATGCCGCCCTATTCCGTTCGACCGACGGCGGAAAGAATTGGAAAGAACTCTCCGGACTTCGCGGCCACGGCACCGGCCCGAAGTGGCAGCCCGGCGCTGGCGGCATGTGTCTTCACACCGTGATTCTGGATCAGAGCGATCCCAATCGCATCTACATCGCCATCTCCGCCGCAGGCGCATTCCGCACCGACGACGGCGGCAAGACCTGGAAGCCCATCAATAAGGGCCTGGTTTCCCCCTACATCCCCGAACCTCGCGCCGAAGTCGGCCACTGCGTCCACCACGTCGCCATGAATCCGTCGCGCCCCGGCGTTCTCTTCATGCAAAAACATTGGGACGTCATGCGCAGTGACAATTCCGGCGACTCCTGGACGGAAGTCAGCGGCAACTTGCCGACCGATTTTGGCTTCGTCATTGATGTCCACGCCCACGAGCCGGAAACAATCTATGTCGTCCCCATCAAAAGCGACGGCGAGCACTTTCCTCTAGACGGCAAACTCCGCGTCTATCGCAGCCGCACCGGCGGCAACGAGTGGGAAGAACTCTCCAAAGGTCTCCCGCAACGCGACAGCTACGTCAACGTACTACGCGACGCCATGGCCATCGACACGCTCGACAAGTGCGGCGTCTACTTCGGCACCACCGGTGGCCAGGTCTACGCTTCCGCCGACTCCGGTGACAACTGGGCCCCCATTGCGGAACACCTTCCGGCCGTTCTTTCCGTGGAGGTTCAGACCCTTCCATGATCCGCGTGATTCTCCCGGGCCATCTGCGAACACTCGCGCATGTCAGCGCCGAGGTGCAGGTCCACGTTGAAGGCCCGGTCACCCAGCGCTCCGTCCTCGATGCCCTCGAAGCGCAATATCCCATGCTGCGTGGCACCATTCGCGATCACGTAACGCAGGAACGTCGTCCCTTCTTACGTTTCTTCGCCTGTGAGGAGGATTATTCGCTCCAGCCCCCGGATACGCTACTTCCCGAGGCAATCGCTTCGGGAGCCGAGCCCCTGCTCATCATCGGGGCCATCGCGGGCGGCTAGTGACAGCGGTGCTGCTGCTCTTCTGTAGCACCGAAAAGGATTTCAGGGTTTGTTGTATTGAATAGGAAGCCCATCAGGAGAAAAAACGAATGGAATCTGTCGCGCAATCAGCTCCCATCTCGAAGGGAGCGCTCTGGACCGGACGCGTCCTCAGCGCCATCCCCGTGTTGCTGCTGCTCACCAGTGCCACTGCGAAGTTGCTGAGACCGCCGAACATCATAGAGGGATTCGCTAAGTTCGGCTACTCCGAAACCATGATTGCGAAGCTCGCCATCATCGAGCTCGCCTGCACGGCCATCTACCTGATCCCGCGCACGTCCGTTTTTGGCGCGATTTTGCTGACAGCCTATCTTGGCGGCGCCACCGCCACTCATGCCCGCGTAGGTGATCCCGCTTTCGTCGGGCCTGTCATTACCGGTGTTCTGCTTTGGTTGGGACTTTATTTGCGCGAGCAACGGCTGCGCGCCCTGGTTCCACTGCGCAGCTAGGCTGCCCGTGACTCGCGAATTCTGGAAACATTTCTCTCGGTCGAACGTCTAGATTTAGGGGTGTCGAACCATGAATCTCAAAGCTGACTTATTCCTTCACGATCTGAAATTCGCCCTCCGCTCTCTCTCTCGCTCCAAAGGGCTCGTCATTACGGTCGTGCTCACGCTCGCCCTCGGCATCGGCGCCAACGCCGCCATCTTCAGCTTGGTCCGCGGCGTGCTCCTTCGCCCGCTCGTCAATTCTGACGAGGACCGCCTCATCTACATTCGCCAGAGCGCGCCCAGCCTCGGTGTCGAAAACGCCAATTTTTCCGTACCAGAGATTCAGGACATCAAGTCCGGCATCCACACGGTCAGCGAATTCGGCGACTTCTCAGTCGTCGGGTTCACCATGATCGGCCTTGGCGAACCCCGCGAGGTCCGCGCCGGCGTTGTCGGCGGCACGTACTTCGAAGTGATGGGCCTTCATCCCGTCCTCGGCCGTCTCATTGGCCCGCAAGACGACGGTCCCAAGGCTCCCGGCGTGGTCGTCCTGACCTATCGCTTTTGGTCCACCGCTCTCAAGAGCGATCCTTCCGTCCTCGGCAAGTCGCTTCGCCTTGGCAGCGGCGGCCTGGGAGATCGCTCTGCGTCCATCATCGGCGTCCTCGAACCCTCCGTCCCTTATCCCGCCGATACGGAAATCATCGCCAACATCGTGACCAGCCCTCACCACCTCTCCGCAACAATGGTCACCGGCCGCGTTCATCGCATGACCGAACTTTTCGGCCGTCTCGCTCCGGGCGCAACCGTCGAGCAAGCTCGCGCCGAGCTTCGCACCGTCTACGCTTCGATGGTCAGCCAGCATGCCGCCGACTACTCGAAAGATGGTACCTCGCAGATCAACGCCGTCCTCCTCCGCGAACAAATCACTTCCGGTGCCCGCACCGTCCTTCTGGTTCTGCTCGCTGCTTCCGGACTGGTGTTCATCATCGCCTGCTCGAACGTCGCCAATCTGATTCTCGCGCGCACTGTTCGCCGTGAAGGCGAACTCGCTATCCGCGCGGCCCTCGGAGCCAGCGCCGGCGCCTTGCGCCGCACGCTGCTCGCGGAGAGTCTGATTCTTTCCGTTGCCGGCGCTACGTTGGGTGTCATCACCGCGCGTCCCCTCCTTGCTGTGCTGGCACACTATGCGTCCCGCTTTTCGGTCCGCGCCCTCGACCTCACAGTAGATTCCAGCATGCTCTGGGTCGGCGCCCTTCTGGCGGTCATCGCTGCAGTCCTGCTGGCCTTCGTGCCGCACCTTCCGAACGCCAACACCTCGCAAACCCCTGGCCTCACCAGCGGCGGCGTCCGCATCACCGGAAGCACAGGCCGCCGCCTTCGCATCTTCGCCATCACCCAAATCGCCGCGTCCTTCATGCTCCTCGCCGGCGCCAGCATGCTTCTCAAAACGCTCCTTGCCATGCAGGCCGCGCAGACCGGCCTCGATACGCGCCACGTTCTCGCCATCAACGTTCCCGCTATCTCTTACGGAAAAACGC
>Ga0210410_10003019_pt1 | contig 14962 bp, 14 predicted proteins | sample IncBWC4MmetaG_FD_161058 | JGI IMG/M metagenome (GOLD analysis project Ga0210410, IMG submission 161058) | Forest soil microbial communities from Barre Woods Harvard Forest LTER site, Petersham, Massachusetts, United States - Inc-BW-C-4-M | ecosystem: Environmental > Terrestrial > Soil >... | reverse complement strand
GAGCCGACGGACGGGCTGGATCCGTTGGGCCGCAAGCAAGTGCGCGATTTGCTGCAAGGGTTGAAAGCCGCGGGGAAAACAATTTTTCTGAATTCGCACATGCTTTCTGAAGTGGAGCTGGTGTGCGATCAGGTCGTGATTCTGCATCAGGGACTGGTGGCGCGCCAGGCCACGCCGGAAGAATTTACGCGCGGGACGGGCGAATGTTTGGTGCGCGTCGCGTCGGTGAGCGATGCGGTGCGCGCGGCAGCGGCTTCGGTGGCCGCGAAAGGCGAATGGAAAGATTCAACTTTGCGATTTTCGCCGAAGGATCGCGCCGAGTTGAACGCGCTGATTGATAAGTTGCGCGCGGTGCCGGTGGAAATCGAATCGGTGGAACCGGTAAAGAATTCGCTGGAGCAATTTTTCCTGAAAGTGGTTACGGGAGAGGACGCGTAATGTTTGCGGCATACATGCATTCGGTGCGCGAGTCCGTGAACAAGCGGATGGCGCTGGTGTTGATTGGCATGGCGGTGCTTTTTGCAACGATTCTCTATCTCATAATCAATATTGTGCCTGCGAAAGACGGCACTTCAGTGATCTTCCTGGGCCGGCACATGCTGGGACCCGCGACGCTTGCAGTGCCCGCAGCACAAGCGCAAGAAGTACAGATCACCGGCAGCTTGTGGCTGCTGCTTTCAATTTTTGCGTCCGTGCCGCTGGTGGTTGCAGCGCTGGAGAAGGGATGGGTTGAGCTGACGTTGACAAAAGGCGTTGGGCGCTGGAGGGTACTGCTCGGCTGCTACTTCAGCGGGCTGACACTTTACGCGGCAACACTTTGTGTCGCAATGCTGCCCATTGCAACCTGGCTTTGGGTAAAGACGGGTGTCGGATTCAAGCCGCTTCTCGTTGCGATACTCATGGAAACTTTAGGCTTTGCTTCTCTTATGGCGCTCGCGACGTGGGCTTCTCTTTCCAGGACGGGAGCCGCGCTTCCCATAATGCTGGCGGTTTTCATGTATATTTTCACTCCAGTCCTGGCAAACCGGCAGCAGATCCTGTTTCAATTGATTACGTCGCCCGGGTGGCAGGGCGTTTTTAACTGGGCATATCGAATTCTTCCAAAACCAAGTGAGCTTATGGGTTCAGCCACGAACTACATTCAATTTGGAACGATTTCAAATTGGTTTCCGTTCTGGACCACTGGAATATTTATTGTAGCGATGATGGGACTGACCATCTGGACGCTGCACCGCAAGAATCTGTAATCCTGCTTTTTATCCACGCAACTAAAATTATTTACTGCGGAACATTCACCGGCGCCTGTGTGCCCTGCTGAATACGCACGAAGCGTTGCTGTATGGCGACGTAGGCCTGGGCTTCGTCGGACTGGAAAAGTTCGCGCGTGTTGACTTCATCATCGGCGACCGGAGTGAGCGCGAGATCGGTGTAGGCCATGCGCGCGGGATCGCGCTTAATTTTTTGGTAGATGAGATACATGCGCGTGTACAGCGCGGCCCAGTTCACGGCCTTCGCGGCCGTGCCCACCCAATATTTTGGATAAAACAGGAGCGTTGATTCGAGCGGCAGGCCTGGACGGCGGTCGCGCCGGAATTTCAAGCGCAAGATTCCACCTTCGAGCGGATGAATCTTCTCCACTCCCATGCATCCCTTGAACCAGACCATGTAGAACAGCGCTTTGCCGGGGCTGACTTTGGTGACTATCGCGCGACGAAGAACTTTTTCTACATGCTCGAAGGAATAATATGTGCGCCAAGCGGATTGGAAAGCGTGTTCCCATTCGGCGGCGGACATTTTCGGATGCGCGGTGGTCACATGATTCACGTCGTACTTGTTCATGTCCGGATCCATGGCCACGCCGGCATTGTAAAGTTTCTGGTGATCTTCGGAGCCGGGTAGTGGCGTGAGGATGAAAAATTCCAGCAGGTCGATAGGCAATTCTTTTTGGATGATGCGCACGTCGTGAAGAATCGATTCTTCGGTGTCGCCGGGAAATCCCAGAATGTATCCGCAGCAGGTGAGCACGCCGACCTGCTTCCATTTGAGAAGCATGTCGCGATATTCCGTAATTTTATTCTGGCGTTTCTTCGCGCCGGCAAGCGCATCGGGATTGATATTTTCCAGTCCGATGAAAATGCGTTTCACTCCGGCGCGGGCGGATTTCTCAATGAAATTCGGAATTTTGTGGCAGAGCGTATCTACTTGAATTACAAATTTGATGGGCAGTTTTTCCACTTCGCGCAGATGAATCAGGCGATCGAGAATTGGTTCCCAATCCTTGTTGCGTGCGAAATTATCGTCGGTGATGAAAAAACTGTGCGCGCCCTGCGCGAGATTGGCGCGAACGATGCGCTCGATGTCGTCGGCGGAACGGCGGCGCGATTTGCGTCCCTGAACATTTATGATGGTGCAGAAGGAACATTGATAAGGACAACCGCGGCCGGCGTCAAAAGTTGTGTTGGTGCCGATGGTGCGCTTCACGCGTTCGATGGGAAGAATGGGCGTGGCCGCGCCTTCCAGATTCGGCAAATCGTCCATGAAATTGTAGAGCGGCTGCAGCGTGCCATTCTTCGCGTCCAGCAGAACCTGGCCGAGGCGGCCTTCGGCTTCGCCAGCGAAAATTGAAACGCCCATTTCCTGAGCGCGGCGAACGTCGGGATCGAGCGCGCCCAGCATGGCAATTGTGCCCGAAGCGTGGAAGCCGCCGATTCCCACCATGATGCCGAACTGGCGAAGCGGTGCGGCGATATCCAACGCGCGCGGAAATTGATTGGACTGCACGCCTACGAGCATCACCATTCCAGCACCGGCTGCGTTGATCATGGAAGCGATGCGCGCGGGACGAATGCGCGTGTTTGTTTCGTCGTAGGCATGAATATCGATTTCGACGTCATCGCCCAGAACTTTTTGCTCGGCGCATTCTTTGGCCAGTCCGTACAAAACAGCCAGCGAATTTGAAGGCATGCCGGAGCGAAGCCACTGGATCACGTATCCATCGTCGTCATAGTGCGACGGTTTGATGAACACGAGGCAGAAACGCTTGGGCGTTTGAGTCGAATCTGTCATTTTTCCTGGAACTACCCGGGATGAATGAATGGAAATTACTACACCCCGCGCAGAGATACAATAAGAGTTCGATGAAATATGTACTGATCCGCGACGAACAGCCGGTTGACATTCCCTCAATCCGGAGCATTGTTGAAGAAGCTTTCCTGCAACCGGCGGAGGCGAGATTGGTTGACCGTCTGAGGGGCGATGGTGAAGCAGTCGTTTCCGGAGTAGCCGTCGAAGCGGGGCAGATTGTCGGGTACATCATGCTTTCGAAAATGAGCGCTCCGTTCCGAGCGCTCGGGTTGGCCCCGGTAGCGGTGACTCCGAGGCGGCAGCGGAATGGTGTTGGCAGCCAGTTAATCCGATGGGGATTGGAGCAGGCAAAAAGCAAAGGATGGCAGGGTGTGTTTGTTCTTGGTGATCCAAAGTTTTACGGAAAATTCGGTTTCAGTGCGGCGCTCGCCAGTGGGTTTGAATCGCCGTACGCGGGCGAACATTTCATGGCACTGGCATTGAACGGCTTTTTGCCGGCAACCTCTGGAAAAGTGGAATACGCGGCGGCTTTCAAGATGCTCGATTAGATGGAGTTGCAACGGCGCGACATTCTGTTGCGCAAATCGATTCGACGAAACTGAATCCGTTTGTCCCCGCGCTTTACAGGCGTTTCGGGGCGGCTTATAGTTGGCGCAATACGATATTGCTGCGCGGACGTTTTTCGTCCTGAAAAGAGGCTGCCCATGATGATTGCCGTGCTGGTGATAATTGGTCTGGTGGTGCTGTTCATCATCGGGATGTACAACGGCCTGATCCGGCTGCGCGTGCAGTGCGATAACGCGTGGTCGGATATTGATGTGCAATTGAAGCGGCGGTACGACCTGGTGCCGAATCTGGTGGAAACGGTGAAGGGCTACGCCGGGCACGAAAAGGGTACGCTCGAGGCGGTGGTGCAGGCGCGGAATTCCGCGATGTCCGCCCAGGGACCGGCGGCAAAGGCCGACGCGGAAAATATGTTGACCGGCGCGTTGCGGCAAGTGTTTGCGCTGGCAGAGGCGTATCCGCAATTGCGAGCGGTGGAAAGTTTCACGCAGTTGCAGAACACGTTGACTTCACTGGAAGACACGATCCAAAGTGCGCGGCGTTATTACAACGCGGTGGTGCGCGATTTGAATACGAAAATTCAGGTGTTCCCTTCCAACATTATTGCGAACATGTTTAATTTCAAGCCGCGCGAGTTCTTTGAAGTGAGCGCGCCCGCCGAACGCGACGCGCCTAAAGTCAGCTTCGGCACGCCAGCGGCCTAAATTCCAATGAGAAAACTTACCAGGCTTTTGCGGAAGAGCGGATTCCCTGCTTTTTTCCGGATGATGCTCGCGCTTTGCATGGTGATTTCCTGCGCCGGCGGAGCGTCTGCGCGCACGCTGACCATTCGGAGTTTCAAAGCGGAAATCACAATTACGCCCGATGGCATGGTGGACGTGACCGAAACGATTCAGGCGCATTTCGCGGGCGCGTGGAACGGGCTGTATCGCACCGTTCCGATTCAATATACGACGCCGCAGGGCCTGAATTACACGCTGGACGTGGAGCCAGTCAGCGTCACCGACGATGCCGGAAATAATTTGAAATATGAAACGAGCAGCGCAAATGGATATTTGAAATTCAAAATTTATGTTACCGATGCGGTGGATGCGACGCGAACCATCGTGCTGCATTACCGAGTGAGCAACGCGCTGGCCTTCTTTGAGGATCACGACGAGCTCTACTGGAACATCACTGGAAACGATTGGGACGAGCCGATTGGGAACGCTTCTGCAGTGATCACTCTTCCGGCGGGCGCCACCGGCTTGCACGCGATGGCGATCACGGGAACTTACGGCTCCAAATCCGAAGACGCAAAAGTGCAAACGCTGGGCACGCTGGTGGATGTGAAGATGCAACGCACGCTGGAGTTCCACGAGGGCATTTCGGTGGTGGTGGGATGGGACAAGGGATTTGTGCGCCCTCCGACGAAAAGCGAGGTTGTGTTTCGATTCCTGCGCAGCAATTGGCCGTTCGTTGTTCCGATCATCGCGTTCTTTGTGATGTTCTGGTTCTGGTATGTGAAGGGGCGCGATCCGCGGCGCAACGCCATCGCCGTGCAATATGAACCGCCGGACGCGATGACGCCCGGCGAGGTCGGCACGCTAGTGGATAATTCCGCGGCGATGCGGGACATCACTGCCACGCTCGTGGATTTAGCGGTGCGCGGATTTATCACCATTGAAGAAACACAAACTTCGCACGCAATGGGATTAATTCACAGCAAAGAATACTCATTTCACCTGAAGAAAAAAGCGAGCGAGTGGACCGGCCTGAAGCAGCATGAGCTGCTTTTACTTTCGGCGCTATTTACTGACGGTGCCGTGGACGAAGTGAACCTTTCCGAATTGCAGAATCATTTTTACAAAAATATTCCGGGCATTCGCGATTCCCTATTCGATGAACTTTTGGAGCGCGGCTACTATCTGCACCGTCCGGACTATGTGCGCGCGGGATGGATTGGCGGAGCGGTGGTCGTGGGGTTCCTGTTTTTCGCGATTGGAATGGGGACATCGTTCGCGATGCGGCAAGCGCCAACCGCGCTGATTGCTTCCGCGATTCTTACCGGGCTGATTATCTGCATTTTTGGCTGGTTCATGCCCGGACATACCGCGAAGGGTATGACCGCGCTGGAAAACACTCTAGGCTTCGAGGATTTTCTGCAGCACGTAGAATCCGACCGCATCGCGCGTATTGAAAAAACTCCTGCGCTGTTTGAAAAGTTTCTGCCATACGCGATGGCGCTGGGCGTGGAGAAAAAGTGGGTCGGCGCGTTTGGAGATATTTGCAAGCAGCCGCCGAACTGGTATCAGGGAGGCGCATACGGAAATAATTTTGTTCCGCTGTATTTCGTGGCCAGCTTGAATTCCATGTCGGCGCAGACGTCGTCGGTGATGTCCTCAGCGCCGCGCAGCGCAGGCGGCGGCTCCGGATTCGGTGGCGGAGGATTTTCCGGCGGCGGATTTGGCGGAGGCGGGGGCGGCGGATTCTGATTTTTGTTCCGGCCGAAGCGCCAGCGCAACTTTCATTGCAAAATATTTAACGCGCGGGCATGGGATGCGCGGTGAAAAATTTCCAGATTATTTCGTTCGCTTCCAAATCATCACTGGACCTGCCGATTTTATTTGCCGGAACGTAAGGCTGCTCGCCGCCGGGCCAAAAATGTCCGCCATCCACGATGCTGTAGAGCAAAACTTCCGAACCCTGCGTGCAATCGGTGTAGGAATCGACATTCGTTTGCAATCCGCCCGAAGCGCGTGGCGGCAATGTAGTTCGCCGCGCACTCTTTCCGCACCCGGCCGTCTTGGCCCAATCCTTGGCGGTGTCTGGAGCGGAAATTGTGGGCAGCGCGCCGGAGCGGCCTTTGTACGGCACAACCGGATCTTCCGTGCCATTGATCATCAATAGAGGAACGGGACGGTACGTCCAATTTTTGCAGAATTCCTCTTGCGATTTTGCCATCTCCGCGCCGACAGGCGCGATGGCTGCGATGCGATTCGCAAGATTACATCCCAACTGAAAATCCATGAATCCGCCGTCGGAGAATCCGGTGGCGAAAATGCGGTTATCGTCCACGGAATATTCCGTTTCGAGCTGATCGAGCATCGCGTTGAAGAATGCAAGGTCGTTCGACGAACGTCTTCCGGCGCCGCGATTGCCACCCTGGCCAGTACCCTGCCCGCCTCTTTGCCGGCCCATTCCTCCGCCACCAATGCCGCCACCACCGCGCTGACGGCCATATCCGCCGCGATTCTGCTGCTGCGATTCGGCTTCCAAATTTGTCCAGCGGCGCCGCAACGCGTTCGGATAAACGGCGATGACGCCATACTCGTCGGCGGTCTGATCAAAGCGCGAAAGGCGAACCATGTCCAGCGCGTCGTTGTCGGCGTCATGTAAAACAAGCACGACTGGATATTTTGTTTTCGGGTTGTATTCGCGGGGAAGATGCACGAGGAAGGTTCTGGCAGCGTCTTCTACGGTAACTGTTTCTTGCGGATCTTGTTTCGCTGCCGGCGCAGGCGACTGAGGAGCGGACGCAGGAGGAGCCTGCGTCTGCTGAGCGTGCAGGCTGAGAGCGCAGACGAATAATAGCGCCAGCGGAAAAAGACAAATTTTGCGTGCCGAATCTATTTTCATGAGTACCCTTATAACCCCGCTCTTGATGAGAAGTTGCGCGCGGAGGGCAGTTGGTCCGAGCTATTGTCGAACCCGGCGCTTAGCGTTTTGCGGGCATGGGATGTGCCGCGAAGAAATTCCAGATTAGTTCGCTGGCGTCGATATCATCATTCGTTTTTCCGATGAAGCGCACGGGAATAAATTGCTCGCCGCCGGGCCAGGTGTGGCCGCCCTTTTCAATGGAGTAAAGGACCGCGGCCGCGCCGTCCTTGCAATCGGAGTACGTGTCCACGCGAGTTTCCAAGCCGCCTGCGGTTTTTGGCGCGATGTTAGTGCGCTCCGGTTTCGATCCGCAGCTATTTATTTTCGCCCACTCCTTCAATGATTCGCGCGCGGGAAGAAGATTGAATCCGACGGAGCCGCTCAGACGCCCTCGATACGGAACCATCGGGTCGTCGGTGCCGTTCAACATCAGCAGAGGCATCGCCCGCCACGACCAGTTGCTGCAGCTTTCCGCCAAGTTTATGGGCAGAACCGCGCCGACGGTGGCTATCGCCGCGATGCGGTCGGCCAGCTGGCAGCCCAGACGAAAATCCATGAATCCGCCGTCGGAATATCCGGTGGCATAAATTCGAGAAAGGTCCACGGAATATTCTGCCTCGACTTGATCCAACAGATCGTTGAAGAAAGGGATTTCATTCAGAGGATCTCCGCCCACATCGGTTGGGCTGGGAGGCCTGTTCATGTCGTCCAAAATACTTCTTCGGCGCCCGAATCCGCCGATGGTTCTTACCCCAGCGTCCGGAGCAACGGTCCAGCGCCCGTCGCGGGAATTTGGATAGACGACGATGAATCCGAATTGATCGGCGGTTTTATTAAAATGCGAAATTCGCGCGATGAACGAAGCATCTTCTCCAAGTCCGTGCAGCACCAGCACCACCGGATAGCGCTTTTTCTTGGAATAGTCCGGTGGAAGATGCACTTGAATCGTGCGCGGCGAGCCGTTTACTTTCACAACTTCTTCGCGATCCTGCGCGCGCGCCGCCGGCGCGCAAAACGCGCACGCGACAGCGAGTGCGCACATGATGATCGTGATAGCGCGGCGAAACTTCATCACATTACTGTGACATGACGGGCGAACGGAGACAAGTTGTGCTGGGTGGCTCGATACAAATTTCAGTTCGGTGTGCGTTTGCCAACGCCATACGAATCCAGAACGTCGCTTAACGTAATCACACCTTCCAGCTTATGAATGTTCGCGCGATTTACAACCGGCAAGAGTTCCAGCTGCGCCGCGCCCATGCGATTCAGCGCCAAATCGAGCGACTGATCCGAATGCACGTGCGGAAAAGTCCCTGGATTTACGATTTCTCTCAATGTCTTCGCGGCATTTTGAACGAGCTCCTTCTCCAGCGTCAGCATACTGATCACGCCGACCACTCCGCGCTTATCGACGACCGGCCACGCGCGAAACATGCTTGTACTTATTTTTTCGAGTGCCATCTGCACCGTCAACTCTGCCGGGAGCAAGTCCGTTGCGGCAATCATTGCTTTCGATACCTGGCGCTGCCCATGTTCGCGAAGCGTTTCTGAGGTGGGCAAGTGAATGCCGTCCTGTATTGCCAGGGAGTCATATATAGTTCTGCGCTGCAACCGGGACGAAATAAAAAGGCTCACCAGATTTGAAATCATCAGCGGCACGATGACGGCGTAATCGCGCGTGGTTTCAAAAATCATCAGCACGGAGGTCATCGGCGCGCGAACCACGCCCGCAAAAACAGTTCCCATGCCAACCAGAGCGTATGCGCCGGGAGTTGCGGTTTGCATCGGAAGAAAATGATGCGCCACAGATCCAACCGCGCCACCAAGCATCGCGCCGATAAAAAGACTCGGCCCGAAAATTCCACCAGCGTTTCCCGAGCCGTAACTCGCGCTCACGGCAACTATCTTTAACGCAATCAGCAGCACCATTAATTTCAGGGCCATGCCGCCGTTCAGCACATCGCCGACATATCCGTAACCCACGCCGAGAACCTGCGGAACAAACCAGCCCATCAGTCCAACAACCAATCCGCCCGCGACAGGCTGGAACCACACCGTCCACTCTGGAAATTGCAAAAAACGCGCGCGGATTGCCAGCAACAATTTCGTGAACGCTACCGACACCACTCCACCGGCGATACCGAGCACGGCATAAATTGAAAATTCCAACGGATGAACCAGGTGATACTGCGGCACTTTGAAGAGCGGGTTATCGCCGAGAAGCAAGCGCAGCACAACCCACGCCGTTGCCGACGCCAGCACCACCGCGCCCATCACCGGCGCGTTCAGATCGCCGACAACTTCTTCCAGCGTAAATAACACCGCTGCGAGCGGCGTATTAAAAGCCGCGGCGATGGCCGCCGCTGCACCAATCGGAATAAGTTTTTTTACATTTTTTGGACTCAGCCCAAGAAAACGCCCGAGCACCGACGCGATCCCGCCGCCGACTTGAACGGACGGGCCTTCACGTCCCAGCGGTATGCCGCACGCGAGCGTGCCCGCGGTGCAAATAAATTTCCCAATGATTGTGCGCAGTGAAATCACGCCGTCGCGCGCGAATAAGGCGGTCTTCGTTTGCGGGACTCCGCTGCCGCGCGCGTCGGGAAAATATCTGTACAACAGAATTCCCATTGTGAAGGATCCCAGCACCGGAATTAACACGCGTCGCCACGCAGCGCTGCCCACCGGATAAGCGCGCATGCCCGCGCGCTCGGTGACCAGAATAAAAGCGACGACTGCCGCGCCGGTCAGCGCGCCAATGATTAGCGAGAGAACCATAATCACCTGTTCTTCGCGTTGGCCGAATTGCGCCTTCCATTGTTGCAAGCGCGCTTGCAGCCGACTGGCCTCTGCCGCTTTTTTTTCCTCAGACATTTCTGCTGCTTCCCTTTGGCCGATTTTTTCGCGGGCCTTTTCGCGCGGTGGCCAATATCACTTTGGTAAGCGCCACAATCAGCTCCGGCCCGCTGCGCTTTAGTTCCTGCATCCGCTGGCGCGAAAATTTCTCCACCATCCGATTTCCGCGGGCGGAAAGTTCCACGTGTACGATTCGATGGTCGGCGTGATCGTGTAACCGCCGCAGCAAGCCCATACGCGCCAGTCGATCAATGCGTTCAACGACCGTGTTGTGCTTCACCAGAAGCCGGGCCGCTAAATGTTGGATGGTGGCGCAGTTTCTCGGTGGCATCCCGCGCACCGCGAGAAGAAGTTGAAACTGTTCGGGTTCAAGTCCGGCCGCGCGGGCGGTTTCTTCGCTTTCCGCAAGAAACAGCCGGATGCGGTAGCGGAATTCCGCGAGTGAACGGTAATCGGTTTCTCGTAGCGCTGAAGCCATATGAGATAATTATATCGTTAAACGATATTGTTTTCCAACTGGGGCGCCCCTATGGAGTTAATCTCTTCAACTACTTGAGAATTTTGCGAAAGGCTTTCTGCGTCTTGAAATGTTCGTATCCCAAGCGCTCGTAAAACACATGGGCGCCGGCGCGTTTTACATTGGAACGAACATGCACGATCCGGCAGCCGCGCTCCGCGGCCCACGTTTCGGCATATGCCATTAGCATTCGCCCGATGCCGCAGCCTCGTCGTGCTTCGCTTACAACCACTCCCGCTACATCCACGCGCGGCTCCGCGTCAATCAATCGCTCGACGACCAATTCCATAAATCCCGCGAGTTCGCCGGACGGCAACTCGCCGACGATGAGCGCGTAAGTATTTTGTTTTGCGGCGGCGCTGAATCGCTCGCTAACTTGTTCCTGCGTCGTGGGATGTTCCAGCTCGTTTGCAAGCTGCGCCAGCGCGGCGGCATCTTCTTTTCTCGCCGGGCGGATCCTTAATTCGCTCGCGTTCGTGAAAGGATTTATTTTCTCGCTCAAAATAATTTCTCGGAATCCAGAAGAATCGTCACCGGCCCGTCATTCGCTAATTCCACTTCCATGTGCGTTTGGAACACGCCGGTCTCCACGCGAATGTTCAGCCCGCGCAAAACGCGCACGAATTCTTCGTAAAGACGATTGGCTTCATCCGGCGGAGCCGCACGCGTGAAACCCGGCCTGCGCTGGCCTCGCGCGTCTCCATACAAAGTGAATTGCGAAACCACCAGCGCCGCGCCGGCAACGTCAATCAGCGAGCGATTCATTTTTCCTTCGGCATCATTGAAAATACGCAGGTTCGCGGTTTTTTCGGCGAGATACGCCGCCGCTTCCGCGGTATCCTCACGCCCCACGCCGAGAAGTACGACTAGTCCCGTGCCGATTTCGCCCGTCACGCGGCCTTCTACGGTCACACGCGCTTTGCTCACTCGTTGGATCACCGCTCGCATTTTCGCCGCTCGCTTTCCGAAATTGTATTCTACCTATTTCCACTTCGTGAATAGTGTGCTAAAACTTGCGCGTGTATTTAGTGAGGACTCGCCCATTGAAGTTGGCTCTGGTTGGAACCCACGGAGTTGGAAAAACTACCCTTGCCTACGAAACGTGTTCGCTGCTGAAAAAAGCAGATTACAACGTTGAGCTGGTGACGGAAGTTGCGCGGCGCTCGCCTTTTCCGGTGAACGAAGGCACCACGCTGGACGGACAACTTTGGATTTTGCACGCGCAAATCGCCGCGGAGCTGGAAGCTTCCGCCCGCGCTCCGCATATTATTTGCGATCGCTCCGTGCTGGATAATTACGGCTACCTCGTCAATAAATTTGGGCGGCAACCACAATTGGAATCGTGGCTTTCCTGGTGGATGGACACGTATTCGCTGCTCGTCGCGGTTCCTCCCATGGCTGACGGAATTCCGCCGGACGGATTCCGCTCTGAAAATTTGGAATTTCAAGAACGCATCCACGAATTGTTCGGCGAACTTCTGGAAGAAACACCATTCCAAAAGCTGCGCGACCGCGTTTTGTGGCTGGACCGGCGTGACCGGCGAGTTTGGGGCGAATTAATTTTTGCCGCCGCTGCGCCACGATTGCGGGCTGCCATTGAGCAGGCTCGCGGTACGGCAGCGGATTAATTCCCTGCCGTTCAGAATTGTTTTGCTTCAGCAAAATCACTTCTTGCGCGGACGTGTTTTCTTTCGCGGAGCCAATTGGCATTTTGGGCAGAAATACGTTCCGCGCCCGGCGACGACGATGCGCCTAATCGCCGTCTTGCATCGCGGACATGGTTTGCCGTCGCGTCCGTAAACGCGATGGCGGCTTTGATACGCGCCGGGAAAGCCTTCGGCGTCGAGGTAATCCGAAATAGTCGATCCGTGTAAACGAATCGCCGTGGAAAGCACAAGCTGCATTGCTTTATGAAGCGCCTTCAACTGCGGCGGCTTCAAATTTGACGCCAGCTTCGCGGGATGAATGCGCGCACGCCACAAACTTTCATCCGTATAAATATTCCCCATGCCGCGCAGCACGCTCTGATTCAGCAAAAGCGCTTTTACTTGTGCGTGCCTGCCGGAAAATTCCGCGACAAACTCCTTCTCGCTGATTTCCAGCGGATCGCGGCCGAGTTGCCCGTGAAACTTTTCCTTCTCCGATTGCGCCACCAACAGCATGCGTCCGAATCGCCGGATGTCCGTGTAGCGCAATTCTCGGCCGTCATCCAATTCCACGAATGCATGCGTGTGCGCGGCCACAGGCTCGTACGCATTGCGAGGCATGAGCTGGCCGGTCATTCCCAAATGAATGAAGAAATAAAATTCACTTTGTGTGGACTCCAACGGTTGCATCGCCAGCGATATGAATTTTCCGAAGCGCTCCACGCGCGCGATTTTGCTGCCGGGCAATCGCTCGCCCAGCGCGATGGGATCGTCAATGAAATCTGTTTTGCCGAAACGCACGCCCACGATGCGCCGGCCAACGAGCGGCTCGCGCAATCCGCGTACAACTGTTTCGACTTCCGGCAGTTCTGGCATGTATATTCCTCTTCGATACTACACTGGACACGAACGATTGCGCGCGAACATCGCCGGTGGCTCCGTGGACTGGCATTGACACTGAAAGAATTGGAAGTGTACCCTCGCCACCTGTTGGCAGGAGCAGGATAATAATTTCCGAGGATCAACCAGGGATGAACCCAGAGCAAAATAAGAATCTTAGTGCGTCCGAATCCGCTGCGCCGCTAAATCCGGGGCGGCTAATCTCTTTGGGATTGGGTTTTTGGGGCGCCAAAACTTTTTTGAGCGCGATTGAATTGGGTGTTTTTACCGAGCTTGCTAAAAAACCGGCCGATTCCGCATCGCTTTGCAAGCAACTCGGCTTGCACCCGCGAAGCTCGCGGGATTTTCTGGATACGCTGGTGTCGCTCGGCGCACTCCAAAGAGACGGACAGATTTATTCCAATTCTCCGGACGCGGACGTTTTTCTGGATTCCGCAAAACCCTCCTATGTCGGCGGATTTTTGGAAATGGTGAACGCGCGTTTGTACACGCATTGGGGTTCGCTTACTGAAGGTCTGCGCACCGGCAAACCGCAAAATGAAATCAAGATGGGGCAGTCCGAGCCTTTTGCGGAACTGTACGCCGATCCCGCGCGCTTGCGATTATTCGTGCAGGCCATGACCGGCCTTAGTATCGGAACCGGTAAAGCCATCGCGCAGAAATTTCCCTGGAATAATTACAAAACTTTTTGCGATGTCGGAGGATCGCAAGGGGGAGTTGCCGTGCAAATCGCGCTGCAGCATCCTCATCTGACCGGCGTCGTTTTCGATTTGCCCGCCGTGCAGCCTCTGTTTGAAGAATACGTGCGCTCGTTCCACCTGGAAAATCGTCTGCGCTTTGTACCCGGCAATTTTTTTAAAGAGCCGCTTCCCGGCAGCGACGTGATTTTGATGGGCCACATCCTGCATGATTGGGGACTGGCCGATAAGAAAATGCTGATATCAAAAGCGTATCAGGCGCTGCCTCCCAAGGGCGCGTATATCGCGTTTGAAACTTTGATTGACGACGAACGGCAGACAAACACGCTGGGATTGTTGATGAGCCTGAACATGCTGATCGAAACTCCCGAGGGCTTCGACTATTCCGGCGCGGACGGGTGCGGTTGGTTCGCAGAGGCAGGATTCAAGGACCTTCGGACCGAGTCTCTTGCTGGACCGGATGCGATGGTTGTGGGATTCAAGAAATAAACTTTGCGGGTGCGTGCGATGCGGATGATGATTCGATCCCTGAGAATTTTCACGTTGGCGCTGCTTTATCTCGCGCCCGCTTGTGGCGCGCAACCGAAACCAGCAGCGGCTTCTCCAGTTGCGGGATCAACGGCGTTCGCAACCGATATCGAAGCTGCCGTGGCGCTGCTCTGCAAGCCGGCGGACATTGACCGCTCGAAAACTGGAAGCATCACCGGCTGTAAGACCTGTCCAAAGGGCACGGATTTTTATAGCCAGAACATGGGCGGATGGTATTTCGGTGCGGCGACCGCGGGCCACTTCACTTCGGCGCATGACGACAATCTAATTCTTGACGGATCCAACTGCGATTCGCACGCCAGTAATTGGGGCGGCAGTTTTGTGTTTTCAATGGTTTCGGGCAAGCCGAAGCTATTGCGCTACGACCAGAGATTGCGCACAGATCAATGCCATAAATTTGCATACACGGATGGACACGAATTTCTTGTTTGTAGGGGCGGATGGTCGGGACAGGGGGAGTTCGACGCGTATTTTTTCCTGGCCAAGTTTGACGCGACTGGCAAGGACAC
>Ga0210410_10003018_pt1 | contig 14965 bp, 12 predicted proteins | sample IncBWC4MmetaG_FD_161058 | JGI IMG/M metagenome (GOLD analysis project Ga0210410, IMG submission 161058) | Forest soil microbial communities from Barre Woods Harvard Forest LTER site, Petersham, Massachusetts, United States - Inc-BW-C-4-M | ecosystem: Environmental > Terrestrial > Soil >... | reverse complement strand
AAAAATCGAGTGTCGACCATAGTCGCAAAGAGCGCAAAGGAAACGAGGTCTTTGTATACTTCCAGAGATGTTACTGCTTCGGGTCTTGCTATTTTGTTCGATTTTAAACGCCCAGCCCGCGAAGGTGCCGCCGAAAAGGTCGTCGCAAATCGAGAACGGATTCGGCATCAATTCCGATTTGCCGCGCGAGCCGTATCTTCCCTGGGACCGCTGGTGGTGGACTCGCATGTTCGATGCGGGTGTGAGTTGGATTCGCATCGGACAGTACGAGAACAGCTCGGATTATACGAGCTGGGATTGGGTGGAACAGAAGCGCGGCGTGTTCGCGGTGAAGCCTGAAGTGGACGATTATGTCGATTCGCTGGTGGAGAACGGCGTGAAGGTCCAGGTGCAGTTGATGTATGGAAATCCGATGTACACGGGGCCGGGCGGGAAGAAACCGGATTCGATTGAGCCCAAGCCGGGTTCATTTCACAACGACGATCGCAGTATCGATTCGGTGTTCTGGGCGCCGAAGAGTCAGGAAGAGATCGCCGCGTTTATTCGCTACGTGAAGTGGACCGTGAATCATTTTAAGGGACGCATTCATTACTACGCGCTGTGGAATGAGCAGGACATCGGGTATTGGAATTACGCGAATCCGGAAGAGTACGGGCGCCTTCTTGCCGCGTTCGCGCCGGCGGTGCATGAGACCGATCCACAGGCGAAAGTGATTTACGGTGGGCAGGCCGATCCGACTAGCGATTTCGCGAAGCGCGCGCTGGATGAGTGCAAGTGCGCGGCGCAGCTCGATGTGTTTGCGTATCACACCTATCCTGGATATGGGCAGAACATGCATCCGGAGTCGATGGATTCGGGAGCATACGGAGTCGAGTCGCCTGCGAAGCTGCGGGCGCTGGTGAAGAATTATCCGGGTATCAGGAAAGACATCGAGTTCTGGGATGACGAGTTCAATTCGATTCCATCGTGGAAAGGATCGGATGAATCGGTGCAGGCGAAATATATTCCGCGCGGGATTTTGTATAACCATGCCGCGGGAGTGAAGACCTTCGTCTGGTTGCTGACTGCTGGCGTCGATGGCAATGAGTACGACGATTTCGGATTCATCCACGGGCGTCGCGAGTTGCCGGACGACTTTACGCCTCGTCCGGTGTATTACGCGCTGCAAAATACCAACGCGTTGTTTGCGGATACGAAGCTCGACGCCTCGATTGGGATTGAGCCGTCGGATGTGCCGCCGCTGCGTCGTCAAGGTCGCGCGCCGTTTCTGCACTATGGGTTTCGGAATAAGAATGGGAAGGCGATCGTGGCGTATTGGGTCGCGGCGCACAGCAATGCGGGAGGCGCGTTCGCTCCACTGACGGTGAATTTGAAGTTGAAGAATAGTGGGATTCAGAAGCCAGTGTTGATCGACGTCGTGTCTGGGGAGATTTCACCGCTGACGTTTAAAGGAGAGATGCTCGAAGGGCTGCCGCTGCGGGATAGCGTGATGGCGATCGCGGATGCGAGCTATTTCGATTGGCCGGTGTTGCCGGAGGCGCCGAGTGGGTTGAAGGTAAAGCGCTGGGTAAGCGACATGTCGGGATGGAAGCTCCAGTGGGAGTCCCACAATCCCGCTTCGACCAAGTTTGTTGTGGAAGTACGACCGCTCCAGTTCCAATCCAGTTGGACGCGCATCGATGGTTTTTCGTCTGAACCGGAGTTCGTTGACTTCACTTCTCGGAACGCGTTCGTGTGTTATCGCGTTCGCGCGATCAACGACGCCGGTGAATCCGCATACTCGAACATCGCCTGCGTGGGTCGATGAAGACCGAGCTACGCCGCGTCCTGCGGCTGCGGGATCTTATCTTCTACGGGATCGTCATGATCCAGCCGACGGCTCCGATGCCGCTGTTCGGCGTCGCATCGCAGGAAGCGCGGGGACACGTCGTCACGACAGTTCTGCTCGCGATGATTGGGATGGCGCTCACCGCCGTCAGCTATGGCAAAATGGCGCGTGTCTATCCCAGCGCGGGATCGGCATACGCCTATATTCGCGGCGAGTTCGGCGCGACGCCGGGATTCATCGCCGGGTGGGCGATTCTGCTCGACTACATCATCAATCCGATCATCTGCGTGATCTGGTGTAGCGCGGCGGCGGTGAATTTCTTTCCTTCGATTCCGTTGGGCGCGTGGAAGGTGATTTTCGTGGTGGTGTTCACGGTGCTGAACCTGCGAGCGATCGAATCGTCCTCGCGCACCAACACGTGGATGGCTCTAGGAATGGGAGCGGTGGTGGGGTGGACGCTGTGGTCGATGTCGCGATACGTGTTCGCGACCGGTCCGCACGATGCGCTGTTTTTCACGCGGCCGTTTTACGATCCCGCGACGTTTTCCTGGGGGGCGGTTTCCACGGGTACGGCGCTGGCGGCGCTTACCTACATCGGGTTCGATAATATCTCGACGCTGTCGGAAGAGACCATCGAGCCGGAGAAGAATATCCTGCGCGCGACCGTCCTAGTGTGTCTGCTCACCGGCGTGCTGGCGGCGATCGAAGTGTATGCAGGACAGCTCGTGTGGCCGGACTTTTCGAAATATCCCGACGTTGACACGGCGTATGTGTACGTCGCCGGACGCGCGGGCGGTGCGATTCTTTTCGCGGCGGTGAATGCGACGTTGCTCGTGGCGAATGCGGGATCGGGAATGGGCGCGCAGATCGGCGCGGCTCGCGTCATGTATGGAATGGGACGTGACGCAGCGCTGCCGCGGTGGTTCGGCTACGTCCATCCGAAGACGGCGATTCCCAGCCGCAACGTGCTGTTGTGCGGTGCTCTCGCACTTAGTGGGGCGTGGGCGATGACGTATCAGCTTGGAGCGGAACTGCTGAACTTCGGAGCATTCCTGGCGTTCAGCGGCGTCAACCTGGCGTGCTTTCGCAACAACTATTTGAAGAATCCGGGGCGGCGATGGATAGACGCCGCAATGCCGCTGCTGGCGCTGGCGATTTGTTTGTACATCTGGGCGAGTTTGCGGTGGCAGGCGAAAGTCGCGGGAACGATCTGGGTCGCGGCAGGATTGATTTACGTGGTCGCGCGGAGAAAGAATACAACGTAGCCCGCAGAAGAAACAAAGACGTTCACGCAAAGGCGGAAAGACGGAAAACGTAAGAGCGCAAAGACGAAAAACGCAAGCCGCTACTTGATCGAGAACTTGTAGATTGTTGCGCTGCGGAACGGCTCGCTCGGCTTGAGTACGGTGCTTGGAAACGCAGGCTTGTTGGGCGAGTCGGGGAAATGTTGGGTCTCGAGACAAAATCCCGAGCGAGATCCGTAGGCTTTGCCGGCTTTGCCTTTGATCGTGCCATCCAGAAAGTTGCCGGTGTAGAACTGAATTCCCGGCTGCGACGTCAGCACTTCAAGCACGCGGCCAGTGGTCGGCTCTTCCACGCGCGCCGCAAAACGCGGTCCGGTGCCGTTGACCACCCAGTTGTGGTCGTAACCTTTGCCGAGCTTCAATTGTTCGTCACTCTGATCGATCCTCGCGCCGATCGCCGTGGGCTTCCGAAAATCGAAAGGTGTGTCGGCGACGTCGCGTAATTCTCCGGTCGGAATCAGGCCGGAATCGACTGGCGTGAACCGATCGGCGTTGATGGTCACGATATGGCCGAGGATATCGCCATCGCCTTTCAAATTGAAATACGAATGATTGGTCAGGTTGACCACGGTGGCTTTATCCGTGGTGGCCGCGTAATCGATACGAAGCTCATTCGCGTCGTTCAGATGATAGGTCGCGGTCGCCTTCAGGTTGCCGGGATAGCCGCCCTCGCCATCCCTACTCAGGTACGTTAGTTCGACGCCGCCATCGAGCAGGTCGCGCGCGGTCCAGTTGACCTTGTCGAATCCGTGCGAGCCGCCGTGCAAAGAATTTGCGCCGTCGTTCGGGTCGAGCTTGTAGGCAACGCCATTCAATGTGAAACGCGCTCCACCGATGCGATTCGCATAGCGTCCGATGAGCGCGCCGAAGAACGGCTGCGGGTGATCGAAATAATCGAGGAGCCCGTCGAAGCCCAGCACGATGGAGAGCGTCGTGCCATTGCGATCCGGCGTCTTGACGTCGGAGACGATTCCTCCGTAAGTCAGAATCGAAACTTCGACGTGATTCTTGTTGGTCATCGTGTAGACGTAGACCGGGCTGGTGCTGGGCATCTTTCCCAACAGGGAGTGTTTAGTCTCCGCACGCATAGTAAGAGCGCCTAATAGAACGATCGCGGCACATGCGTTCATCCAGCAATCCTCCCTGGACCATCTTAGGATAGAAAGCGGGTCAAGGCGTCCGTCGGCGAGCCGCGTAGGCCGCGACCTTCAAGCGATTTCCACACAGCTGCATGCTGCACCAGCGGCGAGTCCCCTTCTTGCTGGTGTCGTAGAAGTGCAACACACACTGTCCGCATTTGCGGACTCGGAAGCGGTCGGCCTCAGTGAACAGTGCCGCTGCGCTGTACGCCAACGGGGCCAGCAATTCCTCTGGCTGTTTGAGTTCGAACCACAATTCCTTGGATAGCGCGTTTTGGGCGGTCCTTAACCTGGTGCGCATGGGATACGCCGTCAGCAATCGATTCAGTTCGGCAATCGAGGCGCGGTTGAGTGCGGCGCCGCGTTCCCAGGCGAGAACATCTTTCCTCAATCGATTTCGCAAGTCCCAGGCGGCTTCGAGCGTCCGCCGCGCCCGGTCCGATCGTCCCCAGTGCCGCAGATGGCGCATCCGGTCACGCGGGCGGAGCAGGTTCGCAGCTTGAAACCACTGCAACAGCGCTGCGAAATCGGGAAGGAGTTCGACAGGCGCGCCGTTCTGGACCGGACGGGTGTTCAGGAAATCCAGGGCGAGATGGTTTCCAACAAAGAGGAAATCACTCTTCTGGCCGGATTTTTTCGAGATTCGCATACGTTTGAGCGGCCTTGCACAATTATACAACACCAATGTTGAATCTGTTTACCGGTTAGTACATCCGATATGTGACCGGTGGTGTTTCGCACCGCCGGCAAACATCACTAAGGAGACTCACTCATGATCCATTACCGTTATGCCACCGTCGAAGGCAACCAGATTTTCTATCGAGAAGCCGGCCCGAAGGGCGCGCCCGCCATTCTCTTGCTTCACGGATTCCCCACGTCATCGCACATGTTCCGCAACCTGATTCCCGAGCTTGCCGGGTCCTACCGCGTGATCGCGCCGGACCTGCCGGGTTTCGGATTCTCTGACGCGCCCGACCGCGAGCAGTATCAGTACACGTTCGAAAACCTGGCCAAGACCGTGGACAGCTTCACGCAGACCATCGGTCTCGATCAGTTCGCGATTTACGTTTTCGATTACGGCGCCCCGGTGGGGCTCCGTCTGGCCTTGGCGCATCCGAAGCGAATCAGCGCCATCATTTCGCAGAACGGCAATGCGTATGAGGAAGGGCTCAGCCAAGGCTGGAACCCTATCCAGAAATACTGGAAGGAGCCAACACCATCGAATCGCGCTGCGCTGCGCGCGTTTCTCGCACCGGAGGCGACCAAGTGGCAGTACGTTCACGGTGTGCAGAATGAGGCGCTGGTGGCGCCCGAAGCGTACCAGCTTGATTCCGCATTGCTGGCCCGGCCTGCTAACGATGAGATCCAGCTGGATCTTTTCCTGGATTACGCGAGCAACGTCGCGCTCTATCCTAAGTTCCAAGATTATTTCCGCACGAAGCGTCCTCCGCTGCTGGCGGTATGGGGAAAGAACGATCCGTTCTTTCTGCCGCCGGGCGCAGAAGCGTTCAAGCGCGATCAGCCGGACGCGGAAGTTCACCTTTATGACACGGGTCATTTCGCGCTGGAAACCCATCATCTGGAGATCGCGACGGTGATTCGCGACTTCCTCGACCGGAAGCTAGCGGTGCGATCTCGCGCAACATAGACCGCCGCTCCAGCGCTTGCCGTCCAGCCGCAGCACACTACAATAGGGAAAGCGTTGAACGATGCAACCTAAGGGCAGCCCAAGTCATGAGCATTGGGAGAAGATTTACGCGACGAAGGCGCCCGACTCGGTCAGTTGGTACCGGCCGCACCTGGAGACGTCGATCGCACTGATCGAGCGCGCGGCCGGCAGCCGGTCGGCGTCGATCATCGACGTCGGGGGCGGGGAATCGACGCTGGTCGATGATCTGGTTGAGCGCGGCTACGAGAACATCGCCGTTCTCGATATCTCGCAAACCGCTCTCGACGTCACCAGGAAGCGGCTGGGCGCTCAGGCAAAAAAGATTCGCTGGATTCTCGCCGATGTCACGCAAGCCGATCTATCCGAGCAGTCATTCGATGTCTGGCACGATCGCGCCGTGTTTCACTTTCTGACGTCGAAGGAACAACGCGTGGCTTACGTTCGGCAAGTTGCCCGGTCGGTGAAACGAGGCGGATACGTGATCGTGAGCACGTTCGGACCGGAGGGCCCGGTGAAATGCAGCGGGCTGGACGTAGTGAGATACGATGCGGGTTCGCTGCACGACGAATTTGGCGAGAGCTTTCGTCTGGTGGATAGCTCCGAGGAGTTCCATCGCACACCGCTCGGCGCGACGCAGCAGTTCTTGTACTGTTACTGCCGGGTCGAATAAGACCGATGAAATACGATCGTTTTTGATATAGTGCTTTTCATGTCCAGAATACTGTTGGTGCGTCTTGCCGCCGGGACGATCGCGACGCTGGGCGCCTGGGTGGCGTATACCCAGACTCCTCAAACTCCGCCGCAACTCAAGCTGAACAAAATCGCGGACGATCTGTACGAAATCGAAGGCGATGGCGGCAACGTGGCCGTGTATCTCACCAATGACGGCGTAATCGTGATCGACGACAAGTACGAGCGCGACTATGCGGACATCATGGCGAAGATCAAGTCGATTACCGATAAGCCGGTGAAGTATGTCCTGAACACACATCAGCACGGCGACCACACCGGAGGCAACGCGAAGATGTTCGAGGTCTCGGCCGAGATCATCGCGCATCGCAACGCGCGAGCGAACATGGTGGCGGGAAAAATGCCGGGTGTTCCGCGAGTGAGTTTCAGCGATGAGACCGAGGTGTTCCTGGCCGGCAAGGAAGTGCGCGCGCATTATTTCGGACGCGGGCACACCAATGGCGACGCAGTGATCTTTTTTCCGGCGGCGCGCACAATCCACACGGGCGATCTATATACAGTGGGAGCCAAGCCCGGGACCGTCGCGCCGTTCATCGACTACAGCGCCAGCGGCAGCGTAGTTGATTGGACCAAGACGCTCGACGGCATCCTGAACTCGGGTTGGGATTTCGATACGGTGATTCCGGGACACGGTCCGATCATGAAGAAGGCCGACCTGGCGCAATACCGTCAGGATTTCGGAAAGATGCAGACCCGCATCAGCGTACTGGTTCGCGGCGGAATGAGCAAGGACGGGGTCACCAAGGTTTTGGTGGATGAATTCGGTTGGTCGCCCAGTCCGGAGGCGTTCAGTTCGCGATCTATCGATCCGATGATGGCGGAGCTCAAGCGCTAGACAATTTTTTCGCAAATTGTTGTTCTAACGCGTCAGCATCGACCGCTCCGATCCTGAGTTGTTCCGCAGTCTCTCATTAGCTTGCAGCCGCGCCCAGACCGGTTGCCACTCGCTCCACGGTCTACGAAGATTCAGACGTTGCGCTAGCCGCGGAGCCAGCCAGTCCCAAATCCGCCGCACGTTCCTGCATCGCTTTGATGCAGAACTCAATGTGCTGGTCCAGATCAACGCCCAGTTCAGCGGCTCCGTTCACTACATCATCGCGATTGACGTTGCGGGCGAAGGCTTTGTCCTTCATTTTCTTGCGAACGCTTTTGACTTCCACTTCGTGGATGCTACGTCCGGGTTTCACATAGGAGCATGCGGTGAGGAATCCGGCCAATTCGTCGCAGGCATACAACGTTTTTTCGAGCTGCGAAACGCGTGGGACGCCACTGTAGTCGGCATGCGAAAGAATAGCGCGCCGGATTTCTTCATCGACTCCGCGCGCAGCCAGAATCGGCTCGCCTTTCATGGGATGATCGGGAGCCTGCGGGTGAATTTCCCAATCGAAGTCGTGCAACAGAGCGGTGACAGCCCATTTCTGCTGGTCCTCGCCGAACTTGTGCGCGTAGGCGGTGACGCACGCTTCCACCGCCAGCATATGTTTGCGAAGACTGTCCGACTTGACGTGCTCGCACACGATTTCCCATGCCTGATTTCGATCCATAAAAATCAGTTTATGCTATAGTAACGATAGTTTCCTCATCCACGAGTGGGCCTGTGGCGCAGTTGGGAGCGCGCTTCCATGGCATGGAAGAGGTCGACGGTTCGAACCCGTCCAGGTCCACCAAACTTCACTCTCATTGTTCTGAACATAGCGTGGAGCGCGTCCGTTACGGAAGGTCGACGGTTCGAACCCGTCCAGGTCCACCAGCTCCCTCCGTGTTCTCGGCCCGTAGTGTGTTATACAGCATTCATGACCACCGATTCGTTGCTCCAATGGCGCGCTGAGTTCCCGATTCTCGAACGCACGGTTTACATGATCAGCCACTCGCTGGGCGCGATGCCGCGGCGTACACGCGACCGGTTGAAACAGTATGCCGACGAATGGGATACACGCGGCATCCGCGCGTGGGAAGAGGGCTGGTGGGAGATGCCTATCACGGTGGGCGACCTGATCGGCAAAATTATCGGCGCAGGGCCCGGCGAGGTCGTCATGCAGCAAAACGTCTCGATCTGCCAGGGGATCGTGCTTTCGTGCTTTGACTGGAGCCAGAAACGCAACAAGATCGTTACGGAGGAGATGAATTTTCCTTCGAATCTGTATGTGTATCAGCAGCTCGGCGCGCGGCTGGTCACGGTGCCGTGTCCCGATCGTATGACCGTGCCCCTGGATAAGATGTTGGCGGCGATCGATGAGGAAACGGCGCTAGTGTCGGTTTCGCACGTGCTGTTCCGAAGCTCTTTTATTCAGGATCTGGCCGCGATTACCAAGCGGGCGCATGCAGTGGGGGCTAAGATCGTGGCCGATTTATACCAGTCGGCTGGAACGGTTCCAGTGAATGTGCGCGAATTGGGAGTCGATTTCGCCACAGGTGGATCGGTGAAGTGGCTGTGCGGCGGGCCGGGGGCCGGTTATTTATATGTGCGGCGCGATTTGTGGCCGGAGTTGAAGCCGCGCGCCACGGGATGGGCGGCGCATCGTAATCCGTTCGCGTTCTCCACCGAGCACGATTACGCCGACAGCGCCTACCGTTTTCTGAACGGGACGCCGAATATTCCGGCGATGTACGCGGCGCAGTCGGGTTATGAAATCGTCCACGAAGCCGGCGTGGAAAACATTCGGGCCAAGTCGCAACGCCAGACGGCGCGATTGATCGGGCTGGCGGAAGAGGCGGGATTTCGAATTAATTCGCCGAAGAATCCGGAGCAGCGCGGCGGCACCGTGGTGCTGGATGTCCCGAACGGTTACGAAGTCACCAAGGAGTTGTCGCGCCGCGACTTCCTGGTGGATTTTCGTCCCGGCGCGGGAATTCGTGTCGCGCCGCACTTTTATTCGAAGGATGAGGAGCTGGATTTGGTCATTGGCGAGATCCGCGCGGTCGCCAGCGTACATTCAGGTGAGGCGGCAGCGACTCGATAGGGATCACTGAATGCCACAGCGTGATTTATTTTTTCAGATTAGTCTCGAACAGTTGGAAGATGCGTTTGTATTCGTCGGTCCAACTGGAGGGTTGGACGAATCCGTGATCCTCGACCGGATAGACGGCGACCGACCAGTTGTCCTTATGCAGCTCGATCAGTCGCTGGATGAGCCGCACGGAATCCTGGAAGAACACGTTGGTGTCGACCATGCCGTGGCAGATCAGCAGCGCGCCTTTTAATCCATCGGCGAAATAGATGGGCGATGACTTCCGGTACGCCTCTTCGTCCTTCTGGGGCTCATTCAGAATGTTCGAGGTGTAGCCGTGATTGTAGTGCGCCCAATCGGTGACGGGGCGGAGCGCGGCTCCGGCTGCGAACACGTCGGGAGTGGTGAACATCGCCATCAAGGTGATGAATCCGCCGTAGCTGCCGCCGTAAATCCCGATGCGTTTGGCGTCCGCGCCTTGCGCGACCAGCCACTTTGCGCCGTCGACGTTGTCTTCCAGATCCTTGCCGCCCATATGGCGATAGATGGCCGCGCGCCAATCACGGCCATATCCGGCGGAGGCGCGATAGTCCATATCGAGCACCATGTAGCCGTGCTCCATCAGGAAATGATGAAACAGATATTCATGCGAGTAGTTCGGCGACCAGTATTTATGCACGTTCTGCGCATAGCCGGCGCCGTGAACGAAAACCACGGCCGGCCCGCCGCGGCGGTAGTTCGCGGGCTTGTAGAAATGCGCCGGGATCATCGCGCCATCGCGCGCGGGAACCTGCACGGTGGGAACATCCAGCCACGCAAAATCCGCAAAATCACTGGCAGGAGACGACGTGACTTTCTTGCCGTCGAGGAACAGCTCCGGAGGTTTATTGGTGTACGAATAAACGTCGGCCATGTGTTTTTCGTCCGGCGAAAGAACGACACGATGACTTCCGGCATCCTTGGTGAGCGGCGTACGCGCGCCACCATTGACGCTCATCGAATAGAAATGCCGCTCGCCGGGGCCGGGCTCACTGGTGGTGAGGTAGAATTTCGAACCGTCGTTGGACAGCTCGACCGAACTGACTTCGAATTTCCCAAAAGTGAGCTGCTTGGGATCGCCGCCGTCGACCGCAACTTTATATAGGTGCGAGTAGCCGTCACGCTCGCTTTGAAAATATATCTCGTTTCCGTGCTTCAACCAGCCGATGGTCTGGGCGCCGGGGCCGTTGAGCCATGCATCGTCGTGCTCGGTGAATAAAACGCGCGTTTTCCCGGTGGCCGAATCAAGCGCGAGAATCCAGCGATCCTTGTTATCGGCTGCACGCGCGACCAGCACCGCCTTGGTCCCGTCCTCGTTCCACACCGGAGGTTGAAGCTGCACGTCGCGATGTTCAATGCCTGGATCGACCCATTTCACGTCGCCGGTAATCACATCCAGGATTGCGGCGCGCGTGTGATTCTGCAGATCGCCGACGTTGTTGCGGCCGGGAATATCTTCTGTATAGGCCGACTCGGTAACGTAATTCGGTACGTTTTCCCCCTTCGTTCCGTTGCCCGCTTCGTTGACCATGGCGATGACGCACGTCTGGTCGGGACACAATTCGAGTCGATTGGCGGTTTGACGCGCTTGAAGCTGGAACGGCTTGCGCGGGTGGTCCTTCTTGCGCTTGGCTTCGTTCTCCTCGCGGAGTTTGGCGCGCTCGCGGACACTTTCGATCAGCTCTTTTTCTTGTTTCTTCAGAAATTCCTGGCTGTCGGTGCCCTTCTGCTCGGCACCGGTCGCGATGGGAGGAGGGGCACCGCCGCCGCGTCCGCCTCTTCCGCCGGGTGCCGGTGTGGCGGGAGGCGCGCCCGGCGCGACGATCTCGGTCATTTGCTCGAGCATCCCGGTCTCGAGCGACATCACGTAAAGATTTTCGCCGCGTGTGAAAGCGACGTGTTTCTCGTCCCGTGTAAACGTCGGATTCTGTTCGGCGTCGGCGGTCTTGGTGAGTTGGCGGCGCGTATCGGTCTCGAAATCGAACAGGAAAAGGTCGCCGTCGGAGGCGTACACAATTTTCTTGCGATCGCGCGTAGAGGATCCGTTCGCGGGTGGCGCGAGCTTGGACTCCTCGTCACTCAGCTTGCGCAGGCCGGAGCCATCGAGATTCACGACGTAGGTATCCAGCGGATGATTGATGGGATCGCTGGCCTGCTTCCATTGGAAGAAAACGCGTCTGTTATCGCCTGACCAGCGGACCGCGGCGGGCTCGTAACCGTAGAGTCCAGGGCCGCGCATGATGTTTTCGATGGTCAACGGAAATTTCTTTTGTGCGGAGACGTCGGTGATTTGGCCGAGCAGAAGAGCGCACACGGCAACTACGGCGAACATGCGTTTTTCGAGCATAACTAGTGATCTTAGCGCGTTGGCGAGAGCCGCGACAGGTGTTCGCATGAGTGCGAACACGGCACGCCGGGGGCGTGCGTCACAACTGCTGAATGGATCAGCAGGCCGACAGGATTCGGCGCACGCCTTCTGCGAACACTTCGGGCGGCGTGAGTAGGCTTACGATAAGGAACGCCTCGGATTCGAAGTCGAAGAAAAATCCGGGCTGAACCAGCACATCGTGTTCGTCCAGCAGGAGCAGGGCCCAGTCCTCCTCACTGCGGACTCGAGGGACCTGGATCGTCGCGTACCAGCCGCCTTCGACGTTCAATACTTGCAGGGGCGAGCCCGCGGCCGAGGCACGCAGAAACTTGAGATTCGCGCTGGTACGGTGGCGAATCTGTTCGTTGACCGTGGACGCTAAAAGGTTGGGCAGCGCGATCTGCACCGGAGTCGAGACCGAAAGATACGTATCGGCGATGAGTTCCAGACGATCTAGCGCCTCTTCATGACCGGGACCGCTCGCGACGATCCAGCCGAGCTTCATTTGCGGGAGCCCCGCGATTTTCGAGAGGCCGCTCATCGAAAATGTCAGCGTTCGGCGCGGCCCGGCCAGCGAATCGACCCTGGCTGGATCGGGCGCGAACGCATAATCGGAGAAAACCTCGTCGGAGATGAGTGGGACTCCGAGCGATTCCAGCCGCTCCGATTCGCTGTGCTTCAGAAAAGATCCGGTGGGGTTGTTCGGGTTCACCACGACGATGGCCCGGGTTCGAGAGGCCACACTCTTTTCGAGGGTGTCGAAGTCGATGTGCCACGATCCGTCGTAGCGCAACGGATATTGTTTCGTCACCACGGATTCGAGTGAGGCGAGGTAGTCGAACAGCGGGTAAGAAGGACGGGGCGTCAGGATTTCATCACCGGGATCGGCCAGCAGTTTGAAGAGATAGGAATACGCTTCGCTGGTACTGGCTGTCAGCAGAATCCGGGAAGGCGCGATCTGGCCGCTGTAGTACTCCGAGACAGCTTCGCGCGCGGATTCCAGGCCGCGAGGGGAGGGACTGTAACGCAACGCGCCGCGATCGGCCAGCGCTTCGGCGATCTCGGGCGGATATTCGAATCCGGCGAGCGTTGGATTCGATTCCGTGAGATCGATCATCGGAGCGCCCGCGTGCTTCTTTTGGGCGGCCAATAGCGACAGGCGGTTGATGGCGAGATTCCAGTTCAGGCGGGAAGAAAACACTCGACACATCGTAACGCAGGGCATAGAATGTCCGGTATGGCCACACCGACGAAGCAACCGAATCCGGAGCTGATCTTTAGGGCCTTCAACGCGTATCAGCGCACTTTTGCATTGAAGGGCGCGATCGAGCTGGAGGTTTTTACGCACATCGCCGATGGAGCGACTTCGGCGGCGGAAATCGCCAAGCGCGCGAACGCCGATGCGCGTGCGATGCGCATCTTGTGCGACTACCTGACCATCGAAGGCTTTCTCACCAAAGACAACGGCGCGTACGGGCTCACGCTGGAATCGGCCACGTTCCTGAACAAGCACTCTCCTGCGTACATGGGAACGGTCGCGAAATTTCTGACCACGGACGCGCATTTTGCGAACTATCGTGACGTCGCGGCGGTGGTTCGCAAAGGGGGCACGCTGCACGGCCACGGCAACATGGAGCCGGACAACGAAATCTGGGTCGAGTTCGCGCACAGTATGGTCCCCATCATGATGCCGGCGGCGCAGGCGCTGGGTCCGCTGGTGACGCAGCCGGACCGGCCGGCCAAGATCCTGGATATCGCGGCCGGGCACGGCATGTACGGAATCATGATTGGCGTCTACAATCGGGCGGCACAGATTGTGGGCGTCGATTGGAAGAACGTCCTGGAGGTCGCCAAGTCGAACGCCGCCCGCTTAGGTGTAGCCGACCGCTATCGCACGGTGCCGGGCAGCGCCTTCGATGTGGAGTTGGGAACCGGCTACGATGTGGTGCTGATGCCGAATTTCCTGCATCACTTTGACGCACCTACCAACATCGGCTTGCTGAAAAAGATTCACGCCGCGATGAAACCGGGTGGAACCGTGGCGACCATCGAGTTCGTGCCCAATGAAGATCGCGTGACGCCTCCGGTGGCTGCATCATTCAGCTTCATGATGCTGGGTAGCACGGAGCGCGGCGATGCGTACACCTTCCGCGAATTCGATCAGATGTTCCGCGCGGCTGGATTCGGCGAGAGCCGGATACAAGGCTTGCCGACGCCGGAGCAGTTGATCCTCACGGCGCGTCCCTAACTATTTCTTTTCGACGGACAGTACGCTGCCCTCGGTTCCATCGGCAGACGAGCCGACGGTGACGGTGATGTTGCGCCTCTTGTCGGCGGTTTCGCCACTCACCAGGCCGCCTTTATCAGTGGTCATCTGCGTCAAGGTGAAGCCGCCGGCTTTGAGTTGTTCCTGATAGTACGCGATCACTTTGGAGGGATCGTCCTTGGTCTTGAAGGTGAAGCTGTTGTTATCGGCCTCCGGACCTTGCGCCGAAAAAGTTCCCACTGTGGACGCGCCGGGATAAATCGGCACCCACGCCGGCGCTTTCGCGGCTCCGGCGCCGAGCTTCATGCTGCCCTCGGCTGACTCGACGCTCAACGATCCAGTGCTGCCGTCTCCCGACGCATTGATGGTGACTTCCTTGCCATCCTCGCCTGTCATGACCAGCGACTTTTTGTCGGGGTCGAACTTGAACGTCATCATTTTGCCGGTGGACTTGTCGCGCATCACGATTTTGCCGGTGCGTTCATTGGTGGAAACAATTTGGAGATCGGGATGCAGCGCGGCCGCCAGTTTCGTAAGCGCGAGGCCGGGATTGCGCTGCATCAGGTCGGGATCGAAACCGGCATTTTTCACCATGCGATAGGCGAAGAAAGCTCCGATTCCGCAGGTCAGCATGATCCCGCACATGAGCACGAC
>Ga0210410_10003017_pt1 | contig 14965 bp, 7 predicted proteins | sample IncBWC4MmetaG_FD_161058 | JGI IMG/M metagenome (GOLD analysis project Ga0210410, IMG submission 161058) | Forest soil microbial communities from Barre Woods Harvard Forest LTER site, Petersham, Massachusetts, United States - Inc-BW-C-4-M | ecosystem: Environmental > Terrestrial > Soil >... | reverse complement strand
GTAGTGCCGCCGGTTAAGGCAACGGTTTGTCCCGTGCTAACAAGACCGGCTGCCGTCAGCGCAATCCGACGTTTTTCTTCGGCAAAGCTATTTACTTTGTCCTGGAAAGAACTGTCATTCCGAAACGGTTCGTAGAAGAGTGGTCCTATTGGCACTGCGCCGCCGCGTGTGCGCCTGAGCAAAGATCGGCTTTCGAGGTCTTCGAGATCTCGGCGGATGGTTGCGATGGATGCGCCGAGCGTCGTGCAGAGTTCGTCAATAGCGACGGTGCCTGTCGCCTGCAAGCGCTGAAGGATGTATTCGTGACGTGCGATCAGGTTGTCACTCTTTGCGGGCATATTCCTAGCCAAATTAGGCGATTTGTGTGCTGCGCTCTACAGTAGCATGTCCGTGCGCGTACGGTCGTCTGACACGCTCGAAAGGATAGAAAGGAATCACTATGAGATCAGAAAGAGAAAATGACAAGAATGAAACGCCGCAAATTCCTGTCGCCTGCGCCCCCCTCCCAGGCAAACCGCCAGTGCGCTGCCTCGCCCCTTAGCGCCGGAACTCCTTACTCTGGACAGCCTGATAGTCGAGCACAATGATCTAAGAATCACACGAAATGCGCGATTTTGCTAGATATGACTATGTTATATGATAGAATCTGCTACTGATTATCGTGCACCGATTTATGTTGGTAGAAATCTTTGGACACGACCTTGAAAATTCCGGCCGTTGATTTGGCGTGATAAACAACTAGGCTGCCCCGGCAGCGGCTAGAGCTTCGTGGAAGGGAAGGCAGTCATGAGCAGTACTTCGTGCGGGATCGCGACCCTCATCCTTGCCGGTGTTTCAAACGCCAGTTTCACGACGCCGATGAAGTACGCTCGCAAATGGGCCTGGGAGAACACCTGGCTCGCCTGGACAGTTTTCGCCCTCGTGGTTCTGCCTTTTGCGACCGCCCTATTGACCATCCCAAATCTGTGGATGGTTTACCGCTCAGCGACGCCGAAGATAATTCTCGAAGTCTGCGGATTCGGTGCGGGATGGGGAGTAGCGCAGGTATTTTTCGGCATTGCGGTGGATATGGTCGGGGTTACACTCGCATTTTCTGTCGTCTTAGGAACATCTGCGGCCGTAGGCAGCTTGATCCCGATGGTGTCCCTGCACCAAGAAAACCTCAACAGCACGGCGAGGTATGCGGTGTTTGGTTCAATTGTTCTCGTTCTATTCGGTGTGATGCTCTGTGCGGCCGCCGGAAGGATACGAGAGGGATCAACCGCGCAATCTACTTCGTCGCCAAAACGGACCTCGCAGGGGCTGCTGCTTGCTATTCTGTGCGGTCTCTTCGCATCCTTCATGAATTTCGGAGTCGCTTTCGGAACACCATTGGTTGAATTAGCTCGCTCCTTTGGAGCAAACAGACTCAACGCGATCAATGCGATTTGGCTTCCGCTGATGCTTGCCGGCGCAGTCCCGAACGTGGTGTATTGTGCCTGGTTGATGAAACGGAATCGTTCCGGGTTTAGATACCGAGTGGGGCGGTCGCATTGGGTGCTGGCAGCGATCATGGCCGTCTTCTGGTTCGGAAGCACCCTGCTTTATGGACTGGCAGCGGTCCAACTGGGGCCTTGGGGTCCGATTCTTGGATGGCCGTTATTCATGTCGCTGATCGTGGTTACCGCGACGATTTTGGGCATGTTTACGGGCGAATGGAATGATTGTGGTGCACTTCCAATCCGCATCCAGTGGACAGGGGTGACGGTGCTCGTGCTGGCGATTTGTGTCCTGGCGGGCGCAACCCGTTACTTGCAGTAATTTCCCATGCAGGGAGTTCATACCGATGTGGCTTTGTCTCTTGACCTGAGTGGCACCGACACTGGCTGTGGAGTCGCCCCGGACAACGAGTTGCTGGGTTGCCTGCGGCAACCTGCCCGAGCTGAAGGAGACGAGTTGGGGTTTCAACTTAAGATCGTGTGATGATTTTCAGCCCCTTTCCCTCGGGATCGTAACGTACTTCACACGGCGCATCGAAGAACATCGTTGCGCGGGACTCGGGCGTATATGCCGGCCAATTCGGCAGGCCATCGTGATTGGGATTTCCTGTCCGTGCGAAGCTCACCCAGGCCTTGCTCAACTGTTTAGACAGGACCAACGCGTCCGGATCGCCTGCGCTGTAGTGATCGCAGATTTCGGCGTTGTCAAAAGCGAACGAGATTTCGCAAGCGTGAAACGTTCCCGGACGCTGGTTCAACGTTGGCGTACGCCAGGAATAAATATAGGAGTACGCGGGCGCCGCACCTAGGTTGGCTTTCCTCGTGGCCTGCGCGATCGCAGGGATGCGCCATTGTGAAGCGGCAATGGCAGCCCAGAGTTCGAATGGATTCGCCAGGGGATAAACCTCCCGGTATGCAGAAATGATCGCGGCGCCATCACTGCCAAAAGTCTCACGAGCCAATCGAATCATTTCATCCGTGGTCATGATGTCCGCGCCGGGGTGGTCGACGCCATTGACACTTTCGTTGAGGTTCGTGCCTGTGATCAGCGGAACATCCGACGAAACTGTAGGAGCTCCCGGGTCGAATGGATGATTTGGAAGAATGTGCCCATCCACGGTAGGCCCCCAACCGACAGCGGTCTCCCAACCATATCCATCGCGCCGGAACGGTCGAGTCCTTGGCATCTTCTTCATGGCTTCCGCGGCAGCACCCAACAGTCGGTCCACGGGAATCTTCTGCAGTTCCTTGACTTGAGATCTTGATAGGCCGAGTTCGGCGATCAACAGTTCTACTATCCGCAGAGAATATTCGGGGTCGAGCGCTTTCAAAAAGGGGCCGCTTTGAATAATGGCGCGATGAAACAGCCCTTTAGCTGCCGGCATCGCCATCAAAGCGGCGACCTTCCCCCCGCCTCCGGATTGACCGAAGATGGTTACATTTCCAGGGTCGCCACCGAAGGCCGCGATATGAGTACGGACCCAATCGAGAGCAGCGACGATATCGAGCATCCCAACATTGGAGGCCATTGCAAATTCTTCACCGCCGATTGTTCCCAGATCGAGATAGCCAAATACGTTTAGTCGATGATTGTGATTCACCACAACCACATCGTGATTACGCGCGAGACTTTCGCCGTCATAGGCAAGAAGGTCATGTCCGGAGCCTCCCGAGAAGCCGCCTCCGTGCATGAAGACCATGACCGGGCGTTTATGGGAACCGTTGATCTCCGGTGACCAGAGATTCACTCGCAGGCAGTCCTCCCCTGGCACAGTGGCGGCGGATCCACGATGGAGCAGAAAAGCATCCTCGTCGGAATTCGCGAGGTTCTTTCCGTCCATATTGAAGTGTGCGGAATCCTGCTGTGGACAAACTCGACCGTATGAAAGTGCGTTACGAATCCCTGTCCATGGTTCAGGTTTGGATGCCGGCATGAAGCGCCTCGGGCCGGATGTCGAAGCGCCGTATGGTACGCCCTTGAAAGTGTAGACTCCTTCTCGCTCAAATCCGCGGATCTTGCCCGCGCTTGTCTCTACCACAGTAGATGAGTCGGAACAAATGACCTTGCTTCGCGCATGTGGAACTGCGGCATTTTGGGCATTGGTTGGTCCTTCCTCTCGCGATAGCGCCATCAGGCCGGGGGGAGTGCTTGCTGAACCAACCAATCCGACCCCTAACGCTGCCATGCCTCCCAAGATGGCGCGCCTTCCACTAGAAGTGGTCGTCGACCGCTCAATGGAGGCGTTAACCTGCGATTCTTTGAAGAGATCTTTCACAGTTTCCTCCGAGTCCGGACTTGGCCGAGATGCGATCATCATCTGCATGGTCGCTACGAGCGGACAGACGCCTTTATCGTTCCACAGGCCTTTCCGGTGGTTCGTCCGACTGGCGAAATTTGATATCTACCAACTGCGGCCGGGACAATGAAGGTTTCGGCATAGTGAACGACGAATGGATCGAAGGCTCCCGTCGGGCTTTCGACGATTGCCTCCTCTCCCTCAACGAGGTTGAGAACATTGACGGTCCCCAGTGTATTGTGAGGTGTCGCGCTCGTGAACCAGTGCCTGCGCGTTTCAATGAACTCCAATTCGTGGAGTCCTGTGCGCTCTTCGCGCCAACCCGGGCCCTGGTTCACAGGTTCAATCCGATTGATCAGGTTTTTCATGACCCATTCTGTGTCACGGTTCCAGGCGATGTTTGCCAAGCCTTGTTCGAGATGAATGGGCCTTGGCGATCCGTTCAGGCCGAGCCGGTCCCAATCCCACAACTTAAACGTGAAAATATACGGGGTTGCGCTTACCTCGAGAACCATGCAGTTTCGGCCCGAGCAATGGATGGTGCCAGTCGGAATCAGAAAATGGTCGTGCTTTCTGGCCGGGAAGCGGTTTACGTATTTCTCAGCGCTGAACGACGCACCGTCGTATTGAGCCGCTTTCAGCTCCCTAATCATGGCGTCCCGGTCGCCGTGAGTTTTAAGACCGAGGTATACGTTGCCATCTTCGCCGGCATCGAGCAAATAGTAGCTCTCATCCTGCGTGTATTGCATCCCGAAATGTTCACGAATATATTGAATTTTCGGATGAACCTGGAGCGAAAGGTTTCCCCCACCCATTGTGTCGAGGAAATCGAAACGAATCGGGAACTCGGCTCCGAATTGAGAAAACACTGCGTCGCCAAGTAACTCGCGCGGATAGAGAAGAGTGAGGTTCATGGTTGGAATCTCGACGGATGTCCCTCCGAAAGAAAGCAGCAAACTGTTTTCCTCGGGTACACAGTCAAAACACCACGCATAATTCGGCATCCCCGTGGGAAGGTCACAAACCTCCTCCATCCAATGGCCGCCCCACGGCCCGGGATCGAAGTAGGGAACCACCCGGAAGGGACGACGAGCAATCTGTTTCAGTCCATCTCGCACGGCGCGGCCGGTGATGAGTTTCGGAACATCTCCGTTAGTTTCAAGCCAGAAGTCAATTTTTTGCAACAGTGACTTCTTAAGATTGTCGGCGGCGCGCCAATCGACGAAAAACGCCCGTTTGTATTTCTGTCCTGGGCTTTCCAGCAGATTGTCGGCACCTAGATTCCCAACCGCATTTCGTCGTTGACGCTGTTGGATCTCCCATCGAGCCATATCCGCATACACGAGCAGACCTGGTCCTGCCGAGAGTAGCGAGGCTCCCGTTCCGAAAATGACCAAAAGCCCATGTCGCCAGTTTTTGACCAGTTCGCGCGCCCTAGCGAGCTTCCCAGCATCAAAGAAATCCTCTATTTCAAGAGAATTCATTCGACCAAACACAGGATCGTCGCCCAGCACACTCGATACCAACGGCTCGATTTCTGACGGACTTTTCAAGAGGTCCGACGTCAGGATTAGACCCGAGGGGCGCAGGCCTGCAGCCAGGGCGCCGACGAGTGCCTTCTCAAATACGCCGGGATAGCATTCGAAAGATATTGTGCATGGCTCTGACGCTGCGAAAGCCTTCAGCCGATCCAGGATATCGGGCCAGCCTTCCCAAGTTTCCGAGCGACACCGGCTCACCGTAAAGATGGGGAATTTTTCGTAATTTGATTCTCGATGCATGCACTCAAACTCCATTCGGCGTAATTTCCGCCGGAATCAAAGATTGCCAAGCGATCTAATAATCTCATATAGAGATTCTAAACTTCGTCTTAGATCATAATCAATGATCTAACCGTCATCGACTTTGGCAATCGAGCCCGTCCGTCGGTGGCGAAAATCAATGCGGTGAATTCGTAGGTCGGGCCAGTAGAGAAAAATCTCTGGGAGATGTAGATACTCGGGTCTTCGAGAGTCCTTGGCTATTTATCCATGCTCTTAGTCCTGTCTCCTCGCGGTGCGTCTGCATCTGCCGTCGCCTCGAAAAACACAGGGCAGTTTTCACGCGAACCTGAAGTCGATTGCGACCGAGCCGAGGTGTCCAGAGCTTCAATGCGGAGCGTGACCAATCCCCACGCGGGTACTTCCACCTGTGTACCGAGTCGTTCAAGCGGTTGTTCGCGAATGTTGCTACGCCAAATCTTGATAGGCGTCTCGTCTGCCCACGTCAAACTGGTTTTACGGGTTTCTTCTGCGGCTCCGAAAAGCCGGACAATCCACGCGGTGCCGTCGGCACTTCGCTTGGATTCCTGCAGAAGCACATCTTTTTGGTCTATACGGAGCCTCAGTGCCATTGGGGATCGCTGTCCCCGGGTTGAAGAAACAAAGGGCTGTGACATCCCTATAGCAAAACGGCTGGCAGCTGCAGGGTCGTAGCCGGCGTGGAGACGAAGGGCGTATCGAAACTCGATGAGTCCATCCTGATACGCGCGGTAGTTCGTTCCCCAATGGTTGTTGATGACCCAGGAGTAAAACTTCTGCGTGGGCGCAATATGCTTTCGCCAGATCTCAGGATGGGTCTGCGAGCCGAGCATGGTGGCCGAAAGAGAGCCGATTTCAACCAGGGGTGCATCGAGTGTCGCACAGGTGACGCCGTACTCTGCATTTGCAACATCGATCCACCGTCCGACAGGTAACCAGTTCTTGCAAGATCCTGGAAGTTGATCAATTTCAGGACGCATTACTGCCAGAGGAACATCGATGCGAATCTGACCGTTCTCAACGGCAAACGGAAAGGCAAATTGCACGCTTTCTTTGGAGCCACTTTGAGCAAAATCTCCAGCAGGCCCGTCTTTGCCTGGGTGCGGATTTTGGGGTGCACGTTTCTTATTTACGGTATTGGATAGTTCAATCCAATCAACATAAGCTTTCAATCGCACGCGACGGACAAGGTCAACACACCCAGGTGCGGAAGACTCAATTCGGATGGTGGCAACGAGGGGACCGGGCTCCTCGATTGCGATGAGCACAGGCCCGCTCGTGCTAACCTTCGATGTGTCCTTGCCTTCAAGGAATAGGTACTTATTTACTGCCTCGCCTAAGCTGGTGTCCACAAGGTTGTGCGCATTTTTCCCGGACATTAGCTCGACGATGTTGCCGTCCTTGCTGTCGACTTTCGCGCGCACAACGCCGTTATCCAAGACTCCGTCCAGGACGCTAACCCGTTTTGCCGGAAGATATGGCGCTTCTGCTGAAAGATGAAAACTCGCACTTCCCAGGGCAGGAACATTCTCTGCAAGAAAGGCCAATTCCCCTGTCGAAAGACGTTGCGATGGAACAGATGCGCCGTGCTCGTTCTTCACATGATCTTTGCCCAGGGACTTTTCCTTCGAGATCAGAACTACGTCTGTCCTCGACCAAGAGCAGCTGTTATGTACATCAACGTTTGAGCTATCACAGTCGCTTGCATATGCGTCGAGCACCGCGTCGAGGAGCCTCTTTGATTCATTCTCGGCCGCAACCGCGAATTGGCGTTTAACTTGCCATTGTTGCGCCACGAATGGGTTTTCAGAATCCGAAACACTATTCCACGCTCCCCATGTGTGTTCCGAATATAGCAAGACGTTTCTCCAGGCGGCGTCGAAGTCGGCTTCCTTGTATGCCTGTGGCGCGAGGATCGCAGACAGTATTGCTGCCTGAGCCAAGCGCTCGCCTGCTCCGCGATTCATTCGTGTTTCCAAAGCCGATGACCCTGCTCCATCCTCCCAATAGGGAGTCAAGTCGCCCTTGAGTTCCGGTAGTTGGCGTCCATACTGTTTCTCGAATGCCGCAAACGCATTGCTCGTTGTCGAAATGGAGAAGCGCGGCCATTCGTATTCTTCGTTCCATTGCTTCACGAACGCGCAAATATCCGGATCAGGGACGGCATTGTCGCCGTGCCCCGACCACCGAATATAAGAGATTTGATAGGGGAAACTAATCTCATCTAGTCTCGCTTGATACCTGTTCACCCACTCTGGGTCCAGCTTCATGATGTGCGACATCGCATACCCGGTCCACGGAACCCAGACAAGCACTCTTTCATTGCCTGAAGGAGAGACCCACCAGAATGGTTTATCTTGCCACTGGACCATAAAGGTCCCTATGCGGTCGAAGAAATTGGGAGCAGCCGAGAAGTAGCGGATGCCTGCTTGAGCCATCGCGGAGACCGTTCCCCAGGTATACCCAGGAACATCGCTAATCATGGCTGAGTCAACGTGGGTCCCGCATTGATCGCCCAATTCGGTTGAGTAACGAAACAATTGAAGAAGTTCTTCCGGCCGACAAAGGCCAGTGAGTTCGTTAGCATACATCCCGTTGAGACCGATCCAACACTTCTTTACAGCGTCGATCAGCTCTCCGCGCTCAGGCTCGGTCTTAGTTCTCATGAACAGGTCTGCTCCCCAGAGAACCTCAAGGTTCCAAACGAATCGGGCCCCTGGCGGGTAGTTGGCCGTGTTTCGCGCTAGTTCGATTGCCTTGGAGATATTCTCCACTTGTTTTGCTTCAATATTGCTCTGGAGATCGGTATATCCAAGGTCATGGTGAGAATGAGGCAAGATGAAGATTTGGACTTTACGCACCGGTTCCACTTGAACTGCGGCCAAATCCGACTTGCCTCCGATTTCATAATCGATGAGTACTTGTCTGGCTGTTTCAACTGAATCGAGATAGACGTTGAATGTATGTGTTCCTGAAGTCAGAACGCGACGGTCGACTTCATGGTGGTCGGCGCGTACGACCAATCTCGCATCCGGCCCGGCGTGCCCTATCGTCAGTTGGACGGGTTGAACAAGTCTCCCACGTTTATTCGCTATCCCGCGAATTGGCAGGGCAAAGCTCAACTTCTCCTTAGGGGGCTGATCTTGGCCACCAGCCATGATCCGAGGTCGGGCACAAATGATTCCGGCTGCAGCCGCAATTCCTTTTATGACTTTACGTCTTTCCATACTTGGCAAGAAATCCCCTTCTATCAGGCGTGAGCAGACTCGCATGAGCGCCACCCGCGCTAGCGCTTCATTCGTTCGAGTTCCCCGATTCGAGAGGGAAGGAGAAGACCCCTTACACACGTTGTCGGGTTGAGGCGAAGTGCGGTGTCGCGCGAGAACACTAACGAAGATATTGGTCGAATGTCAACAAATCACGCGTGTGTAATGATCGCTATGTTGCATTAAACTCAGTAATTGTAATCAAATCAATACGATACGATCATATCCAATCGTTCCCAGAGCGTAGATCCTCCCTCTTGCGAGCCCTGAATTTGCGGCATCAGACAGACTAAACCTCTCTTATTGAGAGTGAAACCGTTATATGCGCTCATTATTAATGATTGACAGTCGTCATTTCGCTCGCCTATGATCCCCGGCAACCAAGAATGCACAGTGTCGGCGCCTTGGCAGTGAGGCCGCCCGATGGGGGTGGCAAATCAATCATGCAACCCCGGATCAAATCTTCTCGGAGGACGAAGCAATGCGCAAAGCATTTCGGAGCGCCAAGGTGCGAGACATGAAGGTTTCGGTTGATTGGTGGAAGACCTGCAGAGTATCTGCCCTGTGGCAAGCTTGCCTGCTGAGTGGCATCCTGCTCCTATCCGGCACGGGATTTGCACAGCTCTCGACAGCCTCGCTGAGCGGGGTTGTCCGGGATCCCAACGGCGCGGTGGTTCCCAGCGCCAAAGTCGTGCTCAGGAACGTGGCTACAGGCGTCGAGAACACAACCACATCCAATGGTGCGGGCGCCTATCTCTTTCCGGCTATCACTCCGGGTAGTTATACGGTTCAGGCGTCGGCCCCGGGCTTCGCTGTGCAGCAGGTTCCTGAGTTCGCACTTACGGTCGGACAGGGCGCGACGATTGACTTTGCTCTGACCGTTGGTTCGCAAACCGCCGTAGTGACTGTTCATGGCGTTGCACCGCAACTGGATACGTCAAGTGCCAATCTCGGCACCCTCATCGAGACGAAACAAGTCAACGATCTTCCGCTTAACGGGCGTGACTTTACTCAGCTTCTTGTTTTGACCCCCGGCGTATCCGTGGTAAACAACGGGCAGGGCGGCCCCGGAGGAGGTCAATATGCAACACCAGAGCCCATTAATCAGACTTCCGTAATTCCGTCCGTCAATGGGCAAGGGAACCGAAGCGATTACTTTTTCACGGATGGTCTGAGCAATTTCGGCGCCTTCCACAGCGCGTATGCGGTCCCACCCATCATCGATGAGATTCAGGAATTCAAAGTCATGTCTCACGCAGACAGCGCCGAATATGGGTCGGTAACCGGTGGGGTCATCAATGTAGTCACCAAGTCCGGCACAAACGACCTTCACGGTTCAGCTTTCGAGTTCGCCCGCAATGCAATCTTCGATGCTAAGACCGACTTCAGGCCAGCTACGTCGTTTAGCCAAAACGAATTCGGCGGAGTTGTCGGGGGTCCGGTCTGGCTGCCGAAACTGTACAACGGTAGGAACAAGACCTTCTTTCATGGGGCATACCAGGGATTCCGTTATACGCAGGTCGCCAATAACTTTATAAAGGTTCCGACTGCCGCGCAGCTCGCCGGGGATGAGAGCGATTGGCCGACAAAGATATACAACCCGTTTTCTACTCGCCCGGATCCAGCCCACCCTGGCCAGTACATCCGTGACCCATTTCCGGGGAACCAGATTACTCCAGATCCCAACATGGTAGCTTGGGCGAAGTTCATCTTCCCTGCAGCTGGGCCCGCACTCGATGCAGGCGGAGATAATGCGACTGACCCAACTCCCACCACTCAGACCATCAACCAGTGGACTGCCCGAATTGACCAAAAGATCGGCCAGAACGACTCAGCATGGTTTCGCTATAGCAGGGACACCGCTGTAACAATTAAGTCCACTGGCGTTCCAGGAATTCCAAATGTCAACCAAGTTCCGAACAGAAACTATGGCGGCAGTTACGTACATGTTTTCAGTCCCAGTCTCGTTCTTCAGGCGCAATTTGGCCGAACTACTGCTGGGGCCAACGCGACAGCTTACTTTACGAAAGGATCGGCAAATATCATCAGCCAGATCGGGTTCTCACCGGCATTTGTCGGCAATTTCGCCGCAGCAGCAGGGAAAAAATTTCTCCCCTCGCCCGGAATCGGCGGCGGATATGCCAACCCGGGCGAAGGCGTGGCGCTCCACCCAGATGTTCCGAATTCTAACCAATACAGTGCCACTTTGACTAAGACCTTTGGACGCCACGTGATTGACATAGGTGGGGGGTTCACGACCCTCAAATTTTTGGCTCCGATTACGACCGATGCCGTCACATTCAGCGCGGCGCAAACCGGGAATCCTGGGGACACCGTGAACACCGGCGACGCACTGGCCTCCTTTCTCCTCAACGTTCCAGGCTCAGCCGACCGGCGCAACGAAGTTACGGAAACGCGTCCTGGCGGTGTAATGAGCGAATTTATACAGGATTCCTGGAAAGTCACAAGTAAGTTGACGATCAATTGGGGCCTTCGCTACGATCTGACCTTCAATCCGCCCAACGGGCCCAACAGTCTAATTGGTGTGAACGGTGGGCCAGAGTCAGGTAACGTGGATTTCAACAACGGCACTTACGTCGTTCAGAAGCTCCCTCCTCTCTGCAGCGTGCGCGGCTATGCGCCGTGCATACCCGATGGCGGGCCCGGGCCCGGCGAGCTTCCGGCGAACGTCGTCGTGTCTCCAAACAATAAATTAATGCACAACACCTACGACAATATCGGCCCCCACGTTGGTTTTGCCTTTAAGGTGACGGATCGCACCGTCGTTCACTCAGCCTTCGGTATTGTGTATGACAATTGGGCGGGTGTACAGCAATTGGCACAGAATATCAGCGGATTATGGCCTGACACTGGTCAACAGGAAGCCCCTAGCTTGAACGTGCCGAGTACAAGCTCCGCAACACCGACAGTTACATCTCAGAATCCATTTGCAATTGCCGCCAACAATTCATTTTTTCCAGCGCCTACCCCATTCACTCAGGCCGGTTTTGAATACGATCCGAATATAAAGAATCCCTATTCGGAACAATGGAGCTTTGGCGTGCAGCAAGTTCTTAGCTCGTCGACCACAGTGACGGTTAACTATGTTGGCTCGTCCTCGCACCGGCTTGATGTTGGCGGCGTTTACAATACGGCGGTTACGCCATCAGCCAGTAACACGCCGAACGCCATCGGCGGCTACGCAGGCGCTCTCTATCCCTACATGGTCCCGTCGTATTACGATCGCAGCGCAGGCAAAGGTAATTACAACGGGCTTCAGGCCTCGGTGGACAGGAGGTACAACAGCGGTCTCTCCTATGGGGTGGGTTACACCTGGTCAAAGTCCATCAACGTCGGCGGCGACGGATATTTCGGTGTTGAAGGCGGCGTTCCGCAGGATCCCTACCACCCCGCTCGCTATGACCGGTCTGTGTCAGGGCTTGATTTGAAGCATATTTTATATGCGAACGTGCTTTACGACATTCCTGTTGGAAAGGGAAAGAGATTCTCTACCAAGAATCCCGCGTTCGATTACATTTTGGGGAACTGGCAGTTTAACAATTTGTTCCAAACCCATTCGGGCATCGCCTTTACCCCCGTCATCAGTAGCGATCAAGCCAATACGGGGAATGCAGGGTGGATGGGTTATGAACATTTGAATCTCGTGGGAAACCCCAAACTTTCCAATAGGTCCGCAGCGAAGTGGTTCAATACCGCAGCGTTTGCCACGCCGGCGTTAGGCACCTACGGCAACGCAGGACGCAATTCCCTCCGAGGCCCGGATTTTTGGAACTTGGACACGTCGCTCTTTCGCCTGTTTCCGTTTGGGGAAGGGCGGCAATTCGAGTTTCGCGCCGAGGTATTCAATTTGCCCAACCACGTAAACCTAGGGCAGCCCTCGGGCGACATCAATAGCGGATCAGCCTTCGGTACGATCACCAGTACCAATAACACAGCGCGACAGATCCAGTTATCAGGGAAGTTTATCTTTTAATGGTATCGAGGCTAGAGCAAAGCCAGGCCAGTGAAACTGGCCTGGCTTTTTGCGCGAATTGAAAAAGTCCAGTAAATGCAGCGGAGAAAAGGAGTGCCGCCGGATCTTTCTTCGTGAGCTATTACCTTGAAGACGTGGTTTAAGGTACACCGGAGGGATGTTCCAGATGAGGATATACGGGCGTGTACAACATGTAGGCGGAGTCGAGGGCCATATGGAGGGCGAATGTTATTCTCACGCCGGAAGACCCGCAGTCTCGCATTGCAAAGGGAGGGTGGACCCGTCATTTTTCGAGCACTACGGCGGGTTGGTGGGAAGAATCGCGCGCGCGCTTTTGCCATGGTGGTTATAAGCTGCGCGATGAACCTCGGCTCGATCTTCGCAACCGCCGCAGAGGCGGTGCCGACTTCGAGCGAACTTCTCGAACAGGCCCGTAAGCTGCTTGAGGCAGGGAAGTTCGCCGAAGCCGAATTGGTTCTGGATCACGCTGAGAAGCTCGCTCCGTCTGATTCGGTGATCCTGACTCTGGATGCCAAGGTCAAGGGCCGGCTGGGCGAGTCTTCCAGCTCCGTTGCTCTCCTCAATCGCGTGATTCGACTGACTCCGGGGTCCGCCCAGGCGCATGTTGATCTTGCAATCGTTCTCGCTGACTCTGGCGATCTTGGCAGCGCCTTGGCGGAAACGGACACCGCAATCTCTATCGCTCCCGGTCTGGGGATCGCACATTTAAACCGGGCGCGGGTTCTTGATGACATGAAGCAGCATCGGGAGGCTGGAGACGAGTTCGCTATTGCGGCCCGGCTCGCTCCCGGGAATCCAGACTGCTACTTCCACTGGTCGTTTGCGGAGCGGGCGCAGGGAAACTTCACCAAGGAATCCGAGTTGCTGCAGAAAGTCGTGAAGTTGGAGCCCGGCAACGTCAAGGCGCATATCATGCTGGCAAATAGTCTGCTGGATCAGAATCGGATTGCCGAAGCTGTAGCCGAGCTTCGCATCACCCTGGCGATCGATCCCAATTCAGCGAAAGCCACCTATAAGCTTTCACGCGCTCTTCTCAACACTGATCCCGAGGAATCGAAGAGGCTGCTTGATCAGTTCGCGCGGCTCAAGGCGCGGGACCCTGTACTTGATCAGGCCAAGACAATCGCTAATGAGGCCTTCCACGCATTTACGGTCCAGGACTGGCGCGAGTCCGTCCGCCTTTATAGTGAAGCGATCGAAACCTGCGGAGATTGCGAGATCGAGAGCGCGCTGCACCGCAATTTAGGGTTGACTTTCTGCCGGGACGGACAGATTGAACGGGGCGCCGGGGAACTGCGCAAGGCGCTCGCGCTCAACCCCGAAGATCAGGACGCCGCGAAAGCCCTGGAAGCGATTCGGGGACTGAACAAGACCGAGTGAACCAAGACCGCGACGGCCTCACTTGCACGACAGCTCGCAGCGAGCGCTCGTTCGCCTCAAAAACTCACTTTGCGAGCATTTCAGCCGGGTTCGTCATATACACCGATTTCGGCGATGTTCGGCATTTGCTGGCTGCTTTCGAATAGTAACCGGACCTTCTGTGCGGATACGCGCGGTATTCGGTGGATTGTGGCTCGCCTCGGTGTTTCACCGCCAGTCAACCTGATCCAGTTCTTGCCGTCCCAGTACTCAAAGCGGTAATTCCGAATACGGCTTTCCGAGTAGTTATCCGACTGGCCCACGGGCTCCACGAGCGAGACGGTGTTGAAGCCCTCCTGCTTTTTCAGGTCCACTTCCAACCAGCCCGAGGTTTGCCCCTCGTCCAAGTACCAGCTCGATCGGAAGTCACCATCGTTTGCTTCGTCTGGTCCCACCGTATCAGGGTAGGAGCTGGCATGAATGGGCTTGCCCGTCGCCAGATTCCGCGTGGTGATCACGACATGCTCGCTGAGCTTTGCCACCGGTCCAGCATGTCTCCAAGCTTTGCCAATCTCTTTTAAACGGCTCACGACATTGGGTGAGAGGACCCCTTCACGCGTCGGAGGAGCATTCAAAATCAAGTTGCATTGTCTGCGATTCAGCGGCTCAAGCCACTCATTCACGATGGTGGTCACCGCCTTGAGACGTCCATCTGCGTCTCGCTGCTTCCAGAACCATCCATCGGTAAGGG
>Ga0210410_10003015_pt1 | contig 14972 bp, 5 predicted proteins | sample IncBWC4MmetaG_FD_161058 | JGI IMG/M metagenome (GOLD analysis project Ga0210410, IMG submission 161058) | Forest soil microbial communities from Barre Woods Harvard Forest LTER site, Petersham, Massachusetts, United States - Inc-BW-C-4-M | ecosystem: Environmental > Terrestrial > Soil >... | reverse complement strand
TCCGAGTGGGTGGAACAACTCAAGCGTCACCGTAACATTCGATTGCACGAATACGACAGCTCCGATTGCGACTTGCCCGCCACCGCAGACAATCAGCACGGAAGGCGCGGGCCAGACTGTCTCAGGAACCGCGACTGATGTCGCCGGGAATATGGCCAGCGCCAGCCTGACTTTGAATATCGGGACGAAGCCACCCACGATTGTGCCCAACCCCGCTCCCCCGCCGAACGCTGCCGGCTGGAATAATTCTAACGTCACTGTCAGCTTTGCATGCGCTCCGGGAACCGCGCCGATCGCAACTTGCCCGCCGCCCATAACGTTAGCTATGGAAGGCGCGAATCAGAACGTCACTGGCACGGCGACCGACGCTGCGGGGAACTCAGTCACAACGAGTCTTGTGCTCAACATCGATAAGACTCCCCCTATCATCTCCTACAGCGTTTCGCCTGCTCCTAATTCGAACGGCATTAATACGACGACTCCAGTCACAATAACTTTTACCTGCTCGGATGCGCTTTCGGGAGTAGCCGCCTGTCCCTCGCCTATTAGTGTCACCACGCCTGGCATGAATCAGGTCTTTACTGGCACGGCCTCGGACGTCGCCGGAAATACCGCTTCGGCGACCGCGACCGTCAATGTTCAGACGGCGCCGCCTCCCTCGGCGCCTTCCATCAGTGCGGTCGTGAGTCCGGCACCGAATGCCAAGGGTTGGAACAATTCCGATGTGACAGTGAGCTTCACGTGTGTTCCAGGGTCAAATCCGCTAGCGAGTTGTTCTTCGCCGATCCTCGTAACTACCGAAGGGGCAAACCAATCGTTCTGCGGCAGGGCCGTCGACAGTACAGGCCTGTCTACCCAGGCGTGTGCCACCGTGAGTTTGGACAAGACACCGCCCGCCATCACCGTGAGCCAGTCACCAGCGGCATCGGGCAGTGGCTGGAACAACACACCGGTCACGGTAACGTTTTCTTGCACGGACAGTCTTTCCGAAATTGCCACCTGTCCCCCGCCGCAAAACGTTTCGACGGATGGAACTCATCAGGTCATAAACGGAACTGCGGCGGATGTAGCGGGGAACAGCTCAACAGCTCAAATCACGCTTAATATCCAACAGGCACCGCCGACCATTTTGCAGTTTACAGCGCCTGCTCAGATCGCACCGGGTCAAAGTGGCACCGCAACAGTCACGGCCAGCGACAGCCTGAGCGGTGTAACGGCAGTCGTTTTCCAGCTAAACGGGACGACACTTGCTACCCTCACCGCTCCACCTTATGCGGTTAACTTCACGGCGCCCACAACCGCCAATGCTGGAGACACTCTGACGTTGACCGTCTCGGTTTCTGATGCGGCCGGCAACGCCTCCAGTTCCTCTCGCGGAATTCAAGTCGTGCTCGCTGGGGTTCTTACGGGCCAAGTTCTTTCCGATGCCACCGGCTTACCTTTCGCGGGAGCGTCTGTACAGATTATCGGCGGCAGTACGCCAGACACTTCGGACAACACCGGCCGGTACTCGCTTCCTTCAAATAGCTCACACCTGTTCTTAAGCATCAGTACCGCGCCGAACGCATCAGCCGGAATTCCGGCGACCGTCACCGTTGAACGCGAGATGTTCCTGCAGAGCGGAGTCGGCACCGTCCCGGTTGATGCGCGCTTAACATCGGTCAGTGCGCCGACTTCCATCGGCACGTCCGGAGGATCACTCACGGCGGGTGCGCTTACGATCGCGGTGGCTCCGGGTGCGGTGGCCTCCGCGACAAATTTCCATCTTACGTTGTTGTCGCCCCAAGGTCTTCCAGCGCCCTTGCCGCTTGGTTGGTCTCCTATTACGGCGTTTGACCTGCGTGCAGACACGTCCACTTCGGCGTCCTTCAACTCCACGGTCACGCAGCTTCCATCTTCGTTGACCTTGCATCTGGTTCGTTACGATTACAGCACGCATGCGTGGCTGATGGTCGCGCCAAATCTTGGCGCGGTGAATGGCACGCTTACGATTCCAATTCCTTCTGTAGGAGACTTCGCCCTCGTAACACCCGACGCGGGAAATTCCGTTATTGTGATTCCGTCATCGGGCCAGGCCCTTGCCGGCGTGAACATGGTGGCTCTGCCTGCTGGTTCCGCTGCTACAGGCTCATTAAATCCTCCCTCGGTCTCCCCCACGGGCGGAACTTCCGTTGCCACTCTTGCAGTGCAATCCTCCGTTCCGCTCCCTTCGGGCACGGTTATCCAAGCCAACGTCCAGGAAACGTACTCCTTGATTTCGGGCAAACAGCTCTCCGATGCAAAGCGTACAGAAGACATCCTGCTCTATCAGTACTCGGCGCCGAGCGGAGCAGCGGCAGTGGCCAGCTTCCCGGTCACGCCTTCGCAGACGTTCCCGCTTGAACAGCTTTCCTCTGGGAATGTTCACCTGGATATTCTTTCCGGGCGCGAATCGGTTCGCGGCCAAGTTGGCGGAAGCGACGCTGTGACAGTTACTGGTGGTGATGCGACTCTCTTAATCGCGGCGGGCTCTTCGCCGCAAGATACCGCAATTGCTGTTGCGCCGGAACCCGTTGATGGATTTCTTCCGGCGACAACGACGCTCATCCCGTTGGCGGAATACAATCTTGATTTCTCCGGGCAAACCTTGAATGTCCCCGCGCAACTCTCAGTCGCGGCCGGCAGCGCACAGCCAGGGGATAACGTCTTTCTCGCCCAGATCCAACGGCTCAATGGCGTTCCCTATTTGGTGATTGTGAGCCTTGCCCAAGTCAACGGCACCACGCTTGTCACTCGGGGCGCCCCAGGTCTCTCTGGTCTGACGCAGGGCGGCGATTATATCTTTTACAAACTCACCTCACCTACGGGCTACGTGTCAGGTACCGTGACCGCTGCCAGTGGTCCTGTGCCCGCTATGGTCCAAACCGATGGTTTGCCTTTCGTCACGTTCACGGGGTCTTCTGGTTCGTACTTGATTCCTGCCCTTGCGGGCACGGTCAATCTGTCTGCCTCTGTTCCCAAAACCGCAGTCGCCGGCTCCGGAACGGTCCAAGTGACCGCGGGGCAGACCGCGACTGCCAACCTCGTGGTAACCGGTCAGACCGAATCGGCCAGCATCACTCCGCCGAATGGCTCGGTGGGCGTCCCGCTGACGCCGGAAATCGATATCGCCGTGCCGGATGCCTTCGATCAGACTTCCGTGCTCTCCACGAACGTCACGCTTACCCAAAATGCGCAGGGAACGAACACTCTGGTTCCGGTACGTTTTGTTTTCTCTCAGGGCGGCTCACGCCTCGCCGTCTTCCCGCAATCCGCCCTGCAGCCATCCACCACGTACACCTTTGCTGCCTCCGGTGTCGCGAATCTCCTCGGCGGACTGATTGTGGTTCCCACGATCACGTTCACTACGCAGGCGAACACGCCGCCCAATTTCAATACCAACGCTCTCGTCTTCGGCATGCCCGATCAGAACGGCAACACACAGATCTCTGCGCCTGCCAATTCCTTCCCGCCGGGCACAACCATTCTGATTGTCGATCAAACTAACGGCGTCGTCCTCTCTCTAACGGTTGCGAACGATGGTTCCGTTACGGGCCAGATGCCCGCCACGATCGACGACGTTCTTGCCGTCACCATCGCCGCGCCGGATAAGACCACCGCGACATTTACTCGCAGCCAATTCGTTGCTCCTGATGGCACCACCGCTATCGGCGCGGGTGGCGGCACTGTAACCGGGCCAGGAAATACGGCCATCATCATTCCCGCAGGTGCTTTGCCGAAGGGCACCACCTTCAAACTTGATTTGCTGGACCAGACAGCTTTCCCACAGCTTCCGAGCTGGCAGGGCGCGAATTTTGGCAGCGGGATCAAGATCACTGCGCCTGCGATGCCATCTTTCAACAAGGAAGCGAAGTTGGCGTTCCCCGTCCCTGCGAACGCGCCTGCAGGGGCCTTCTACTATGTCTACAGGAGGCTGGTCGACCCGAACGACAGTAACAATGTGCTGTTCGAAACGATCGACCACGCTTTTGTCCAGGGCAGCGGTAGCAGTGCGCAGGTCGTCACGGCTTCTCCCCCTTTCTGTGGCTACATGAATAGTTTCGGAAATTTCCAGGCCGTTGCCGCAGCAAGCTATCAACCGTTGCAGACCGCGATCACCTTTACTTTTATGATGTGGGACTACGATCCGAATCAGGCGGGTGTGGCCTCGCAAGGCTTGATTGCTGGGAAAGTTTTCCAGAATGATGCGTCCGGGAATCCCGGGCCGCTGTCGAATGGAACAGTGGCCACGATCATTGTAACCAATAATCCGAAGTACGTCACGACCACAACGCCAGCGTGTGGCACTTATTCTTTGTTCGATCCGCAATTTGGCGGCGGACCACGCAGCGTCACCGCGACCGCGGTACTTCCCACATATAACCCCGCAACGAACCAAACCGTGACTCAGAAGCAGACAATCACCGACACCGCGGACGAAGTAAACGGCGTTCAGCCGGAGGATTCTATCTTTTCGGTCACTGCGGGCCTCGAGGCGCAATACCGGAACATCGGCCGCATCAACTTTACGTTTGCTCCGGCAACGCCACCGCCACCACCGCCGCAAATCAACATCAGTGTCTTGGCGTTGGATCTAAGCAACAACAGTCTTGCGCCAATCTCGGGGATTGTGCAAGCTGGCACCGCCCTTACAATTAAGTTCAGTTCGACGCTTTCCGTTGAAGGCGCCGCGATCAACGGAGCGCCATACTCAGCGGTCATCCCGGATACGCCTCCGGCCAACCCGGCTCCGGGGTATATTTACTCCACGTTGAAGGACACCTATCCCGCAGGCACACCAGGTTTGTATACGATCGTTGCCACTGCTGTTAACCCTCTGAATCCGACCACACCCGTCACCGTGAGCAGGAGCTTCCTCGTGGTGGCCGCCGGCGGCGGCAACATCTACGCTACACCGGGTCAAGCACCAACGGTCATTAACACGGTGCCTTCGGCCAACGCACAAAGCGTTTCTGTTGCCGTCTTTCCAGAGATCACCTTCAACGAGCCAGTCACCAATGTTCCTGGCAACCTGAGTCTTGTAGGCAGTCCCATGGGCGATTCGCCGTCGCTGTTGCTTATTGGCATCAGATCAGACGGCTCAATCGCTAACCCGGTAACGGCTGCAGACGCTATCACCTCCCTGACAATTCAACCTTTGACTGGTCTGGAATTCGTGGAAACGTATACACTCACGCTGAACAGCGGAATCGTGAATGTCGGCAAAGACCAGAACGGCAACCCTATTGCACAGCTTCCTCTAAATCCTTCACCCTACACTCTGCAATTCACGACTTTCGGTCCGCAGCAGCTGGGTAGCACGCCCAGCCAATATGAGGTCATCACTCGACCGGTGGTCATTGGCCAGATGGCTTATGCAGGCGAGTTTGTCGGCTCGGTTACCAGTGGCTTGGGAATGTTCGATATTTCGGATCCGTCGAATCCGGTCGATAAGGGCGTTAGGGCTTCGTTTATTGGACGGGGCATCGATATCGCCGGAGTAGAGCAGTCGCCGGTTACTGGTGGGGCGCTCGTGGCCATTTCCGCAGGGCCAGAACAGGCTGTAACTCTCCCTGGAAACGTCTGGCTGTATAGCGTTCCCTCGACCCCCCAGCAATTGCTAACTCAGCCGCCAATGCGCGTCGGTGGCGTGAGTGTCACGTCGAGTGCCACGCAAGCCGGGATTCCCACGCGACTGGCCATAAAAGACAATTATTTGTATACCTTTACGTTCCTGCAGGGATTGCAGGTTGTGGATTTAAACCAAGTAGTTCAGGAGTATCAGAATTCCACGCCCTTGCAATTTGGCCAGGCGATAACCACGGAAGGCCAGGGCTTTGCGACCGACGCGGTGATCAACACGATTCCGTTGCCCAATTCATCGGGTGGGATTTTTACGATGTTCGACCTGAAAGCGGACGACTTTACCACCAGTAGCTCGGGTAGTGCCGGGGCCACGCAAACACTTTTGGCTGCCACGGGGCAACTGCCATTGGTGCTGGCGAATCCGACCCTCAGCGGACCACAGGCGGTATCGTATCCTCCGTCGACGGGAGGAACGATTCCGGGCAATCCGGTGCAGGGGCTTTTGATGACCGGCGCAGATGGCCAGACAAACTATCTGCTCTGCTATGGCCGCGCTGTTGCGTTGGGAACGATTCCATTCACGGACAACGGTGGCAACAGCACGAACAAGCACATCGCCGTGGTGGTCGGCAGCGGCTTGGTCGGGAACATGACCACCTGCCCGGTGCTGTCGTCATCAACGTCGCCCTACGTGTCTTTGCTGGTGGTAGTGGATCTGACGGGGGCCTATTCACAGGGGACTGTTGCGTGTGATCCAAAAGCAACGACAGGCAGCCCGAACTGTCCGAAGGCGATCGGTTTCCTGCAGCTGTCTACGGGTGGAACGGATGTCAAATTGAATGGCAGCGTGGCGTTAGTGGCCACAGGCGCGAATGTGCTCCTCGTCAACCTCGAGAACCCCTTCCAGCCCACCCTCGCCGGCCAAATCACCGGCACCTTTGGCAACTGGCTCGGGCTTACCGATGATGGTTTCCTGGTTGGTTCTGCTCCGGGTATTATCAATGGCATTCAGGTGGCGACTTTGGGGTCTGCGATCGTAATAAGTTCTATCTCACCGCCAGTGACTTACGTCGACAACGACGGGAAGACGACCCAGCCTGTGACAGTCACGTACCAGGTCCTCGGTGGCGGCGAGGATTTAACCAACGGTCAGCTGCAGATGGTCGATGGAATTGGCACTGCGATTACTGTTCCGGTACCCGACGTAACACAGGGGACCCATAGTGTGACCGTTCCTGCAGGCGTCCAACTCAGTGTTCCAATCGAGGGCGTGCTAGTTTCGGTCCCTAAACCCAGCGGTTCTTCCGGTGGTTCGTCGACAGGTTCTTCCGGGGGTTCGTCAACCAGTCCTTCGAGTGGTACCTCCGGTGATTCTTATTCTTCAATCTCAGCGGCCGTGTATGGGTCCACAGCCGGGAATTCTGGGGCTATACCATCTATCACCCAAACGGCTGTGCCCTCTCCACAATTAATCAGTGTGTCTCCAGAATGGGTATTTCAAGGCAGCGCAGATTTGCCTGTGATCCTCACCGGTTCTAATCTCGACTCGACCCAGCAAGTCTATATTCGGAAAAACGGTGGCCCTTGGCAATCTCTCGACATGACTCCAGTCAACTCCACCACGGCCTCCGCAACCATCCCGTCCTCTTTACTGGCCAGCTCCAGCTTCCTGGAATTGAATACGACGGCTGGTGATGCGCTCTCGATAGCATTTCTCGTCGCGCTCAAGTCCTTGCCAATTCCTGATCAACAAACTGTGCCTCTCGACGTTACGATAAACGCGACCAGCCTGGACGATGTTGGCCTGTCAGATCAATCTCTGGTTGTTTCAGGAGGGGGATTAACGACTGGTATGCAAGTTGTTTTGGGGCAGGGCGGAGTCCCAGGCATCATATTACCAACCAAGTTAATGAGCGACGGTACGTTAAGCGCTTCTTTGGGAACTTCTTATATTGGCGCGTCAGCTGATCTCGAAGTGTTTATCCTCTCCTCGGATGGGACTCAAATTTCAGACGGGTTCGATCTGACTTCAGGACAGTCCTTGAGTGCTGCAAGCGATTCTTCCAATTCTTCCAGCGACACTGACAGTCTCGCAGTTCCAAATCCTGCTGAGGCTGTCCCTAATGGAGATGTTTCTCTTACGAGTCTTTCAACAGAATTCATGCGTTACTTTTATGAGCAGCCAGACGCATCGACCATATCTGTCCAGTTGCAGGGCGTGAACCTCACGAATGGGATGCCGGTTACCTTCCAAGCCATTCGAGGCAACGACCCCGACACGATCACAGTTCCACTTACAGGTGTTACCGTTATTCCAGACCCATCTGGGGCAACGGACTCCAAATCTCCGAACGTCAACACTCAAGGGACCTTAAATGTTCCCAAGAGCCTTGTACAGGGTGCCAAGCAGACGACGACGAAGATTACGGCGAAAGGGAAAGCTTCCGGCACTCAGAAGACGGCAACCAAGAAGAACGACAAAGAAAAGGCCATTGCAGGTGTTCCCTTTGGTGGTCGCCTTGAGGTCCAACTCTACGAAGACAAAGATGGCAAGGTATACATTTATTGCCCAGCGATTGATTCTCAGGTGCCGGAAGGGACGACACGCGTCGATGGAACTCACGCAGCCTTTTCCGTCGTTCAGGGGTTGACGGGTGATGGTCAAAATGGTGATTATACTTCGATGGAAATCGAGACCAGTGGCAACACGAAACAATATTTTTTGAGGGGGCTGCACTTGACGATGGACCCAGTGCAATCGGGACAGGAACCCCAGCGGCGTGCCATCGGTCCCAGCTACTTCAAGAGGTTTGCACCGAACCCGGCGCCACGCAATCCGGTGCGTTTGATGGCAAGCATGGGAACTGCAGCGGGCGATTGCAACGCAAAGGGTGTCGTATGCAGAGATTTCGACGTGACGTACCAGAAACTCGGTCCTCAATATGGCAATTATGACAAAGAGATTTCCCTTGCGGCAGACGAAACGGGGGTTCCAGCTTCATTCTTGAAGTCACAACTTCTGCATGAGACATCGCTGGGGAAGACGAATTTCAGATACGAACTGGCAACAGAGGACTTTAAAAAAATCACGGGGGATCAGCCAAAGGCTGCATTTGAACCTTATATAAGCCCGTACACTACCGCAGGAAATCAGGACGAGGTCTCGAATGCGCCTCTATACGTCTCGGCTCTTGCAGACGCGCAGGCAAATCGAAATCAGTTCGTACTTCCAGTATCCGCCGGTTCGATTCGCCTTTTCACAACGATGCCGCCTGCTTACAATGGAGACCCTAGGCACGAGAGTTGCGCCCCCAACAACTGTGGACTGAAGGCCTTCATCGAAACTGTTTTAGCTGACGCAAATGGGAATCTAAAGAGCGTAATGAAGCGCCAGCCGCTTACACTTGTTCGGGGTGAGCCGACTTGGAGACGAACTACATATCTCCCAGCAGCAGCACTTGAGGCCAACGCTGGTAGCGACCTCCTGCAGAACGAAATCTTGGTCAACTACTCGACGGGAAATCTCGTACTGCCGAATGCGCAACGCCTTTCGGTAACTGCTCTGAATACAGACCCGCAGACAGGCGAGCTTCTTTCGCAGGTCTATACCCGCTTGCGGGTAAGCTATAGTACCGTCGAATCGGGGGTTGGTCCGAGCGACTCCGACGGGGGCGCCATAGGCATGGCACCAGCCCTGACAACGGTCAAACCACAACGCTCCTTTGTAGCCAAAGGAGTGAGTGTATTTCCGATCTATACGCCACGCCAGGACCAGTGTTCGTACATCGGCACCAATCTACAAAACGAAAAGCAATTCGGCCAATCTTCAGCAGTGTTTCTTGCGGTAACGCGCAGCGACTCGAATATCGAGTTCCTCGCTGATCCGACTAGCCACGTCCCTCAGGCTGCTCGCGACAGACGTTTTTGCTACGCGACATCGCAACCTTATGCTGCGTCTTCGTACGGAATTTCTCAGGTCACCCCAAGCAGTTGGAACACATATTTTGATCACTATAATACCTATCTCGACATATCCAATCCAGCTACGCCCATCTTCAATCTGTTGACAGACTACAGGACTGGTACATTATTGGCAGCAGCGTATCACCTCAAGACCGCCAATGATAATCCGCCCGTGGGTTCAAATAGCCTGGACTACGAGCGAAAGTGGTCGGCGATTATCATCCAATATAATAATGGCGGGTCCGGATATAGATATGGCACTGATGGCCTGATAGGAGTAGTCAGGCAAGGGGCATCCTGCTTCGAGCCAGGTGCGAGAGCCAATGCATCTTGCGGTATACCGCAAAAGTAAAATAAACATGCGACGCCCGCTTTTTCTTTGGATGCTTTTTTTCTCCTGGAATACTATTTCTGCAGCTCCGGTCCCCAATTCATATGACGCTGTGTTACATCTGCAGCGATGCTGGAAGCGCCCGGTTTTTTTTGATTTGCAAATAGCTCAAGAGTTCTCTGGCGATACACTGCCGCCATGCGAAAGAGAGCCGCTCGTCGCGTGGCTTGCGGTCCGGAATCTTGAGGTAATTTGGGGAGACTCCGTTCTGTACATTCGGCATATTCCGTCGAGCATGGGACCGGGTCTGCCCCCGCCTGTGGAGTTGCGATGGAGGAAGATAGTCCTGGACTTGGCCATACGGACGCCGAGCAAGGAAGAAGCCACGCAACGGGAAGATTTTCCCGAGGAATATAAGTATCTCGCTGTTCGACGAAATCTGACTCCTGAGGAGTTGAAGAGCATCGGCGACTGGATTTTGGTAAACGTTCCCATGCCTCCTACCACTGTGCAATACTGCCCTACTTGTGGCCTGCCGCCGGAAACAGCCAAGGTCAAGCTTGAGATCGTGCTCGAAGGCGTCAAATTTTCGGCTGACTCCGCTGAACGAATCGTAGGATGGATCGCATCAAAGGATGCGAGTCGTATCATTCTTGGTCGCTACGAGCAATCTAAATTCTCTGCTGATTGGCTTTCACCATTGCTTGACCCTTATCGTCAGACACTAATCTATCGAGACGTCAATGGCGACGGGTTGGCGGAAATCTGGTCACTGTCTGCGTATTTCGCTGGTAGCCAGGAAGCTGTGAAACTATCGATTTTTGATCAAAACGGCAGTGAGTTGACTCGCGAAGTAGGGAACTGCGAATTAGGTGTCCACGTGGTCGGACCGCCCACCGAGAATAAGCCCTTGCCAGCCGCTTGTCCAATCACCGGCTACCCGGGAATCGAACATTCGTTGGATATTGGTAGCGGCAAGGTTGAGATCAGGGCAAACCGAGAGTTTCGCGGTGACGATGAGGAGCCCGAGCGGATTTACCGGTTCGTGGACGGCAGATACGTTTGGGCGAACAGGTCTACTTATCCAACGGAACTTCATCGAATGGGCGAGGAAGCGTTCCGAAAGAAGCGGTATGGGTATGCCGCGTGGAAATTTGAGGAAGCAGCGAGGTTCGATCCCGCGAGCGCCCAGTTCGCCAACGATGCGGGCTTTGCCTACTTCAAGCTCAACGAGTACGAGGTTTCAGTTACCTGGTTTGAGGTGGCTATCAAAATTGACCCACAACGAGCAGTTGCCTACCTGAATCTCGCCGATGCCTTGACTAAGCTAAACCGCACGGCCGAAGCGCGAAAGGCTTACAAGAGATACCTCGAACTTGCTCCCAACTCCAAATCCGCTGAGGACGTGAAGAAAAAACTTGATGCTATTTCACCCGCGCCCTGAACGATCAGTTGGACGCCAGGACAGCCAGCCGTCTGGCTTTTATCTCGCAACAAATCAAGCTCCGACGACGTCGATCAGCCAATATGAACCTAAACCAGTTCAGTAGGGGAGCAGTTTTTTATCTTGCCACTTCTAATGAGATTTCTCGCGCTCGACCGTCTCAAGTTGTGGAACAAACAGCCCGGGACCTCCGCACGCGCGTGGCGATAATCGTGGTTATAAAAGCTAGTGCCACTTGCCACTACCAGCAAGGCAATCGCTCCGCCCGTGAAGCCGAGAAGAGTCTCTTTGGCCGTCAGCGTCGGAGGGGCCAAGAAGGCCGATATTTCTTTAGGGTCCATTGAAGATTAGGATAGTGCTTTTAGGCCTCAGCGAATAGCTGCTCTCCGGTCCAGGTGCGTTCGCGTGGTCAACTCCTGGTAAGTCGGGAAATCGGAAAGGTGGGTCATAGTACCCACTTCGACGGTTAGGGCGTTAATCAGGACCTATCTGTGGAATCCAGCACTGTGTCGTCTGAAACTATCGGCACTCTTTGCCTCAGATCGTCCATACTGGCAGAACAAGGTGCGGGTTTAGATACAGCTGGCGCTGAACGTTCCTTAGAACTAGCGGAGCAGATTGACTTTCGCGAGGTCGATGACTTCGTCACCGCGCCCGTTGAGAACCACTTTCATCATGAAAAGGCTGATGCCTTTCACTTGCGCATAGGTGATAGTTGGGGCATGGAGGCTGCCGCAGAAATTTTATTCCTGCTAAATCGGATTCTCCTCAAAAAGGCGGGCAACGAGTACGGAATCGAGATACGCTCGAACCTCAACGATCGTGCCATTCACAAATCGACATACCCAGCAATACCGGTTATCGAACTTGAAACCGTTTTTGGCGGTGGCGTCGGAATGCAGCTCGACCACCGCCCAGTCACCACTTACGAGCGCATGTTCCACATGCAGTTCCGCACCCTTGGGTAGAACCTTTGCCAACTTTTCAAAGGTATGAGCGAGGAACTCGGCCTTGCTATGATAGTGACCGGCAAGAGGATGTGTTCCCTCGACGATCCAATCCACGCTGTCCGCCACATGGTCGAAGAACCCTTTGCCATCACCAGGTTCCAGGTTTTTGAAAATCTCGCGAACGTAAGCAGTGCTCAATTCCTGAAGTACAGCAGATCGTGCAGTAGACATTTTAAGTGACCTCCTTCGCAAAGCGTGATCCAAAGGTGTAGGGCCTTCGCGGCGCTAATCTCACCGGCCACATAACTCACTTCTCCACGGTGCGTCGGGCAGTTAGCTCGACCGAACGTGCTATCTGAGCACCCAGGGCTTGTCGGTAAGAACTTCAACGACGCCGAGGCCGTCGGTTTCTTTTCGGATGTCGGGCATGCTCTCCTCCGAGGTGTGAGTTTGAGGAGGTTAGTTAGTTGACGCGCGGGCGGGGACACGGATATTTGACTCCCGTCCGAAGCGCACGTCAAGGGGCAGATAGGCTTGGGTGTCGCTACATCTATGTACTCCAGTACGTCCCGTTCACCGAAGTGAGCGAACTGCACGGCCTTCATGGCAATTCTCCTCTTTGTGTCGCGCTTGGCTTGGGCAACCCCCACTCAGGATTTGTGGCACATTGCGTGTCGAGCTGCTTCCGGAGTGAATACATGGGCTCGGCGAAATGGGACCCATGTGGTATTTAGGGACGCCCCATGATATGGAGATGGGCGTAAGGCGACCCCGCGAACATGATGTAGGCTCCAGTCGCCTTGTGCGTGGTTGGCAGTCCGGTAGTTTTCGGATCGAACGGCCACATGATCATCCAGTGTGGTCCGATCTCAATGGGCATGCTGGTCATGTCATTGGGATCCGAATCGCTGCGCTGAGTGGCACCGGCCAGCATGTAGGTGATGCCAGGGACGGTATTGGTCGGCCTCGGTTTGTGAGCCTCGGCGTCCGCGTACCACTGCATCGATGCCGCATCGACGCACATCGGCGGTTGTCCAATAACTTTCAGATTGCCCGGCATGCAGGTGAATCCGTTGGTTCCGGCGCGCAGGATCGTCATCTTACCTTGGCTATCCATTTCCGCTACTGTCGCAGCCTTGGCGACATCGGGTGGCCCCGCCGAAAGCGCGCGCGCTATTTTGGTCTGCGTAGACTCGTCGGAATTGGAGCCTGACGATTGGAGCGTGCGCATCCGCGGTGGTGCTCCCGAGCCGACTCCGGCAATCACTAGGGCGGCAAAAGTTGCTGCCAGGACACCAGAACTTCCTTTTATGTTCAACATAAGAAACTCCTCCGAATGCTTTCTAGTTTGCGTTTGAACTCTGTAAAACCTCATCACCGAGCGACCGCATAAATTCGGCAACATGTTCTGACCAGAGCTCGGGATGTGCCATCGTCAAGTGCCCAAACGACTCCGCCGAGCCCGGCTGGACGACAAATCGGCCCTGAGGAACCTTTGGCATGACTTCTTCGAGGACGTGCAGTTCCACTGGATTGAACTCGTCATCAGCAAAGTTGAGCGCGTACACCTTGGTCTTTATTGCCGCGAGTCCCGGCCGTGGATCGTAGTCCGCTGAAGAGCTGAGCGAGTAGAGAATGTCGTTGGCGTCTACAGGAGCGGCCTGACGCCGTGCTTCTGCGATGAACCGATCCGCTGCTGGCCCGTCTGGCACTTGGACTTGAAGACGCGGTACGCCATCGAGCATCATGCGCATCAACGGGAAAGCGTTCAGCCAGCCTTGCGGCGGTGAATTGTAGTTGCCTCCATCCCACTGAGGATCGGAGCGGATAGCATCAATTACCATGCGGCGCCAGAGCATGTTTCTGCCGGAAATCGGAATGGGCATGGACACGACAGGCATGACACCGTCCATGGCGTCCGGATACGCTTCGGCCCACTGCCATGCGTTCATTCCGCCCATCGACATGCCGAGAATGGCGCGAAGATGTTCTATACCGAGCGTTTCTGTGACTAGACGATGTTGCAGGTCCACCATGTCGGCGTAGCCATACTTTGGGAATGCACCTTTTAAGCCATCGCTCGGCTTACTTGATTTTCCATGCCCGACGTTGTCGGGGAAGATCAAAAAGTAGCGAGTCGCATCCAGTGGCCGGCCAGGAGCGAAAAGAGCTTCCATATAGTTTTTGCTTAGAAGCGTGCTTCCGTCGGCGCCCGTCCAGTGGATCACGAGTACGGCATTATCGATTTGCCCCTGGGGGTTGCGACGCGGAATGCCAAGCGTGGCGTAATGAATGCGCAGACGCGGTAAGGTCTCACCATCGCGAAACCGGTAATTTTCAAACCATGCGTCCGCTTCGGCAGCGGTCGTGTTGTGATCTTGTCCCCAGGGGGAGCTGTTTGTGGCTGCTTGCATATCGTCGCCTTCTCGACGGAGCCGCTGCGCGCATGCAAGTGCGGGAAAAAGAATGATTGCGAGAAGGAACACACCCGTCATTTTGAATGCGTGTCTGTAAGTGAGTTTGTTTTGCATTTCCTCCTCCTATTACAACAATCCGGTTCGTTCTGATGCGGCGCCTCGGAGCGGCTGGCCGACCCTATCGGTAGGTCGGACTGCGCACCGTCTCCTCGACATGGCGCTCGACGAACCGCCAGCCATGCCCCGGATCACGCCGGAAGCGG
>Ga0210410_10003013_pt1 | contig 14978 bp, 16 predicted proteins | sample IncBWC4MmetaG_FD_161058 | JGI IMG/M metagenome (GOLD analysis project Ga0210410, IMG submission 161058) | Forest soil microbial communities from Barre Woods Harvard Forest LTER site, Petersham, Massachusetts, United States - Inc-BW-C-4-M | ecosystem: Environmental > Terrestrial > Soil >... | reverse complement strand
CGCCGGTATTCTTCATAGCTGCGCCGCACCGTTTCCAGTTCCGGGCGCCCCTCGAATGCCGCTTCGGCTGCGATCTGCGAAAGCGTCGGCACCGAGATCGCCAAATTCTGCTGCAGCCGCTCCACGGCGCGCAACAGCGACGGCGGCACCACCATCCAGCCGATCCGCCATCCCGTCATGCAGAAATATTTGGAGAACGAGTTGATGATGATGACATCCGATGCGAGGCGCGCGGCGGTTTCGGCGACAAACGTATAGTCGAGGCCGTGATAGATCTCGTCCGAGATCACGGCGATGCCGGCATCTTCGGCGCAACGGATGAGCTCGCTCAGTGCCGCCGCCGTCATCATGGTGCCGCTCGGATTGGCGGGCGACGCCACAACGACACCCTTGAGCGGCTTGGTCCGATGCTCGGCGAGTAACGCTTCCGCGGTCAGCGCCCAACGCGTGGCCGCGCTCGTTTCTATCCCCACCGGCTCGCAACCCAGCGCCGAGAGGATGTGCCGGTAGGGAGGATATCCCGGAACCGCGACGGCGACGCGATCGCCGGCATTGAAGGCGGCCAGAAAGGCCAGAATGAAGCCGGCAGACGAGCCGGTCGTGACCACGATGCGCGCCGGATCGAGGTCGATGCCGTGCCATTCGCCATAGGCCAGCGCGATTCGCCGTCGCAGCGATTCCGTACCAAGCGTTTCGGTATAACCGAGCCGCGCGGTGCCCAGCGCATCACGTGCCGCGGCGATGGCCGCCGCCGGTGCACCTGCGGCCGGTTGGCCGACTTCCATGTGGATGATCCGCCGCCCCTGCGCCTCGAGACGCGCCGCGGCCGCGACCACATCCATCACCATGAATGGCGGCACGCCGCTGCGTTCGGAAGGTCGCAACAAATATCCAGCGCGCCCGAGCATCACATACCTTGACGGATGGCGTGGACCGGTGACTTGGCCAGGGTCGTCCGCGCCCCGGTGCTGCCGCATTCTCGGGCTTTCTTGGGGCCCTGCTTCGTTTTCGCAAACGCGCTGGCCGTAAGTTGACCGGCTCTTAAGTTGACCGTCAATGGTTCCAGCCATAGCTTGGCCAAGGACTTGGTCAAGGGCTTGGTCCCATGCCGGCGGGACTGATATTTGTCCCAGATGATTGTCGCCAGAACTCCTAGCAAGATGCGCCCGATGAAACCAGCGTCACGCGCGGTCGCGATCGCCACAGCCGCGGCGGTCGGCCTGTGCAGCGCCTTGGGCAGCATCCCGGTACGCGCACAAACCGGGTCTTCGGCCGGCATCCCGATGATCCGCGATGCCGAGATCGAGCAGCTCTTGCGCGACTATACGACGCCCATTCTGCGCGTTGCTGGCTTGAGCCAGCAAAACATCCAGGTCGTCATCATCAACGATAAATCGTTCAACGCGTTCGTCATGGACGCACATCGCATTTTTGTGAATTCGGGCGCGATTACGCAGGCGACCACGCCCAACCAGATCATCGGCGTGCTCGCGCACGAGACCGGCCATATCGTCGGCGGACACCTGTCCAAGATGCGCCAGGAACTCGCCAACGCGCAGACCGCGGCGATTGTCGCCATGCTGCTTGGCGTCGGCGCCATGGTCGCCGGCGCCAAATCAGGCAGCGTGGATACCGGCAACATCGGCGCCGCCGCGATCAGTGCGCCGCAGTCGTATCTGGTCCATACCCTCGTCGCCTACCAGCGCGCGCAAGAGGAACAGGCCGATCGCGCCGGCGTGCGTTTCCTGTCGGCGAGCGGGCAATCCGCCAAGGGAATGTACGATACCTTCAAGAAATTCGCCGACGAGATGATGTTCTCGCGGGCCTATATCGATCCGTACCTGCAGAACCATCCGATGCCCTCGGAGCGCATGGCCGCGTTGGCGGAGCTGGTGAAAACGCCGTACTGGGACAAGAAGGATCCCCCGGAGCTGCAATTCCGCCACGACATGGCGCGGGCGAAGCTTGGCGGCTTTTTGGAGCGTGCCGATACCATCATGCGGCGTTATCCCTCCTCCGATACCAGCCTGCCGGCGCGCTACGCGCGTGCCATTGCGGCGTATCGTTTCGGCGACATACGTGCCGCCCTCGTGCAAATCGACGCCCTGATCGAAGCAATGCCCAACAATCCTTATTTCTACGAACTGAAGGGCCAGGCATTGCTTGAAAGCGGCCATCCGGCTGAAGCGGTCGCGCCGCTGCGGCACGCCGTTGAAACCGCGCCCAACCCGGCACTCATTCAGATCCTGCTGGCGCAGGCGCTGATCGCCACCAACAACAGTAAGAATGCCGCGGAGGCCGTTCCATTGTTGCGTGCGGCCATCGCCAAGGAGCCGGAGTCCGGCGACGCCTACGAGCAGCTCGCGATGGCCTACGGCCACAACGGCAACCTCGCCGATGCCGACTTGGCGTCGGCTCAGGCCGCCTTCGCGCGCGGCGACAACAAGACCGCCCGCGAACTTGCAGCCCGCGCTAAAATGAGGTTTCCCGTCGGTTCGCCCGGATGGGTCCGTGCCGACGATATCGTCGCATTCAACAAAGGCAGGAACCCGCTTCGGGGCGGTCAGTGAACGCAAAAAGGAACAATCGACATGACCATTAAATCACGTCTTGCATTCGCGGCCGCCGTGTCGCTCGCGCTTGCGGGCGCCGCTCCGGCGGTCGCCCAATCGTTCTCGGCCGACCAGCGCGAGGAGATCGGAAAGATCATCAAGGACTATCTGCTCACCCACCCGGAGGTGATGCAGGATGTCATGGCGGAGCTCGAGAAGCGCCAGCAAAGCGCCGACGCCGAGAAGCATCGCGCGGCGGTCGTCGAGAACAAGGCCACTCTGTTCAGCTCGCCCCACCAAGTCGTGCTCGGCAATCCGCAAGGCAATGTCACGATGGTCGAGTTCTTCGACTACAATTGCGGATTCTGCAAGCGCGCCATGACCGACATGCTCGATCTGATAAAGACCGACAACAATCTCAAATTCGTGCTCAAGGAATTCCCGGTGCTTGGCGAAGGCTCGGTCGAAGCCGCCCGCGTCGCCGTTGCCGCGCGCATGCAGGATGCCAATGGGAAGAAATACATCGAATTTCACCAAAAGCTCCTTGGCAGCCGCGGCGCCGCCGACAAGATGCGCGCTTTGGCAGTCGCCAAGGAAGTCGGCTTCGACATGCCCCGTCTGGAACGCGACATGGGCAGCGACGAGGTCAAAAAGACCATCGAGGAGAACATGAAGCTCGCCGAGGCGCTCGGCGTCAACGGCACGCCGAGCTATGTGGTCGGCGAGGAAGTCGTGATCGGCGCGGTCGGCCTTGACACGCTGCGCGAGAAGATCAGCGCCGAGCGGAAATAACCCGGCGTCCTTCCCGCATTAACCGGGATTTTCCCACCGCGACAGCTGCAACGGCGACTGGCGGAAGCCCGCAGGCTTCCCCTTTGCGGGGGCCTTCCCTATAAACGGCCCAGCCGCGGCAGCCCGCCGCGATGATAGCCGGGTGTTGCGCGCGCATGCCGAAGACGGTCTATGTCCTCAACGGACCCAATCTCAATCTGCTCGGCTTGCGCGAGCCGCACATCTACGGCCACGCCACCCTCGCCGACGTCGAAAAGCTCTGCCGGGAGGCCGCCGCGAAACACGGCTTGAGCCTCGACTTTCGTCAATCGAACCATGAGGGCGAGATCATCGATTGGATTCAGCAGGCGCGCGCCGAAAAGGCGGCCGGCGTGATCATCAATCCCGCCGGGTATGGACACACCTCCGTAGCCATCCTCGATGCGCTCGCCGCGCTGGAAGCGCCGATTATCGAAGTCCATATCAGCAACATACATGCTCGCGAGTCGTTTCGCCGACGCACTTACGTTTCGCAAGTCGCGCGCGCCGTATTGTGCGGTTTCGGAATCAACGGCTACGCGCTGGCGATCGACGGCCTTGCCGCCTTGATCGATGCCAAATGATCGATGCCAAGGATTGATCGTGGCCCGCAAACCCGAAAAACCCCCGACCTCGAAGACGCCCGCAATCGATCCCGGCACGATTCGCGAGCTGGCGAAGTTGCTCGATGAAACCGGTCTTACCGAGATTGAGATCGAAGCGAACGGCGCGTCGATCCGCGTCGCCCGTAACGCAGGCTTCGCCGCGCCGCGCAGCCGTCAGGACGGGATTGCCGCGCCCAACCCGACGGTGGTGGCGACGCCTGCCGATATCCCGATCGAGCCGAGCAAACATCCCGGGCTTGTTTCTTCCCCGATGGTCGGCACCGCGTATCGCGGTCCGGCGCCCGGCTCGAAGCCGTTCGTCGATATCGGCAGCCAGGTAAAGACCGGCGATACGCTCATCATTATCGAAGCAATGAAGACGATGAATCAAATTCCGACGCCCCGCTCCGGCACCGTGGTCCAGATCCTGGTCGAGGACGGTCAGCCGGTGGAGTATGGCGAGCCGTTGATGATCATCGAATGAGGCACCGCTAAAGGCCCGATGTTCGACAAGATTCTCATCGCCAATCGGGGAGAGATCGCGCTCCGCATTCTGCGCGCCTGCAAGGAGCTCGGCATCCCGACGGTCGCCGTGCATTCGACGGCGGACGCGGATGCCATGCATGTGCGGCTTGCCGACGAGAGCGTCTGCATCGGCCCGCCAGCGGCCAAGGACAGCTATCTCAATATTCCGGCGCTCCTCGCCGCGTGCGAGATCACCGGCGCCGACGCCGTGCACCCGGGCTACGGATTTCTCGCCGAGAATGCCCGCTTCGCGGAGATCCTGGAGGAGCACAATGTGCACTTTATCGGGCCGCGGCCGGAGCATATCCGGCTGATGGGCGACAAGATCGCGGCCAAGCGCGCGGCCGTGGATCTGGGCATCCCGACCGTGCCCGGCTCGGACGGCGGCGTCAGCTCCGATGAAGAAGCCGTGAGATTGGCCGGCGACGTAGGCTATCCGGTCATGCTCAAGGCAGCGGCCGGCGGCGGCGGGCGCGGCATGAAAGTCGTGCGCGCCGAAAGCGAGCTTGCGTCTGCGCTTGCCACCGCGCGCGCGGAATCCAAAGCCGCGTTCGGCGACGATACGCTCTATCTGGAAAAATATCTCGAGCAGCCACGGCACATCGAGATCCAGGTTCTCGGCGACGGCAAAGGCCGCGCGATCCACTTGGGTGAGCGCGATTGCTCATTGCAGCGGCGCCATCAGAAGGTTTGGGAGGAAGGCCCCTCGCCTGCGCTGAATGTCGCCGCCCGCGATCAGATCTGCGAGACCGTCGCCAAGGCGATGCGCGACATCAAATATCTGGGCGCCGGTACGGTCGAATTCCTCTACGAGGACGGCCAGTTCAATTTCATCGAAATGAACACGCGCATTCAGGTCGAACATCCGGTCACGGAGATGATCACCGATATCGACCTGGTAGCGGAGCAGATCCGCGTCGCCGCCGGCAGCGATCTCGCGCTGAACCAGAGCGACGTGAAATTCCACGGTCACGCCATCGAGTGCCGGATCAATGCCGAGAATCCGGTGTCGTTCCGGCCGTCACCCGGCAAGATCGTCCATTATCATCCGCCGGGCGGGCTGGGTGTACGCATCGATTCAGCCGTGTACCACGGCTATACCATCCCGCCATTTTACGACTCGCTTGTCGGCAAGCTCATCGTTCACGGCAAGACGCGCGGCGAATGCCTGATGCGGCTGAAGCGGGCGCTCGACGAATTCGTGGTCGATGGCATCGAGACGACTTTGCCGCTGTTTCGCGCGCTGGCGCGCGAAGCCGAAATCATCGACGGGGACTACAACATCCACTGGCTTGAAGCGTTTCTGGCGCGCGGCGCACTTGAGCAATAGCGAAGTCAGGCGGGTACGCGCTCGCTCATGGCCCTCGCAACGGTCGGCGTGGAGCCGCCCCTCGCCGAGCCTCCCTTCATGGCGGCCGCGAGAATGCGTCCGACGAGCGAGGCACGTAAGGCTTGGCGATGAAAATCGAGCCCGGCACGCATCGTTCCAAATCAAACGCATTCGCATGACCCGACGCGTAAACCACCGGCAGATCCGGATTCATTTCCCGGGCGCGGCGAGCGAGCGTCATGCCGTCCATGCCGCCGGGCAAATTGACGTCGGTGAAAAGAATATCCACGGCCGCGGAAGCGAGGTGCGAAAGAGCGTCCGATGCGTTGGCCACAGCGCACACGACAAACCCCTGCTCCGACAGGTCTTCGGCAACCATATCGCTGATCAGGAATTCATCCTCGACAAGCAGCAGGCGAATCGGCTGAGCTTGATTGAGTTGAGCTTGGTAGACGTGGGCGCCCATTACGGCATCGCTCCATGCGTGGCATGGAGATGAAATGCGCCGCGCAAAAATATGTTCAAGGTGGCGAAAAACTTAAAGAAATTGTAGTTTACGCGCAGTTAAGGGCGGCGCCGAAAGAGCGCCAAGCAGAAGCCGGACGCGAATGGCCAGCCGCGAATCTGCACTCGTCGACATAACCCCGGAAGTGCTGCTCAAGGCCTATGCCTGCGGCATCTTCCCCATGGCCGAAAGCGCTGACGATCCGGCGCTTTACTGGATCGAGCCGGAGCGGCGCGGCATCATTCCGCTCGATCGCTTCCACATACCGAGCCGGCTGGCGCGCACGGTGCGTTCCGGCCGGTTCATCGTGCGAGTCGACCGCGATTTTGATGCGGTGCTCGACGGCTGCGCGGACCCCATGCCGGGCCGCACCCGCACCTGGATCAACGAACGAATTCGGACCCTCTACCGGAAGCTTTATCAGCGCGGCGATTGCCACACCGTCGAGGTATATGAGCACGATCAGTTGGTCGGCGGTTTATACGGCGTGAGCCTTGGACGCGCGTTCTTTGGCGAAAGCATGTTTCATCGCGCGCGCGACGCCTCCAAGGTCGCGCTCGTTCATTTGGTCGCGCGGCTCAAGGCGGGGCATTACCGCTTGCTCGATACGCAATTCGTCACCGATCATCTGCGTACGTTCGGCGCGGTCGAGGTTTCCCGCTCGGCGTATCACAAGCTTCTTGACGCGGCGCTGGTCGGCGATGCCGACTTCGGCGCGCTTTCGCTGCATAAGCCGGTCTCGGGCGATACCGTGTTGAACCTCCTCAAGGTGGACTGATCCTCCCGTTTCTGCACATCCACATCCATTGCGGCGTACCCCAATGATTTGGCTTCGAAGAATTGCAATGGTCGCCGCGGCTTTATTGGCGGTGATGGGCTTGGCTGCGATCGGGCTTGGCGCGCTGCTCGCCTTCCCGGTTTCTCCACCGCCGCCGCTGGAATCGATCCGCGCCGGCGCGCTTGCGATCGATCGATCGGGAAGGCCGGAGTTATCGCATTTCCAGGCGCGCGACGGCAGCCTGCTCGCTTATCGGGTTTATCCCGCCGCCAACGGCGATAAGAAAAACATCGCCATCCTGATCCATGGCTCGGGCGGTCACTCGACCGGCATGAACGGCATTGCCAAGAAGCTGGCGGCGGAAAACCTCCTTGTCGTCGTTCCCGACATCAGAGGTCATGGCGCTTCCGGCACCCGCGGCGACATCGGCTATTACGGACAGCTTGATGACGACCTGGACGATCTGATTGCGGAGTTGCGGCGACAGTACCTGACGGGACATTTCGCGCTGCTTGGATTTTCCTCCGGCGGCGGCTTCGCACTGCGCACTGCAGTCGGAAATCTGTCCGCAGCATTCACGCGGCTCGTCCTCGTCTCTCCCTATCTCGGCTATGACGCGGCTTCCACGCGCAGCCCCGCGGATTCGGCCACCTGGGCAAATCCCGATATTCCGCGTTTCATCGCCTTGGGCCTATTACGCCGCTACGACCTTCGCTGCTGCGAAGCCCTGCCGGTGATTGCCTTCGCAGTGAGCCCGGGCAGCGAGAAATATGTGACCTCACGCTACTCCTATCGGCTGCTGACTAATTTTGGCGCGCCTGCCGATCTCTCTGCAGCGTTCAGGCAGCTCAAAATGCCGACCACGATTATCGCGGGCAGTGCAGACGAACTGATGCAGGCGGACAAGTACGCGGACGTTGTCCGCGGGATTGAACCGGCCGTCGATATCCGCATCGTGCCCGGACTCACCCATATGGACATGCTGCACGCGCCGGCAGCACTCGACGCGATCGCCGCGGCCTTCAAAGAGAAATAAACCTCCCGCGTCGGCTTAGCGCGGCTGAGGCGGTGGGAGCTGCGGCTGGCCCGCGGGCGCCGGCGCAATCGGCGGCGGAGGCGGCGCGCGTGGCGGTTTCGGCTTGGGTGCCGGCTGGCGCGGCGGGGCCGGAGTTGCGGCCGCTGGTGTCGGTTGCACAACCGGCTCGGCCACTCGCGTCGGTGCTGAGCAGTCCGTCAACCAGATATCGTAGATCGGATGTTCGACGCCGTGCAGACCGGGGCTGGCGGCAAACATCCAGCCATTGAAGATGCGCTTGATCTCGCCTTGCAGGGTCACTTCGTCGACTTCGACGAAGGCGTCCGTGTTGGTGGCTTCCGTCGGCGGGCGCGTATAACAAATGCGTGCGGTAACCCTTAACGCGCCGAATTGCACGGTCTCGCCGATCGCCGAGTCGAACGAAATGATCCGGCCCGTGATCTTGTCGAGGCCCGCAAATACCGCCCGCGTATTTTCGATCTTTTGCGTCGGCATCTCGGTGATGACCGTGTCGTCAGGCTGCGCGGCTGGCGCCGGCGGCTGCGCATCCGGCGGCGCGGGGCCTGCACCCGGGGCGCCGGGCGTCGGCGGCGCCACGCGCGCGCGCTGTGCGCCGGGCGGCAGCGGCGCTCCGCCCGGTGGCGGCGGCAATGGCTGCGCCTGGATCCCGGAGGGCGCTGGTCCTGTGCCAGGAGGAATCGCCGTCGTCTGGCCTGGATATTGTGGCGCTGGCGATAGTGGTGGCGGCGGCTGAGGCGGAACCGTTCCGTTGGGCACGGCAGCCGGCGGCCTCGGCGGCGCTTCGCCAAAACCAAAATACGAACTCGGTTGCGCGTGGGCGAAGCCTGCGATGAGCATCCCGCCGAGCACGGCCGATAGGGCAATACGAAGCATGAAGCCTGAGCGCGATGGGGTTGGCGCATCACCGCAGATCGCCCCGTTAACACGCGGAATGCGGCGCGGAAAGGGCGAATATGTGTTGTGGAACCGAGGGCGACCGCAGTCGCAGCGGTCAGCTGGGCGTCCAGGCCTTGTAGTCGCCGGTGGCCTTGGGCCGACGCCCTTGCGCCAAGGTCGACCCGCTCGGCCGATGCGCATATGGCGTGCCGGTGAGATTGGGCCGATGCGGCTTTTCCCAAGGGTGCGGCTTGGTCTTGTCCAGCGGCGGCGGCACGTCCACCGTGTGGTGCATCCAGCCGTGCCAGGTCGGCGGGATTTTGGAGGCCTCGGCGAGCCCGTTATAGATCACCCACCGGCGCTCGAATCCGAGGGTCGGATCGATCTTGCCGCCGCGCGTGCGGTAATAGCGATTGCCGAGCTCATCCGTACCGACGAACTCGCCGTAGAGTTTCGTCCACACCTGGGTTCCGAAGGTCTGGCCGTTCCACCAGGTGAAAAAGCGCAGCAGGAAAGTCTTCATCGCCGCGTTCGCCGCTCGCATTGCCGTTCAGACCATGATCCGATCAACTTGAACGGATCATGATCTAGATATTAGGTTGGAGCATGATCTTTTCCGAAAACCGGTTTCCACTTTTCGGGATCATGCTCTAGCGCCGCGTTGATGCCATTTCGCGGCGGCGATGTCCAGGGAAGCCCCGGCGGGGCTTCCCCGTTTGTCCGCGGCCAGGCCGAGCTTTCATGCTATCGTGCGGCATGCTGCAAAACGCGGTCGAACGCGTACAGAATCGATTCGGCATGGCGCTGTCCTCGGCGACGGATTGGGCGCTGGCGGCCGCTATCCTGATTGGTGCGGCTGTCATCGCGTTGTTGCTGCATGCCGCCCTGCTCTGGTTGGCGCGCCGATTCATGGGCGAGCGCCAAGCCTTCCTGCGCACTGTCCTTGCCGCGACCAAAGGGCCGACGCGGCTTGGCCTGCTGCTTATAGCGCTCGCCATCGCGTTGCCGACGACGCCGCTCGCAAGCGAGACGGCAGACATTCTCGCCCGACTGCTCGGCCTGGTGACCATTTGCCTGCTCGGCTGGGTCGCGCTGACGGCGCTGCATATCGGCGCCGATCTTTATCTCAGGCGTTTTCAGCTCAACCTCACGGACAACCTGCTGGCGCGCAAGCACGTGACGCAGGTCCGCGTATTTGAGCGGGTCCTCGAGGTCGTGATCGTGCTCGTCACCATCGGATTTGCGCTGATGACGTTCGACGCCGTGCGGCAATACGGCGTCACGCTGTTTGCCTCGGCCGGCGTCGCCGGCATCATCGCGGGACTTGCGGCACGGCCGGTGCTGAGCAACTTCTTTGCCGGCGTGCAGCTTGCGGTCGCGCAACCGATCCGCATCGATGACGCTGTCATCGTTGAAAACGAGTCAGGCAATATCGAAGAGATCACATTCAGCTATGTGGTGGTCAAGCTGTGGGATCTGCGGCGCATGGTCGTGCCGCTCAGCTATTTCATCGAAAAGCCGTTCCAGAACTGGACCAGGACCGGCGGCGAGCTGATCGGCAGCATCTTCCTTTACGTCGATCACACCGCGCCGGTCGAAGCGATCCGCAAGAAGCTTGCGGAGATCGTCGGGCAATCCAAGTTGTGGAACGGCAAGGTCGTCAGCCTCCAGGTCAGCGATTGCAAGGAAACGACCATCGAGTTGCGCGCCTTAGTCAGCGCCGACAACGCTTCGGCGCTCTGGGATCTGCGTTGCGACGTGCGCGAGAAGCTGATCGATTTCCTTCAGCGCGAATATCCGACGGCGCTGCCGCGCCGGCGCTATGAGGGTGCCGAGAGCGTCTTGGCCAAAGCCAACGAACCCCAGGAGCTTCGGACCGCACGTGGACGATGAACCCCGTGAACCCGACTTGCGTCAGCTCACCACCAGCGTTCCGGCCTAAAGAATCCGGCCGCCTGCTCGATGACGGCGCCGAGCGCGAACAACGTCTCCTCCTGGAATGGCCGTCCGACCATTTGCAGCCCGAGCGGGAGACCTTGAGCGTCTAGCCCGCTCGGCACCGAAATGCCCGGCAGCCCCGCCATGTTCACCGTCACCGTGAAGATGTCGTTGAGATACATTTCGACCGGATCGCCGCGGCCTTTCTCGCCAATGGCGAAGGCCGCCGACGGCGTGGTCGGCGTCAGGATCGCATCGATGCCGTCAGCAAAGCACGTCTCGAAATCGCGCTTGATCAGCGTGCGCACCTTCTGCGCCCGCAGGTAATAAGCATCGTAATAGCCGGCGGACAGCACATAGGTGCCGATCATGATGCGCCGGCGCACTTCCTTGCCGAAGCCGTCCGCACGCGTGCCTTCGTACATGTCGACAATGTCGCGGCCGGGAACGCGCAAGCCGTAGCGTACGCCGTCATAGCGCGCGAGATTGGAAGAGGCCTCGGCCGGCGCCACCACGTAATATGCCGGCAACGCGTATTTCGTGTGCGGCAAGGAGATGTCGACGGTCTGCGCGCCGGCATCTCTGAGCCATTGCGCGCCGCGCTGCCAGAGCGTCTCGATTTCAGCCGGCATGCCCGGCATCCGGTATTCCTTCGGAATGCCGATGCGCATGCCTTTGATCGACGCGCCGACGAATGTCTCATAGTCCGGCACCCCGATATCGGCGCTGGTGGTGTCCTTGGGATCATGGCCCGCCATCGAGCGCAGCATGATCGCGCAATCGCGCACGCTGCGCGCAAAAGGCCCTGCCTGATCGAGCGACGATGCAAACGCCACGATGCCCCACCGCGAGCAGCGGCCGTAGGTCGGTTTTAGTCCGACGATACCGCAGAACGCCGCCGGCTGGCGGATCGAGCCGCCGGTGTCGGTCCCGGTGGCACCGACGCACAGCTTCGCTGCGACCGCCGCCGCCGATCCGCCCGATGAGCCGCCGGGTACGAGTTTGGCGTCGCTCCCGCGCCGGCGCCACGGCGCGGCAACCGGACCGAAACAAGATGTTTCGTTGGACGAGCCCATGGCGAACTCATCGTTATTGAGCTTGCCGAGGAGCACCGCGCCGTCGCGCCAGAGATTGGAGGTGACAGTCGATTCGTAGGTGGGAACGAAATTATCCAAGATGTGCGAGCACGCAGTCGTGCGCACGCCTTCTGTACAGAAGAGATCCTTGATGCCGAGCGGCATCCCTTCGAGCGGACCACCCTCGCCTTTCGCCAGCCGAGCATCCGAAGCCCGCGCCATCTCACGCGCTCGCTCAGGCGTCTCCAGCACGAACGCATTGAGCACACGCGCGCTCTCAATAGCGGACAGATGTGCTTCCGTAAGTTCGAGCGCGGAAAGCTCCCGCGCGCGCAGCGCGTCACGCGCCTGCGCCAAAGTCAGCGACGTAGGATCGGTCATTGAGCCGCTGGATCGTCGCAGGCAAAGCCGCTTTTGTCGGCCGGCTCTTTGGCGTTCTGCTCGGGCTTTTCTTCCGACGCCGGCACCGGGCCGGTCTCTACGGGATCGAGAAGCGACGGCGGCTGCTCGATCAGATAGCCGTCCGGCGTGATCAGGCCCTTGCGCTGCAGATACGCAAACCACATCGCATCTTGTTCACAAGCAAGGCACATCATTCCACCACTTTAGGAACAAGGAAAAAATGATCTTCGCGCGCGGGCGCGTTCGCCATGACGGCATCGGCAATGCCGCCGTCGGTTATCTCGTCCTTGCGCATTTTCATCGCCATCGGCATCACCGATGTCATGGGCTCGACGCCCGCAATATCGACTTCCGAAAGCTGCTCGACAAAAGCGAGCATGGCATTGAGCTCACCGCGAAGGTGCTCGACCTCATCATCGGCAACCGCTATGCGCGCAAGGTGCGCAACCCGGCGGACGGTATCGGCGTCAACGGACATGCCAAAGCTCTGGCCTTCAATCGAAATGCTGGCTGTGGCTATACCAGAGGTGGACGAGCGAGCCAACGGCCGGGACCGGCGCCCAGCCCCCTTACTGGGCCGCCCACGCATTGCCCCGAAGGCTCGGCCCATCTAGCTATAGGCCATGACCCAGTCACGGCGACCCATCCATGTGATCGGCGGCGGCCTTGCCGGTTCCGAAGCGGCCTGGCAGATCGCGCGCCGAGGGGTGCCCGTGGTCTTGCATGAAATGCGGCCGGTTCGCTCGACCGCCGTACACAAAACGGCCGGATTTGCCGAGCTCGTTTGTTCCAACTCGTTCCGGTCCGACGATGCGCAGGGAAGCGCCATCGGTCTCCTCCATGCCGAGATGCGGCGGCTTTCCTCCCTCGTCATGGGCGCGGCGGACGACCACAAGCTGCCCGCCGGAGGGGCGCTCGCGGTCGACCGCGATGGATTTTCCGCGGCGATCGGCGCGGCCCTGGAACGCGAACCGCTGATCGAAATCCAGCGTGAAGAAATCTTCGAGCCCGCGCCGGACTGGGACACCGTCATCATCGCGACCGGTCCGCTGACATCCGAGCCGCTGGCCGAAACGATCCGCAGCCTCAGCGGTGAAGCCGCGCTCGCTTTCTTTGACGCCATCGCGCCGATCGTTCATCGCGATTCGATCGACTTCGACATCGCGTGGTTTCAGTCGCGCTACGATAAAGCGGGCCCGGGCGGCTCCGGCGCCGATTACATCAATTGTCCGCTCACCCGCGACCAATACGACATCTTCGTCGACGCGGTGCTCAGCGGCGAAAAGATCGCATTCCGCGAGTTCGAAACAGATACGCCTTATTTCGACGGCTGCCTGCCGATCGAGATCATGGCCGAGCGCGGACGCCAGACGCTGCGCCATGGGCCGATGAAGCCGTTCGGGTTGACCGACGCGCATAAGCCGAACGTCAAGCCTTATGCGGTCGTGCAATTACGCCAAGACAACAAGCTCGGCACGCTGTTCAACATGGTCGGTTTCCAGACCAAGCTGAAGCACAGCGAGCAAGTGCGAATCTTCCGCACAATCCCGGGCCTTGCCGATGCCGAGTTCGCGCGGCTCGGCGGGCTGCACCGCAACACGTTTCTCAATTCGCCGAAGCTTCTCGACGAGACGCTGCGGCTCAAAGCCGATCAGCGGCTGCGCTTTGCCGGACAAATCACTGGCTGCGAGGGCTATGTGGAATCGGCGGCGATCGGATTGCTCGCCGGCCGCTTCGCCGCCGCTGAACGATTGGGCGAGCGGCCGTCCTTGCCGCCGCCCACGACCGCGTTCGGCGCGCTTCTCGGCCACATTACCGGGGGCCATATCGAGACGATCGATGCCGGTGCTCGCTCGTTTCAGCCCATGAACGTCAATTTCGGCTTGTTCCCGCCACTTGGCCGAAAGACCGCGCGCGGCGCCCAAAAGCAGGCGCTGAGCGCACGCGCACTTGCCGATCTCGATGCCTGGATCGGCGGCACCATGCATGATGCAGCGGAATGAACCGGCATTGTTTTAGACGGGGCTGAGTTTTCGTTGGATCGACATCCTGCTCTAACTTTTTGTTTGAGCATGATCTTTTCAGAAAACCGGCTTCCACTTTTTCGGATCATGCTCTAGACACAGGCATGGTCGAGGCCGGGGCTGTGAGCGTATTAGACGGACGCTGGCGGGGCGAGGTCGTGCTCAAGCGCGACGTCTTCTCCACCATAGAGCGCGGGTATTTCCGCACCGAGGACGGTGAGGTCGAAGCAGTGCTCCGGCGCATCGACGAGGTGCCCTGGTGGAGCAAGGCGCTCGCGCACCTTCTGTTCCGGCGCGAGCGCCGCGCGCTGACGCAGGCTGCCACGCTCGATGTGGGGCCACGCCTTCTTCATGCCGAACGCCGCATGCTGGTGCGGCGCTGGATCGCCGGCGTGCCGCTGCATATCGCCAAGCCGCAAGGCGATATCGGTTATTTTCGTTCCGCCAAGGCGGCCTTGCGCAAGCTTCATCGCGGCGGTGTCACGCATAACGATCTCGCC
>Ga0210410_10003011_pt1 | contig 14980 bp, 7 predicted proteins | sample IncBWC4MmetaG_FD_161058 | JGI IMG/M metagenome (GOLD analysis project Ga0210410, IMG submission 161058) | Forest soil microbial communities from Barre Woods Harvard Forest LTER site, Petersham, Massachusetts, United States - Inc-BW-C-4-M | ecosystem: Environmental > Terrestrial > Soil >... | reverse complement strand
TGGCGCCTGACTCCGGCCCCGAGGTTACTCTCACGGTGGACGCGGCAGCGCACATCATGCGCATCGCTCCCGGCGAAAAAGATCTCAAGAACGCGGTTCCGATTCAACTCGGAGACCTCAAGATCGGCGATCGGATTCGCGCGCGCGGACCGGCCCCCGACGAAAAGTCGATGACCGTTCTGGAAATCGTCGTCATCCCACACTCCGACATTGAAGCCCGCCAGGAGCAGGAGCGGCAGGATTGGCAAAAGCGTGGCCTGGGCGGTTTGGTCAAGTCTGTAGACGCAGCTTCCGGAACAGTCACGATTTCGGTCACCAGTCTCGGCGGCAGCAAATCGGTTGACGTGCACGCCGCTAAAGAGACGATGGTTCGCCGCTACGCTCCCGATTCGGTGAAGTTCGACGATGCCAAGGTCAGCTCCATAAAGGAAATTCAGCCCGGCGATCAGTTGCGCGCGCGCGGCAATCGCAGTCCCGACGGCAGTACGCTCACGGCGGAGGAGATCGTCACCGGCAGCTTCAAGAATGTGGCCGGCACGGTGAATTCTATCGACGCAAGCACCGGAACTTTGAACGTTCAAGATCTGTTGAGCAGAAAATCCGTGCAGATCAAAGTTACGCAGGAATCGCAACTGCACAAACTTCCGCCCGAGATGGCGCAGCGCATCGCCACGCGACTCAAGGCAGCGATGCCGCCGGGGATGCCGGGTGCAGCAGCGCCGAGTTCGTCAACCCCGCCCAGCGGGGCCGCTGCGCCTGGCAATGCCGGCGGCGCTGGTGGTAGCGCCGGGGGCATGCGATCGGGCGGAGCACCAGATTTTCAGCAGATGCTCAGCCGCATGCCGGCGGTCGCGCTCGGCGACCTGAAAAAAGGCGACGCAGTTTTGATCGTGGCCACGGAAGGCTCAGCGTCGAGCGGCGGCACGGCGATCACGTTGCTGAGCGGAGTGGAGCCGATTCTTCAAGCGGCCCCTAGCGGAAGTCAGGCGATGATGCTCACGCCCTGGAGCTTGGGTGGAGCTCCCGGCGGCGATGCGGGCAGTCAGTAGGCGAATCGTCTGAGTGATAAGCGTGTCTCGAACATAGAGAACGTCCCAGATTCGTTGGAATAGTCACACGCTTGAAAGTTGAATCACCGGAACGGAATCAGGAATTCTGAATGAAGGTTGGTAAATACGTGCGTTCCTTTGTCTTATTTTCATTTCTCGCATCGTTGCTTTTAGCGTCGGCGCTCTCATCGGCTCAAGCTGGCGCTCAAGCCGGCGCCGCACTGCGCGGCCAGGTCACCGACCCCTCCGGTGCGGCGATCACCAATGCCAACGTCATGGCCACGCCAGCAACCGGATCGCCGATAGCCACCACGACCAACGGTCAAGGCACCTACGAGTTCAAGTCTTTGGCACCGGGAAAGTATTCGCTTACCGTTGTCGCGCAAGGCTTCGCGCTCTACGAGAACGATAGCATCGTGATCGCGGACCAGCCTCTACGCTTGAATGTATCCCTCACCATCGAGGTCGAGGCGGAAAAAGTCCAAGTCTCCGAGAGCGCGCCCACCATTGATGTGAATCCGGCCAGCAACGCGGGCGCGATTGTCATTTCGGGCAAAGAATTGGAAGCTTTGCCGGATGATCCGGATGAACTCCAGTCCGATCTGGAGGCGCTGGCCGGACCCTCCGCTGGACCGAACGGAGGCCAGATGTACATCGATGGCTTCACCGGAGGCCAGCTTCCGCCGAAGTCATCGATTCGCGAAATTCGGATCAACCAGAATCCGTTTTCGTCGGAGTACGACAAGCTCGGCTATGGCCGTATCGAGGTCTTCACCAAGCCGGGCACCGACAAATATCACGGGCAGATGATGGTCAGCGGCAACGATTCCGCCTTTAACTCGTCCAACCCATTCGCCGGCAGCGAACCGGGATACGACTCGACTCAGTACAGCGGAAATCTCGGCGGGCCGATTCGCAAGACAGCGTCATTCTTTTTCAGCATCGATCGTCGCAACATCAATGAGGTCGCGCCCGTGAACGCGATCATCTCCGATCCAACGTTCACGGCGCCAGAGGCGCTGGCCGAATCGGTTCCAAATCCCCGGCAGCGCACCAACCTCGGTCCACGCTTCGATTGGGCGATCACGAAAAACAATACGCTGACCGCGCGCTACCAGTACTACCGCGATACCGAAACCAATAACGGGGTCGGCGGCTTGAGCTTGCCATCCCAGGGATACTACTCCAAGGAAACCGAGCAGACGGTTCAGCTCAGTGACACGCAGGTCATCGGATCGAAAATCATCAATGAGTTGCGTTTTCAATTTAATCGCGACCAGAATCTGCAAAATCCGGGCGATAGCAATCCCACCATCAACGTCCTGGGCACGTTCGAGGCCGGCGGAAATGGCGAGGGCAACAGCAACGACATTCAGAATCGGTACGAGCTGCAAAACTACACTTCAGTCATCCGCGGCAATCACATCGTCAAATTCGGCGGACGCCTGCGGGCGACTTACGAGACGGATACGTCCACCGGAGGATTTAACGGCACTTTCACCTTCCCCAACCTCGCCGCCTATCAAACCGCCGAACAAGCAGTTCTTGCGGGAAACGTTGCTCTCGGTGCGAGCCAGTTTGTGCAGACGCAAGGCTCGCCGAATGCCGCTATCACTTACTATGACGCGGGACTTTACCTGCAAGATGACTGGCGTATCAAGCCCAACCTCACGTTAAGCTCCGGGCTGCGTTTCGAAACGCAAAACGACATTCACGATCACGGCGATTGGGCGCCGCGCTTCGGGATTGCCTGGGGCATCGGAGGCCGCACCGCGCCGCCGAAAGTCGTTCTTCGCGGCGGATTCGGAATTTTCTACGATCGGTTTCAATCCACGCAAATTCTTCAGGTCGAACGCCTCAACGGCATAACCCAGCAGCAGTTCATTATCGCGAATCCAACCTGCTATCCGGGCCTCGACATGCCGCTTACGACTTCGGTTTCGAACTGCGGTAGTGTGACGTCGGGCACTTCCACGATCTATCAGGCATCGCCTCGGCTGCACGCCCCTTACACGCTTCAGGGTGCTGTAAGCGGTGAACGTCAACTGACCAAGTCCGCAACTCTTTCGTTGACGTATTTGAATTCGAGGGGCTTCGATCAGTTCCTCACCATCAACGCCAATGCGCCTTTTCCCGGTACACCTTGTTCTCCGAATTGCGCGATTCCCACCGACGGCAATATTTACCGCTACGTCTCCGAGGGAAACTTCACGCAAAACCAGTTCATCGTCAACTCCAACATCCGCATCGGTTCCAAGGTCCAGCTCTTCACCTACTACACCCTGAACTACGCCAACAGCGACGCTGCGACAGCGAACAGCTTCGCATCAAACTCCTACAACATCGCCCAAGACTACGGACGCGCCTCATTCGACACGCGTCATCGCCTGTTTCTTGGCGGAAGCATTGCTCTGCCTTACGCCTTTCGTCTGAGTCCCTTCATGATCGCCAGTTCCGGCTCACCTTTCAACATCACCTCCGGAACCGATCTCAATGGCGATTCCGTCTTCAACGATCGCCCGGGATTGGTTTCGACTGCAACCTGCCCGACCGTCACCCAGGCCGCGAGCATCTATTGCACGCCGCTCGGAACCTTCAACGCACTCGGAGGCGGCAAACTCCTGCCCATCAACTACGGCACTGGCCCTGCACACGTCGTGCTGAATCTGCGTCTCAGCAAAACTTTCGGATTCGGTCCTAAGACCAAAGGCAACAATGTGAATGCCGGCGGAGGACCGGGCGGGTTCGGTGGTGGAGGCGGCCGAGGCGGTGGAGGCCCACGCGGTCCGCTCTTCGGCGGCGGCCCAACCGGTATGGGATCTTCGAATTCCGACCGGCGTTACAATCTAACGCTCAGCGTGAACGCGCGCAACGTTTTCAATAAAGTGAATGTCTCGAATCCGGGCGGAGTTCTCGGCTCGCCGCTGTTCGACGTTTCTAATTCCCTGCAAGGCGGTCCGTTTTCCAGCAATTCGGCCAACCGACGCCTCGATCTGCAGGCCAGTTTCAGCTTCTAGCGAGCAATCTTACTAGTGCAGATGATCACGGAACCTTACTGGTTGAATACTATTCGTTGAACGCTATGGGCACTTGGCGTTGGTCGTCGGCGACGCGGCGGGGACGTTTAGGGGCCCCGATTACGGCGAGTACGGTTAGGGACTCCAGGGCAGTGCGGGGTACGAAGATGCGCTGGGTGTTGGAGCGCTGGTCGGGCGGATTCACTAAGAATCCTTCGGCTGTGTTTTGGGTTAGGTCTGCTGGCATCAGGCCTTCCAGGATTTCGCTGTCTTTGAAGTGCAGGCGCACCCAGAGTCCCTCCGAGCGCGGCCGCGAGGTGAAGGTCTTACGGGTGAGGGACTCGGAGTCTCCGAATTCGCGGACGAAATAAACTCCTTTGATCTCGCGCAGATCCATGGCGATGACCGTGCCGGCGGTGTTGAGCAGTTCGAGTTTGCCCTCGTTCACGAACTGCGACGGCGAGACGTATCCGGATACCGAGTCGCGGTCCATTTTGCGGACGATCACTTTTTTGTGGGTTGAGGGCATGAGTTATCCACGAGGGTCAGGCGAGTTGGAAAAAAATCTTAAACACAGAGGAAACGGTGGAGACAGAGGAAGTGCAAGGCAGGCTAGCGCCCGAGTGAGAACGCTGAGAGTACTCCTCGCGAGTAACATGGCTGCGGCGTCGGGCATGGGGTCCTTCGCTTCGCTCAGGATGACAAGCTGGTTTCGAGCGCGACCGCTTGTCTTGATGTGAATGCCCTGATTCTCGCACTTTTTCGATGAAAACGGGCGGAATCTGCCTTGGCAGTAGCCAAATCGTAAACGTTGTGTTATTTTCTTGAGCTTGCCGCAAAGGAATGGTTTCTCCTAAGTACTTTGTATTTAGGAGTTTGGCTCTGGCGGCTGGGGCAGAAGTTTGCCTGTGCATACCAAGCTGTGGAAATCATGTGGAAAAGCGCGGTCGGGCTGATGGCCGGCGCTGGGGATCGCAGTAGGGAAGCGCGGCCACGAGGCCGCTGAGAGCGAATGGCCGACTATATTTATACGATGGAAATCCGGCTGACGCCGGATCAGTTGAAGGGCGTTGGGGTGGTACAGGATGTGGCCCGCGCCGCTGGAATGAATCTCTACCTTACCGGTGGAGCGATCCGCGATATTATCAGCGGATTTACCATCCGAGACTTGGATTTCACGGTTCAGGGAAATCCTCTCAAGCTACAGAAAGAATTGGAGAAATCTGGGGCGAGGATCACCGCCGTCGAGGACGACGCGCGCACCATCTTCATCCTGTTGCCGGGCAATGTGCGCGCTGAGGTGAGCATGGCGCGGACCGAGCGGCATGAGAAGACGGGCAAGCCTCCGATCGTGGCGCCAGCCACGATTCATGACGACCTGCGCCGGCGCGATTTCACCGTCAACGCCATGGCGCTGTCGCTGAATGAAGGCTCGCGAGGCCTACTGCTCGATCCGTTTAATGGCGTCGCCGATATTGAGGCGAAGCTGATTCGCATCCTGCACAACTATTCGTTCCTGGAGGATCCGTCGCGACTGATTCGGGCGACAAGGTTTGCGGCACGCTTCGGTTGGACGATTGAAGAGCGGACGCAGGTACGCTACGAGGCGGCGAAGGAAGGGAAGTACATCGACCACATTTTGCGCAGCTCGATTGGGCACGAGATTGGGGCTCTGGCGCATGAAGACGATCCTTTGCAAGTGCTGAAGATGCTGGAGAAGGAAGGCTATCTGGAAGTATTGCATCCGCACTGGACCACGGCGAAGGTCGATGCCCACGGCATTACTGAATTGATGAAGACGCGGCAGCACATGGTTGATTTAGGCTATGCGCCGGATGCAGGCCCGGCGGTTATGCACTTTCTGACGGCGAAGCTGTCGGACAAGGAAATTGCGGACTTGCAACGGCAGATTCCGCGCAAGGATCTGGTTGAAGCCTGGCGGGATATCGAACTGGATGCCAAGGATTTGGCCAAGCGCTTGATGGGGAAAGAGGCGGCGACTCCGTCGCGGACCTGGAACTTGTTGTCAGAGGCACGGCCGGAGATGGTGCTTTTTCTGGCGGTGACGGCGAAACAGCAGTCCGTCGATAACAAGATCAAGAATTTCCTGACCAAATGGCGGCAAGTGCAGCAGAGAATTCCTCTGCCGGAAATGACGGAGCTGCTTATCACGCCTCAGCTGCCGGAGTATCCAAAGATTGCGCGCGATGTTTTCATGTTGCTGCTGGATGGGAAGCTGCGCTCGCGCACTGAGACGCTCAAATTTCTGAAGCCTTTCGCGCCGCCTCCACCGCCACCACCTCCGCCTCCGCGACGTGGACGTGCAGCCAAAGCTGCGGCGGACGCCGCTGCGGCAGCGGCGGCTGCTGCTCCACCAGCGAAAGGGAAAAAAGGGAAGGCAGCGGTGGCTGCACCGGTTGCTCCTGCGGCAGTGGAAGTGAAGGGAAAGGCCAAGGCGGCGAAAGCCGAAACCAAGGTCGCTCCGGTTGCGAGCCAGCCTGCAGCCAAGAAACAAGCTGCAAAACCAGTGGCGAAGAAACCGATTGCCAAGAAAGCTCCGGCGAAAGCAGTAAAGGCGAAGCCTGCGCCGAAGAAGGCTGCGAAGCCGGGGAAGGCAAAAAAAAGCGGTAGGCAGCAAGACCGAATTCGTCCGTGATTTTATCTTCATCTGGTGGTATAACGGGCGTATGAGACGCCTGATTCCGGTCGCGATGCTGGCTCTTCTTCTCATTCTCACTGCAATCCCTGTCTTTGCGCAGCGTGGCGGCGGACATGGCGGGGGCGGAATGCACGCGGGTGCGAGCATGGGTGCGCGCGGTTTCAGCGGCGGTGGGGCGCGGAGCTTTGCGGGCGGATCCGCCCGCGGATTCTCGGGACGGTCATTTTCAGGGCGATCCTCTGCCAGGCGTGGTTTTTCAAGACGTTCGAACAGCTTTGCCCGTAACTTCGCTCCCAACCGGTCGCGCGGAATTCGCAACCGCGGCTTTGGATTTCGCAATTGCTTCGGCTGCCGGCGCGGATTCTACGGATATCCCTGGGGATATTCGGGGTTTTACGATCCCTATTGGTGGTGGGATTCAGGATCTTCGTACGACGAAGATCAAGCGCGCGAGATGGACCAGGCGAATCAAATGAACGCGCAGAGTCTGGACGAGCAGCGCATGCGGCGCGACGACAGCGATCAGGGCAATGATTCGCGGCGCGATGCGCAACCGCGCGAAGAGGCAAAGTCAGAAACTCCGGAACCCGCAACTGTGCTGGTGTTTCGCGATCAGCGCAAACAGGAAGTGCAGAACTATGCCATCGTGGGGCAGACCCTGTTCAGCTTTTCAGGACCGCGCACCCAGAAGATTTCGATTGCTGACTTAGACATTCAGGCCACAGCCAAGGCCAACGACGCGCGCGGAGTGGATTTCAAAGTCCCCGTGGGCGCAATGTAAAGCTTTTAATCCCCCGAGTCCGCTGAGAACCGTCACTGACGCGGAAAAGTAATTCTACCTCCCAAGAATCCGCAGCCGATCGCGCGAGTTGACAAACAAGTTTCCAAGCCGCATAAAGGAACCCGCCTGATTTTCCAGCGAAAAGGCTTTCTTAAACTGGGGTGAAGCATGGTCGAATCAAGGGCCCCGTGGTGGCGCGATGAAGATTGGTGGAGAGAGCATTGGGCCGACGTGATCGGCGCCATCGTGATCCCTCTCATGCTGTACATGATCGACTGCAATGGCAAAAGTGCCGACGAGTTGCTCGTGCGCAAGCAGATCGATATCCAGCAGCAAAGCAAGAATGAGTCGGCGGCCGAGGCCGACAATCATCAGGCCATTGAGTTGCTCGCGAATTTGAGCACACACACTGGGTCGACCGACTTGCAGGCGCGGCGCGCGATGGCGCAGGCCGTGCTCGGATATGCGAATCAAGGCCGGCTCTACCATCCTTCTACGGCCGTTGCTGCCGATTACCTGCGCCTGGAGTGCGATGAAGCCGCTTACCAGTTGCTGTCGCAAGCGGTGGCACGGGCGCTGTTGCAGACTCCGAAGAACGCGAACATTCCCTCTTGTGAAGATAAGGCGGCGAAGGATGAGACGTTGGCCGCGTGTGCGGCGAGGCGAACGAACGCGTTAAAGGCCGTGGCCGACGATCAGGGAGACGATCGGGCCCGCTTGAAGCAGGCGGAACTGGATCGCGTGAAAATGTGTCCGGGTTCTACGCCCGAAATGTCGGCCGCGGCGGCGGACATGGTGAGCCAATATACAGGACCCGGCCAGCGAACGTTCCGGCAGTATCTGGACGTGGGTTGCGCGCAGACGAATCAAGGCAGCTTGAACATTCCGCTGTCGGATGAAGAGAGCCAGACGCTGAAAATTGATAAGGTCCTCAAGCCTCATTTCGAGGGCGCATCAAATCTCAACTGGACCGACGCCAACGCCTGGGTGGATGCCGATGGAGACCAACTGGGCGCCAGCTACGCGCTGCGCGGTCTCGACCGTCAGACGATGGGCAACTGCCCCGGCGGCGGGCATGGAACGCTGGTCGTGGAATATACGCTGGTGCCGCGTCCTGGGGCGGAAAATGCGCAGACTGCCCCAGCGCAAACCCAGATGCAGCGGTCATTGGGCAAAATGCAGCGCGCGATAAAGAGCAAGAAATAGCCAGGACGAACCTGCTTCGAAGGCGCGATTCTCTACGTTTTCCAACGGTCTGGTTGCGATAGACTTGCATTGAGCCCATGTCCTCTTCTCCTCAGTCTCAATTCGTACACCTGCACCTCCACACTGACTACTCCATGCTTGACGGCGCTTGCGACGTTGAAAAACTCTGCCAGCGGGTGAAAGAGATGGGCATGCCAGCCGTCGCCATGACCGACCACGGCAATATTTTTGGGGCGGTGCACTTCGTGAACGCAGCCAAGCATGAAGGCGTCAAACCGATCGTGGGCTGCGAACTTTACGTCTGCAAAAAAGACGATCACAACATTGAGCGCACGCCGCCTGACGGCGACACCTACAACCATCTGCTTGTCTTGGCCGAGAACGAAGAGGGCTATCGCAATCTGGTGAAGATCACTTCTGAGGCTTCGCTGCACGGCTTCTACTACAAGCCCAGAGTGAGCAAAAGATTTCTGGCGGAGCACTCGGCGGGACTGATCGGGCTTTCGGGCTGCCTGAAGGGCGAAGTCGCCGAGCGGTTGACGGAAGGGAACTACGAAGCGGCGCGAGCGGCTGCGGGAACCTATCGCGACATCTTCGGAAAGAATAATTTCTATCTGGAGATTCAGGATCAAGGGCTGGCGCTGGAGCATCGCATCCATCCCGGCCTGTTTCAGCTGGAAAAAGATTTGGGGCTGCCGCTTGTCGCGACCAACGACAGTCACTACTTGTGCGAAGACGATGCCCACGCACAGGATGTGATGCTGTGCATACAGATGGGAAAGTCAATTCACGACACCGGTCGAATGAAGTTCGAGGGCAACCAGTTTTTCGTCAAGAACTACGACGAGATGCAGCGCGTGTTCAAGGATTCACCGGATGTGCTGTCGCGTACGTTGGATATCGCGGAGCGCTGCAGCCTGAAGTTGGAAAAAGTAGCCACCCCATTTCCGCAGTTCGATGTGCCTCCAGGGTTCACCATCGATAGCTACTTTGTGCATGTAACGCGCGAGGGATTTGCGCGCCGGCTGGAGGCCTTGCGTCCGCTGCATGAGCAGTCGAAGCTCAAGCATTCGATCACGGACTATGAACAGCGTCTGGAGCGCGAACTGTCGATCATCCAGCAGATGAAGTTCCCGGGATATTTCCTGATCGTTTGGGACTTTATTCGCTACGCGAAAGAGCGCGAGATTCCTGTAGGACCGGGGCGCGGCTCGGCGGCGGGTTCGCTGGTATCTTACGCTCTCGGGATTACGGATATCGATCCCTTGCAGCACGAGTTGCTGTTCGAGCGCTTTCTGAATCCTGAGCGCATATCGATGCCTGATATCGACATCGATTTCTGCATGAACCGCCGCGGCGAAGTCATTCAATATGTGACGCAGAAATATGGGCGCGACAATGTGGCGCAGATCATTACTTTTGGCACGATGGCGACCAAGGCGGCGATTAAAGACGTGGGGCGCGCCATGGATATTCCATACGCGGATGTAGACCGCATTGCCAAGATGGTGCCGACGCAACTGAATATCACCATCGATCAGGCGATCGAGGATTCTCCACAGTTGCGCGAGGCGATGGAAAAAGACGGGCAGATTCGGGAATTGATCGAAACTGCGAAAAAGTTGGAAGGAATGGTACGGAATTCCGGAGTCCACGCGGCCGGCGTGGTGATATCGCCTAAACCGCTGACCGACCTGGTTCCGCTGCACAAGACCAAGAACGACGAAATCGTGACCGCCTTCGACATGGTCGCCATCGAAAAGATGGGCCTGCTGAAGATGGATTTTCTAGGCCTGACCACCCTCACGATTCTTGACGACACGCTGAAGCTGATTGTGCAAACGCGCGGGACGCCGATCACACTGGAAGGGATTCCTCTCGAAGATGCGGAGACCTATCAGAAAGTGTTTCACAAGGGATTGACCTCGGGCGTGTTCCAGTTTGAATCGCACGGTATGCGCGACGTGTTGCGTAAGTATCAACCGAATTCGATTGAAGATCTCACGGCACTGAATGCTCTCTACCGTCCGGGTCCGATTCAGGGAGGCATGATCGACGACTTCGTCGACCGTAAACACGGGCGCAAGAAAGTGGAATACGAACTGCCCGAGTTGCAGGAAATTCTGCAGGAGACGCTGGGCGTGATCGTGTATCAGGAGCAGGTGATGCAGGTCGCGAACAGACTCGCAGGATACTCGATGGGAGAAGCCGATCTGCTGCGGCGAGCCATGGGCAAGAAGAAAGTCGAGGAGATGGCGCAGCAGCGCGAGCGTTTCGTGGAAGGCGCGGCGCAGAGGAAGTATCCGCCGAAGAAGATTGAAAAGATATTCGACCTGATGGCACAGTTCGCGGGCTACGGTTTTAATAAATCGCACTCGGCGGCGTACGCTTTGCTGGCTTATCAGACAGCTTATTTGAAGACGCACTATCCAGTCGAGTTTATGGCCGCGCTGCTGACCTCGGTTACAGGATCGACTGACGATGTGGTGAAGTACATCAACGAATGCCGGGAGATGGGAATTGCCGTGGAAGCGCCCGACATGAACGTGTCGGACGCGAATTTCACTCCCCACGGCGAGGCGATCCGATTCGGCCTGGCGGCGGTCAAGAATGTTGGCGGCAATGCCATTGAATCGATTGTGGCGGCGCGCAAGAAGTTGGGACGATTCAAATCGATCTTCGAATTCTGCGAGAACGTCGATTTACGTTTGCTGAATAAGCGCGTGATGGAATCGCTGGTGAAGAGCGGCGCTATGGATTCGCTGGGCCGTCGCGCGCAATTGATGGCGGTGCTCGACAAAGCTATGGAGCAGGCGCAAAAGGCGCAGCGCGATGCGGAGTCGGGCCAGCACGGGTTGTTCGGGATATTTCAGGAAGAGCACGCCGATGCACACAACGACAAGCTGCCCAATGTCCCCGACTGGGATGAGCACACAAGGCTGGCGGCGGAGAAAGAAATCCTGGGATTCTTCATCAGTGGTCATCCGCTGGAAAAGTACAAGGACAAGCTGCAGGATCTCAAGGCGCTGCGCATCGACGAGATCGCGACGATGAAGCAATCGACAAACAAAGATGAAACCATCGCGACGGCCGGAATCATCACCAATGTGCGGGTGCAGAAGTCCAAGCGCGGAGAATTTTACGCGCAGGCTACGCTGGAAGACATGACGGGATCGATGGATATGATCGTCTTTCCGGAAGCCTACAAGCGGATTGGGGAAAAAGTTAAGCTGGAAGTTCCGGTGCTGGTGAAGGCCGGAGTAAGAATTGAAGAGGGCGCAAATCCGAAACTTACAGCGGCGGAAATCATGCCGCTCGATGATGCGAAGGTTACGCTGCCACGGGCGATTCGCATTCGCGTGCCGCTGGAGACCGCGGCAGAAGCCACGATTGACGGGTTGCATACGTTGTTTATCGAGCGCAAGGGAGAGGCGAAAGTATTGTTTGATGTGGAACGCCAGGGCGATTTCATGGTGGTGATGGAAGCGGAAGGCTATAATGTGATTCCCGACCGGAATTTCATCTCGCAGGTCGAACAGCTGTGCGGGCGGGGAAGTGTCCGCGTCATCAGCTAGGCGTAATCACTCAAATTCATCAAGCATGGTAGCAGCCGAAAAAGCGCAGGAACTGGAAGAAATCGAGCGTCAGGTGGCGGAGGTAGAGTCCGCCACGCAGGACGACGCGACCCGCCGACAGTTGGAAAAGCTGCGCGAACGCATTGAGACGTTGCGGCAGGAGATCCGCGCCTCGTCGACGGCGTGGCAGAAGACGGAACTGGCGCGGCATCCGCAACGGCCGCAGTCGCTTGACTACATCGAGCGCGTGTTCAGCGATTTCAGCGAAATTCATGGCGACCGCGGTTTTGGCGATGACGCCGCGATCATCTGCGGCATGGCGCGCTTTCACGGCGACGAAGTTTTGATCGTGGCCACGCAAAAGGGCCGCGACATGAAGCAACGCGTCCACCGCAATTTCGGTACGCCGCATCCGGAAGGTTACCGCAAGGCGATGCGCGTGATGCAGATTGCAGAGAAGTTCCGGCGGCCGATTTTTACCCTGGTGGATACCGACGGCGCATATCCAGGAATTCACGCAGAAGAGCGTGGCCAGGCGGAGGCGATTGCCTACAATTTGCGCGAGATGGCGCAACTGGAGGTGCCCATCATCGCGACTGTGATCGGCGTGGGCGGCAGCGGCGGGGCGTTGGCCATCGCCGTCGCCGACCGCGTGTTGATGATGGAGAATTCGATTTATTCCGTGATTTCGCCGGAGGGTTGCGCAGCGATCATGTGGCGCGACGCTACGAAAAAAGAACTGGCCGCGGAGGCGATGCGGATCACCGCTCCGGATTTGGATGAACTGGGAGTGATCGACGGCATTGTGCCGGAGCCTGAGGGCGGAGCGCACCGCGACTACGAAGGGGCGGCGGCTTTTCTCGACGCTTCGCTGCAAAAGCATTATGCCGAGTTGAAGAAGGCTTCGATCGGAGAGCTGCTCGATTCGCGGTACAAGAAGTTCCGCAACATGGCCCAGTTCTATAAGACTAAGGCTTGAGTTTTGGACGCTACCAGCGAGAGTCTTTAACCAGAAGACACGGCGTTCCGCAACGTAATTCTCGCAGTTCCTGCTTTCGTTTTACTATTCTTTGAGAGGTTCCTTTCTGGCTTCTGACGCGCGATTTGCCCCCGCGTACCTTCTATCCGCCGTATAATGAAATCGATTTTTTCCTCCGCTCGCAAACCAGGGCTACGGCCCACAAATTCGAAGGAAGGTGTTGGGATGGCCACTACGGATGTTGTGCCCCAGGAATCCGCCGGAGGCTTTGGGCGCAAGCGCATCGTCAACGACATGAGCATTCAGGTCGCGACGGTGAACGGTTCCGGCTCTCAGAGTTCGAACACGGTTTTGTTGCGCAGCATTTTTCAGATGGGCGTTCCGGTGTCCGGCAAGAACATGTTCCCGTCGAATATTGCGGGACTGCCGACCTGGTACACGATTCGCGCCAATAAGAAAGGCTACATCGGACGTAAAAAGGAAATTGATTTTCTGGTGGCGATGAATCCGGAGACTGCGCAGGAAGATACGCTCTCGCTGGCGCCGGGCGCGTCGGTGCTGTACGACGAGCCGCTCGCGCTTCATAAGTTGCGCAACGATCTGCTTTTCTACGCGGTGCCTTACGACAAGATCGTGGCTGCGGTGTGCCCCGAGGCCAAGCTACGCAAGCTGGTCAAGAACATGATCTACGTTGGCGTGGTGGCGCAGTTGCTCGAGATCGACATGGGCGAGGTGGAGAAGGCCATCCGCAGGCAGTTCAGGACCAAGGTAAAGGCCGCGAACTTGAATCTGGCGGCGGCGCAGGCGGGCTTCGACTATGCCAAGTCGAGCTTGAAGAAACTTGGCGCCTTCTACATCGAGCGCATGAACGCGACGGCGGGCAAGATCATCATCGATGGCAACTCGGCGGCTGCGCTGGGATGCATGTTTGCGGGATGCACGGTGGTGACGTGGTATCCGATTACGCCGTCGTCGTCGTTGGTCGAGACCATGATCGAGTACATGAAGGAATATCGCATTGGCCCCGACGGCAAGGCCACATTTGCCATTGTGCAGGCGGAGGATGAACTGGCCGCAATCGGCATGGTAATCGGCGCGGGATGGGCCGGTGCGCGCAGTATGACGGCGACCGCGGGTCCGGGCATTTCGTTGATGGCGGAGTTTGCCGGGCTGGCCTACTATTCTGAGATTCCTGGCGTTATTTGGGACATACAGCGCGTGGGGCCTTCGACCGGTTTGCCTACACGCACTTCGCAGGGCGACCTTCTCTCGACTGCTTTTCTATCTCATGGCGACACCAAGAATATCCTGCTGATTCCGAGTTCGGTTGCGGAGTGTTTTACCATGGCGCAGGACGCGTTTAATCTGGCGGAACAATTTCAGACGCTGGTGTTCGTCATGTCGGACCTGGATCTCGGGATGAATAACTGGATGTCCGACCCGTTCGAATATCCGACCACGCCGATCAAGCGCGGCAAGGTGCTGGCCAAGGAAGATCTCGACCGGCTGGGAGCATTCGCGCGCTACAAGGATGTGGACGGCGATGGCGTGGGTTATCGGACGCTGCCTGGCACCGAGCATCCCGCTGCGGCTTACTTCACTCGCGGCAGCGGTCACAATGAAAGGTCGGCTTACAGCGAGCGGCCGGACGACTACGCGAATAACATGGAACGCCTGAACCGCAAGTTTGAAACCGCGCGGTCGTTCGTGCCGC
>Ga0210410_10003010_pt1 | contig 14987 bp, 10 predicted proteins | sample IncBWC4MmetaG_FD_161058 | JGI IMG/M metagenome (GOLD analysis project Ga0210410, IMG submission 161058) | Forest soil microbial communities from Barre Woods Harvard Forest LTER site, Petersham, Massachusetts, United States - Inc-BW-C-4-M | ecosystem: Environmental > Terrestrial > Soil >... | reverse complement strand
GAAGATGAAGGATGAGATCGTACACGATCACAACCACGATCGAGTTGATCGGCGGGGGTTTCTGAAGTGCATGGCGTGGGCGGGCACGGGCGCGCTGTGCGTGATGCAGGGCGGCGTATTGAAGTCGTACAGCTTGAGCCGGCTTTCGGATCTCGGAGCGGCTGCGCCGACGGCTGCCGAGCTGAGCTTCGTGCAGATCAGCGACAGCCATATGGGCTTCAACAAGCCGGCCAATACGGACGTGGCGGGAACGCTGAAAGCGGCCGTCGACAAGATCAATGGGCTGAGCACGGCGCCGGAATTCATGCTGCACACGGGCGATGTTAGCCATCTTTCGAAGCCGGAAGAGTTCGATGCGGTCGACCAGATTCTGAAGGGCGCGAAGCCGAAGGATGTGTTCTACGTGCCGGGCGAGCATGACGTCCTGAACGATGACGGGAAACAGTTTCTGGAGCGCTACGGCAGGGGCGCCAAGGGCGCGGGCTGGTACAGCTTCGATAAGAAGGGCACGCATTTTATCGGGCTGGTGAACGTGATGAATCTGAAGGCCGGCGGGCTAGGTACGCTGGGACACGAGCAGCTGGAGTGGATGGAAGACGACGTCAAGCATTTGAAGAGCAGCACGCCGATCGTGGTGTTCGCGCACATTCCGCTGTGGAGCGTTTATCCGGAATGGGGATGGGGAACCGACGACAGCGCGCAGGCGCTGGCCTATCTGAAGAAGTTCGGCTCGGTGACGGTGCTGAACGGGCACATACATCAGACGATGCAAAAGATTGAGGGCAACGTGACGTTTCACACGGCGTGCTCGACGGCATTTCCGCAGCCGCAGCCGGGGAAAGCGGATTCGCCGGGGCCGATGAAGGTGCCGGCGGAGCAGTTGCGCAGCGTGTTGGGGATTACTGACGTGAATTATGTTGCAGGGCAACATGCGTTGGCGGTAGTCGACTCGTCGCTGGCTTAAGTGCGGGCCGGACGCGACACGACGAATTTCAACTGATAAGAAAAAGAAAGGAAGGAAAGTCATGAGGAGACGTGTGTGCAGTTTTGTTTTGATGGCGATCGGGATTGCGGCTATGACCTTTATGGGAGGGGGCAGGCGGAGCCTGGTTGCAAGTGCGGGACAGCCGCCGGCGTCGAACATGGAGGTGAAGATCGATAACTTCAGCTTTGGACCGGCGACGGTAACGGTTGCGGCGGGGACAACGGTTACGTGGACGAATCGCGACGACATCCCACATACGGTGGTGAGCGATGACAAAGTGTTCAAGTCGAAGGTGATGGATACGGACGAGACGTTTTCGTACACGTTTGCGAAACCGGGAACGTACAGCTATTTCTGCTCGGTACACCCGAAAATGACGGGAAAAGTGGTGGTGCAGTGATAGGCGTTGCCAAAGCGCTTGATCCCCAGACGGCGTTGCTGGCGAAACATGCCCAGCACGTCGTCCTGGTGCACTTTCCCATCGCGCTGTTCCTTACGGGAGTGGCTTTTGACTGGGCGGGGCGGTGGACGCGGCGGAAGGCTCTGGGAGAGGCGGCTTACTACAATCTCTTGGTCGCCGCGGCTTCGACGCTGCCGGTCCTTGTTACCGGATTGCTGGCGTGGCAATTTCAATTGGAAGGGCAGCGACTCAAAGGTATCTTGCTGCTGCACTTGGTTTTAGGCTTCACTTCGAGCGTGCTGATCTGCGCGGTGTGGTGGGTGCACTTTCGGGCGCGGCGGCAGGGGGCGGCTGTTTCTGACTATCTGTGGATGTTGGAAGCTGCGGCGGTGGCTATCGTCGGCCTAACGGGGCACCTGGGAGGTTTTCTTGCCGGGGTGAACGTCGGCTAGATTATGGTAAGTTGTTTTGTGTCAGTAATGTACGGCGTCCTGCCCAACAGGACGAGTAGAGCACTAGTACCACGACCGGCGTACTCTGGCTGGTGGCTCCGGTGGCCCATTGGCGCGCGCAGAAGGGACCCGTAATGTGCGAAGAACGGGTTGGGGGCCGCGCGGGGACAGCGGCCCCGCAAGGGGTCGTGTGCGAGCTACCCAACCCGCCTAGTTCTTCCCTCCGAAACGACCACGCCAGCCAAAGGGTTGGCGCGAGGCCCACAAAGTCCGCTTCAAATAACTTGTATCCATGAAAAGATAGGAACGTGAACTGCCGTTTGGATGAGGCGGGTTTGCGGCGTGGACCCGTATGGCAAGTATTTTCAAGCAATTACGGAGCGAGATGCTACGGGTAAGTGAGCGATTTGCGGGACAGGTGGCGTGCGCAGCCGACACGGGCCGGGTTGGGGTGGCTCTGGTTGGCATACTGCTGGCATTCGCGCTGGGGTTATCCGCGCAAGAGGCGGCTGGCGCAGGCGGAGTGAACTTGAGGCCGGAGACGATCTCGGCCTTCGATGAATATGTGAAGCTGACGGACGCCCGCAGCGACGAAGAGCTGCGGCACGGGACAAATCTACTGTGGATCGACGCATTGCCGCAAAGCGACCGAGAGCAGGCTTATGAGGCGCTGAGGCGCGGCGAAGTGAAAGTGCAAAAATTGGAAACTCGAAAAAACGGAGAGCAGATCCGGTGCCCCGGAGGGATGATCCATCATTGGGCTGGCGTGGTGTTTATTTCAGGGGCGAAGCTGCAGGATGTAATGCGAGTGGTGCAAGATTACGACCATCACGCACAGTACTACGCGCCGGACGTGGAGCGGTCGAAAATCGAATCGCGGGACGGCGATCACTTTTTGGTGTTCCTGCGCTTTCGGCGGCACAAAATTATTACCGTGGTGCTGAATACGCGGCACGATGTGAGGTATTTTCACGATTCGGAGACGCGAGAGCACAGCCGGAGCTCAGCGGTACGCATCGCGGAAATGGAAAACCCGGGCAAGCCCAACGAAAGGGAGAAGCCGGCGGGGCAGGACGGCGGCTTTTTGTGGCGGATGGAGACATGGTGGCGGATGGAAGAGCGTGACGGGGGAGTCTACGTGCAGAGTGAAGTGGTTTCGCTGACGCGAGATATTCCGACGGGTTTGGGATGGCTGATCGGGCCGTTTGTGACGAGTATACCCAGGGAGACGCTGACGTTTACGCTGGACGCGACGCGAAGAGCGGTTCAGCGCTTCATTGGTGGAGATCCGCGGGGTTGAGAGCAGAGGCATGCGGAGCTTCGGCAGCTGAACCAAAAACTACAATATTGCCGAAGACAGACGGCCGTCCGATGTAGGTGTATTCGCTCCATTTTTCAGGATGGTTTACGCAATCCAAACAGATAACGACGCAAGGGGAGGGATGAATCTGCCGGCTTTGGTAGCGGCTTGAGAGGTTATCGACTCCAGTGTACCAAACGGAGCGAGTCCCGCCGTCGGCGTGAATGAGCGCGAGAAGGGGATAAACAAAGAAAGAGTCGGGACTGTCTTTGATCTCCGGGTCGGCCACATAAGTGTCCATTCCAACATTGCGGCAATCGAGATGGTTGACAAAATTGGCGGCGGTGATGTTCGCCGGGGCGATGGATTCGTGCTCGTTTGTGAAATAGAGCTCAGCTCGCGAATGGTATACGTCGTCGACGCGGCTCCAGGGAATTAGCGAACGCGAACGATTGGTAAGGGCAAAGAATGCGCCGCAAAGAAGAAGGATCACAGTGATTGTGTTAGCGAGATGGCGAGGGAAGTATTTCTCCGTCGCGAGCCCGATGAGGGCGGACCCCAGGACAAACAGCGGCAAATGATAGCGGCTCGACCACATTTGCCAACGCAACATAGCGCAAAAGAACACGAATGACGCGAGGATGCCGGCGGCGTACAGCAGTCCCCAGCCCCGGCGGATGCCCTCCTTTGGCCTCCAAAGAAGAAGGCTGGCGCAAACCAACAGCAAAATGAAATGCAGCGGGTTGCCGGCGATAATCTCGTTGGAGCTGAAATGATTCATGTGGAACGGCAAACCAAGCCAGGTTTGACTGGGGTCGTCCGGATTAACGCCTAGTAAGCGAACCCCGCTCCGGATGAAATGCTCGGTGCGCGAATTCAGGCTCCGGCTCGGCGTACACAGATGAAGCGAAATATTCCGCAGCACGTTGGCGGCTGTGCCGCGGAGGGTGACATGGGTCATCACAAATTCGGTTCGTGGGTATTTGACGGGCAGGGGCACGCCAAGCGGCGAGCCGCTGAACTCGTAAGAGCGGAGATATTGCGGAGCGTTGAGCGCAAAAATCAAGAGCAACAACCCGGCGCTGCGTTTCAGGAACAGGAGTCGCGTTCGAGTAGTGCCCATCAACCAACAAGCCAGAACCGGGAAGGGCAGCAGGATGTACGCGGTGCCTTTTGTGGACACGGCCAGGCCCGCGGCAAGTCCCACGCAGATGGTGTTGAACCAGCTTGGTTCGTCGTTCCATTCCATCAGGAAGAAAACGGTCGTGGCGATCCAGAAGGCCACGACATACGTGTTCATGGGGCCCGAAGCTTCCAAAATACCTTCAGGAATGGTGGCGCACGCCACCGCGGCCAGGACTTGACCGCGAGGACGTGCGCCGAGTTTTTGAGCGATCAGAGAGACGGTAAGCAGCGAACCCAGCAGACTGAGCCATTCGACGATATTGACGAAGCGATCGGCGCCCCAGAGCAGCTCCGTGTGCATCATGGCGTATTCGGACCAAGGTCCATAGATGAGCTGGCAATAATCCGGAGTGGGAAAGAATCGGACGTTGTGGTTGCTCATCCACATGACGGTGCGTGGCAGGTGATACTCCATCGCATCCCACGTATCCGGCGCGGCGACGACAGCCGTAATACCGATCAGCAACGCAACGATTGCGGTGCCGGCCAAGAGCAATTGCGTGGTGCGATCGAGGGGTTCGCGTTGTGCGTCCGGAAATTGGGGCGGCGGCGAAATCCTGCGTTTCGAGATCCTGTAATAGACGAGGGCGGCGAGACACGTCAGCGACCAAAAGATGGCGACGGCAGTGCGAGTCACCAGGTTCGCGGCGCTGGCAACTTCGGTGATCGCGGCAACGCAGGTGGCGCAAAAAATTGCGGAGGCGAGTGAGGCGCGGCGCCAGCCCAAACCCCTATCGCGGAGAATCAGATAGAAGATCAGGAAGGCGGCGAAAGGGAGGAACAGCAACATAATAGTTAACGCGGGCGAGACCTTAACACATTTTTCAATAAGCAATTGTAAATTTGCAGTACCACTGAAGCATAATCGAGAGCATGCTCAGGAACCTCAAGCAGAAGCTCACAGTACGCGTCGTGGAAAGGAATTCGCGAGAATCAGGACTCGCTCCGGAAAAGGGCAGCGCTAAAAGTCGAGGTGGCGTTGATGGGACGCGCCGGTTGGGTGCTGCGTGGCAGGGAAAGGTGGAGATAGAAACAAAAACGGGCGGAACGCTTGCGCGTACCGCCCGAAATTGAGTGTGAAGTAGTGAACCCGGCGAACCGGGATCACGCCTACTTAGAGGGGTTGGACGTTCGAGGCCTGCAGGCCCTTGGGGCCCTTGGTGACTTCGAATTCAACCGCTTGGCCATCATTCAACGACTTGTAGCCATCAGCCACGATTGCGGAGAAATGGACGAAAACGTCCTCTCCACTTTGGCGCTGGATGAATCCAAAGCCCTTGCTGGCATTGAACCACTTCACTGTTCCTTGTTCTTTACTCACTGCTTCTACTCTTTTCTGTTGACCGCGTTGCGATCATACTTTGAGTCCGGCCGGGTTGGGACCGCACTCTATAATGAGCTATCTGGTGCCTCGACTCCGAACCCCTCAACAGAGTTACGGGCCGTCTCTGGGCGTAAAAAAAGCCGCAAGTGTGACCTTGCGACCGACCTTACGCTACCAAAGGCGATACAAGAGCAACAAACGCAAGAACAGCGTAGCACAAACTACAGCGATTTGCCTAGAACTTTTTTGGGACTTTTCGCCCGTGTGTTAGAAAGGCTTAGTAGAGACGTAGCAGGGACAGAGCCTGGCCGAGCCCGCCGGGGCAGGAACCAAAGCGGGTGTCGTGGCGTCGCCATCCTCCCAGAAGCGGAATCGGAACTGGACCCGCCTTCCTGCAACATCATTTCCGGGAGACGGTTCGTTCAGCGAGAGGCCACGGGTTGGGTGCTTTTGTCGCGAGGGCTGTGTAGTTGGCGTAAAATCGGGCGTCGGCGATTCTGTGTAGAAAAGAGCGTCTGCTATGCGGCTGCTGCTGGTGGAGGATGATCCTCGCATTGCGCGGTTTGTGGCGAAAGGTTTGCGCGAACAAGCCTATGCGGTGGACGTGAGCGTGAACGGCGATGACGCGCTATACCAGGCGGCGATCAACTCATACGACCTGATAATCCTGGATGTGATGATTCCTGGGCGCAACGGATTTGAAGTATGCCGGGAACTGAGGCGGGCCGGGCAGCGTATGCCGATTTTGATGCTGACCGCACGCGACGCTGTGGAAGACCGCATCGCTGGGCTGGATCATGGCGCGGATGATTACCTGACCAAGCCATTCGAGTTTCGCGAACTGCTGGCGCGATTGCGGGCGCTGTTGCGCCGCTCCGCGGAGTTGCGGCCTGCGCAAATCATGGTGGCGGATCTCGTACTGGACACCGGGGCGCAAACTGTGGCGAGAGGCGGGCGGAATATCTCGGTGACCACGAAGGAGTATGCGTTGATCGAATTTCTGGCGCGCAACGCAGGACGTGTAGTGGGCCGCGCGGAAATTGCCGAGCACGTGTGGGACGAAAGCTTTGACCCGTTTTCGAACCTGATTGAAGTTTACGTAAACCGCGTGCGGCGGAAGATCGATTCGGGAGCGGGGAAGCCGCTGCTGCACACGCGGCGCGGGGCGGGATACTTTTTCGGCTTGGCGAACGAGGCCGTCGCGCTCGAACAGGAAGCGGATGCGCCGCAGAATCGCGGCAAAGGGAATTCCCCGACGAGAAAGAGCCATGCTTGATTCCGTACGCGTCCGTCTGACGCTGTGGTACACCGGTTTGCTTGCGTTATTTCTGGTGCTGCTCTCCCTTGTCACCTATTTTATTTTTTGGCGCAGCACGTTGCAGCGGACAGACAGCAATCTCGCTGAGCTTTCTGAAGCGTTTCTGAGCACCGTGCGGGCGGAAGTTCTGGATAATTTCGGGCCAGATGCGCCGAAGCAGGCCGCGCAAGAGGCGATCGTTGAACATCATTACCGTGATCACGTTTTCGCGGTGCTCGAACCAAATGGGGCAATGCTGGCGTCTTCGGAGGATCTGCCAAACGAGGCGCCGCCTGCGGGTCTCCTTTCTTCGGCGGCATTCCACAAATTGCTCGTGGATTCCGCCGGCGCGGACCGCTTGTTCGAAAACATAAAGGGCGGCAGAAGCGGCTATCGCGCATTCGTTCGAAAATTTCCATTGAAGGGCCAGACGTATACGCTGGTCATTCTCCAGTCGCTTCATCCGCAACAGGAGATGCTGGAGGAGGTACGGGCGACATTCGCCTGGGTGATTCCGATTGCGATATTCCTCGCGAGCGTGGGGGGCTATTTTCTGGCCAGAAAGAGTCTTGCGCCGGTGGTTGCGATGAGCAGCCAGGCGGGGCGGATCAGCGCAGAGAATTTGCACGAGCGCTTGCCGATCCAAAACGCCAGGGACGAGCTAGGCCGATTGGCGGCATCGTTCAACGAACTGCTGGAGCGCGTGGATCAATCGTTCGAGCGGCAGCGGCGATTTATGTCCGATGCGTCGCACGAGCTACGGACGCCCGCGGCTATTTTGCGGGGCGAGTCGGAAGTGGCTCTTTCGCGGGCGGAACGTCCGGCGGAGGAATATCGCGAGTCGTTGGCGGTGCTGCATGCGGAGGCCCAGCGACTGACGCAGATTGTCGAGGATCTATTCACGCTGACGCGCGCCGACGCGGGGCAGTACCCGCTATCGCCCGGCGATTTCTACCTGGACGAATTGGTTGCGGATTGCACGCACGCGGCGCGGTCATTGGCGTCGGCAAAGCAGATTACCCTCACATGCGAAGTCCCGGAGGAGTTGCCGATTCGCGCGGATGAAGGGCTGCTTCGGCGCATGATATTGAACCTGCTGGACAACGCGATCAAGTACACGCCCGCGGGAGGCCGCGTTACCGTTTCGTGCGGGCGCTCTGGGGTTGAGTATGCGCTGAACGTGACGGATACCGGTCCCGGCATCCCTGAGGAGTTACAGCAACGCGTGTTCGAGCGTTTTTTCCGCGCGGACAAAGCGAGGACGCGATCGCAAAACGACGGCGGCGGGGCGGGCCTCGGACTGTCAATCGCTCGATGGATTACCGAGGCGCACCACGGGCGCTTGATCCTCGCTCGATCCGATTCGAGCGGCAGCACGTTCAGCGCGCTGCTGCCTGCGCAAGTCTCCGTGGCGTTACCAGCCGTACCGCTCACCCGTTAATCGCCAGTTTATCTTAGGCACGCTAACGTCACCGGTTTGGGGACCGGTCTGCGACGTTCGCAGATTGGCAGGTCGCAACCCATTTCGAGTGCAGTCCTTACTGCGAGCGGAGGAATCTCATTTGCGCGTGTGGGCTCAGAAGGTCGGCAATTCCAGGAGCAACGTGTTATGACAGGGAGTCGTAAGGTGGTGTGGGCCGCAGCGGGGCTCTCACTTTTGCTTTGTGCGCTGCCTTCGGTTGCGCAGGAGACAAATCCAGAGCCAGCTTCCGCGCAACCAGCCCAGCAAACTGTGCAGACGGCAAGCGCTCCCGCCGCAGCCCCGCTGCGTTTGACGCTGCACGATGCACTGGATCGCGCGCGCAAGAACAGCACGCAATTTCAGGCGGCGCTGACGACCGCGGCGCTGGCACGGCAAGATCGCACGCAGGCGCGCAACGCGCTACTTCCGACGGTTACGTACGACAATTCCGCGATCTACACGAAAGGCGTTCCGCTGGGCAGCGAGCCAATCATCGGATCGCCGGTCCTATTCATTGCGAATAACGCTGTGCACGAATACCTTAGCCAAGCGGACGTTCACCAAGTGTTCGATGCGGCGGCGGTTGCGAATTTTCGGCGCATGGGGGCTGCTGCCGCGGTGGCGAAAGCGCAGGCGGAGATCGCCTCGCGCGGGCTGGTGGTTACTGTCGTCCAGAATTATTACGCGATATCGGCGGCGCAGCTGAAGCTGGAGACGTCGAAAAGGCTTGCTGAGGAGGGTGATCGGTTCCTGAAAACGACTCAGCAACTCGAAAACGGCGGTGAGGTCGCGCATTCCGACGTGATCAAGGCAGAACTGCAAGCGCGGGATCGCCAGCGACAACTTCGCGAAGCACAGCTCGGTTACCTGAACGCGCGCCTCAATCTGGCGGTACTGATCTTTCCTAATTTTAACGACAATTTCGAGGTCGCCGAGGACTTACACCAGCCTGTTCCCCTGCCTACGCTCGCGGAAGTGCAGCAGAGAGCGGCGCGGGACAATCCCGATGTTCGCGCGGCACTGGCGGCTGTTCAGCAAGCCGGTCACGATGTTTTTGGAGCGCGTGCGGGGTACTTTCCGGCTTTATCGATCGATTATTTCTATGGGATTGACGCAACGCATTTCGCGACAAATACGGCCATTCCCGGCGGCGGCAAGGTTTCGAACCTGGGCTCTTCGATTGTGGCGACCCTGAATATTCCCGTATGGAATTGGGGCACAACGCAAAGCCGCATAAAGCAAGCGGGGTTGCGCCGGGAACAGGCAAACCGAGAGCTTTCGCTAGCGCAGAGGAGATTGCTTGCGGAAATTCAATCGCTCTACGCCGAGGCGGACACGGCGCTGAACGAGCTAGAAGGCCTAGCGCGATCTGCGCAATTGGCAGAGGAAAGCCAGAGATTGATAACGCTTCGCTACCAAAACGGAGAGTCGACGGTCTTAGAGGTTGTGGATGCGCAGACGACGTTTGCGACCGCAAATGCTGCATACCAGGATGGCGCCGTGCGGTATCGCGTAGCGCTGGCGAATTTGCAGACACTGACAGGAGTGCTGACAACTCCATGAAAATCGTTTTAAGACTGAACAGAAATAGAACTAAATCCGCGGCAGTACTTGCCATGAGCGTTGCAGTGCTGCTGTTCGTGACAGGCTGCAGTAAGGAGGAGAAAGAAAAGGACCCGGAAGTCAGCGTGCAAACGACGCCTGCGCAGCGCGGTCCAATCGCGCAGACAGTTTCCACAGAGGCGGTCGTGTTTCCGCTGGAGCAGGCGACCATAGCGCCCAAAATTACTTCCACCGTAAAAAGGTTCCTGGTGCAACGCGGCGCGCGGGTGAAAAAAGATCAATTGCTGGCGGAATTGGAAAATGCGGACCTCTCGGCCTCCGCCGAGGCGAGTAAGGGCGATTACGAGCAAGCGGAAGCAAATTACGTTCTGACCGTGGGGGCGGGCTTGCCACAGCAGATTCAAAAAGCGGAGCTGGATGCGCAAGCAGCCAAAGCCGCATTCGAGGCGCAACAGAGAATTTATGAGAGCCGCAAGCAATTGTTACAACAGGGTGCGATTCCGCGGCGCGATTTGGAAGCTGCGGAAGTGACACTGGCACAGGCGCGCAGCCAGAGCGAGCAGGCGCAAAGACTGCTTGCGGATCTGCAACGTTTGGGCAAGGAACAGCAGTTGAAGTCCGCGCAGGGATCCAAAGAGTCGGCCGAAGGCAAGTATAGAAGTGCCGCGGCACAGCTGAGCTATTCGCTGATCAAGAGCCCGATAGACGGGGTCGTCACGGATAGACCGCTATACGCAGGCGACCTGGCTACGGCAAACCAGCCAATGCTAACGGTGATGAATCTGAGCCGGCTGATTGGCAAGGCACATATACCGCAAACCGAAGCGGCGCAGCTCAGAGTGGGTAACGCCGCGGAAATAAATCTCGCGGGCCTGGACGAGCCGGTCAAAGCCCGGGTCAGCCTGGTAAGCCCGGCGCTCGATCCGGGAAGCACAACGGTCGAGGTGTGGGTGGAGGCGCGAAAGCCGGATCCTGCGCTACGCCCGGGACTGACCGTGCCGGTTTCGATGACGGCGAAAACTGCGAAGGACGCAATCGTGGTGCCGTCCGCGGCCATTTTTCATAGCGAAGAGGCGGGAGATTACGTGCTAGTGGCGGGCAGCGACAGTAAGGCGCATCAGAAGAAGGTGCAGGTAGGGATCCGCAACAAAGACTCAGCGCAGATCGTCAGCGGAATTGCGGAAGGAGATCCGGTGATCACGTCCGGGGGGTATGCTGTGCCGGATGGGACGAAGATCAAGATCGAAAATCCAGAAAAGGAAAAAGAGGGGAGCGCCGGCGGCAAAGACGAAAAGGATACAAAGGACGCTGCCGACGAGAAGAGCGAAAAGGGCGCAAAGAAGGACGCGAAGACCGATAGTGCTGGTAAGAAATCCGCCGGTAAAGGGAAGGAGTAGCCGCTATGGATTTGCAGCCAGCCTCCAAGGGCGACGCCCGCCCCAAGCCACCCGAAATGCCCTGGTTTCGCAAACTATCGAGCCCGACACTCTTTCTGATCGTCAGCCTGACATTAGTGGGTGGCTATTTCGCGTTCACAATTCCGGTGTCGGTTTTTCCGAGTACCGATTTTCCGCGCATAGTGATTGGTGTGGACAACGGCGTTATGCCGATCGACCAGATGTTGGTGACGATCACGAAGCCGATCGAAGAGGCCGTCAACAGCGTGCCGGGGTTGCAAAAAGTGTGGTCGATCACGAGCCGGGGATCAGCGGAAGTCGATCTGTTCTTCGACTGGAACATCGACATGATTCTGACGTTACAACGCGTCGATGCGGTCGTCGCGCGCCTGCAGGGGGAGCTTCCGCCGACGGCCAAGCTGGAAACGCACCGCCTGACGTTCGCGACGTTTCCGATCATAGGTTACAGCTTGACGTCGGATACCGTGCCGCCAAACAAATTGTGGGAAGTGGCGACGTACGACCTTAAACCGCGGATCAACCGCTTGGATGGCGTCGCTTCGGTCCTCGTGCAGGGCGGACGCGTTCCGGAGTTCCAAGTGTCTCCCGATCCAGCGCGACTTCTTTCCGCGGGAGTGACGGTTACAGATATTCTCGATGCTGTAAAGAAGACGAATCTTATCGATTCGCCCGGACTCATCGAGCACGAACATCACCTAGTGCTTGGACTGATCAGCGGGCAGGTGCGAACTCCCGAGCAGATTGGGCAAATTGTGGTTAAGACTTCGACAGCCGGGGTGCCGGTACGACTGGGCGATATTGCGTCGGTGACGCCGTCGGTCGCGCCGGTATACACCATGGTGACAGCCAATGGTAAGCCGGCGGTGCTGCTGAGCGTGAATCGCCAGCCGGACAGCAACACGCTGGACGTGGCCAACGAAGTGCACGCGATGATCCAGGAACTGCGGCCGGCACTGCCGCCAGGCGTACAAATGGAAGTTTTCTATGACCAGTCCACGATCGTGCATGATTCGATCGCCAGCGTGCGCGATGCAGTGCTGCTGGGGCTGCTGCTTTCTTCCATCATCTTAGTGTTGTTTCTACGCGATTGGGGAACATCGCTGGTTGCGGGGTTGGTGATTCCCGCGACATTGCTCATCACTTTTATCGTCTTGAGATTTACGGGGCAGAGTTTCAATCTCATGACGCTGGGCGGTCTGGCGGCGGCGGTAGGCTTGGTGATCGATGATGCGATCGTCGTGCTCGAAAACATTGTGCTACATCGCGACGCGGGGCAAAGCCGCTTTGAAGCGATACACAGCGCTCTGCGAGAGTTGACGGTGCCCCTGATCGGCTCAACAATCACACCGATTGTCGTATTCCTGCCGTTGATTTCGATAACCGGCGTTACCGGAAGCTTTTTCCGCGCACTTGCAGTAACCATGACCGTGTCTTTGTTCACGTCGCTGTTGCTGGCGCTTACCTGGACCCCAACCCTGAGCCAATACCTGGTGCGGCGGAAGGACACGCCCGAAACGGGCACGGCTTCATCGAGCGGACCAGATGTTGCTTCACTTCTAAAAGCGGAGGAAGCGCACCTTTCCGGATTTTTCGGACGCATCGTGGAGTTTTATGGGCGCACCATGCGCGGTGTGCTAAAGCGTCCTTGGGTGCTGATTGCCGGTTCGGCTGCAATCATCGTTTTGTCCTATGTGAGCTACACCTTTTTGGGAAGTGACCTGCTCCCCGAAATGGATGAGGGTGGCTTCATCCTGGATTATTACACTCCGCCTGGAAGTTCCCTGGAAGAGTCGAATCGCATTCTCTTGCGTATAGAGAAGATCTTGCGGGACGTGCCAGAGGTGGAGAACACTTCGCGGCGCACAGGGCTACAGTTGGGACTAGCGGCCGTTACGGAGCCGAACCGCGGTGATTTTACGGTGAAACTCAAGCGCGACCGCAAACGGGATATTGAAGAGATCATTTCGGACGTGCGTTCACAGATAAAGGAGAGCGAGCCAACGGCCGATGTTGAGTTCATCCAGGTCTTGCAGGACATGATTGGGGATTTGAGCAACCAACCGGAACCGGTCGTCATAAAGCTATTTTCGCAAGATCCAAAGCTCTTGAACCAAACAGCTCCTAAAGTGGCCGATACAATCGGGAAATTAAAAGGCGTCGTCGACGTGTTGGACGGGATCGAAAATACCATCAGCGGCCCGGCGGTGACTTATCAAGTGGATCCGATGGTCGCAGCACGCTCGGGGTTTACGCCTGAGGAGATTGCCGTGGACGCGTCGGCGATTTTGGAAGGAGAGCCTGCCGCCACGCCGGTGATTATCAACGATCGTTCTTATACGATTCGGGTGCGCTTTCCGGAACCGAATCGGTCTTCGCTGGATCGCATGAGCAATACGCTGGTGGCGAGCGCTACCGGCCGAACGGCGACTCTCGGATCGTTGGCCAGCTTGAGTACTGATCCCGGGCAAACCGAGGTTCGCCGCGAAAATTTGCAGCGCGTCGTCCAAGTCACCGCCCGCTTTGAAGGAGTTGACTTGGGCAGTGGGATGACGGCGGTACAGAAGGCCATCTCGGATATGCATTTGCCGTCTTCTATTCGTGTGGAGTATGGAGGCACGTTCCAAGAGCAGCAGAAATCGTTCCACGATTTGTCAATGGTATTGTTCCTCGCGCTGCTGCTGTTGTTTGTGGTGCTGCTGTTTGAGTTTCGCACCTTCTCGGCGCCGACGGCGATCCTGGCGTCGGCGTTGTTGTCTACTTTCGGCGGATTTGTGGCGCTGCTGGTGACCCGTACCACGTTCAATGTCGCGTCGTTCATGGGCATGATCATGGTCGTGGGCATCGTGGCGAAGAATGGAATTTTGCTGCTGGATGCGGAACACCGCTTCCGCGAATTGGGATTCTCTTCGGAAGAGGCGATGATTCAAGCGGGGCGTCGAAGGTTGCGCCCTATTGTGATGACGGCGCTGGCCACCATCGCGGGCATGTTGCCGCTGGCGTTTGCGATTGGCGCGGGCTCGCAGATGTTGCAGCCGCTCGCCATCACGGTGATTGGCGGCCTGCTTAGCTCGATGGTCTTGTCACTGATTTTTACGCCGGCGATTCACTACTACCTGTACAGGGGACACTCGACTCGCGCTCCGCAAACAGCGACAACATAGGGAATTATTTTGCGTAAGAGCGGGAGGACGTTTGCCCTTTCCCCTCGGTTACCGTAATGGTCTGTCCTGTTGACACATTCGAGAGGTGATCGACTTGGCCGCTCGGCCAGCGGATCTCGATCGCGTCGGCCTTATCGCGTTGGCCCAGACCGAAAGTCAGGACAAGTTCGCTGGACGAGAGATAGCTGGAGCCGCTGCGCAGCATTTGCGTCTGCGTATCGCCACCCGAAGTGACTCGAGCGACCGCGCCGATCCCATCCCTGTTGGATTTTGTACCCACAAGCTTTAGTCGCAAGCTGCGATTTGCGGCATTGCCCGCTTGCGCTTCGTTGCGGAATAGATAGACCGGACCGCCGTTCGTGGAGAGCAGCAAATCGACGCGGCCGTCATTGTTAATGTCCGCATAAGCGGCGCCTCGTCCCACGCGGGGGGCGGCGAAT
>Ga0210410_10003009_pt1 | contig 14989 bp, 11 predicted proteins | sample IncBWC4MmetaG_FD_161058 | JGI IMG/M metagenome (GOLD analysis project Ga0210410, IMG submission 161058) | Forest soil microbial communities from Barre Woods Harvard Forest LTER site, Petersham, Massachusetts, United States - Inc-BW-C-4-M | ecosystem: Environmental > Terrestrial > Soil >... | reverse complement strand
CGCAGCCTGGCGATCTCGCGGAAGGTTTTTATATTGAGCCTACGGTCTTCAAAGGGCACAACAAGATGCGCATCTTCCAGGAGGAGATCTTCGGGCCGGTGGTTTCGGTGACGACGTTCCATGACGAGGAGGAGGCGCTGGAGCTGGCGAATGACACGCTGTATGGGCTGGGCGCTGGAATCTGGACGCGGGATCTGAATCGCGCGTATCACTTTGGGCGGGCGATCCAGGCGGGACGTGTTTGGACGAACTGCTACCACCTGTATCCGGCGCATGCGGCGTTTGGCGGGTATAAGCAGTCGGGCGTTGGACGGGAGAATCACAAGATGATGCTGGAGCATTATCAGCAGACGAAGAATCAGCTGGTGAGCTATAGCCCGAGTGCGCTTGGATTCTTCTAGACGAGGATGAAATGCCGGATGTGCCGGAACAAGTGGTGACGACGCCTGCTGCTGTGGAGTTGATGGGCAGGCTTGAGGAGAAGCATGGGGAGCTGATGTTTCATCAGTCGGGAGGCTGCTGTGACGGCAGCTCCCCTATGTGTTATCCGCGGGGGGAGTTTTTTGTCGGCGATAGCGATGTGCTGATGGCGACGCTGGGTGGGACGCCGTTTTATATGAGCAAGAGCCAGTTTGAGTACTGGAAGCATACGCAGCTGATTTTGGATGTGGTGCCGGGGCGCGGGGGAATGTTTTCGCTGGAGAATGGGGAGGGTGTGCGGTTTCTGATCCGGTCGAGGGTGTTCACGGATGAGGAGATTGGGGCGCTGCGGTCGGCGGGGCGGATCTGAGTTGTTGGGGGAGAGGTGTTTGAGCTTTTGGCAGGGAATAAGAAGGCATACCCCAGGGGCTAAAGCCCCAAAGCTTTGATCGCTTGAGAGACCCAAGGCTAAAGCCTTGGGCTACCTAGAAGCAAGTGCCTGGATTCGTATTAACTAAAGCACTACGCTAATCCCAGAGCTATACGCTAATCCCAAAAGAAATAACAGGAGCTTCGAGAAGGCTATCTCTTGGCGGCGAAACACTTGGTCATGATGGCGGTGTGGAGGCGTTCGCGGAGCTCGTCGGAGACCTCGTAGATCTCTTTGCCCTTGTAGACCTCGATGGTCTGGTGGGTGGTGTCGAGGACGACGCGGCAGTGCTGGCAGCCGGCGGTGTGGGTGCGAATCTCTTCGAGCAGCTTGGGACTGAGTTGTTCGTCGAAGTAGTCGGATAGGTGGCTTAAAAGGTCGGTGCAGTTCATGCAGGCTGGCCCTCCTGCTTCTTGCGGAAGTAACGGCTGAGGCGCTCGCGCAGTTGCAGGCGCGCGCGCAGCAATCTGGATTTTACGGCGGGGACGCTCAAGCCGAGTGCCTCCGCAGTCTCTTCGGTGGAGAGATTTTCGACGTCGCGCAGGGTGAAGACACTGCGAAAACCAGGAGGGAGCCCCTGAATGGTCTTGCGAAGAATATCGGCGAGCTCGGCCTGGTTGTATTCCTGCTCGGGGTTGGGGCGCCACTCGGCGAAGTCGCGGGGGATGGACCCTTCTTCAGTCTGAACGTCTTCGTCCATGGAGACGGTCTTGCTGGTCTTGCGCTTGCGGAGACGCATGAGGCTCTCATTGACGGCGATGCGGACGAGCCAGGTAGAGAATTTGGAGTTTCCCTGGAACTGGTCGAGCTTCTCGTAAGCCTTGAGGAATGCGTCCTGCGTGATGTCTTCGGCGTCTTCACGGTTTTGGGTAATATGCTGGGCTACGCGGAAGATCTGGCGCTCGTACTGACGGACCAGTTGCTCAAATGCGGCTGTATCCCCCTCCTTCGCGCGTGCGACGAGCGCTACGTCAGGGTGGATCTCTTCCGTTGCTGGTGATTGGATGGCAGGCATGGGCAAAAGGTGCGAAAAACGCCCACTGAAATCACACGGTTTCCGGGCCGGGTGAGTCAGCGTCTCCTTTAGTGTAAATGCCACTGGGTCAGAGAGCAAAGAGGCTGGGCGGATGCGTGAGGAGGAATGACTTAGCGGAGTGGCCTGGCGGTGTATTGAAACGTATCTGGGGAGGTTCGGGACGGAATGGCTGCTGTTAGGATTCTGGAACGCAATTAGAGTGGAATATGTGGGTCGGAAGAGCGATGAGATTGTGATGAGCATCTGGGTCAGGCTTCGGGGTGCGATGGCGGTTGCCTGCCTGGTCGGGATCATAGCGCCGTTTGCCTGGAGCGGGGTGGCGGGGCGGGCGCAGACGTCGACGGCCGCGACGGACCAGGCGAAGAAGCCCGGGACTAAAAGCAAGACGGCCTCTACGGGGAAGGGCAGCAGCAGTGGGACGGCTGGCTCTGGCAAAGCGAAGGCCGCTGGCACTAGCAAGACGACTGGCTCCAGTAAGACGACTGGCTCCAGTAAAACAACGAAGGGGAAGAGCGCTGCTGCCAGTAAGAAACATGCTGCGGCGACTGCTTCGCGGAAGCCGACGGCGCAGACGATCCGGCTGACCAGCGCGTTCAAGGCGTCGGAGCAGCTGCGACCGATGGCACAGCAGCTGGCGATGACGCGGTCGGCATCGGCCTACAGCGGGGTGGAAAATTATGCGCGGGCGCATCCGGGGGAGGGGGCGGCTGCGGCGTATCTTGCCCTGGGACACGCCTATATGCTGGACCACCGGTATGCCGATGCGGCGGGAACCTTTCGCCGGGCCAATGCGAGCGGGACGGCACTGGATGATTACGCGGACTATTTAGGGGCGCAGGCTTCGGTGCAGGGGGGGCATGGGGCGGATGCGTATGCGCTGCTCGATCACTTCGCGGAGAGGCATCCGGAGAGCATCTTCAAGGCGAATGCGCCGGTGCTGCTGGCCAATGCTTATCTGCAACAGAATGATCCTCAGGGTGCGCTGCGGGTTCTGGCGCCGCTGGCGGATACGGCGCAGGCGTCGCACGTGGACTTTCGCTATACGCTGGGGCGGGCTTACCAGACGTCGGGCGACACGTCGCGTGCGGCTGCGGTGTTCAGGAGCTTGTACGTCAATCAGCCATTGAGTACGGAGGCGGCACAGGCGCGGGCGCAGATGCAGGCGATGAATATGCCGCTGACCGCAGTTGAACGCAAGGTGCATGCCGATCAGTTGTTCAATGCGAAACGCTATGGGGAGGCGGGTGAGGAGTACCACGGGATTGAACGTGACAGCTCGGGGCTGAGTCAGGCGGATCATGATGCGCTGCTGATTTATGCGGCGGCATGCGATATGAAGTTGAAGCATATCAGCCGCAAGGATGTGGAGCGGTTGCCGAATACCTCCGATGACAGCGCGGCGCTGAAGCAGTATATGCTGGCGGAGCTTTCGCGCAACGATCACGATGAGGCTACCCATGACGCACTGATCGCGCAGATGGTGCAGCGGTTCCCGAACAGCAGGTGGCTGGAGGAGGCGCTGTATTCGGGCGGCAATATGTATCTGCTGAAGCATGATGCGAAGCAGGCTACGTATCACTACTCGCTGCTGGTGAAGATGTTTCCCAATAGCACGTATGCCGCTTCGGCGCATTGGCGGACCGCGTGGATGAACTACCGGCTGCACAACTACGCTGAGGCTGCGCGGCTGATGGACGAGCAGATACAGGGGTATTCGGCGGGCATTGAGGTGCCGAGCGCTCTTTACTGGCGGGGGCGGATTTATGAGGAGACGGAGCGCAACTTCGCCCAGGCGGTGAACTACTATAGCGCGCTGACGGCGTCTTATATCAACTTCTACTATGCGGGGCTGGCGAGGCAGCGGCTGAATGTATTGAAGGCACAGACGGCGACGACTCCGCCTGCCGCGGTTCTTAGCTCGGTGCCGAAGCCTGTGGTTCCCTCGTTGACTGGGGAGCTGCCGGAGAATGAGCCTCATCTGATTAAGGCGCGGCTGTTGGCGAACGCGGCACTGAACGAATATATCGGGCCGGAGATTCAGGCCAGTCCTACTTCGAGCCAATGGGGATCGCTGGCCCAGGCCGAGATCTTCACCTCGTATGGGGAGACGATGCGAGCGCTGCAGGCGATGAAGCACAGCGGGATCTCGTTCTTTGCGCTGCCGCTGGACCAGGTGCCGACGGTGTACTGGAAGGTGCTGTTTCCGCAGCCTTACTGGAGCGACCTTGTGGCGAACTCCAAGAAGAATGGGCTTGATCCTTATCTGGTGGCTTCGCTGATCCGGCAGGAGTCGGAGTTCAACGCAGGGGTGGTTAGCCATGCGAACGCTTGGGGGTTGATGCAACTGCTGCCGTCGGTAGGCAAGTCGATGGCGAAGAAGGAAGGGTTGAAGGGCTTCAATGCGAACCAGCTGCTAGACCCCACGGTGAACCTCCAGCTAGGGACGAAGAATCTGCGGCTGGTGCTGGACCGGTTTGGCGGACAGCAGGAGTATGCGCTTGCAGCGTATAACGCGGGCGATGTGCCGGTCCGGCAGTGGATGGCGGCGGGCAGCTATCAGGATATCGCCGAGTTCGTTGAGTCGATTCCTTATACCGAGACGCGGGAGTATGTTCAGGCGATTCTGCGAAACCGGGAGATCTACCGCGCGCTGTATGGCGCCCTGTGAGGAATCAACCGAGCATCCTTTTTGTCAATGCGGTTTTTTTTGTAAATGCGGCATTGACAGAGGCGGAATATCCGTTATTCTTTGCACCAGAAGTAGTGCACTCGTAGACGAAGCACGAAATCATTCCGGGAGGTTTCTTCCGCAGTCTGAAGTCCGTAGTGGCGCATGAACGTTGGTCGGGAACGAAGACAACCGTTGGAATAAGAGGCAGGCGTGATGGCGGAGATAAACCTTCTGGAAGTTTGGATCCCGGAGCAGATGCAGCCGGGCACGTTGTTTCTGCTGGAGCAGGCGGGCGAACTGGGTAAGGCGGAGAATCCTTACTGGGCGGTGCTGGCGTGCCCTTCCTGTGGGTCGCTGGGGCTGATTACGAGGCAGCAATGCGCGGGGCTGGAGGCGATGATCTGCGGCTCGTCGGAGTGTTCCGCGGAGTATTTTCTGGAGGAGAAGACGATCCGTTATCGATTGGCAAGCTGAGCCTGGGCTTGATGACGAGACGATACGCGGAACGGGTGGCCGGTGCATTTTTTCTTGCGGAGGGCGGCCCCAAGTAGCTACGATCAAGGCATGGCTTTACACCGCACCAAGACGACGCAGCAGCAACGCCAATGGATCCTCGGCGGACTGGTGCGCGGTTTGCTGGCGGCTGTGAGCAGATAAAAATTCAGCTTTAGCCAATCAGAATCACGAATCGAAGAGACCGCCGATACCGGCGGTCTTTTTTATGCTGCAACGAATTATTCAGGAGATAACGAACATGCGCAGGTTTGATCCATTTACATCAGACGAGGAGATAGCAACGATTGGTCGCGGTCTGCTTGACCGGACGCTGCCAAAGACTGTGTGGACGCACGCGGCTCATTTCGCCGCCACTCTGTGGCTGCTTCGGTGCCGGCCTGAAGTGGAGATATCGCGAGAGATGCCGGGCATCATTCGCGGATATAACGAGGCGACGGGCGGCGCGAATACGGACACGAGCGGGTATCACGAGACGATCACGCAGGCTTCGATCCGGGCGGCTCGCGCTTTTCTGGTTGAGGCGCCGCAGCGGCCGCTGTTTGTCACCTGCAATGCGCTGATGCACTCTCGACTGGGCTCTCCGGAGTGGTTGCTGGAGTACTGGACGCGGTCGCGATTATTTTCTGTCGAGGCGCGGCGTGAGTGGGTCGAACCGGATATCAAGGAATTGCCATTCTGAGGAAGGCTATTCGTGACGCAGCGCGTCGACGGGGTCCATGCGGGATGCGCGCACGGCGGGGAGAAGTCCCGAGACGATGCCGACTACCGCGAGAATGCCGAAGGAGACGAGCATGATGGTGGGTGAGGCGCGAAGGAGAATGTCGCCCTCGTGGTTTGCGGTTTTGTAGATGTCGGAGTAGAGCGGCATCGGCGGGATGAGATAGGCGACGAGGATGGCGACGATCATTCCCACGATGCCGGCGAGGAAAGTGAGGGTGAGGCTCTCGAGGAGAAATTGCTTCAGGATGTCTCGGCGGCGAGCGCCGAGAGCCTTGAGCAGGCCGATCTCTTTCGTACGCTCGGTGACCGAGACGAGCATGATGTTCATTACGCCGACTCCGCCTACGCCGAGCGTCATTGCGCCGATGATGCCGAGGAGAAGGTCAAGAGCGGTGCTGAACTGCATGATCTCGGCCGAGTCTGCGACGGTGTCCCAGCTGGGGACTGCTTTGTCGTCTTTGGGGTCGAAGTGGTGGCGTTGGGCCAGCACCGCGCGGACCGCTTGCAGCGCCTTGAGGTGGAGTTCGGGGGAACTGGGCTGAAAGACGATGCTGTCGGGATTGCGTTGGTCGCGGAGCAGCCTGAGCATGCCGAAGGGGACGAAGGCGTTTTCGTTATCGGGGCCGTTGTTGGACGAGTCTTGAATTTTGTTTTTCAGTACTCCGATGACCTGGAAGACGTGGCCTTCGATCTCGACCGATTCGCCCACGGGAGGGTAGCCGTTGAAGAGTTTTTGCGCTGCATGTGGACCGAAGATGACGACCTGGCGATGATCGGTAAAGTCTGCGGGCTCGAAGTACCGGCCTTGCTCGACGTTGAGTTTTCGCATGCCGCCGTAGGGGAGGTCGATCGCCTTGCTCTGGATATTGACGACCTTGGGGCCGTATTTGAAGCTGAAGCCGTCATCGGTTTCGGAGCTGACGGCTTTGAGGAAGGGAACTTCGTCGCGTACAGCTTCGGTGTCGCCGTCGAGAAATTTGACGCGCTTCCCGGAGCGCTCGCCGCCGGCCTGCATGCTGGTCTGTCCGCCCCACACCATGATGACGTTGTTGCCGAGACCGAGGAAGCCGTTGAGGACGCCTTCGCCGAGACTCTTGCCGTAGCTTAGGAGGAGCACGACTGTTACCAGCCCCCAGATGATGCCGAGCATGGTGAGGCTGGAGCGCAGGCGGTTGCGCAGGAGCGAGTCGATGCTTTGGCGGATGATCTCACTCAGGTTCATGGCTACTCTGCTCTCAGGCATTCCATCGGGCTAAGGTTGGAGGCTCGGAGGGCAGGGTACATGCCCGCGAATAATGTGATGGCAGTGAGGGTGGTGAGAGAAGCGGCGATGGCCAATGGCGAGATGACGGGATGGGGAACGAAGTCGGGAAGCGGAACGAGCCGCAATAGCAGGCATACCCCGACGCCGAGGGTCAAGCCGGCGATTCCGCTGACCAGCGTGATGATGGCAGATTCCACTAGGAACTGGCGTTTGATGTCTACGGCAGTTGCGCCGAGTGCTTTACGGACGCCAATTTCACGGGTGCGCTCGGTGACGGCGACCAGCATGATGTTCATGACGCCGATGCCGCCGAGCGCAAGGGTGAGGAGGGCTACGGCTCCGAAGAATAAGGTCATCACGGCGAAGATGCGTTCGGTGAACTTCGATCCTTCGAGCGTGTCCCATATCCAGAGGGCTTCTTTGTCGTTGGGATCGTAGTGGTGGCGCTCGGCGATGATGCGTTTGACCTGGGCGACGGCTTTTTCGTGCAGATCCGGAGAGACCGGCTCGATGACGATGTTGTTGACGAAGCCGCGCACGATTCCGGGGCGCTCGGGCGGAGGGAAGTCGCGCGACATGGCGGAGTAGGTGGTAAAGAGCTGGGTGTTGTCGGGGCCGCTTCCGTAGCTGCCGTTCTGCTTCTTTTTGGCGAGCACGCCGATGACGGTGTATTGGTAGCCGGCGACCATCAGAGGTTGTCCGATGACGGGTTTGCCGGGAAAGAGCTGGCGGTTGGCTTCGGCGCCAAGAAGGATCACGCGTGCGCCCTCGGCTTCATCCTGCTCGCTCATGAGGCGTCCCTGCTCGACGGTGAGGGAGCGAAAACGCTGGTATTGCGGCCAGACTCCGCGTACGGGCCGGCTGGCTGCATTCCACTGGCTGACTTCGGAGACGGCGCGACGCAGCTCCGGGCTTACGGTTTTGACCAGCGAGGCCTGCTGCTGGATGGCGATGGCGTCATCGATGGTGAGGCGAATGTCGCGGCCTGCGGCGTATCCTCCTGCCTGGGCGCCGGTCTTTCCGCCGAAGAAGATGGCGATGTCGGTGCCAATGCTGCGCAGGTGTTCTTTCTGATCGATGTTAAAACCGATGCCAAGGCCGACCAGCAGAATGACCGAGGTGATGCCCCACACGATGCCGAACATTGTTAGAAAGCTGCGAAGCTTCGTTTCCCAGAGCGCCGAAAGCGTTTGCTTGAGAATTTCGCGGAACGGCATAAGCGGAACTGACCCCGGGGACAAGAATCGAATGTCTACTTAGGATTACGCAAGAACCATCGCGAAGGTTCCTTTAGCGAGTGCAGTTAAGGGATGCGTTAAGATAGAGCGACAAGCAAATATCGCTTGCCATGCCCGGATGGTGAAATCGGCAGACACAGCGGACTTAAAATCCGCAGACCCTTATCAGGTCGTGGGGGTTCAAGTCCCCCTCCGGGCACCATATAATCAATCATTTACAAGACAAAAGGCCCACTCCTGAAAGAACCAAAATAAGCGCTGGTGCCACTTTGTACCAAATTTGCTAGGATCGCATCCAGTAGGCAGATTCCCATGCCGAGAAGGGTCGTTCGCAAAGAACACGGTGTCTTCGAGAAGGTGCCGGGCTCCGATATCTGGTGGATTCGATTCAAGGTCAATGGCGTCGAACATCGAGAGAAAGTAGGCCGGCGGGCGACGCGATCATTACGCAGCGAGTGAAGCAGATGACTTGGGAAACTAACTCAATTGAAGAGGGGATATTCGGCCGCCGTCGTATGCACTATCCGAATGCGCTTTTGTCGGCGGCACATGAACTGAGCCTGCGCCATAACCAGACCTGTCTACGTTTGCGAACAATTGCGATAACACACAACATATTTGCAGGGCTGGTTCGGTTACTCCTCGATGGAGTGCTTACGGAGGATCAACAAGGCTTGGCACACATATCCACATTCCCTTCACGCATGGCGAAATACGGCGATGCATCGGCACGACGCGCGAGAGAGTCAGACGTATCTAGGGAAGCCTTCAACGTTGACGGATTGTACGTATGAACGGCTGCGTTCTGACAATCAGAGATTGCTCGCGCTCAAGCGTTTTGCCGACATCTGAGCGCCGGATAACCTGCAATTAAACATACGGTTCATGTCATTCACTTCTGGCAGGGGACTATGGGCCTATGACAAACTGGAAACCGCGGTCTCTTTCCCAATCGGTTCTCCACTGCGATGGTGTAGTTCCCTCCCAGTTGCGAAAGGCACGATAGAAGGAGTTTGTGTCTTCGTAACCTAGCTGGAAAGCCACCTCGTTGATTTGTATTCCAGGCTGGGCGAAGTATTTTCTCACTAGTTCCTGGCGTACGGCCAGGAGAAGATCCCGGAACGTTGTCCCTTCCTCAACGATGCGGCGCTGTAAAGTCCGAACGCTCAATCCGAGTTCGCGCGCAACATCCGTGATGTCAGGCCGGCCGCCGGCGAGCATTTGTTTCAAGAGCCATTTCACTTGCTCGCTCGCAGATGTTTCCTCTCGACACCCTCTCGCCTTCTTCTCCAATGCACTTTGTACCATCTCAAGGAGTTCGGCATTGTAGGTCGCAAACGGGCGATCCAAATCCTCGCTGTGAAGGACGATCGCATTGCGCGATGCACCGAAATTGACGGGGCAATTGAAATACGCCTCGTGGGTACTGCCGCGCTCGCGCCGCTGTTTCAAATCGATCCGTTTGGGCCTTATAGGAACTTGGGCTCCCCTTCGCCCCAATTCGACAAGAATCGCCATGCACGCATCGACCAAGAGAGGTGGCTCTTCCTCAATAGCGTACAGCCATTTTTTCAAGATCACGCATTCGTCTCTTCGCTCCAGAATACGCATCTCCGCCGGCGCGCAGAGTTGATAGAACCGTGCCTGCCGGGTAAGCGCGTCTCGATAATCGCGAGCATGATACGACGCCAGCGTCGCCAGCGGGAGAGCCGCAAAATCGACCTGCGAGGCAAAATTCAAACCAAAAGCAGGATCCGGACACATTTCACCAATGCTCCGCCAAAGAGCAAAGAACTGCGGCGTAGTGAGAAGGTACGTCTCGTCTTCGTAAGCGACGAGGGGAAGATGCGCATGATGCAACGCCGCCGTTGGTGCAAGGTCGTATTTCTGAAGCCATGACCAGAACCGTCGGGGCACTTTGATGCGATCAGGTATCGAACAGGACATGCGAACCTCGCACAATACAAAGCATTGTTGGCGCGGCCCGAACTCATTGTCAGGCTCGGTCCACTGACCCCATTGTTGCGCTCCAGATACGTCTTTGTCACTAGCAAAGTGCGCCATACTTCTTGCGAAATATGCCAGGAATCCTGCAACAAATTACGAAATTAGTTTGGCATCGTTGGCAAGAACTTCGGCATGGATTGCTAGTTACGAGTGCAGACGATTTCGCCACAATATCACTCGAGAGATCAACGCTCCGGAAGCAGGAGAAGCAACTGATGAAAATCAATTCCTTTCTGAAACTGAAGCACGTGGCATGGGCCTCTGGTGCCCTGGTCGCGGCCATCCTAGTGAATGCAGTCACTCGTTCAGGGGCTAAGGCTTCGGTGCAGGCACCCTCAGCGCCCGTGGTGCAGGTTGCAGCCGTTGAAGAAAAAGACGTTCCCGTTTACGGCGAATGGATCGGAACCCTCACCGGGCAGGTGAATGCCGATGTGAAGGCGCAGGTCACAGGCTATCTACTCGTGCGGAAATACCAGGAAGGATCGTACGTCCGGAAGGGACAGCTCCTCTTCGAGATCGATCCGCGCCCATTCCAGGCTGCGCTCGATCAGGCGCGGGGCCAGTTGGCTCAGGCTCAGGCGCAGTTGGTTCAGGACGAGGCGCAGCTTTCAACTGCCGAAGCGAACCAACTCAAGAGCCAGCTCAATGTAGAGAAGTACGAGCCTCTGGCAAAAGTTGACGCTATCAGCCAGCAGGACTTCGACAATGCGACGCAGACGGATCTTGCGAACAAGGCCCAGGTAAAGGGAGCCGAGGCGGCCATTGCGGCAGCGAAGGCTCAAATCAAAGCTAGCGAGGCCGCAGTCGAGACCGCTGCAATCAATCTAAACTTTAGCCGCATTGTTTCGCCAATCGATGGCATCGCAGGCGTCGCCCAAGCCCAAGTAGGTGACTTGGTCAGCACCAGCAGTGGAGTACTTACTACGGTTTCAACGGTCGATCCCATCAGGGATTATTTCAGCGTCAGCGAACAGGAATATCTCGCCCTGCAAAAGCGGTTTTCGGGTTTGGCAAATGATCACTGGAAACTGCAGCTCATCCTGGCCGATGGATCTACGTACTCGCATGAAGGGGAGTTCTACTTTGCCGATCGCCAGGTGAATCAGAACACCGGTGCAATTGAGTTGGCCGCTCTGTTTCCCAATCCTGGCAGCGTTCTGCGTCCTGGCCAGTACGGAAAGGTGCGCGCGGTGGTTCGAACACAGGAGAATGCGCTTTTGATTCCGCAAGCTGCCGTCACTGAGCAACAGGGCAATTACCAGGTTGCCGTTGTGGAGCAAGACGGCCGCGTGGCCATGAGTTCGGTTCAAGTCGGAGAGCGGATGGGCACGATGTGGGTCATCCGCGAAGGGTTAAAACCGGGCGATCGAGTGGTTGTCGAAGGCCACCAAAACTTACGGCCGGGAACAAAGGTGCAAACCAAGCCCTTCAAGAGCAATGTCGAGTGACCACTGACTAATTAGCCAAAACGCAAAGGAACCGAATTATGTCGAAGTTCTTCATCAACCGGCCGATCGTCGCGATGGTTATCGCGATTCTGATGGTGATTGTCGGCGCAGTCACGATCGCGACCCTGCCGATAACGCAGTTTCCGAATATTGCACCACCCGAAATCTGGTTGCAGGCTACTTATCCCGGGGCCGATGCCAAGACCCTTGAGGATGCGATCGCAACACCCATCGAGCAGCAGGTCAACGGCGTGGACAACATGACTTACATGTACTCGCTGAATGCGACCGCCAATCAGCAAACACAGTTGATGATCGATTTCGACCTTAAGACCGATCCCAACATGGACCTGATGCTCACGCAATCGCGCGAGCAGCTGGCAACGGGTCAGTTGCCGCCCTCGGTCAACAGTTATGGGGTCTCCGTCAAGAAGGCGGTTACCGCTCCGCTCATGATCATCGACCTTTATTCGCCACACGGAACCCATGACGAGACCTATCTATCTAACTATGCCTACATCAACCTGAATGATCCTATCGCGCGCTTGTATGGTGTGGGCCAAACCCAGGTCTTCGGTGCAGGCCAGTATGCCATGAGGCTGTGGGTGAGACCTGACCAATTGGCGAAGCTCGGCATCACAGTCGCAGACATTTTTGACGCCATTCAGGCACAGAACACAGTGAACCCAGCAGGTCAGGTTGGAGGCCAACCGGCGCCTCGCGACCAGCAGTTCACCTATGCCGTGCTGGCTCAAGGACGCCTGAAATCCCCAGAGGAGTTTGGAAACGTCATTGTGCGCGAAGCACCAAATGGCGGCATCGTCCGCGTGAAAGATGTAGCCCGGGTCGAATTGGGCACCCAGGACTACAGTATGCTCTGTCGCCTGAATGGCAAGCTGGCTGGCGGGATCGCAGTGTACCAATTGCCTGGAACGAACGCTGTTCAAACTGTGGAGGGTGTCCGAAAGCTCCTGGCCCAGATGAAGCAGCGTTTTCCCGAAGATATGGACTATGCCATAGCCCTTGATCAGACGGCCCCGGTCACAGAAGGCATGAAGGAGATTCTCTGGACGCTCGTGATCGCGATTGTGCTTGTGATCCTGGTGGTCTACCTCTTCCTCCAGGATTGGCGTGCCACGCTGATTCCATTGCTGGCGGTACCTGTCTCCTTGGTTGGAACGTTTGTTTTGTTCCCGCTCTTTGGTTTTTCCATTAACACGCTTTCGATGTTCGGGCTGGTACTCGCCATTGGCCTGGTCGTGGACGACGCGATCGTCGTTGTTGAAGGTGTGCAACGCCACATCGAGGAGGGTTTGAATCCCAAAGACGCGGCTCGTAAAGCTATGGAGGAGCTCTCCGGGCCCGTAGTCGGCATTGCATTAGTTCTCTCGTCGGTCTTTGTTCCGACCGCCTTCATCCCCGGTATCACCGGAAGGTTGTATCAGCAATTCGCAATCACCATCGCCATTTCGGTGGTTCTCTCTGCCTTCAATGCCCTCACGCTTAGCCCCGCGCTCTCTGGACTCTTGCTGCGGAGAAAGAGAGAGAGCCATGGGTTGTTGCAGAGGTTCTTCAACTCGTTCAATCGCCTCTTTGAACGCGCGACGGGAGGCTACGTCCACTGGTCGGGTGCGCTTCTTCGGAAGGGAGCAATGGTGCTGGTGCTGCTGGTAGCCTGCGGCGCGCTCGAGCTCTTCTTTGGCAGCCGGCTTCCATCCAGCTTTCTGCCCGACGAAGACCAGGGATATCTCTACATCAGCATGCAGCTTCCCAATGCTGCGTCACTCGAACGCACAAGCGAGGCGGCGCGACAGGTGGAGCAGATTCTCGCAGATACTCCTGGCGTCCAGTACACCACCAGCGTAGCTGGTTTCAGCTTGCTGAGCTTTGTTCGGACCAGCTACAACGCCTTCTTTTGGGTCAGCCTGAAACCCTGGGATGAGCGCAAGAGCCAACCTGAACAATATCAGGCCATCAAGGCACGTCTGGATCAGGAGCTTAAGAATCTTCCAGCCGGAACAGTATTCAGTTTTTCCCCGCCGGCGATCCCGGGGGTCGGCACTTCAGGAGGCGTCACATTCGTCCTTGAGGACCGCGCAGGCAGGGACGTGCAATTTCTGGCAGATAACGTGGACAAATTCCTCGCAGCGGCTCGCAGGCGCCCTGAGATCGGCACGATCTTCACCACATTCATACCCAGCGTGCCGCAAGAGTTCATTCACGTCGACCAGGAAAAAGTGCTGAAGCAAGGGGTGGCGTTGAGCGATGTCTACAACACCATTCAGGCGAATATGGGCGGCCTGTTCGTCAACTATTACAACCAATTCGGTCGAACCTGGCAGGTGTACATAGAGTCAGAAGCCCCGTACCGTTCGAATACCAATAACCTTGGACAGTTCTACGTTCGGAACAATCAGGGTGAAACGGTGCCCCTATCCGCTCTCGCATCGTTTGAGACACACTCAGGCCCTGAGTTCACGATGCGTTACAACGAGTACCGATCCGCGCAGATCAACGCTAGCGCTGCGCCGGGCTACAGTTCGGATCAGGCGAGGGCGGCTCTGGAAGACATCTTTAAACAGACCATGCCTCATGAGATGGGCTTCGACTACATGGGCATGTCTTACCAGGAAAAGAAGGCGGAGGAGGGAGTACCCTCGTCAGTTATCTTCGGATTCTCCCTCCTCTTCGTCTTCCTGATTCTTGCTGCGCTCTATGAAAGCTGGAGTCTACCGTTCAGCGTACTGCTTAGCACACCAGTCGCAATATTGGGTGCCTTTGGAGTGTCATGGCTACGTCGCGTCATCGTGGGGCTGTTCCTGCCGTCTTACATGGTTCAGATGGAGAACGACGTGTATGCGCAGATCGGCCTGGTGATGCTGATCGGGCTGGCCGCGAAGAACGCAATTCTGATTGTCGAGTTTGCGAAGGAACAGTTCGAGCATGGCAAGCCGCTGATCGACGCGGCGCTCGAAGGCGCACGGCTTCGACTGCGGCCCATCATGATGACATCGTTCGCCTTCATTCTCGGCTGCGTGCCGCTCTGGACGGCGTCGGGGGCCGGCTCAGTTGCTGCAGGAACTCATACGAACGGCGCTCAAACAGAACTATGATCTGCAACTGGCGGTTGAGCGTGTGCATGCCGCCAGAGCCCAGCTTGGTATCACTCGGTCGAACGAGTTTCCGCAAATTTCCTTAGATCCCAATTTCAGCGGCGGAAAAGCCGACGAGAACATTAA
>Ga0210410_10003008_pt1 | contig 14992 bp, 22 predicted proteins | sample IncBWC4MmetaG_FD_161058 | JGI IMG/M metagenome (GOLD analysis project Ga0210410, IMG submission 161058) | Forest soil microbial communities from Barre Woods Harvard Forest LTER site, Petersham, Massachusetts, United States - Inc-BW-C-4-M | ecosystem: Environmental > Terrestrial > Soil >... | reverse complement strand
CGCCGACGGAGTTGCGGGTAAGCCAGCGCCAGGCGATGTGCAGCATCAGCCCGGCAAAGAGCAGCAGAACCAGCGTGACGGCGTACAGCGCCGCCATCAGAAAACCGAAAACCAGCACCGCGCCGGTGTTGTCGATGGCGTCGATCGTGGCTTCAATCATTTGCATTTTTCGCTTCCAGCTCGGCAATCACCAGGTCCATCGTAGCGCAGGGGATACAGACATGCTCATTTTTATGTTGGCGGCTGTGTGCAAGCCATGTACGCAGTTGCTCGATCAATTTTTCGCGCGCTGCGTTCACGGCAGCGCCTCGTAGATGGTTTTGCGGGCGAGGCCCTTGGGGATGTACTGCGGATCGTAGGTGGGCGCGTGCGGACGGCCGGTATTCCAGCAATCAAAGAGTTCGCTGAAATCTTTGCCGAGATCCAGGCCAAAGTCCGAAGCAAACTGCGCCAGCATCTTCAGCGCGATCGGCAGTTCGCTGGCGGGAGATTGCAGCGCACCAACACCGCCCAGGTGGAACGGAATCGCTTCATAGCCCATAATCTGCAGCAATCCCCAGGAGGTGGCTAAGTCTTCAAGTCGGTCGAACACTCCGATGATTTGGCTGGCATCGATGATGGGCATGGCGGCAGAAATTTCCGCTGGAAGGACGAACCGACGGATGTCAATACCGCCCAGGGACCCGTAAGCCGCCTTTCGTCCCAATAAAACTTCCGCGAGAGCTGCAAACACAGCCGGTTCGAATCGTTTGGCATCGGGATTTCCACCAGACTCATTGGCCACCAGCGCCGCCAGAAAAGATTCCGGCACGCTGGTCGTCTGCGCCGCGGAATCCAGCAGCGCGCCCCAGCGCGTCTTGATCGCCTGCATCAGCTCCTGGTCGGTCACGATCGCGCCTCTCGCGGATAGCAAGTATGCCCCATAAATCCGCCGGGACCGTTGCGATCACACCACTTTTCTCGCGGCAGGGAATGGCATGGCGGTTCAGTGGCCATCCCAACAAAATTGGTTTCCTCGCGCGTTGCGTTTTCGATGCCGAAGAAGATCGCGATGGCAGCATCCTCTGCCGCTGTGCGGAATTTTCGAAACGGGATATGCGCACCGGATACCGCCAAGCAGTACGCTCGGCGGATTCGCGTTTCCAGTTCATCGCATCGCTTGACCTGGTGGGCCAGTGAGTCACGTAGGTGCGTTATTTCAGAGTGGAGTACTGCGTTCATACCATCTTTTTCGCGGACGATGGCGAGCATTCTTCGCTGGCTTATCTTGTTCTTCATTTCGCGGAGAGTTAACGCTAGAAAAACGGCTGTGTCAAGTGGCTTCTTCGAATATCCACAGCGCGAACAGGCCGAGCCCGGTCCACAGCAGTATCTGGCCCATGGACGGCATGGCGCTGGCCGGCAGCAGAGACGCATCGATCGATGGCGGCATGGGCTGCGGCGCATCGGCGATCGGCAATCCGGTGCTGGCGTCAAGTACAAGGGGATCCGCCGATGCAGGTGGCGGAGTTGAGATCGCCGCGAGGACCGTGGGCAGGAACGCCTGGAATTTGCCGCTGGTGTAGGTGGTCCACGGCGCAAAACCATGCTGGCGGTAGAGTGCGTACGCGGCATTGGCATTGGTCTGCGGATCGAACAGGTTCACGCCGGCATCTTCCGGATGCGCCTTCAGATAAATCTGCCAAAGCCCATAGCTGCCTTGCCCCTGCGGAGTGCCGCCGGGCGCCGCTGGCTCCGGATTGTAGGATTGCGGATTCCCCGGCGGATTGCTTTCCGCCAGCGCGATGGCCACAGCCGTCACCAGGTCGTTGCCAGCAAAGCCGGCATTCGCCGCCACCTGCGCAATCTGCGCCGCGTTCATGATTGGGCCTCATCGAGCAGTAATGCGAGATCCAGAATGGCGCGGTGGAACGTGCGATCTTCCATACGCTTCCCGCGCATCCAGCGATACATTGTATTTTTCCCCACACCCAAGCGTTCAGCGAGTTGCGCTAGCGACAAAATTTTCAGCCGGCACTGCACGATGACCACCGCTTTGGCCAGCACGATGCCATTGTAAGCGGCGGAAGTCTCGCGGCTGGCGGCCAGTAGGTCCGTGCCGGTGAATCGCGCCAGTACTTCGCGCACGCTGAGCGTGTCATCATCCGGCACTGCGCGAATCGGAACCAGCGCCGCGGCCATGCATCACCCCGGATCAACTTCGATCGCGTCTTCTTCGTCCCCTTCGGCGTCTTGCAATCCTGCGAGCAGCTCGTCCACCCACTGCGCCAGCTCGTCCGCGTTTGTTGGCGGCAGCTCGTCAATTTCGTGGAGATATTCGACGGTCTCCTGCGCGCGGAATGCTGGGCCATACTTCGGGCAAATCTCCGCGTGGCCATGCATCGCGGCTTCCGCTGCGGACTTGCCCGGACCAAAGAACACGTGCGCCATGCTGCGATCGTCTTTTTTGAAACTCAGGATGAGGGTAGGCATGGGGTGTTTCTAGCACTTTCCTCCGCTCGCCGCAAGAGAACGGGCTTAAAAGCCCGCCACTACACAATCCTCAATCCCCAGGGGCGCGCTGCGGGTCCGTAAAGCGGCGGCCGCCTACCTGGCGCGTGGTGATCAGTGCCTCGAGGCGTTCATTGGCCAGATCCAGTTTGCGGATCAGCTCATCTCGCTTTTCGGAAGAGCTGGTGTGCGAGGTTTTCCAGTCTTCCAGATTCTTGATTCGCCAGCGCAGATCGGTCCAGGCCACCGCGGCCAGCACCAGAAACGTCAACGCGGACACCAGATTGCCCAGCGTCACCGTGCCATCGTAGCGAACGTCTCCCAGCAAGATCAGCATATGTTCGATCACGCGATTGGCCCCTTAGTGTTTGGTTGGTTCCTGCTCCGGTTTGATGATGATCACTTCCGCGCCGCATCCGCTGCATTTGACGAATACCGTACGCTCGCCCAAAAATTCGTCGAGGATTTTCCACTGGCGGAAGCACCAGGGACAGACACTATCCCGGCCAGCCAACGGAAGAACGTTGGCCAGAACGCTCACTTAATCCCCTTGGGATTGTGTTTGCAGGTCCAATCGAGGATGTCGCCGGGCGTGCCGTGAAACTCCGCCCATTCTTTGCTCCAGACGTAGGGAGTGACCGTTTTGTGCGTGGTGCGCGAAGTGGCGGTACACGTTGGCGTGCGGCTGAAGTGCTTCTTGAACGCCGCCACGCCGCGCCCCTGGATATCGATGTGCACCGCGCCGCTCTCGACGTGGCGGAACGGCATGCCGATCAGCAGCGTGGCCAGCAGCAAACGTCCTGTTAACAGATGGCTCATTGTGGCGTCCCCGTAATCGCGTCCATGATTCCGCCGTTGCCCACCGGAGTCGCGCTGGCATCCACCACCAGGCGCAGAGTGATGGCACCCGCAGGCAGCGCCACCGCCGGCGTACTGAGCGTTGTCCATTGCTGGCCGGCAGGCAGCGTCAGCGATCCGCCGATCGGCGTGCCAGCCGGAAACTCAAAATGCACCGTGGTAACGCCGGTCGAGCCTACGGAATTGCACAGCCGCGCGCCGAGGACGTAGTTGCCCGCCGCAGCCAACGTCACCGCGTAATCGAACGTCTGGCCAGTGGTAAGAAATATTTTGTTGCCATCGAGCGCCTGCGTATCTTGTGTGGCCACACCAGGACAAGTGCCAGCCACCGTGCAGCGATCCGCAGGGATAGAAAAGGGCAAAGCCTTGGGCGCAGGCGGCGCGAGTTTGTTTTCCAAGGCAGTAATTCTCGCCTCAGCATCCGTGAGCCGTTTGAGCAAAGAGTTATTGTTGCTGATGAGGATTTCGATGCCGGTAGCTACCAGCGGAGCCAGATTCTGGTCGAGGCCATGCGCAGCCAGAGCCGTAGCCAGGTCATCCATAATAGGAGCAGTCTGCGGCACCCGCGGATGCTCCAGCGCAAAGCTGAAGCCCGGCGGCAACGCGTGCCCGTAGCAGGCAGGAGCGAAGAGAAGAAATAAAGCAAAGAGTCTCATCGGTGGCCACACGTACATTGACATTTCAAAGAAAAACAACGAGTGTGATTACCCTGCTTGCAATAAGCAGAAATCCAAAGTTCAAATAGCATCTTTTTGTAGTCCTTTGCAGTCATAGTGAATAGTGTGGCCCTTCTTGCCTTTCAGGATGACGCCTTCCGGCGAATCCATCAGCACCTCTACGATGCCTTTTTTTTTGTCAAAAAAGCTGCAAGATGCAGGAATCTTAAATGGCGGGAAGAAAGGAATGGAAATCTTGCCACTCTTCGGGATAAGCACGTCTCCTTTAAGTTCTTGCTTGGGACCGGAGTCTGCGTCAGTGTTTGGATTGTTCAACGGGCGTCTAACTGGACGGTGCTGCAAGAACATAAGAAATAGTAATATTTGATACTTGGAACCGAAAGTCATTGTAGCACCGTGACGTTGTAAGCCGAAGCAGTTGGCGTTAGCGCCAGAATCGAGCAGACTTTTACCGTGACCGTCCCCGCCGAACTGACGTAACCAAACCAGACAATCCCGTCTCCCGGATAAGTCACCGGAGCGGCAGCAACAGCCATTCCGTTCGTCGCGCCCGTAACCGCCACCGTCCCAGAAGTGCAGCCCCCTGCGAGCAGTGCGCCGCCGCCAATGCTTCCGGTAGCGGCACGCATCCCGTAAATCGTAGTATTGTTAGACTGCGCTGCCCAAAAGAGCAGCGAGATAACCAGCAGCAGTTTTCTCATGGTCCGCACCTCACATCATAGATAAACGTAGCCGCAGCAGTCGGCGTGCCTTGCAGAGTGAATACTGGAGCCGTCGCCGATAGCGTCGTCTGCGTAATCATCAGGAATGCGTTTGTTCCGCCAGTCTGTGAAACTTGACAGGTAGAGGTCGCGGCTGGTAGTGCGGTCGGCAAGGTCCAAGTGATCGTTGGGTTTGCCGCCTGTCCTGTACCACTAGCCGTCACGGTGAATCGCGCGCTCTGGTTGAATCCCGCCGTGGCAGTAACCGCTGCCGTTGTTCCCCATCCGGCAGAGAGAGCAAAATTTCCGCTCGCCGCCGCCGTTCCCTGATTCGACAAAAAATAGGTTCCAGCGACACCGCCTGTTCCGCCCCAACCAGTGGGCGTGCGAATCAGACCGTTCACCGTGCCAGTGCCGCGAGAAAATGCCGGTATAGATGATGGGCTTGTCGCCGTAACGTCTACGGCGTAAACGGTAGGCGAACCAGAACTAAGATTGATCGCGTTCGTAGCTCCGGTTATGTTGATTTCTCCGCCCGATAATCCTACTTGAGCAGCCGCTTGTAGCGTGAAAGCGACGGCGTTCGCACTAGTTGCTACCGAGTTGGAATTGATGTAGTTGAGTTCGTGGAACACATAGCGGCCTGCGGATTGAATGACGAATCCTAGATGTCCTGTCCCCAGAACATCCGTTACCCGGCACTGGTCGCAGATGAAGGAATCCCCAGCAGGAATGGCGACACTGCTTCGCACGTTGATAATCACAGTGCTTCCGGCATCAGAACGAAAATGAATGTTGTGCATCCGGAATTGTTTCAGGGTTGAATTCTGCCCAATCATCATGTTGCCGAAAGCGGTAGCCGATGGATTTTCCAAGAAAATGCTGTCCATGTACTCTTTTTCAAAATTCCCACTCGTAAAGGCACCGGTGCTGACTGCATTTTCCAGTGGGTTCCATTTCCAGTTAACGTTGTTGGTTTCTACCGCGCTGAACGAGTAGGTGGACTCAAAATCAGAAGGAACTGCCACTCCAGCCATGGTGGTAGTAGTGTTGGAGCCGCCAGCGACGTACATGTTGCTGACGCTTTGATGGCTGTTATCCTCGAACATGAGCACGGCAACCGCGCCGGTGTTGGTGGTGGTATCCCACTGGGCATTGCTCATGGGGGCCTGAATCGCAAAGTTGCCTATAAGCGAAAAATCCCAATGATTGATGAATACGACGGCGTTATCGACCGCCCGGCTCGGGAATCCCCAGTTAAAATCGCTTGGTGCATAGACATAGGAATTGTCCGTGCCATCGCCTGCCAGCCAAAGCGAGCAGCGCAACTGGATATTGTTTCCGGCGGAACCGGGGCCCGGAGCACATTCCCCCGTCGTTGAATCCTGCCCACCGGGGTAAATAAACCGTAGCGCTTTCTGCGTCCAGTATCCACCTTGTGGAAGATACCCACCACGAGCGCTAGGCGGCACACCATTCACCGCCGCAGTAATCATTGCTGCGACCCAAGCTTGTAAGGGTGCGGTGTCATCCGTACCGTAAGCCGTGGCTTGATTGGTCGTCGTAACGCTACAAGAAGCTGACACGCCTACACTGGTTCCTGAATTGAATGAAGTAATAGTTCCACGAACGGGATTCGGAGTGCCGCCCGGACACATCTGCTCGAATTGCTTGCCTACGTCTGCTGCTGTGAAATGCGAAGTACCACAGTTGATAGTCGCCACGCCTCCGGTCATCCCGCAATTGCCAAAGTAATGGACATCACCCTTGGCACCAAAGTCCTGTGGAGATAGCCCATAATAATGTGTGAAGAATTGACTTAGACTGGAAGGCCCGATATGTCCAGTACCCGTCTCCGTAATCGACCCTCCCGAGTTCACCGTTACCGGTGTGGTGACCGGGAATGAACTGCTACCACCGCCGCCGCCGAGGGCTGGGGCTAGGGCGCTGAGCTGGGTGCTGATGTCCAGTTGGTTGCTGGTGCAGGTGCTGGGGGTGTTGGTGCTGCAGTTGATCGCGGTGGTAAAGGTGAAGCTCTGCGGGCCGGTGCCGAGCGGCGGAGCGTTGCCGGTGGTGCCCACCGTGAATTGCCACTTGGTGTTGCTGGGCGAGATTTGGCCGCTATCCGCCAGGCGCATGGCGAAGCTGCCGTTGGCTCCGCTGCCTGGCGTGGTGGGGCAGCCGAGCGAAACGGGAGAAGTCTGCGTGGTGAATCCGCCGCCATTCAGCGTGGGCGCGGCGCCGCCGGCAGTGATGAGCTGCGCGGAAATCGTGCCGCAGCTCCACTTCACGCCGTTGGGATCCGTGATCGTCCCGGTAACCGTGGTAAAGCCGCCCTGCGATCGAGCAGGCGGTGCGGTGGCCAGCAGAAACAGAAAAATCAGTACGCGAGAAAGAGTCTTGCGGTGCATGTGCCCGCACCTCCGGCATTGGTAAAGCTGAAAGCCACGGCGCGCTGCGGCAGGCGCACCAGCGCGGCAGTGGAAAGTGTGCCGACGTTGGAGCTGGGATTGGATTCTGAGCCGAAAGTGATCTGCGCATTGGTAGCCGCGGCGACGGCGGAAAGCGGAGAGACCAGCGCCAGCGTGGTGCTGCCATCTTCCGCATATTCCTGCACGTTCAGCGTCACCGCGCCGGCGGTGCACACAAAGGAAAGCGTTGCTTCCTTCGCGCCGCGCGTGTCTACGATATTGCTCAGCGCGGATGTACCGGCGGCCGGCTCGGTGAGCGCGTTGACGCCGAGAAGCGCAGGGGCATAGAGCATCGCTGGATTGCCAGCCGTGCCTGGATTCGTGAAATTGTAGTCCAACGAATAATTGACGGCGGATGCGCCCCCAGAAATGTAGAACAACGTATAGCTAGGGCACGGTGCCGGTGGCACGGTGAATGTCTGTAGCACGTTCGCGGTAGTGGTCAGGGCGAACGTGTCCGTAAACAGCGCGTTTCCCTGCGTTTGCCCGCAAGTCACGACAAGCGAGGATCCAGCCGGTCCTGCGCCGCCGGTAAACTGAAAGCCGATTTGCCCGGCAATATTGCCGAAGGGAGTGAACGCTCCAAAGTTCTGGCTCGCACTTGCCGGCGCGCCGGCGGCTAGCTGCTTATCCACTGCCGACGATAAGAACGTTCCAAAAGAGCCGGAAGTAACCGCGCCTGCCACGCCTGAATAGGACAACGAGAAGACTCTACCGCCACCACTAGGAGCGCAGGTGGTGGTTACCTCCACTACCGGATAATAACCGACACCTGAGACTCCAGTTCCCAAAGGAAAGGCAAGTCCATTCAGATTCAAAGTGTCCGAAATGGTGACGAAATTTACGCCATCCGTGGATCCTTTGATCACCAGGCTGATCTGCTGGATCGATGAGCTGATGGCAGTGATCTGTGCGAGATGCGAGATTTGGCCAAAATTGTTGATTAGAAAGTTCTGCGTCCCGCCGCTACAGGCGACGTTCGTTGCCAGTGTCTGCTGATTGGTTTGCGGGGCGGTGAAACCGATGAACTGTGCGTGGGCGCGGCGGGGGGCGCATCCGGTGATCAGCGCTAGCAGCAGGAACGGAAAAAGGAACCGCCCGAGCGTCCCAGCCCTGAGTGCGCTCGGGCGGTTGGATTTCCTTGTCAGAGGAACTACATTGCTGCGGAGCATAGCATTTTCCTTTCGCGGACGGCAAGTGCCTGACTGTGGATGCCTTGGCGATCGCGTTGCGTGTGCCCTGCGGCTTCCTATTGCGTCGTTTTTCGGCTGACGGGCTTAAAAGCCCGCCACTACACAACCCGCACCCGACAAAATGCATCAAATCCAGATATCGTTTTCTTCCACGTCCGTCGGGTAGTTCCAGCCGACAAAGCGGGCGCCTACGCGCTGCCCGGCTACCACCACGCCGCCATTCGGCCCGGCCGGATTATTGAACGCCACCAGCGTGAGCACCTGATTCTCAAAGATGCGGAATCCCGGCACTTCCGTGGGGCTGGCCGGATTGCCCAGCGAAGCCAGAATCGAATCGTAGGACGTGGCGCCCGGTGGCGGTGTGCCATCCACCAGAATGCGCCAGATCACATCGCCGGTGCCTTCCACCCAGCCGCCGCCCACAAAATTGTTGGCCACTTTGTAGATCACGCCGTTGCGCCCGGGCGGCACCACATACGAAATGATCGTTACGGTGGTGCCGATCGCGCCCAGCAGCGCGTAATTATCCTGATCGATGTTTTCCCAGTTGGGCACACCGCGCGGAAAAGTGATGTGGTGAATGCCATAGATTTTGCGGAAGCCGTCATCGGCTGGCGCTACGCCTTCATCCGCTTGCGTCAGCGTTTCGATGGGATCCGTGCCGGGATCCAGTCCCATGCCAGGCGGACGCCTCCCGGCGGATGCGGCAGTGCGGAATCGCGGCGGTAGATGTAGGACGCTCATAGCTCCCTCGCAAGAAACAGGCCGCCCAGGACCAGCGCCCCTATCAATAAAAAGGGCGGCAGCGAGCCGGGCAGCGACGTGGACGGCGGCGCCGCCGCTGGCTGTGCGCCGGAATAGAAAGAGGAATACACGCTGGGCGTGGCCACCGGCGAAACGCCGGGCACTGTGGGTGCGCCCGCGTTGCTCACCACGTTGGGGCGCGGCGGCGTTACCACCTGGTTGGTGGATTGCGCGGCGATCAAATCCTGGAATTGGCTTTCCATCACCGCGGCGATGGCCTGCAGCTCGTAGGTCATCACGCATGCGGCGTTGCAATCGTTGCGGATGCCGCCTACCTGGCTCTGGAAGTCGCTCACCAGGGAGTGCAGCGCGTCAATCCCCTGCTGCGGCGTGGCTTGGCCGCTCTGCACCGCTTGCGCGATGATCTGCAAATAATTATTGGCCGCGGGGACGGCCGCGCAGAGCACGTTCTGTTCTTTCTTCACCGCCGCGGCATGATGCCCGAAGATCAGCGGGAAAAGGCCGATCAGCGCGGAGATGCCCGCGGTGAAGGGAGCCAGCGCCGCGCCGGTGACCACGCCGGCGGTGGTCAAACCCACTTGCAGGCCGGTAAGCGCCAGGCCGCTGGCGGTCTGCACCATGCGCAGATTCTGCGAGCCGCCTTGCCCGGTGGCGGAAGCGCAGTCCGCGGTACCGGGAATGTAGGCAGGGGAGCCGCCGGCATCCAGCATTTGCCCAGCGCGCGCGGAAGCCAGAATCGCCGCTTTGCTGCCGGCGTTGACGTGAGTATCGGAGCCAACGATCTGCGAAGCCGCGGCGCTGGGATCGAGTCCAGCCAGGCCAATCACATCAGAGAAAATGTCCGCCAAAGTCCACGGCGAAGCTGGCGACGTCGACGGCGCCGCATCATGCCCGCCGCCGCACCCGCATCCACCTTGGCATCCGCACCCGCTCATGCTAGATTCTCGCTCCGTGAAAATGATTGATCTTTGTTCGGGACTGTGGGGCTGGAGTTCCGTTTTCGCCGCTCACGGATGGGATTGCGTTGGCGTCGATATCGTCCGTCCCGCTACAATTCCCGCGCGCTGCACGTTCCTCGAAAAGAACATCCTGGAATTGACTGCTGCGGACCTGCGCGGCTTCGATTTCGGCTGTGCGTCGACGCCATGCAACGAATTCTCGGTATTCGGTATGAAGCACTTCCATCCGAATCCGCCCTACCCCGAAATGGGTATCCGGCTGTTCAATCACGCGCGGGCGATATTCGAGGAATCGGGAATCCCTTACGTGATGGAAAACGTTCGCGCGGCGCAAATATTTGTGGGCAGAGCTGGCCATCATTGCGGGCCGTTTTTCCTGTGGGGAAACGCAGTTCCGCCTTTGATGAACCAAGGAATACAGAAAGGCATGAGCCAGCGGCGCGATCCTGTGACTGGCATCCGCCGCGGTGCCGTTGAACGATTTAATTCGAAGAAGCGTGCAGCTCTCGTAGCATGCATTGCTCCGGAGCTCGCGAAGTGCGTGGCCGATTATGCGGATAGGATTTGTCATTCCGCCCTCAGTCCGGCCAGTTGAAGCGGCGGGCCAGGCCGTAGAGCGCTACCTGAATCTGGTTGCTGGCGCCGCTGGTATCCTGGTTCTGCACAATCACCAGCGCTTGCGCGTTGGGTTCCGTAAAGGGATGCGGCTCGCGCAAGAAAAAGGGATCGCTGCCGGTCCCCAGAAACGTGGCGAAGTTAACGCCGCGGCCAGCCAGACGTACACCAGGCTTTTGCGGCGCGCCAACAATCCGCCGCGCGGCATCCGCCCAGGAGCAATACTGCTTTTTCATGTCGTAAAGCTGCACGCGGAAACCGCCAGCCAGGCTCGAGCTGCCCATAATCGCCAGCAGATGAAACTGATTCTGGAAGTTGATACGGAGCTGGGTAGTCTGCCGCGCAGGGAGCAGCGCCGTGGCGACTTCCCAGATCGGCGTAAAGCCATCTTCGAAGCCCGGCGGATACTTTTCGCCCAGGCGGTAGACTTGCGACTGATAGCTGTGCAGCGGCAGCATGCGCGCCAGAGTGTGCGTCAGCACGCTGGGATCGCGCCGCGGATTCATCGGCTGATGGAACGAAGCCGAACGCGCCGCCGCGCTCCCCGGTGTGTTGCCCGCCGCATGTGGATTGTGCGTCATCTGTCTCCTATGCTTGGCTCGGCCGCGGCCAGAGCTTGAAGCCGCTGAAGACCACTTCGGTGACGTTGGGCGCGCCGCTGGTGTCCGTGAAAAATAGCGAGTACACGCGGGTGGCCGGCATCACGTACGGCACGGCGAGCGGAAAACTGGCGTTGCCCTGCGCGGTGCCCGCCCAATTGTCGATGTTGATGCCGTTGAAGACGGCGCCGCCGGCTTGCGCTTGCGGCGAAGTGCCGATAAAGTCGCGCCCGGTGGCCTGCTCTTTGAGCAGCACTTTCAGCAGGTTCGAAGTGCGGGAGCACAGCAACCACCACCATTCGAAATCCGCATCGGAGAGAATCTGCAGCGCGTTGGGATCCTGCACCGCATTGGCCGGCACGGTGCGATCGATCACATAGCTGAAAAATTGCCGCTCGAATTGATCGTCCAACATCGAATTCATGGCGATTCTCTCCTCTGATTCTCAACGCAAGTTTTAGACAGCCCCATCGATAAGCAGGCCGACGTCCAGCGTGTATCCATTGCCCGCACCGGAACCGTTCGGCAGTGCCGCGGCAAAATTCACAGTAAGAATAAAATTGGCGATGGTCGCCGAATTGATTGCAGGAGGGGCGGGAGATGTGCCATTCGCGGAGATGGCCGAATAGTCCACGCCTGACGGCGAGAATCCACCGACGATCGAAGCGCCTTCAGACTGTTCGCGTAGGTCGATCTTTACGCTGGTTGCCGCTCCGTCGCCGTTGATCACGATTATCAAGCGCCGCTTTACACGAATCGACATTGGAGTCTCCGTTGTTGAAAAGTTCCGGTGCCTGGCCCCTCACAGAAAGCGCGTGCCAGACTACGGAAGCTGAAGGTTTATAGAATCGCGCGTGCCAGCACGCCTTCGAGATAGACGTGGGCGTTGATGCCCGTCCCGATAAAGATCGAGGCCGGAGCGCCAGCCAACGTGGTGAACGCGGCAACGCCGGCGATCGTGGGATCCAGGATGACCGCGAAATTCTGGTTTTGCTCGATCAATTGCCCAAGAATCGGCTCCATAGGATCGAGTCCCGGAATCTGCGGCATCGGATCGGTGATCGATGCGACGTTTTGTGCCGTCGGCCAGCCGTTTGCAGAAGAGGCTCCCAAGCTGCCGGCGGCAGCGCTGACGCCAGAAAAGAACCCGCCGGCGCCGGCAGGAGTCTTGCTCACCAGCGAGGACCAGTAATTCTTCCCGCTGATGGTCAAGTCAAACTGCGTGGTGCCGATGAAGGAGTTCAAATCTTGCGGAGCCGTATCCGAACGAAGTACCGTTGCCGGCGCCTTCACCAGATACTTTTTCGGCGCGTCCAGCATGCCGTTCTGGACCAGGTTGGTGTGATAGCCGGTTTTGGTAAAAGCCGCGCCGCCCGTTGGGGTGTACGATGTGCCGATCGCGGTGGCGAAGAGCTGCTGCTTCGATACCTGCGTGGCAACCGCAACACCGTAAAAGTCAAAGATCGGCTGGACCAGGTACTCCAGTTGACCTGCGACGATCGGGTTTTGCCGCCAGTTCACCAGTTTGGGGCGTCCCACTTCCTTTTCTTCCAGCACGGGCAAATGCGCGAAGCGCGATTCGTACCGTGATGCCCTTGTGGTTGGTTTCCTGCTCATTTTGAAATCACTCCCTTTCCGAGCGAAGATTTTTCGTTACCGTCCCGGTGCGCCATCCTTCACGCACCGGGAGAAGAGATCATCCGTAACCGCCTGCGTAGCGGCTGCGGAAGCGGTGATACCCCACTCCGGCCTGCTTCACCACCACCGGCGCGCCTTGCGGACCCGGGAAGACGATGGTGCCGCCTCCACGGTTGAATCCGGGTTGGTTGCCGGCTGCAGCTTGCAGGTACTGACTGGAAGCGGTGGGAATGCCGAACCAGCTCGGCGCATAGAGCCCCAAACCCGGCGTGCGAATGCCCGCCTGATTCAGTGCCTTGAGTACCGTGATGGCCAATCCGCCTTTGAGCATGTCTTCTCCGGCGGAGCCGCCCAGCATGCGGCCGACGAAGCCCATGCCCAGCGCTGCCGCTCCCGAAGCCGCCACGCCCGCCCAGCCGGTGCTAAAGCTGGGTGCGATCATGCCCGGAAGAGCAGCGGAGCCTACGGCGCCCGCCGCCACAAATGCCGCTTCTTTCACCAGCCCGCCGGAAATGCCAAAGGGATTGCGCCGGTGGTGCCGATGATGCTTTTTTCTGTGATATGCCATGTGTCACCTCCCTTCCTATCGAGTCTTGTTGCGTTGCCACGCCTTTTTGTGCTACACCCAAACGCGAAACGCCTCACATCTGGCTAAGGTGTCCGGCTGTTTCGCTTTGCGGGGTGGAGAGGGATGACGCCCAAACCACCCCGAAACTTTTTTTCGTCAGCCCGCTTTTCTCGCGGCTTCCGTTACCGCGCCCATCACCGGATACGGAGGAAACTTCGGCGCTTTGCGCATCGCCGCTTTCTGCTTTTTCTGCCATTCCTTCATCTTCTTGTCTGCTTTCACTTGCGCGGCTCGGTAGCTGCCAACGATTTTGTTGATCATCTTCTTTTGCCGGCGTAACCGCTCGACTGCGCGTTGATGATCCGCAATTTTTGATTCCAGGTCGTCCAATGCCCACGCCTCGACGGCGCTCAGCATCAAATCCAACGTATCGCTTCCAAACATTTGCACTTCCTTTCTGACGCCCAAACTTTTTCTAGTAGCCCGCCTGGAACGCGCCGCTCGAGAAATACGCCTCGAGGTGCCCGTCGCGGTCCATCGGCTCCGGATTCACCAGCAGCGATGCATGTAGCTTGGTGGCGGGATCCGTGACGCAGCGAATCCGCCCAAAGCCGGAATCCTTGCCGCCGCCGCACATCACCATCATTTCCGTTAGCGGCTGGAACACCAGGAACCACTTGCCGCTCACGCGATCGCGGATACGTCCGCAAGCGCGCGATTCCAGTTTCTGGTCGATGCGCGGTGCCACGTCGCCGGCCTTACGCGGTACCCACAGCGGATCGGGAATCTTGGGCAACGGAGAAAGCCCATGCGGCAGCAGCAAATCGTTTTTATCGCGGCTTATGGCGATCTTCGGGCCGTTTTTGTGCGAGAGCCAATCTAGCGTGAGGTTTACCCAGTTCACCGCTTGCCATTCGGAGAAAGGTTCCATCGCGCCGCTTTGTTTGCCTTCGCGAAAGATTTTTTCCTGTTCGGCATTGGCCCAGCGCGGCCGCGATTGGCTGTGTCCTTTGGTGGAAAGCTGCCGCTCGAGCACGATGGTGGTGAGTATCGCGAACACTTGGTACTCGCGATCGCGGATGCGCTGCTGCTGAATGCGCAGCTTATCCGTCAGCGTAAACGTGTTCGGCACGATCACGGTCGCGCTGCGGTTCGGTGCCAGTGTTGCCGTCGCCATTTTTAGCCTTGCCTCGTCTCTACTGGTACTTTTTCAAGCGGAGTGTGCTTGTCTGTTTCCTTCTCGCAACATGGGCAACATGGTCCTTCACCGCCAGTGATTAAACATCGATCGCTTGGGGCGCATGTTCCACGGTATTTCGGGCATCCTTTCACTGGCATACTTTCATCTGCCTCAATTGTGAATCCACGGCCCTTCGATGCGGTAGTTTCCGCCTTCGTAGAGCAGCCGTTTGTTGCGTGTATCGAATAGAACCGTGGGCAGCGCGCCATCTTCTTCGC
>Ga0210410_10003007_pt1 | contig 14996 bp, 10 predicted proteins | sample IncBWC4MmetaG_FD_161058 | JGI IMG/M metagenome (GOLD analysis project Ga0210410, IMG submission 161058) | Forest soil microbial communities from Barre Woods Harvard Forest LTER site, Petersham, Massachusetts, United States - Inc-BW-C-4-M | ecosystem: Environmental > Terrestrial > Soil >... | reverse complement strand
GTGGACGAATACAAGCCGATGCATCTTTCGATTGTGGGCGGCGATCCTCTGGTGCGCTACCGCGAATTGGAAGTGCTGCTGCCGCTGTTGGTGAAGCGCACAAAAATTCAAGTGGTGACCAGCGCGTTCCGTCCAATTCCGGCGGCTTGGGCAACTTTGCCGAATCTTACGGTGAGCGTTTCGATTGACGGCCTGCAGCCGGAGCACGATGTGCGCCGCGCGCCCGCGACGTATCAAAAAATTCTCCGGAATATTGAAGGGCAGCACGTGACGGTGCATTGCACCATTACCAGCGCGATGGTGAAACGCGAAGGATACATTTCTGAGTTCGTGGACTTCTGGTCGGCAAATTCCAACGTGGCAAAAATCTGGATGAGTATTTTCACTCCGCAGCGCGGAGCGGAAAATCCGGAAATACTTTCCGCGGAGGAGCGCCGTTCCGTTGCGGACACTTTGATGCGGCTGCGCGAAAGCCGGCCGAAGCTGGACATGCCCGCGCTGGTGATTCGGGAATTTCTGCGGCCGCCGGAATCGCCCGAGCGCTGCATTTTCGCTAAAACTACGCGCTCAATTTCCGCCGATTTCAAAACACAGATCGAGCCATGTCAATTTGGCGGCGATCCGGATTGCTCGCAGTGCGGTTGCCTGGCGTCAATGGGAATGGCGGCGGTCGGAAATCACAAGCTGGCTGGTTCATTCACCATCGGACATATTTTGTGGGCGTCACAGGCCTTCGGCGGATATGTGCAACGCGCCGGAAATTGGCTGAGTGGGCCGATGAATACTGACCGCGGCTCGTCGGGAACGGCTGGCGTCCACGGTGGAGTTGGGGGCTCGAAGGATTTGCTTAAAGTTTTGCGATAGATAATCGAGAAGTTCCACGGCACGCCACACTCATCTTGCTTGGAAGTTGCGCTACAATCATGGCACCATGCGCCTCTACACGAATCAGGAATGCGAGGAATGGCTACGCGATCGCAAGCGACTGAAACCGGAAGACGCGGCAGGCGTCCAAGTAGAGCGTATTGTCTATCCGCACGAAGCTGGCCGCCTTTATCACATCGCCCATTGGATCGGAATGTCGCTGCCGTATCGGCAACCTGTCTTGCTCTGGATGACTGAGTGGGCCGTTTGGCCCAGTAGCGAAAACTGGCACTTGTATTATAAGTTGCGCGCCAGTAGTAACGACAACCGTCTGCTTCACGAAGCTCCCGGCCACCTCTTCCTGAACCATGAAGCGGAAGACCTGACCTCGTTCCTACAAGTCGCCATGCTCAACGGGTGGGGCGGCTACGTCTTAACCCAGGCGAACTATGTGAATGCGTTCTTCAGCCACGACGAGTACATCGATTTTTTTGCCGGGCCAGACGGCAATCTTGGAGAGGTTCGCGAAGCGCTTGGATCCGCTAAATTCCCTTCTCGACCATCGTAATACACTCATCCAAAACATTCGCGGCGAATTCGGCTTGCTGCTGATCGATTAGCAGCGGTGGCGCGATGCGAATGGTGTTTTCTCCCGCACCGAGGAGCAGGACGCCTTTTTCAAATGCGAGATCGACAACGCGATCGCGCAAATCGTGGGCGCGGGCCTTTGTTTTTTGGTCAAGAACGAGTTCGACGCCGATCATTAATCCGCGGCCGCGAACGTCGCCGACAATTTTGTGCTTGGACGGCCAGTCCTGCATGCGCGCCTTCATCCATTCCCCGACCTTGCGCGCATTTTCCATGTAACTGCCTTCAATTAATTTCATGGTGGCCAGCGCCGCGGCGATGCACACGGGATTTCCGCCGAAGGTGGAGGCGTGCGCGCCCGGTTTCCAATCCATCACACTTTCGCGCGCGATCACCGCGCAGAGCGGCATGCCGCTGGCGATTCCTTTTGCGACGCAGAGAATATCCGGCTCGATGCCGGCATGATCGCTGGCCCACCATTTTCCGGTGCGGCCCATGCCGCATTGAACCTCGTCGGCTACCAACATAATTCCGTGCTGGCGCGCGATGCGTTGCAGCTCGCGCAGAAATTCCGGCGGCGCGGAAATGTATCCGCCTTCGCCCTGCACCGGCTCCACGAAAATTGCGGCGACGTCGCTGGGATCGACGAGGCGTTTGAACAATTCATTTTGAATGAAGTCGATGCACTGGTCGGAGGTGACTCCGCGATACGGATCGGGATAGGGCGCGTGAAAAACGCCGGGAATCAGCGAGCCGAACCCTTTGCGCTGAACTGCTTTTGACGCGGTGAGGGAAAGCGCGCCCATGGTGCGCCCATGGAAGCATCCGTAGAAGGCGATAAATTTTTCGCGGCGAGTGTGATAGCGCGCGAGCTTCATGGCCGCTTCGATTGCTTCCGCGCCGGAATTTCCGAAATACACTTTTTTCGGTTCGCTGCCGGGGGCGATCTTCGCGAGCTTTTCCGCGAGTTCCACCATGTTTGGAATATAAAAATCCGTGCCGGAAATGTGGATGAGTTCGGCGGCCTGCTTTTGAATGGCGGCGACGACGTCAGGATGGCAATGTCCGGTGGCGACGACGGCGATTCCTGCGGCGAAATCGAGAAACACATTGCCGTCAACGTCAGTGATGGTGGCGCCTTGGCCGGATTTCGCGACGAGCGGATATCCGCGGGTGTAGGACGGAGAAATATATTCATCGTCCAACTGCAGGATTTTTTTCGCCTGCGGACCGGGGAGAGGAGTGATTAGTCTGGGCAGTTTCGGAACTCCTGATGTTGAACTTGACGACGCGGGTTTGCCGGTCGTACTGGATTTCGCTGCTGCGGTTTTCTTTTTCTTAAGTTTTGCCATCTTGTCCTCCCGGGACGTGTCCATGCGCGCAAAGCTAAACGCGCGGGTGAAAATATTAGTGGTGTCCAAGTTTGCGTGAAACAAATTGCAGACAACTGGGAGGATTCGTTACGCAGCTCCGTAGAGGTTGGGGCGGTCTTGCGACGGCTTGTGGTGCGCGGGGACCGGGTTGTGATTTTCAAATCTCATCGCAGTGGTCACTTGCCGTGGCACATAAAAAGAATCTGTGCGTCGGACCTAGATATGTGGACTTCGGCAACTCCACCCAAACACTCACCGGTGTTGCCGTCTTTGCCGTCCGAGCAGTTCAGCGTACCGTAAACCGTCCAGACATTTCCATTCAATCTTGCCGTGAAGGGCCTCTCCGACTCGATATGCTTCTGACCGTAGACCGGATTGAGAACCGCCTCCGCGACTTTTACCGCTGCCGTCGAGTTGGGAACGTCAAACTTCCTTGCGGCGGACTCTTTTAGAGGGCGCGTAATCCAAATGATATGACCATCCACTTTGGAAAGCTGAACTTCGAGTCCTGCATTTTGGCAACTAGTCACATCACCTTTCGCGTCCCGCTTGCAGGCCTCTTCATAGACCTGCCACACGTCGTCCTTCAAATCGGCCGAGAAGGGTCTCGCGCGTTCGATGTGCTGCTCTCCAAAAATCGGCAATAAAACTGCTTCTGCCAGTGATATTGCCGTGGTCGAATCTGGGACGTAATTGTCCCTCGGGAAACCGCATTGTCCAATCGCCAATATAGCCGCTAAAAGGACACAACAGACCGTCGCGAGGACCCGCATACATCTACCTCCACCACGTGAATATCTTACTCCTGCTACTTCCGTTTCCAGCGAACGCCTTCGCGGGTATCTTCTAAAACGATACCGTGCGCGGCCAACTCGTCGCGGATGCGATCCGATTCTTTGAAATTACGGTTCTTTTTTGCGGCGACACGCTTGGCAACGAGCGCGTTAATTTCTTCGTCGCTGGGGCCGCTGGATTCGGTGGCGAATCCGAGCGCGCGGAGACGGTCGGCGTCGTCATCTTTTAGTACGGCAAAGATTTCGTCGAAGCCGAGCATCGCTTTGCGGACAACTTCCGCGTCGGCCGCGCTGAGCTTGCCGGATTCCATGGCGATGTTTGTGTCGCGCACGAGTTCAAAAACGGCGGCGAGCGCTTGTGCGACGTTCAGATCATCGGCCATGCCCGCGTCGAAATCTTCTTCGGCTTTGCGGACGCGCGTGACGATTTTTTCGTCGGCTTTCTTCGTTCCGCCTTTCACTTCGCTCAAGCGAATCATGAATTGCCGCAGCCGATCCACGGAACTCGCGGCTTGCTGCAATCCTTCCATCGTGAAATTCAATTGGCGACGATATGGGACGGAGGCCAGCAGCAAACGAATGGACGACGGTTTGTGTCCCTGCTTGAACAAATCGCGCAACGTATAAAAGTTGCCGAGCGACTTGGACATTTTCTGCCCGTCCACCAGCAAATGTTCGGCGTGCAGCCAGTAACGCACAAATTGTTTTCCGGTGGCCGCTTCGGATTGCGCAATTTCGTTTTCGTGATGAGGGAAAGTTAGATCCACGCCGCCGGTGTGTATGTCCAAAGTTTCGCCGAGATATTTCATGGACATGGCGGAGCATTCCAAATGCCAGCCCGGACGTCCTTTGCCGATGCGGGTATCCCACGAAAATTCGCCGGGCTTGGGCGCTTTCCATAGCGCGAAATCGCGCGCGTCTTCTTTGTCATATTGATCGACGTCCACGCGCACGCCGGTTTGCATTCCGCTTACGTCAATCTTGCTGAGCTTTCCGTAGGCGGGAAATTTCGCGATGCGGTAATAAATGGAACCTTCGATGGGATAGGTAAATGTTTTTTTCTGCAGGCGTTCAATGAGCGCGACCATATCTTCGATGTGATCGGTGGCGCGCACCAGTTTTTCCGCCGGCTCCATGCCGAGCGTGCGGCAATCTTCCATGAACGCATTGATATAAGGATCGGTGTAATCGCGAATACTTTTTCCGGCGGCAGCGGCGTGCGCGATGATGCGATCGTCCACGTCGGTCAGGTTCATGACCTGAAAAACTTTGTAGCCGCGCACGCGCAGAAACCGGCGCAGCAAATCCTGAAACATGAAGGTGCGGAAATTTCCGATGTGCGCGAAGTCGTAGACGGTGGGGCCGCAGGTGTAAATGCGCACGGCGTCGGGCTGCAAAGGAGTGAAGGCTTCCTTCTTGCCGCCCATCGTATTGTGAAGTTGTATTTCCGCCGCCATGTTGTGGAAGCCTATCTTCTACATCTCTAGATAAAGTGTCTCGGCATTCTAGCCGAGGCTCCGCAACCTCGCAAACTCGGCAAGGGTATTCGTTCGTATCGGATCGGCAAAACTGTACAAAACGGTACAGCATTCCGATGGGGCTTAGATTCATATTCGGTGAATGTCTCCCGTCTCCCGTCTCCCGTCTCCCGTCTCCCGTCTCCTGCGGATCCAACCCGCTAAAGCGGTTCAATCAGCTTGAGCAAGAATTCCGAGTCATTACCAAGCAGATCATCAAATCCGCCAACGTCAGCGATTGCGCTCAATTAAAAGAACACCGTAATGCCATCGTTGCCGAAGCACGCGAGATTGTTCGCCTCCTGAATGTGCCGGAACCGAATTGGTCCAGCCCAAGCTAATCGCTCCATTCCCAATGTGCTATTTATTTCACCCTACCTTTCAGTGCTAGAATTCCCGCGCATACCTTTGCGGCTGAGTTTTGTGAAAAATGATTCGACGTTCACATGAAAGATACGATGACCTTGAACCATCTCTCCCTGTTCGGCCTGTTCGCTGTCATCACCCAATTAATTTGTTACATGCTTGAAGAACGTGGCGCCTGGTGGATTTTCGGATTCGCAATTGCGTGCGTCCTTGGCTCGATTTACGGATTTTTGCAGGGCGCGTGGCCGTTTGGCGTCGTGGAAATTGCGTGGACGCTGGTTGCGCTGCGGCGTTGGTGGAAGGCGCTGCGGCCAGCGTGATTGACGCTGCGGCAGGAAACCCCCGGGGTTCGGCGAACCCGGGCTACACATTCTAAATCGGTGCTACCGCGCCGCCTACAGGTTGCCGCATGATAAAAAACATCTCTGGGCTGTTCATCGACATTCCAAAGGGCGTCGTGTGGGTCGCTCTGGATCACGACCAACACCGCGTGGTTGCTTACGGCGCCACTTGGGACGAGGTCGTACAAAAGGCCAAAGACGCGGGCGAGGATTTCCCGTCCATGTGCAAGATGCGCGAGCCAGACGCTGCTCCAGTTCCCCACACGAAATAGTTGCGAAAGTGTCTTGCTATCCGGCTCAGGCTCTGATAAATTTTCATTCCGTACCGCCATTGTAGCGCCAGGCGGATGGGCCCTGCTAAGAGTCCTTCCACAGTTTTTGTCGAAATTTTCCCCCAGTCGAGGCAAAGGAATGCGCGTCTCTATGCGCGATTGTGTTCCTGTTTGCGAGATCGGCGCAGGCGCATAAGCTATTGAATATGAAAGGGTTACCTTGCTAAAACTGAGAAAAGTAGAAATCACCGGATTCAAGAGTTTCTGCGAGCGGACGTCGGTTACGTTCAGCGGAACCGGACTAACTTGCATCGTGGGCCCAAACGGCTGCGGAAAATCAAATATAGTGGACGCTATATCGTGGGTGCTCGGCGAGCAGAGCCACAAGAGCCTACGCGCGGAACGCATGTCGGATTGCATCTTCAATGGCACGCTGAAGCGTCCGCCGCTGGGCATGTCTGAAGTGATCATTACGCTGGAAGATCCGGAGCTGGCCGAAGCCGGCAAATTTATTTTTGAGCAAAATGACGAAGCCGCTTCCGCGCAAATTGGCGCGCCAACTGAATTGGCAGGTGAAGTGGCGGGTGGCGACAGCGCGGCGAACGATTCGCGCATCACTCCGGACACGATTGTTTTGCACGCGGAAGACGCGACGACTGATTCCGGCGCGAATGCCGAAAGTTCCGCGGAAGGTGCGTCTAACGAAATTCCCTCCGAGCTGAACGCTGAAGGTGTCGCGGAAGCGGCGAGCGACACCACTACCTCACGTGACGGTGATTTCACACGCGACACCGATTCCATTCACATTGCACAGCCGGCCGCAACCGAGCCGGGATTTATCGCCAAGCGCAAGCGCGCAGCAAAGCCTGCCATGTCGGTAAAACCCGGCGAAGTTGTGATTGGACGCCGCTTGTACCGCAGCGGACAGAGCGAATATTTAATTAACGGGCGCGTGGCGCGTTTGCGCGACGTGCAGGAACTTTTCATGGGCGTGGGCCTGGGGCCGGACAGCTACGCGATCATCGAGCAGGGGCGCATTGGACAGATTCTTTCCAGCCGCGCTTCGGATCGCCGCGCAATTATTGAAGAGGCGGCGGGCGTAACGAAATACAAGACGAAGAAGCGTCTGGCGGAAGCGAAGCTGGAATCCAGCAAACTGAATCTGGCACGAGTGCATGACATTGTCGTGGAAGTGGAAAAGCAGCTTGCTTCATTGAAGCGCCAAGCCAGTAAAGCGCGCCGCTATGCGGAAATTCGCGAGCAGACGCGCGGATTGCTGCGCATGGTGATGGCCAGCAAAGCGCGCGAACTGGATAGCGAAGCGGAGCGGCTGGCGCAATTGCTGCACACAACCGTCGCTGCGGAAACTGAGCAGACACAGGCGCTCAGTTCGCTGGAAGTGGAACACGAAAAACTCACCAGCCGCAGTTATGAGCTGGATGGCGAGCTGCGCCAGAATCAAAACATTTTGAATCAGACCGCGCTGGAACTGGATCGCGCGGAAAACCGCATTTCGTTTAATCATCAGCGCAGATCAGAACTGGACACGCGCACGGCGCAAATCGACGGCCAGATTATGCAGGCTGAAGAACAGACTGCCGCGGTTGCGGCACGCGCCGCGGAGCACTTCGCAGGCGTGGAAGCGCTCACTACTGAAACGCGCACGTTGGAAGCGCATGTGGCCACACTTTCCGCGCAGGGCTCGGAACATTCGCAGACCGCGCAGCAGACCGAGCAACGCATTAATTCGCTCCGCAAATCTGCCAGCGATTGGACGGATCAACTGGAGCTCCTGCAAAGAGAACATGCGCAGGCCGATGCGGCGCTGGGCCAGCTTGTGGAGACGCTGGGCAAGAAACAATTCGACGAGCAGGCGCTGCTGGAAGAATCGCTGCATCACCGCGATCGCGATCAAAGCGCAGAAGTGCATTTTCAGGGAGTTTTCGCGCGAGCGCGGCGCATCGAAAGCGAAGTGCATGCGGTACAGGCGCGCATCTCGGAACTTCGTCATAGCCGCCAGGAATTGGAAGCGCGCTGCGATGCGGCGCGCGACGCGGCGTCATCCGTGCGCGCACGGCGGTCAACACTAGAACAAGTGCTGAACGATCGTGCGTACACCGCCGAAGCTGTGAAGAAACTTTTCGCCGCGAATGCGGAATCCGGATCTGCCGCGGCGAATGGACGCGATTTCCGCGCGGTTGGACTTCTGGCGGATTACGCAGAAGTTGCGGAGTTGCACGAAGCAGCGGTGGAAAATTTCCTGCGCGATGAATTGGAATACGTGGTGGTGGAAACGTTTGAACACGCGCGCACCGGAGTTTCCATGCTGCGCGAAGAACTCGGCGGCCGCGCAACATTTTTCGTGGACTCCCTGAACAAATTGAATTTGCTTCCCGAAGAGCACGTGATTCCCTTCCCGACCGCGAAGGGCGTGATTTCACGCATGGATAAATTGGTGGAGTTCCGCGATCCACTGGGCCACGCCGCAAAACAATTTTTGCCGCGTCTGAAGTCGGCGTATTTGGTGGAAACGGCCGCCGCCGCGGAAATTCTGGCGCGTGATTATCCGGCCTACTGCTTTGTTACTCCGGACGGAACGAATTATCAGGGCCGTATGGTGAGTGGTGGACGCGCCGCCGAAGCTGGACCGCTGGGAATGAAACGCGAATTGCGAGCGCTGGAAGCGGAAGCCGCGCAGCGCGAAATTGAATTGACGCAAGCGCTCACCGAATCTGCAAACGTGGAAACCGAACTGGGTGAACGCGAAACGGAGCTGACCGCAATTTCCGCGAGCCACATGGAAGCGGAAAAAGCGCTGGTTGGCGCGACGCTGCAACGGGATCAGGCGCGCGCTTCGCTGGTGCAAATGGGAATTGATCTGCGCGATTGTCAGGCGGCCATCGAACGTTTGCGCCGCGAAGTTTCGCTGGCGGAAAATCGCGTGACCTCCGCACAGGAAAAGCGCGCGGAGGCGTCACGCTCGCGTATTTCCGACGAAGAGAATTTGCGCACGGCATCCGCGCAGCTTGTCGATTTGCGCCAGTTGGTGGAATCGCATCAGCACGACGTCAGCGCGAAACGTGAAGAGCTTGCGGCCATCGCGGAACGTCTTGCGAACGCCGAAGCCTTGGCGGCGCGGCTGGAAGAAGAGCGCGTTACCGCTTCTGCCCGGGCAGAGGAATTGCGCGCGCAGCAAGTGGCGCTGAATTCCGAGCGCACGCAACTCGAAGGCGAATCCGGCGAACAAGCGCGCCGCGCAGAGGCGTTGCGCGAAGAAAAAATCCGAATGGAAGCGCTGAAGGGCGCTCTGGAAACAGAATGGGAGCAAGCGCGCGTTCGCACCACGCAAGTGGACGATATTTTGCGCACCACGCGGCAAACGCTCAGCGATTTGCGCGAAGAGCGCGGCCGCGCGGAAGTGGAAGCGGCGAAGAATGACAGCGAGCGAACGCATCTGCGCGCGACTTGTCAGGAAGAATTGAATGCACAGCCCGAGGACATGATGGCCGAATTCCCCGCTCTGCTGACGGGCGAAGAACTGGCCACCGCCGACGCGAATTACAAAGAAATGAAGGCGCGCATCGACGGCATGGGTCCGGTAAACATGATGGCGCTCGAGGAATATAACGAATGCGATCAACGCTACAATTTCCTGACGCGCGAACAAGCCGACCTGCTGCAATCCATCCAGGATACGCAGGCCGCCATCGTCGAACTCGACGAAGTTTCGCGCACGAAGTTTGAAGAAGCGTTTTTGGCAATTAACGCGAACTTCGGCGAAGCGTTCCGCACGTTGTTTGGCGGCGGCGCGTGCGAAATGCGCTTGACGGAACTGGACAGCAGCGGCGACGCCGGAATTGACGTGGTGGCGCAACCGCCGGGCAAGCGTCTACAGAACGTAATGTTATTGAGCGGCGGCGAAAAAGCGCTCACGGCGCTGTCGCTGCTGATCGCAATTTTCAAATATCAGCCGAGCCCATTCTGCATTCTGGACGAAGTGGACGCGCCGCTGGACGAAGCCAACGTCGGACGCTTCGCGGATATGGTGGCGGCCATGGGCCAGAAGACGCAGTTCATCGTGGTGACGCACAACCGCCGCACCATGGAAATGGCGCCGGTGATGTACGGCGTCACGATGCAGGAACCGGGTGTAAGCAAACTGGTTTCCGTGCGATGGAATGAAGCGCAAGCGGCGGCGGGCACGGCTGCGCCGGCTGCGCGCGCTGCTTCTAACGCGGCGTAAAATTTGCGCTGAACGCGAGCCTTTATGGCGATAATCCGCAATTTCCTGGTTAGCGTCGGAGTATTTTTGCTGTCTTGGTGGTCGGCGAGATTGTTCTTTCCGATTTCGCGATTCACCAACGGGATCCCGCATGATGACGGCGTAATCGGCATGATCACGATGGGACTCTTGGAATCTCTCCCGTAGCTCTTCGCGACTGCCATCGCTGGCGTCTGCGTCACATTAACCGCGACCGGCCCGAAGCCCGAGCGCTGGGCGTTCGTCATCGCGCTCCTGTACGTGGGAAGTCACCTCGCGCATAGTCGCTGGAGTTCTCCCCCAACCGGATTGTTGCGCTGGTATCAATGGGCTGGCCTCCTATCTCCGGCGATAGCGTGTATCGTCGCGGCGCTAATCATAGCGCGTTTGCGTAGTAAGACAACGAACGCTGTGTAGATCGCGCTCTGAATCCGAATTCGCCGACGTCCAAATTTCGCTCGCGCATTTCTCTGTGCCGAAGTATTCTTCGCGTGCTATGAGTGACGCAGCGCCTCCAAAGCCGCGTATCGCGGAAACTTTCATTGCTGCGTATTACCTTTCAATTTTCTTCCAATTCACTCCGGTCGGTCTTCTCAATCTTGCGTTGCCAAGGCGTATCTTTCTCGGATGGCCAGTTCTGGTTTTTGTAAGTTTGGGAATTGTTTGTCTTGTCGTCGGCGTGGGCCTGTTGCTTCAGCGAAATTGGGCGAAAACCACGGCGGTGTTGCTCTCCGGAATCATCACCGTGGCTTTGCTGGTTCCGTTTCTTGCGTTCCTAGCGCCTCGCGGAGGAAATATCTTGCCAAGGCCGATCTACCCGTGGCCGACAATGGTGGTACATCTCATTATGAACGCGGCGATTGTCTGGTACTGCGCGCGTTCATAATCGAGAAGTCGAATCTGCGCACTCTCGTTCGCAGAATTCACCCGCAAAATCTTCCACAGGATATCCTCCGCGCAGGGTTGACATCCTGTCATGCCGCGATAGAATACCGCCTCCGCTTAGGGGGAAGAAAAAACGTGGCATCACCTGGCATGAGCCCTGTCGTTTGGGAAACAAATTTGGAAGGCGCGCACCTCCGCAACCGCGGGAAGGTGCGCGATCTGTATGACGTAGGCGAATCGCTGCTGATCGTGGCCACCGACCGCCTCTCGGCGTTTGACGTGGTGCTGCCCACTCCGATCCCGGACAAAGGCCGCGTGCTGACGCAGACTTCCATGTTCTGGTTTGACAAGCTTTCCGCGGTCATCCCGAATCATGTGATTTCATCGCACGAATTTCCCGCGTCGCTGGCGGCCTCAAAGACAATTCTGGAAGGCCGCGCGATGCTCTGCCGGAAAACGGAGCCCATTCCCATCGAATGCGTGGTGCGCGGATATTTGGCCGGATCCGGCTGGAAGGATTACCAGAAAACCGGCGCGGTATGCGGAATCAAGTTGCCTGAAGGCATGCAGGAATCGCAAATTCTGCCCGAGCCGATCTTTACTCCGTCCACGAAGGCCACTACCGGCCATGACGAAAATATCTCTCTGGTAGAAGCGGCCGCGCGCATTGGATGGTCGCTGGCCGAGCGGCTGAAAGAAGTTAGTTTGGAGCTCTACCGCCGCGCGGCTGCGTATGCCGAGCCACGCGGAATTCTGCTGGCCGATACGAAATTTGAATTTGGACTAACTGGCAACGAACTTCTTTGGATTGACGAAGCGCTGACGCCGGATTCTTCCCGCTTCTGGCCGCTGGATGGATATCAGCCCGGCCGCGCGCAGCCTTCTTTTGATAAACAATACGTCCGCGACTATCTCGAACAAATCGGATGGAACAAGCAGGCCCCGGGGCCTGCGCTGCCCGCCGAAGTCGTCGCACAGACCAGGGCCAAATACCGCGACGCTTACCTGCGGCTGACCGGGCACGAACTTCCCTAACGATAGTCCGGCGTCGAAGACCGCGCTGGAATGGGCCATCCACCGAAATTATTGCGGAGCGTGAATTCACATGAAAGATCAACTGGAAACGCTAATCGGACGAATGGTCGAAGGCGGAATCCTATTTCCAGAAGCAGTGAACGAATTTGAGAAGCGATACATCAAGCAGGTGCTGGATCACGTGAAGGGCAATCAATCCCGCGCCGCGCGTGCCCTGGGCATTCACCGTAATACGCTGAGCAGAAAAATTGGCGTGTTCAAACTGGATCCCCGACCGCATCGCCGCCGTCGCGGATAAGAAGATATCTCACATCGGAAAATGAAAAAGGCTCCGATTTACCGGAGCCTTTTTCATTTGTATTCATAACCACTGAAACTCAGAAACTTACTTCGTTCCTCCGGGTTTCTTCTTCGGCGCAGGCTTCTTTCCTTCTTCCTTCGGAATGTCGTCCGGATTCACCTTGCCCTTTTCCCAGTGCAGCATGAACGGCGATGGGTCGTATCCCGTCAGTGTGGCGCCAAAGCGCAATTCGTCGTTTAGAACGATACGCTTTACCTCTGGCTGCGTGCCGTCCAATTTCACTTCCATGTCAGGTACGGTGCCGTCCTTCGTTTCATCGCCAGTAACTCCGGTGAAGGTGTGCAGAACGGCCGGGCCAACTTCAGGAGCATCAATCGAAATCAGCTTGGTAACAATCTCCGGATAATCCAACCCGCAGACTGCCAGCCACATGAGTTTGCCGTGTTCTCCGCCTTCCTTCAGATAAGGAATAAAATTCGCCGTGTCCGTTCGCGCTTTGTTCAGGTCATCTGCAGTGTACAGCGTGAATGTCGCAGGCCGATCCGGTGAACCGGCAGCCAGCGTAATCATCTGATTCACTTCTTCATCCACCAGCTTGTCGCACGCAGCTTGCTGATAGGCGGCGACCAGCTTTCGCAGGTAGTCGTGAATCTGCCCTTCGCTCGGGCCCTTCAGCGACACGGCGCGCGCGAACGACCAGAAGGCGTCCAATTCCTGTGGAGGAGTCATGGCACGGTACGCGAGACCAATTTTGTACCACGCCGTCGCGTCGGTCGGATCCAGCGCAGCCAGAGTCTTATAAGCGGCGATCATGCTGGGAGCATCTTTCAGCGCTTCGCTGGTCTGAGCAATTACCGTGTCAAAGTATGCAGCGTATGGCTGCTTGCCCTTATCGAAATCGGCCTGTGAAATAGTGTCGGGCTTTTTCAGGGCGTCGAGATCCTTCAGCCCCTGCCTCGCTGAATCGCGCGCCGCGTTCTGCTTTGCTGGCGTGTTGTTTGTCGTGGCTGCGCCGTTAATATAAGCCTGCGCGCGGATGTAACGCGCGTTGAGTTGATCGCCGGGTGTAACCTTTTCTCCGAAAGCTAGCAATTTGTCCGCGGCCTCGATGGTCTTCGGCCAATCCTTCACATCGCGATACGCGAGCATGTAGTTGTTATCAATATACGGCGCAAGAGCCGCTGCCGCGTTGGGGCTCTTGGCGACAAACTCATCCAGACAGCGAATCTTCTGCTCGGGAACTTTTTCCACGGTGCACGCGATGTACCTGTCGTACTCATCGCGATTGTAGGCGGGAGCCTGTGCAGCTTGCCCCCCCTGCGCAAACGCGGCGCCCGCAGTAACTAGAGTGCCGGCGAATAACGCGACACCCATCAAAATTCGTTGTGATACGTTTCCGATACGGCTCATCTTTCTAAGGCCTCCTCGGCAAAGTTGCTTGGCGGCGACCCGCTTGAATCTAGTATCGCCCAATTCATGAAGTCCTGAACACGCAAAGCGTGGATTATATGTATCTGTTGCGAGAGGTGCAAGCGCGTTCCGACCCGGCTCCTCTATTTTGATAAGATGATGCTCCGGCATGAAAGGTGGCTTCTGCCGGAGCGCATCCAGCTGCCGCGTGGATTCGGGCAGCCAGGGAACGCCGGCTTCTTTGACACCAGCGGCGGCTTTGCGGTTCCAGATGGCGTTAGGGTTCCGAACGCGGTTCCAAACACAGTTGCGGTTCCATTATTCCGGGGGAGACAGATTGAAATGGCGAAAACCACTGAACTAAACGGGCAAGTCGCGCTGATTACCGGCGGGAATCGCGGCATCGGATTAGCGATTGCCGAACGCCTGGCGGATATGGGCGCGAAGCTCGCGATTTGCGGGCGCGATGCTGGAAAATTGCAGCAGGTCGCGGTCAATTTGCAAAATCGCGGCACGGAAGTTTTCTCGCGCGTGGCGGACGTCACCGACCTGGCCGATGTCTTGAGGATGGTGAACGAAACGCGCGCGGCGCTTGGCCCTGTGGATATTCTGGTGAATAACGCGGGCATCGGGCATTTCGGTCCGTTTCACGAACTGAATGAAGGCGACTGGGACAACACTCTGAACACCAATTTGAAGGCTGTTTTTATGATGAGCCGCGCCATCGCTCCGGAAATGATTCAGCGCCGCAGCGGGCACATCATCAACATCGCTTCGCTGGCCGGAAAAAATGCATTCGCCGGAGGCGCGATCTATTGCGCGTCAAAGTTCGGCTTGATGGGCCTGACCGCGTGCATGGCCGAAGATTTGCGCAATTACAATATTCGCGTGAGCGCGGTATGCCCCGGTTCGGTTTCCACAGAATTTTCGCTCCATAAGGGACGCGATCACAGCAAGCTGTTGCAGCCGGAAGACGTGGCGCACGCGGT